>ENA-OURC01000005-OURC01000005.1-human-gut-metagenome-genome-assembly--contig:-NODE-5-length-219101-cov-9.61536_pt1 | contig 219101 bp, 236 predicted proteins | sample MGYA00243026_ERZ508738 | MGnify/ENA primary metagenome ERZ508738 (study PRJEB26277, sample SAMN04329806) | human gut metagenome | biome: human-associated habitat | host: Homo sapiens | place: USA...
ATTTTTTCTTATTTTTCAATACTTTTCACTTGTGCTTAAATTGTACAGTCTATGACTGTACTGTTGCTATGGCTGAATATTTAGCTGGCTCTGAGGAGGCTTTTGTTAATCAAATGAATGCAAAAGCTAAAGAACTTGGAATGAATGACACAACTTTTAAGAATTGCCATGGTATTGATGAAGATGGTCATGTAACTTCTGCATATGATATCGCTTTAATGTCTAGAGAATTGTTAACTAAGCATCCTTCAATTACTAAATACACCACAATTTATATGGACAGTTTAAGAGATGGCAAGTCTTCTTTAGTAAACACGAATAAATTAGTTAGAAATTACAAAGGAGCAACTGGTTTGAAAACTGGTTCTACATCTGTTGCTTTATATAATTTATCTGCAAGTGCAACTAGAAATGATTTGTCCTTAATTGCTGTTATTATGAAAGCTCCTACAAGCCCTATTCGTTTTGCAGAGGCTCAAAAGTTACTAGATTATGGTTTTAATAATTTCGAGTATAAAAAGCTTGCAAATGAAAATGATTTAATAAAAGAAATCTCTGTTGACAAAGGAATTGAAAATAGTGTTAATGCAATACTCGAAAATGATAGTGGAGTTCTAATTCAAAAAGGTCAAAATAAAGATATTGTTCAATCTGTTCAACTTACAGATAGTATAAACGCACCCGTTTATGCAGGTCAAGTTTTAGGTAATGTTACTTACAGTTTGAATGGTAACGAAATTGGAAAGGTAAATATTGTTGCTGAAAAATCTGTAGGAAATAATACAGCTTTTAATATGATTGAGCATGTGTTTTTCAATTGGCTTTCGCTATTGAGATATTCTAAATAATTATTAAAATAATTTACTTATAATATGTAATGTTAAAATCGCTTGTCCTTGGTGTCGAGCTTCCTTCCCTTGGATGTCACAAAAACAAATAAATTTGTTTTTGGACACTATCGGTTGGAACTCTCCAACCGTTACGCTTCGCTCCACCTTACGCGGACTGGCGCTTTCTTTTAACATTACATATTATAACTATTGCGTATTTTAAATTTTAGGAGAAAGCGTGTATGTCGTCAATATCTATTCCAATTGAAAACAAAAGAAAAAGCAAAGTAAAAATTTGGGTATATTCCATTAGAAGAAACGGATTGGCTATTGTCTTTTGCTTGTTTTGTTTTGGGTTAGTCTTATTTTCCAAAACTAATTTAACAGCGGCTAAAAATGGACTAATTTTGTGGGCAACCGCTGTTGTGCCTTCTTTATTTCCATTTTTTGTGTCCACAGAATTACTCAGTTATACAAGTGTTATAAAACATTTAGGCAAATGGCTAAATCCAATAATGAGGCCATTATTTAATGTTCCCGGTGAAGGTGCTTTTGCTTTTCTAATGGGACTAATTAGTGGATATCCTGTTGGAGCAAAAATTGTTTCTATTTTTATGGAACAAGGTATTGTTACCAAACAAGAAGCCGAGAGATTACTTGCTTTTACCAATAATTCTGGTCCACTATTTATTATTGGTACTGTTGGTATAACTTTGTTTGGTAGTACCACTATAGGCTTACTTTTATTTGTTACTCATATGCTTGCTTGCATTACAGTAGGAATAGTTTTACGTTTCTTTGATAAGAGTAGTACTATTTCTAACAACTATCATTACAATTATTCAAATAAATCTGTATCCATTTCATCACTTGGAGAAGTGTTAGGAAAAAGCATTACAAACTCTATATCCACTATTTTAATGATTGGTGGTTTTGTAGTTATATTTTCTGTGGTTATATCTATATTAAACCAAAGTGGAATTTTGAGTGGTGTGTCTTTAATGCTCTCTCCTGTACTTTGTGCTATCGGCTTTCCTACAGAACTAATAAAGCCTGTCTTAGCCGGAATTGTTGAACTTACAAATGGTGTTAGTTTAGTAGCAAATACACACATAAAGGCAATATCAGTAAATATTGTATCAGCTAGTTTTTTGTTAGGTTTTGGTGGAATTTCTGTACTATTACAAGTTTTTAGTATTATTAGTAAAGCTGGACTTTCTATAAAAACATATGCCATTGGCAAGCTGTTGCAAGGCATATTTTCTGCCATTTATACATATATTGCAATATGTATAGTTCCATTTTTACAATTTAATTTACCTATTTAAGATTATTGAAGGGAGTTTTGTTTTATGGATAAAAATGATTCTAATTTTAATTTTCCACCTTATATGAATTATGATATTGGTTGTGACCCTATTATGGGAGATCCTAATATGTTTAACCCATGTATGCAGTATGAACAGGCATATATGTATTATAGATATATGACACAACAGATTGAATATAAGATAAAATGCAAAGAATATGAAAAAATGTGCAATTCTCGTTCTGAAAGAAAAATAGAATAAAAAAACGACTAGATATCTAGCCGTTTATGGTAGCGAGGGTGAGATTCGAACTCACGACCTATCGGGTATGAATAATTAAATTTATTTGACATTTTTGTTTTTAATTATTATTTATAGATTTATTATTAAATACTTTCACTACGTCATTTGTCCAAGTGGTTTGTAAATATTTTTTAAAAGATATAATTATGAATAATGCTATGAATATAATAGCTATTATTAATAAAAATTTTTTTATAATTTTTTTCAATTTTTTTGCTCCTTTCTTTTATATGGTTTAATTTCATCTGTTAAACCTAGTAAATAATCTGTTGACGTTTTGTAATAGTCGGCTAATTTTATTAAGTTGAATATATCTATTGTTATTTCTCCTGTTTCATATCTCGAATAAGTTTGTTGAGTGCAACTTAATATTTCACTCATTTTTTTTTGTGTTAAATTATTATCTTCTCTTATATCTCTTATTCTTAATGTATCTAGCATTTTTTTCACCTCTCAATAAATTATAAAATATTCTTGTTACGTGTATTGACATTTACACGTAATACGTGTATAATATTTTTAATTAAACACGTAATGCGTGTATTTTATGACAGGGAGTTTTGTAAAATGGAATTAAGTAAAGAAGAAATTGAGGAATTAAAGACACTTATATTTAATAAATTAGAATATTTTAATTCAAAGGTTGATGGTCTTTATTTTAAAACTTTAGAATATCCGAATGATAAATATGCACATAAGCATTATGAAAAACTTTCGAGAAGAAGAGATTTATTTTTAAATCTATATAAAAAATTATTAAATTATAAAGGAGAGTAAAAAAAATGAAATTAAAAGATGAATTTAAGTTTTTAAAAATTGACAGTATCAGAAGAAAAAATGCTGAAGAGCTTCCAGCAGATGATCAATATTTTTATGTTGTGAATGTGCTAGATAAAGAAAATAATCCAGTAAGGTTTTTCAGTTTTGATAGCAAATTAAATACTCAATTAACAAAAGATATACAAAGTGGCAAAGTTAAAGGTTTACAAAATTGTTTAATAGACTTTGAATTAAAATTCACTAATAATAATTGGAACGTCGCACTAGAAAATGTAACATTTCAATATTAGAAATATTTTAGTAAGTCAAGGTCATTAATTGATTTATTATAGGCAGTTACAAGAGTAATAGTTCATTAGTGAACTGTTACTCGCGTAGCCCCACATATTATTCGTTATAAACCGGCGAAACGGTTTAGAAAACAGCCCGTCGGTGCATGAGACGGTGCAACCTTCCTACATCTACTCCTTAGATTTGTAGTATATATTATTTTCATTCATGCGTTGCTTTTAAATTTGTGCAACAACAAATTTTACTAAAGACAAAGAGAGCAGAAAGGAGAAACTTTATGGAAGAAGTCTCAAATGAAGTTGTAAATGAAGTAGTTAATAATGTAGTCATGAATGAACTAGAATTGCTAACTGCAATTCATAGTCAATTAGGTGTATTTACATCATTTCTATTATTTTTTATAGTTGTTATTTTGTGCTACTTCTCATATAAGTTTTTCAATATGTTCTTTTAGATTACGTAAGAGAAAGGAGTATGTGAATATGGAATCAGGAGCAACTACAACAGCAACATCTGTTTTATCAAAAATCGTAACTGGTGATATGTTAGCTGGTGTTTTAACAGAAATTACTAGCTTATTACCAATAGTTATCCCTGTAATGATAGGCTTTATTGCTATCAGAAAAGGAATTGGCTTCTTGTCAAGTATTTTACACTCTGCATAATAACCCCTGTTTTTATTGCAGTTTGTAGAAAAAGGAACAGCAATAAAAAGCTGTTCCTTATTTTTATTTAGAAAGGTTTTTACAAATGACAAAGAAATTTTTAATAAGTTTATTATTTTTTGTAGTATTTATTTTGTTGATAAGTGTCAGCGATAAAGTAAGTGCTTTTGTTTTTGAAGTTGATGGTAACTCTTATGATACGAATGGTTTGAATATACGCAAATATAATATTGTTTATTATTTTGATTCTTCTAAAAGCGAAATTGATATTATTAGTTCTGATAGTCCAATTGTTGCTAACGAAAAAATTAGTGATAATAAATATAATTGTTCTTTAGAAGACAGTTTTAGTTATTATTATTTAATGATTAGTAGAGGTTATTGGCAACCGTACCCCGGAGAACACGTTAGTATTTCTACAAGTTTTGATAAATCACTAATTTTATATTTAGATTATGATATTTGTGATTCTGAAGGAAATGTTATTTTTAATGGTACTAATAAACCTGATAAATTTTTTAATTTTAGATATGGAACTCTTGATTATAGTATTAACTTAACTGCTAACAATAATAATATTAGCTTTTTAAATTATACTTGTATTTTTAAGGCTGATAATTATTTATTTATATATACTGCTAAAGACAAGCCAACTTATAAATATAAAAATTATAGAAATTATTTACATAATGATAATTCTGTTTATACATATTTATACGATTTAAAAACCGACACAGTTTTAAGAGGTAATGATCTTACAAAAGTATATTCTTCTAGTTCTGATATAGCTTTTGATTTAAATGAATTAGTTTATAGTGATTTTAGCTTATATAAAGATTTTAATACGAACGAAGGTACAACTAAAATTTTCGGTGATACTGGTAAATATTTGGGCGATTATGATATGAATGGTACAGCATCAGGGAATATTTCTGCTGGTGGTCGTTCTTCTGAAGGTAATTCTGCTTTAAGTGATTATATTAATTCTCAAAAGCCTGATTATAATGGTTCTTCAAATCAAGGGTCTGATACTATATCAGGTGGTTTTAATAATGTTTATGGTAACTTCGGATTTGCTGAAGATGTAAAGAAAAATGTTAATGGAATGGTTGATGTTATAACTAATACTGAAGAAGCTCCAAAGTTTCAAATAAACGTTAATTCTAAATATTATAAAGGTACTCTAACTATTGTAGACTTAAGCTGGTATGCCCCCTACAAAGAAATGGGTGACAATGTTATTTGTATTTTTGCCTATTTAGGCTTTTTATGGAGAATATTTATAAGGTTACCTGATATTATTCGTGGTGCAGGAGCTAGTTCTTATGCTCCTAATATGTTAGGAGATATTGAGGCTTTTAGAAAAACTGGTTTTGGTCGCTCTTCTAGTCCAAGAGATAAAACATTTTAGAAAGGTGTGTGTTAAATGGTTGAAACTACGTTCAAAATTATTGTATGGGCTGTTGTTATAGCTATTGTTATTGGCCTCATAGGTACTGTTGTATTTAAGTGGTCTTTAGATACCAGTCCTTATTTGCAAGGTTTAACTAATTTTTTACATGTAATTTATTATATTTTGCCTATTGCTAAACTTAGTCCAATAATTTTTATATTTGTTGGTATGATGGCATTTAGAATTATTATATCTTTAATAACAACAATTTGGAATTTAATTCCCGGAAAGAGTGGTTAGTGTATGTTTATTTTATTATTAGTCTTTTTTATTGTTTTTGTAATTAGTTTTGTTTATTTATTTTATAAAATAAAAGTTATTGAGGAAGATATTGAAGCTTTGTATGATACATATTTTACTTTTGTAGAAAATTCTTTTAGGAAGGATGATAAAGATGTGGCTTAGTTCTTTATTTAGTGTTTTAAAGGCATTTTTGTCGATTTTAGCAGTACCTCTTTCAATTGTTTTAGTTGTTATTGTTATATTTATTATAATATGTGGTATTTGGTTTATTTATTATACTTGTAAGGGGAAAAGATTAAAAAAAGGTTCTCGAACTTTTGTAAAAAAAGATGGTGTTTTTAAAAGTTTATTTTTTAAACTTCCAGAAAGAATTGTTTTAGATGCTTTTGATAGGGATCCTGATTTTTTTAGACATCAAGGTTTAATTATATTTGAAGGTATTCAAGGTACTGGAAAAAGTATTGGTATGATTGAATTTGCTTCTCGTATGCAACAAGAATATCCTAAGGCTGTTTGTACCTCTAATTATGGTTATGTTAATGAAGATACTATACTTGAAGATTGGCGTATGCTTATGAGTTATACTAATGGTATCTTTGGTGTTATTGTTTTAATGGATGAATTACAAAATTGGTTTTCTTCTAATGATAGTAGGAATTTTCCTCCTGAAATGCTTTCTGTTATTACTCAAAATCGTAAAAATAGGCGTATAATTTTAGGTACTGCACAAAATTTTTATTTGCTTGCTAAGGCTATAAGGTCACAGACCACCGAAGTGCGTCGTTGTACGACGCTCTTCGGTGCCTTGACACTTGTGCGTAGATTTAGGCCTGTTTTAGATTCTGATGGAAATGTTAAAGAATTTAAGCGTTTGGGTTTTTACTTTTTTGTACATGATGAAAAATTGCGTAATAGTTATGATACTTACAGGGTAATTCAACGTTTAGTTAATGTTGGTTTTCAAGACGCAGCAAATGTAAAGATAGAAGAAAATAATTATTATAATTTAATTAATATGAAAGGAAAAAAATAATTATGGATTTTGAAAGATTTTTTAAAACTTTTATTCTTCCTATTTTATTAATTTATATTGTTTTTATTATTTTTATTAATATTATAGGTGTTTCTAATCGTGTTGATGTATTAGAAAAATATCACGAAAATGAGCATTATTGCCCTTATTGTAATAGTGTTATCAATAATGTGAAGGAGATTTAATTTATGAAGTGTAAATTTTGTAATTGTGAAATGCGATTAGATGACGTTGATTATAATTTTAGTGGTAATAAAGATAATTATTATAAATGTGATAATTGCGGTGCTTCTGCTTTTGAAAAAATAAGATATCATAAAAGTATATATATAGATTTTATAGAAGGTGAAAAAAATGAAGAATAAAAATTTTTTATATTTGATTTTATATGGTTTAGGCATTTGTGCTTTAACTGTTGTGTTTAATTTAATTTTTAATATGTATCAGGTAACTACATTACACAGAATTGTTTGTATTATAGCTATTAGTATTTCTACTGCATTATATATTCCATTTTATAGATTATTTTTTGCTGAATTACATAATTCTAAGAAAGGAGTTTAATTTATGCAAGTAGTTTGTTTTTTACAGTTTATTTTAATTTTTTTATTAGGTTTGATGTTTTTTAAATTATTAGCAATTTTACATAGAAAAAATATATTAACTGACGATGATATACATTTTGTTACTTCTTTTATTTTGGAACATAAAAAATATTTAGATAAAAAAAATAAAGCTAAAATTGAATAAAAAAGTTGGAGGGTTCTTAGTAACACCCTCCGAGAGTGACAGTAGTGACACTTTTTAATTTTTTAATAGGGGTTTTTGATATGATAGATACAATTAAAATTTATACTATGATAGACAAAAATATTTATAACAAAATATATAATAATTCTATCATTAAATCAAGTTATAATAAAAAGGATGGCGAAATTTATTACGAAATTGTAAATGACAAATTAGAAGGCTCTTATAGTTCTAGCTTATCTGTTCGCGTTGGTTCTGGTGCTAAATATAAATTTATTAATATGTATTATTTAGAGGTTGAAGGTTCTTATCATAAAATTATGAATGGCTTTAATTCTCATAATGGCTATTATAATTTGCAGAGCATTGTAAAATGGCTGATAGGTGCTGTTGAGAATGTTTATAATATTAAATTGCCTGAATTAAGACATTGGTTTTTACAACGAATTGATATAGCTTTATGTTTTGACTTGGGTAACAACGAAGATGTTAGAAAATATATAAATAATTTATCGCTTTGTTCTTTTCCCAGAAGAAATAATATAAAGCATTATCAAGATGAAAGCATTTATTGTTCTGGTACCTCTTCTACTTTGAAAATTTATAATAAAATGTTAGAATTTAAAAAGCACGATATGAAAAAAATGTTTAATTTAAATTTTAATATTGATAATTATTTAGATAAAATTAAGGGATTTGTTAGGTTTGAATGTGAGATTAAAAAAAAGAAATTAGAAAATATTTATTGTAAAAAATATATTAGAGTTAGAAACGTTAGTTATAATGATTTTTATGAGGTTTGGAAGTGTGAATTTATGAAGTTATTAAATATGTTTGAAAGTGATTTGACGATTGTTAGAAATAAAGAAGATATTAAAAGAAGATTATATACTTGTTATAGTGAAAGAAGAGCTAGTGTTTTGTATGCTTTTTATAGTTCTATTATCTTAGACGGTATTACAGAAGTAAAAAAAACTGTTCCTAAAAGAACTTATTATAGATATATCAAAGATTTGAAAGCTGTTAATATTGATTTATCTCAAAAATATACGGTTTCAGCTGAACGTGATACAGTTGATTTTAACCCGTTTGAGTGGAAAGAGGTTGTATAGATGAAATGTTCTGAAGCACTAGAGTTGTTCATTAAGGAACAGTATGTGGCAGGTAGTACAGAAAAAACTATTAAACATTATCGCACACATATTAACCTTTTTATTAATTTTGTAAATGATATTGATATTAATTTAATTAATTATGATACTTATAAAGACTATATTGTTTTTTTGAAAACTAAATATAAAGACTCTCAAGTTTCTAAAGGTCAAAAAATTCGTTTAGCCGGAAGGACTATAAAAACATATGCTTCTGCACTAAAAACATTCTTATCTTTTTGTTATTCAAAAATACATGTACTTTCAGAAGATGTATCACAAAATATTAAAATGCCAAAGTATCAAAAGAAAGTTATTAGAATTTTAAACTATGAACAAATAAAAAAAATAATTTCATATTATGATATTAATACTTTTTTAGGTTGTAGAGATTTATTAGCTATTAGTTTAATGCTTGATTGTGGCTTAAGAGTTAGTGAAGTTGCTGATGTTTCTTTTTCTGATTTTGATTTAATAAATAGGTGTATTGTAATAAATGGAAAAGGTCAGAAACAAAGATATGTTCCTTTTACTAATTTTGTATTTGATTTGTATAATAAATTGTTAAAATTATCTAATTTTGATTATCCTTTTTGTGATGTATATGGAAATAGATTGAAAGTTAATGGTATTATACAAATTGTAAAAAGGCTAAAAATTAGTTTAGGTTTTAGTGATTTACATCCCCATTTATTCAGACATACTTTTGCAACATTATATATTTTAAATGGTGGAGATCCTTTAAGTTTGCAAATCATTTTAGGACATACTACTTTTTATATGACACAGCAATATTTACATCTAGCTCAACAGTTAATGATTGCTAAAAATATAGAATTTACTCCTTTGAGTCATTTAAAAACTATTAGTTCATAACTAACATAAAATATAAAAATAAAAAGCTTGATTTTTCAAGCTTTTTTTATGGTAGCGAGAGTGAGATTCGAACTCACGACCTATCGGGTATGAACCGATTGCTCTAGCCAACTGAGCTACCTCGCCATATGTTATTTGCTAACGTGATTTATATTATAATATGTGTTTTTATTTTTGTCAATAAAATAAGTTAAAAAAGTTGAGAAAGCCTCAACTTTTTCATTATTCTTCATTATTATCTTTCTTCTCCATCTTTTTCTACAACTGGTTGTTGTTTTTCTTGGGCTTCTTTTGCCATTGCTTTTACAGCTTTTGGATCAATAGCTACAGTTTCCACAACTTGTTGTTTTCCTGAATTTCCTTTTCCACCATTTTTGCTTGTAGAAGATTTTTTGAAAGCTTCTTCTCTTTGTTCAATTGATTGTAAAGATTCTAGTAATTCAGGATCTGTAATTACATTTTCTTCATCTGGACAATCTATTTGATTAATATATTGTTTTAAATCACTAAATACTGTTTTTACTCCATTAATAAATCCCATAATCTCTTCTTAAAATCTAAAATTTTAAGAATTTTCACCTCCATTTTTAAGGTTATTTTTCCGTAATACATATTTATTGTACCACATTATTCCATAAAAATCAAGCTTTTCAGCCAAAGTAATGCTAAAAGCTGGGCAAAAGTCCAGCTTTTTAATTGATTTTGGTTTAAATATAATCTTTTAATTCATATAGTCTCTTAGTTTTTTACTTCTACTTGGGTGTCTTAATTTTCTTAATGCTTTTGCTTCTATTTGTCTAATTCTCTCACGAGTAACCATAAATTCTCTTCCTACCTCTTCAAGAGTTCTAGCTTTTCCATCTTCTAACCCAAATCTTAATTTTAGCACTTTAGCTTCTCTTGGTGTTAGTGTTTCCATTACTTCTTCTAGTTGTTCTCTAAGTAATGTATATGCTGCTGAATCTTGTGGTGCTGGTGTATCTTCGTCTTGAATAAAATCTTCTAAGTGGCTATCATCCTCTTCTCCTATTGGTGTTTCCAAAGACACAGGGTCTTGTGCTATTTTTTGAATTTCCGCAACTCTTTCTACTGGAATTTCCATTTCTGCTGCAATTTCTTCCGGTGTTGGTTCTCTACCATTTTGTTGTAATAAATGTCTAGAAGTTCTAATCAATTTATTTATTGTTTCTACCATATGAACTGGTATACGTATAGTTCTAGCTTGATCTGCAATTGCCCTCGTAATCGCCTGTCTAATCCACCATGTTGCATAAGTACTAAATTTGTATCCTTTAGTGTAATCAAACTTTTCTACTGCTTTGATTAAGCCCATGTTTCCTTCTTGAATTAAGTCTAATAGTAGCATTCCTCTTCCAACATATTTTTTAGCTATACTCACTACCAATCTTAAGTTAGACTCTGTTAGTTTTTGTTTTGCACTTTCATCTCCATCCAAGATTCTTTGTGCTAACTCTAACTCTTGTTCATATGTTAACAAAGGAATTTTTCCAATTTCTCTTAGATACATTCTAACAGGATCATCAACACTTATTCCATCCATGTTTATTAAATCTATGTCATCTAATTTGATGTTCTCAACTTCTCTTAAGTCATCTAGATTTGGTTCTGTGTCTAGATCATCTTTTAAAACATCTACACCTAAGTCTTCGAAAGTATTAAATACTTCTTCTATTTGGTCTGGATTAGTGTTTTCTAATTCATTAGCAAGCTCACCATAAGTAATTTTTCCATTTTCTTTTGCTCTTTTTAGTATGTTTTCTACCTTTTCCTTGCTAACTTCCTCTAATTTCTTTACTTTTGGTTTTTCTTCTACAACATTTTCCTCTGTAAGTTTGCTTTCTTCCTTAACTTCTTCTTTATTCTCTTCTAGCTTTTGAGCCTTTTTAGGTTTCTTTTCAGTTTCTTTCTCAACTTTTTTCTCTATATCTTTTACTTCTTCAGTTGCTTTTTTAGTTTTCTTTTCTTTTTTATCTGCTTCTTCAACCTTTGGAGTTTTAGTTTTTTTTACTTTTTTAGGTGCTTCTGTTTTCACAACTTCAGCTTCTACTATTGGCTCATCTTCTTGCTTCTTTTTCATATATAAAACCTCCTATTTGATTTTAGCTAGTTTTAGAATAATATCGTTAAGCTCCTTTTCTAATTCTTTTACTTCTTCTGAACCTGCTTCAGAAACGCTTTCTAGCTTTTTCAAAATTTCATTTCTTCTATTTATCAACTTTTCTTTTTCATAAATACTAATCAAGTCGTCTATTGCCTTGTTAACATCAGTTATTTCGAAATCTCCAGCCATTATTTCTGTAATATGACTAATGACTTTTTCATCTTGAAACCAGTCTAATAATTGACTAGTATTACTATTTCCTTTTTCAAATTCTTCATACATTTTTTTGAGAATTTGTTTGTTTGTATCATCTTGAATATAGTTTAATGTAATTAAATTTTTTATTTTTTCATAACATTTAGAATATTCATTTATAAGTAAATATATTACTAAATTTTCTCTTTTTAGAACTGCATCAGAAACGCTATTTTCTTTTTCTTCTTTTGGTACCATTGTAACTACCCTTTTTTCTAGCTTTTTGCTTCCTTGGTTGTCTTTATACATAAGTTTATTTACTTCTGCATAAATAGCTTCTTTAGAGATTTTGTATTCTTTAGCAATTTTATCTACATAAATTTCTCTTTCCATTTGGTTTGTAACTTTTGCTAAAATTTTAGCAATTTCATTTAAAAATTTTATTTTGTCATTTGTATTTTCTATGTTTAATTCTTTTAATAAAACTTTTACTTTAAATTCTACTAAAGAAATTGCATTGTCTACACATTTTTGAAATCTCTCTGGTCCATATTTTAATACATATTCATCTGGATCTTTTGCTCCTTCTATTTGCAATACTCTAATATCACAACCTAAGTTTTGCAAAATTTCCATTCCTCTTAATATAGCTGCTTGTCCAGCTCCATCTGCATCATATCCTAAAATAACTTGTTCACTATATCTTCTAAGCAAACGTCCCTGTGCCTCTGTCATAGCAGTTCCAAGTGATGCAACAACATTTGTAATACCTCTCTGATATAACGAAATCGCATCCATATAGCCTTCTACTATAATAATCTTTCTGGTATCATGCTTTTTAGCTACATTAAGTCCAAATAAATTTCTGCCTTTGCTATATACTATATTTTCTGGTGAGTTTATGTATTTAGGTTTACTGTCATCTAATACTCTACCACCAAAAGCAATAACTCTTTCTCTAACATCTTGTATAGGAAACATTAGCCTCTTTCTGAAGCTATCCATATATCCACCATTTTCGGTTCTTTTAACTAAGCTTGATGCTAGCATTTCTTCTTCTGTGTAACCTTTTTGTTTTAGTAATAAATATAGTTCATTAAAATTTCCTGCATATCCTATTAAAAAGGCCTTTAATGTACGATTATCAAGTTTTCTTTTCTTAATATATTCTTGTGCTGTTTTTGATGCAGGTTTATATAAATTTTCATGATAAAATTCAGCCGCAATTTTATTTATTTCATATACTTTTGATTTTAATCTTGCTGTTTTATCATCTTCTAAATTATCTAAAGTTGGTAATTCTATATTTACTCTGTTTGCTAGTAATTCTAAAGTGTCTTTAAAATCTAAGCCTTCTATTTTTGATATAAAGTGAATGACATTTCCGCCTGCTCCACAACCAAAGCAATGAAATATTTGCTTATCTGGTGAAACAGCAAAAGAAGGAGATTTTTCTTTATGAAATGGACATAATCCGAAAAAGTTTCTCCCACTTCTTTTTAATGTTATGTATTTAGATATTACATCTACAATATCATTGCTTGACCTTATTTCTTCAATTAGTTCTTCACTATATCTTACCAATTTTTGACAACCTTTCTACATACTATTTATATTATTCGACATAAAGTGTTTAAATCCTTCTTTACTTTATGACAAATATTGAAACTTATTTTCCTAAAATTTTTTTAGTTTTTGCCATTTATTTAGAATAGAAAAAAGGCGATTTCTGTCGCCTTTTTAGTATTTTACAATTCTGTTGTATCATCAAATGGAATAAATTTGTTAACAGCACTTGCATTTAAATCAATGTTTGCTTGTGGTGCTCTATATTCATTAAATGATATATCTATTTTATTATTTATTAATTCTTCAACTTCATCTTGTGTAGCATGTTCTGCTAATACAAGTTCACTAACTAAAATTTGTTTTGCATTAGAAAGCATTTTCTTTTCACCTGTTGAAAGTCCTTTTTCTTTTTGTTTAAAGCTTAGGTTTCTAACTACCCCTGCGACCTCATATATGCTTCCACTTTTCATTTTTTCCATGTTATCTCTATATCTTTTATTCCAATTTTGAGACATTTCTGTTTCATCTTCTCCTAAAATTGAAATAACTTTTTCTGCCTCTTCTTTTCCTATTACATTTCTAACACCAATTTGTTCTGCTCTATCTGTTGGAACCATTACTTTAACTTCACCTGGCATTTTAATAACATAATAAGATTGGTTTTCTCCTAAAATATTTTTTTCTTCTATTGCATCAATTGTACCTGCTCCATGCATTGGGTATACAATTTTATCACCTACATTAAACATGTAAGACTCTCCTTTCTATTGCAAAATATTTGGTTTTTATTTAAGAAAGGTTTTTAGGCTCTTCTTTAAACCGCAAATATATTATACTACAAAATTTGGTAAAAGTCAAAATATTTTTCAAATTTTAGGTTATTATATGTTATTTTTGGGTATAAATTTTTTCCGTATTTTTTAGATTTAAATACTTTTTTTAATAAGAAACCTGGCTTTGCCATACGTGCATTTTGCTTTACAAATATGAACATTTCACGGTGACTTAACCTTGTTGTATAGCCAAAATAAAAGCCACGAAAAATTCGTGGCTTTTAAAAAGTCTTATTATTGGTTCCAGCTTTTTTCTGCTGCTTTCTTAGCTCTTTCTGCTCCTTTTTGATATTCTTCCAAAGTGAATCCATTATTATAATTCCAAGTTCCATCGTAGTGCCAAAATCTCGCCTTTGCATCTCTATGTATTCTGTTCAATTCTAACTGATTCTTTATTTGGTTAACATCGACAGCAATACGCTTTAATTCTTTAAACATTTTGTATGCATTCTCCTTTTACTCAACCTAATAGGTTGGCTTTGTTAAAGATAAAATCTTTAACGATGGTTAATATCTACAGATTATAAGACTTTTATTTCCTCCTTTATAATTATCCGGAGGTTTCAGCCTCCGAATAGTTTTTTATCGTTCGTCGGCTTACTAAAATATTATTATTTCGTTATTTTACTATATTTTTATATACTTTGTCAAACTAAGCTTATGCTCTTTGCCTCTATATTTTTATTGATAATTATTTACTTGTAGAGCCAAATCCACCTAATCTAGCGCCTTCTGCATTATCATTGTCAACTATTCCAAATTTTTGAAAAATTGCTTGTCCTATGCAGTCTCCTTTTTTTATTTCAATATCTTCTGCTTTTACATTAAAGAATGCAAACATTATATGTCCGTCATTATCTGGATTTCCATAATAATCTCCATCCACTATTCCAACACCATTTGATAATACTAATCCTTTTTTCTTTGGATTAGAGCTTCTATTGCAAAGCATTAAATATTCATCTTCTGGCATATATGCTTTTATTCCTGTTTTTACTAAAGTTGGTGCTTGTCCTGCTTTAAATGCTGGAACCACACAGTCTTCTGCTGCTTCTACATCATATCCTGCTGAATATTTTGTTTTACGCACCGGCATATTTATTCCTGCTTGTTCAAATCCTTTTGCTACTTCAAATCCTCTTACTCTTTCCATATTTTATTTCTCCTTACTTTTTTATTTATTGTAATTATATATCATATTTTTAAAATTGTCATTATATTTTTAATACTCATAGCCTTTTTCTACTAATGATTCGTCTATTTCGTTTATTCTTTTTATTGTAGATAATAGTATTTTTGATAAAATGATTTTCATATTTTTTATATTAAAGTTTATATTTTTAGCTTTACACGCCTCTTTCACTTCTCTATATTCTTTTTTTAATACTGGTATCATTGAAAGTGCAATACTTACTAATACTTCAATTTCTTCTGTGTTTATTTTAAATACTTCTAATGGTTTGCATATTGTTCTTACTGTTTTAGCAAGTTGTGCTACTGTAATTGTTCTTGAATAAATATATGTTGCATTACATACTAGTAATAATTTTGCTGCCATCCAAATTGCATTTATGTAGTTGTCTAATAATATATTGAATATAAAAGTAAATAATATAAATGGTAAGTACTTTGTTAGATTTATTATTGCCTTTTTAAAGTTAACTTTTATTATTATCATTAAAATCAAGTTTACTACTGCAAAACTTGCTAGCCAAATATTATTAGGCATAAAAAATATTAAAGTGGCATATGCAAGAAACACTAAAAATGTAATTGCATTTTTCATTTTGAACCACCTGCCTTAGCTGTCACTAAATAGTTGACTAGTTCTGGTATTGTGTAATCTTTAGCATTTACCTGTATTCCATTTTTTTGTAGCTCTACTAATATTTCTAAAATAGTTGGAAGCTTAATTTCATATTTTCTTAGTTCTTCAGCCTTTTCAACTAATTCTTCTCTTTTTATTTCTAATGCAATTTTGCCTTGTTCTAATACTAAAGTTCTATCTGCCAATAATATTTCGTCTGCTAAATTTGTAATACAAATAATTGTATAACCTTGCTGTTTTAAGTTTTTAATAATTTTATATATTTTTTCTTTTCCTATACTATCGATCATGGTTGTTGGCTCATCAAAGATAAGATATTTAGGATTTTTAGCAAGTATTTCTGCTATCATAATTCTTTGTTTTTGCCCTAATGATAGATTGTATAAGTCTTTATTTTTAAAATCTAGCATCTCTACTTTTTCTAATGCATCATTTATTCTTTTATCTACTTCTTGTTTAGATAAGCCTTTTAATGCAAATGATAATTCGTCTTCAATCGAATTGAAAATTATTTGATTTTCTGGATTTTGAAATACTATTCCAACTTTATCTCTAATTTCTTTTTGATGTTTTTTCATATTTAAATCGTCAATAAAGATATTGCCTTCTTTTAACCTTAAAATTCCTGCTATTAGTTTGCCTATAGTTGATTTTCCAGAGCCATTTTTTCCTACAATAGAAATAATCTCTCCGTCATGTACTTCAAAACTGATATTATCTAATATTTTGTTGCTTTCTTTATATTTAAATGAAACGTTTTCTAGTCTAATCATTTGAGCTCCTTACATATTTATCAAATGGTTTTCTTAATGCTTTTTCTAATGCAAAAATCACTATAACATGAATTGGAATCATAATAAGTTGTTTTACAATTCTAGTTACAAGTAATGCCCAAAAAGCTTTTCCTGTAGTTATACTTGTCCATAAAGTATTTAAGCCCATATTTACCACTATTGCTACTAATACAGTGGCAATTATAAGCCTTAAAAGTAATTGCTTATCATTGTAACTGTCTGGTTCTTTTTTGTATAGTATAAATCCATATATTGCTGCGGACACTGCTGTACTAATAGTGTACCCTATAAAAAATGCACCTGATGGGAATAGAGTTGCCCCTATAACATCTCCTAAAACATTTAATAGAATTGTCCATTTTGGTCCTAACCAAATTGCGCATAACATTGTTGGTACAAATGCAAAGCTTATTTTAGTAATTGGTGTTTTTATTGATAAAAACCTTGATAATACAATAAGCATTGCTAATAATATTGCTGTTAGTATAATTTTTTTATTTGTTCTCATAAGTTATTTCCCCCATTAAATCATAATCTTTTACTTCTTTTATTTTGCAATCCACCCAGTCGCCTAAATTTAATTGTTTTGTATTTTTTATATATACTACTCCATCAATTTCTGGTACATCCATATAGGTTCTGCCAACATAGTATTTTTGATTTTTGGTTATTCCATCAATTCTTGCTTTTTGTGTTGTACCAATTTTATTTTCTAAATTCTCTCTAGAAATCTCTTGTTGTAATTTCATTATTTTATTATATCTACTTTTCTTTGTAGCTGGATGAATTTGATTTGGCATTTTTTCTGCTCCTGTGCCTTCTTCTTTAGAATACATAAATGCTCCAAGTTTGTCAAATTTAGCTTCTTTTAAAAAGTTATATAGTTCTTCAAAGTCTTCTTCAGTTTCACCCGGAAAACCAACCATTACAGTTGTTCTTAGTATAACATTTGGAATTTCTTTTCTTAATTTTTGTATTAGCTTTCTAATACTTTCTCCATTACTTTTTCTATTCATTCTTTTTAAAACACTGTCTGAAATATGTTGTATTGGAATATCAAAATAATTACATATTTTATTATTTTCTTTTATTACCTGAATTAGCTTGTCTGTAATAGTTTCAGGGTATGAATACAATATTCTAATCCATTTTATTTTGTCTATTTTACATATCTCCTGCATAAGCTCAGCAAGTTTTGGTTCACCATATATGTCTTGTCCATATCTTGTAGTATCTTGAGCTGTTAAAATTATTTCTTCATAACCTTGCTCTGCTAGCTTATTTGCTTCTTCTACAAGGCTTTCCATCGTTCTACTTTTTTGCATTCCACGAATTTTTGGAATTGCGCAGAATGTGCAACAATTGCTACAACCATCTGCTATTTTTATATATGCATAATTTTCGCCTGTTGTAATAACTCTATCTGTGAATTTTTCAAAGTCTACATTCCCTTTTCCATTAGATAATAGTTTTTCTATCTGCTCCCATAATGTACTATACTCACTATATTTTATATATAAATCTACTTCTGGAATAGATTTTTCAAGTTCCTTTTTATATCTTTCTACTAAGCATCCCATAGCTATGAGATATTTGCAATTTTGTTTTTTGTACTCAGCCATTTCTAGTATTGTATTTATTGCTTCTTCTTTTGCAGACTCAATAAATCCACAAGTATTTATTATTATAACTTCTGCTTCTTCTGGGTTATTTACTATTTCGTATCCATGTTCTTTAAATAATGCTATTGTTTTTTCTGTATCTACTAAGTTTTTATTACATCCTAATGATATAAATCCTGCTTTCATTTTATTATCCCTTCTAGTTTTTTTAGTCCTTCTACTAATTTATTATATGTCTCTTTATTTACTATTTTTTTATTTCCTTCTGCATATGCTTTAGCTGTACCTTTCATATCAATTAACTCATACCTATTTTCTGCTTTTGTGCCTCTATCTAATACATAAATTGGCGTATAATCAACTTTGCTTAGTACTACTTCTCCTGTTTCTCCGCTTTTTCTAAGTTCAATATTAAGAACTAACTCTATTTTTGATATATCCATTGTTTCACCTGATATGTAGTTTCCTAAAGAATATGCAACAAGTACATTTTTTTCTTCTGGACTTTGCATAACTTCCATTTTTTGAACTGCTGATGCATGATTTCCTAAAATCATATCTGCCCCATTTTCTACTAAAAATTTAGCTATGTTTTGTTGTTCTTTATTAGGCTTTGTTGAATATGCATCTCCCCAATGCATAATTATTATGCTATAGTCTGCATTTTCTTTAGCATATTCTAAATCTTTTTTAGCAATTTCTGAATTGTATATATTTGCACTATCTAATTCCTCTTTTGTTTTACTATTTTGATTTTCAAAACCATATGTATATGACAAAAATGCAATCTTAGTATTTTTTATTGTCTTTATCTTTACTCTACTTTCCCCTAAGTTATCTCCTACTACATCATATCCTATTCCTTCTAGTGCTCTCTTAGTTTCTTGCAAGCCTTCTATTCCATAATCTAAACTATGATTTGTGCTTATACTAACTAAATCTATTCCTATATTTTTCAAAGCTTCTGCAAAAGAAATTGGACTATTACGTTGTCCATATCCAGAGTATTTATTGTCTGTATAATTAGTTTCCATAGTTCCTACTGTGATATCACTATCTGCAAAAAAAGTAGACATATTTTTAAACATTGACGTAAAATCATAATTTTGTGTACCTTTATCATATGCATCTTCTAGTATACTATTTTCACATAAAATATCTCCAACTGCTGATATTCTGATAATACTATCTCTTACAGTATTATTAGAATTAGCTATATTCTTTTCTGTTTCTTCAAATATTGCTTCAATATTTTTTTCTAACTCAGCTCTTTGCTCTGCCAATATTTTTTTCTCTTTGTTATTACGATAAAAGATAGTTACAGAACATATAACTATTATTATTGCTAATATTATAGTTAAAGTTATGAATGTTTTTGAGCTCATTACTTCTAATATACTTCTAGAGCTACGCTTATTTCTACGATTTCTTGACATTTGTATCACCTTATATAATTTATCACATTTTTTGCAATAAGTAAAGGTGGAAATTTACTTTCCACCTTCTAAATTATTTTACATATTCATTTAATGGTTTTACTCTGTAATTTAATTCTCCGAACTTATCTGTTGTTACATAACCTGGTGTGCTATTTATAACGTCTGGAATACGATTAACTATTGACGCACATGTTAGCTCTACTGTTGCAGGTCTTGCAACTACTATTGTTGTATCTGGCTCTCCATAGATTGTCCATTCGTTTTTGTCATAATCTTCATTAGAATATACCTTACCAATACATTCTGATTCAATAGTAATTCCTTCTTTAGTTGTTGTTGTAACAACTGCACTCATTCCTGTAGCATCTCCTGCTTTTACTGTCATTCCTAATGTTGAAGAATATATATCTTCTTTGTATGTTTGTGGTATTGTTTTTTGTGTTTGTCTTTCAACTGTTAGTCCAAGTTTAGAACATAACCATCCATTTACATTCCACATATATGATGGTAAATATTTTCCTGATTCAATAACTTTTTGTCTTTCTTCATCACTAATTTTATCTACTGAAGCTACTTGATCCTCAAATTCTTGCATTGTTAATCCTGAACCATGTGCTTTTGCTAAAGCTATTCCATAGTCTTCTACATTGTAGCTTGAGCTTCCTTTTATTTTTGTGATTTTATGTGTTGATCCTGCAATTGAACTAATTAATTGTCCCCAATAAATGTCTTGATATCCACTTCCTGTAATTGTACATCCTGTTTGTTTTGCCATTTCGTCTAATTCTTTTGTAGTTGCGGGGTTTGAATTTTCTGGATAAAATGCTTCTTCACATGTTGTAATTGCATTTATTCCTAATTTAGCACAAAGCATTAAAGCATCTCTAACATCTGCTATTAAGCTCATTGTAGTAACTATAGCAATATCTGGTCGAACTTGTTTTAACATTTCTTCTGCATTTTCTAAAGCTGTTACAGTTACACCTTTGTTTTCTCCTCCAATAATTTCTCCTATATCTTTGCCAATAACAGATGGGTTTACATCAATTGCTCCAACTATTTCTGCTCCTTTTTCATACACATAGCGCATTGTATAAACCGCCATTTTTCCTGTACCAAATTGTACAACTTTTACTTTTCTCTCCATAAATTTTCCTCCTTTGAAATTTTATACATAGATTATATACCAAATACTAAAAAATATTCAATGGATATTTTGTAAATTTTAATTGATTTTTTTATATCTTTTCTTATATAATACTAATATATTAATTTTAAGGAGGATTTTTTATGCCTATTCATTGTAATGCTAAAAAAGAAGATATTGCAAAAACTGTGCTTATGCCTGGTGACCCTTTACGTGCTAAATATATTGCAGAGAATTTTTTAGAGAATGCTAGATTAGTAAATACTGTTAGAAACATGCTTGCATATACTGGAACTTATAAAGGAAAAGAAATCACTGTGTTTTCTCATGGTATGGGTATGGCAAGTATGGGAATTTACTGCTATGAGTTATATAAATTTTACGATGTAGAAAATATTATTCGTATTGGTTCTTGTGGAGCTTATTCTGAAGATTTAAATATTTTTGATACTATATTAGTTGATAAGAGTTATACTGAAGGAAATTTTGCTTATGAATGGAATGAAAAAGATTGTCATTTAATTGAATCTAGTGAATTTTTAAATAAGATTATAGAAAGTACTGCAAAAGAAATAAATATTCCTTATATAAAAGGAAATACTTTATGTAGTGACTGTTTTGATGGTTATTTAGAGAGTATTCCAAATTTAATTAAAAGATTTCCTAAAGAGCTTAATATTATTGGTGCTGAAATGGAAGCTTTTGCTTTATTTTATATGGCTCATTATCTAGGTAGACAGGCTTCTTGCTTATTGACTGTAGTTGATTCTCATTACAAGAAACAAGAAATTAGTTCTGAAGAGAGAGAAAAGTCTTTAAATAATATGATAACTTTAGCTTTAGAAAGTGCTATAAAAATAGAAAATGCCAAAGGTTAGTCCTTTGACATTTTTTTAATTCTTATTTTGTTATTGATAAAACTTTATATTGCATTACTCCAGCTGGTGCTTGAACTTCTACAATTTGGTTCTTTTTTGCACCTAAAATAGCACTGCCTATTGGTGACTCATTTGAAATTTTATTTTGTGCTATATCTACCTCTGTAGATCCAACTATAGTATAGCTTACTTCTTCATCAAATTCTAAGTCTAACAATTTAACAGTATTTCCTACTTGAACTGTTTTTGTGTCTATTTCTGATTCATCTATAATTTTAGCATATCTGATTTTATTTTCTAATTCTGCAATTTTTGTTTCATTTTCTGCTTGAGCATTTTTTGCTTCGTCATATTCAGAATTTTCTGATAAATCTCCAAATCCTAAAGCCACTTTAATTCTTTCAGCTATCTCTACTCTTTTTACTGTTTTTAAATTTTCTAATTCTTGTTCTAGTTTGTCAAATCCTTCTTGTGTTAATAACACTTCTTTGTTTTCTTCCATTTGTCCTTCCTCCTTTGCTTTCACAATGAAAAAATTAATTGCAACAAACTATAAATAAATATAATTTGTTGCGACTTCTTTAATATACTAGATTTTTTGCCATTTGTCAAGAAAATTCATATAATTTTCACAAACTTCCATTTTTTCCGTACAACTTTGTTACTTTGATTTCGTCTTTTTTCATTTGTTGTTTTATTTGCGATAGTCCTTGTTTTTGATTTATTCTACTTTCGTACAATGCAGACAATTCGTTATCGTCTAGCAGATTATATTGCTCAAAGAAATCTTTAATTTCATTTGAGGCATCAATTCCTATTCTTCGTATTTGTATTCCATTAAAAGTATTGCTTTCATAAAAGCCTTTTTCATCTATTGTTAGGATAACCGCTTCCCTATATATTATATACTTATTTATCTCATTTTCTTGTAAATCAAAGTTCACTATTACTTTGGCTTTTTTCAAGCTTTTCTTTTTATTGTTTGTAACCGTAATTATTATATTCTCGTTTTCTTCTATCTTATCAGCTACTCTCTGAAATTCCTTTATGTTTGGTGTTACTATGTTTATATTTTTAAAATATTTCATTAAATATATAATGTTCTCTATGTGTAATGGTTTGTTTTCTTTTACACAAATATATAAATCTTCTAATTCTGTTTTTGAGCCTTGTCTTTTTAGAATATTCTCTAAGGTTTCCTGTATTAAATATGGCATTATTCCTCTACCATCTAATATATGTATTTTTTTAGTCTCCGGCTCTATTATCTTCTTAAACTTTTCACTTTGTTTTAAATTATCTTCTGCTACCAGAGATTGTATGTTATATCTTTGCATTAAGATTTTTACTTTCTTTACGCATTTTTCCAATTTTGTATCTTTGCTTAAATCTGAAAATGGTAGTATAAATAGGTATGCATCATATATTTGTTTTACTGTGATTATATTCATATGATACTTTAGTTTTGCTATAAAGTTATAATAATATTTGCATATTGTATATTGCAATTTTGAAAATTTAGTTTGTTTTTGTTTTAGCTCTTCTAAGTAATTTGTTTCATATAATTCCTCGTCATTTGTTTTTAACTTCAAATATGCCAACATAAAAATCACCTCAATATATAGCTTGTTCTATATTATATTGAAGTGATTTTATATTTATTACTTATTTAATTTTACTTTCTATCAAATTCCAAATTGAGTTTGTTGCTCTGTCATATTCCCAGTAAGCAGCACCACCTAAGTTGTATTTTGATACTAAGTCTAGTTTTGCTTCAATTGATTTTTCGTCTTCAACCCAAATTTTATATGTTGCTCCACCTTTTTTGTATTCTACATAGTATTGTTGTAAATCTTCGTCCCATGTTTTTGTTGCATTACTTGGTATTACATTATTCACATTGCCTATATTAACAACATTTGAAGTTACATTTCCGTTGTTTTCTTTCCAAACTCTTGTATAGAATGGAATTCCAAGAATTATCTTTTCAGCTTTTACTTCTTCTTGCCCTAAGAATTTTTTCACATTTGCTTCTACCCAATTATGCCCTGCTGTTGTTCCTGCTTTTGTTGCTGATACTCCATATTGATCATATGCCATAAACATTACATAGTCTGCAACTTTTCCTATAGTATATCTATCATAACATAAAGACCATTCTGGTGCGCCATCTGGTGCTGTTACATCCACTGATAATACCGCTCCTATTTCATTTAGTCTAGGTCTTATTTCAATTAGAAATCTTGAGAAATTATCTTTGTCTGTTTCATACATTCCTTCGAAATCAATGTTTATTCCATCTAAGTTATATTGTTTAATATATTTTATAATTTGATTTATTACATTCTCCCTTGATTTGTAGTCACTAAGCATTTTAGATGTTTCGCTCATATTTGAATTTGTAAACATTGGCCAAACTTGATAACCATTTCCATGTGCCCAGTTTACATATGCAATTCCTTCATTTCCTACATTTTCATATATATTTGTTGTACTGTATTTAGTCATATAGAAGAAACTTGGAGATACCACATTTACTCCTGTAATTTTTCCTGTTCTTGTTGGTGCTGAAACATATTCTGAATAATAGTCCCAAGCTAGGCTTATTGGTCCTTCTATTTTAGCTTTTTCTTCTGCCTTTTCTCTTATAGTTTTAAACTCATTTAATTTACCAGTTTGGATATATCCTAGAGTTCCATTTTTGGTTCTAACTCTTGTCCAACCATTAGGTACAGGGTAATCACTACGGTTTGCAATAGTTAATGTATCGCCTTGTTTTGATTTTGCTAAAGTTGCTGAAATAATTGTTGGTTTGTATTTTATACTTGAGTCTTTTTTTAGTGTTGCTGTTTGTTGTTCTCTATCTAAAGAATCAATGTATACCAAATCTTCACTTTCAACATATGTTGTTTTTATATTATATACTTCATCTAATTCTGAAATTGGAACATATGCTACCTCGTCTAATATAATAGCTCCCGCCTTAATTGTTGTATTTGAACTGTTTACTTGAATTTGTTTACTATCTATTGGCAAACTTGCTATTTTTGTACTAGAAGTGGTAACTACTTGGTTGTACTTTTCATCATATATAATTGTATTATCAAAGAAGTTATATATATCTGGTTTTGATACATATACTACTCCATCTTTTATATATACATTATTTTTTAAACTTGAAGTTGCATTTGAATTGTTTATTATTAAGTTTGTTTGATTTATTTTACTTACTATGTAATTACGTTTTATTACATAATATCCTCCAATTGCTCCTACTATTAAAACTAATGCAATTATGATTATTGCTATTATAATTCCTATTTTTGATTTTTTCTTTTCAATTTCACCCATATTTTATCTCCTAGTATAATATTATATTTCACACTATATCATATTTTCGAATTTAAGTGAATAAGTATTTTGAAATTTTAAGAAATAATTAAAGAATTTTTTTATTATTATTGCATAAAATATAAAATAATAGGCTTGACATTTTATTTATAAGGTGTTATTCTATTTATAGAACTAGATTTGTTATTTGGCACAGGCAATTGGAGCCCAAGTCCACTTAACCAATTTATAGTTCTATTTTTTTGTTTATCTATATATAAAATATCATTTTCTTTTTCTAACCAACTCTGTATTACATTTGTCTTTTCTTTTCCGTAAGCGCTAGCAATCTTATATATTTTATTAATATTAAACTTATTTTCTTTTGGATTTAATTCTAATACCACTAAAACAGGATTTCCTTTACTATCACAAACTTCACCAAAAATCAATTTTCTTCCTTGTGCCTTTTTCTGTTTAGAATGTGTGTTTAATATTATTGTCGGTTTTTCTACTATATGAGGTATGCTTTTTATAATACTATCTGTCATTTCAGGATGTTTATTTTGTATATTTAGTATCTTTGATTTATCTATAACTATATCATAATTATTTAATCCTATACTTCGAAGTGCTTTTGACGTTTTCCCTATGAGAAAACTACCTGTTCTGTCTATTTTATTCCATTTATCATATTCTGTTTCAAAGTTAGTTTCTCTTATTGTTATTACCTTCTTTCTTTTATTTATGTTTTCTTGGAAATTTTTAAGATTTAATTTTAAAAGATTTTAAAAAAATTGAAATAATTACTATTAAAATACTACATTTTGTAGTGTTTTTCAAGTAAAATCGTATGTCAAAATTCGACAAAAAATTTTATTATTAAAATTGTATATTTTTTATTTTTTGGGAAAAGATAGAAATAGCAAAAAATATATATTTGGAGGTTTTAAAATGGGAGTTGAAAAACATTTAAGAATTACAGGTACATCTACAGTATCTTGGAAAGATGCAATTGTACAAGCAGTTGCAGAGGCTTCAAAAACTATTGATTATTTGTCAAACGTAAAAATTATTGAACAACGTGCAAGAATTGATGGTAAAAAATTAGTAGAATATTTTGTTGATTTAGATTTATCTTTTGTTATTGATAGAGATAGAGATTAAAGGAGGCTATATAATGAAACCAATTGAAACAAAACAAGAATACAGTGATTATGTTGATAAAAAATCCCCTAATTCTCCTATTCTAAAAAATTGTTTTAATGCATTTTGGGTAGGCGGATTGATTTGTAGTATTGGGCAGATTATTATGGATTTCTGTAAGTACAAAGGTATGGACGAGGTTGCTTCTTCAACTGTTGTATCTATTACTTTGATTGCCATTGCTGCAATTTTAACAGGTTTGAATATATTTAATAAAATAGGAAAATTTGCAGGTGCAGGTTCTTTAGTGCCTATTACAGGTTTTGCAAACTCTATTGTCTCTCCTGCTATCGAATATAAATCAGAAGGATATGTAATGGGTGTTGGTGGCAAAATGTTTACAGTCGCAGGTCCAGTATTAGTTTTTGGAATTTCATCATCTGTAATTATTGGTATAATTGCTGCTCTATTTATTAAATAAGGAAGGAAGAATTTTATGACTCGTTTAGGTGAACAAACAATTAAATTAGATAATCCACCAACAATAACTGAAGTTGCTAGTATTGTTGGTCCTAAAGAAGGACAAGGTCCATTGGCTAAATATTTTGACCAATGTTTAGAAGATGAATTTTGGGGAGAAAAAACTTGGGAAAAGGCTGAAAGTAAGATTATAAAAGAAACTGTGAATTTGGCTATTACAAAATCTGGTGTTCCTGCAAGTGACATAGATTACTGTTTTGCAGGTGATTTGCTAAATCAATGTATTTCATCTAGCTTTGGTCTTAGAGAATTAAACATTCCGTTTTTTGGAATATTTGGTGCTTGTTCAACATTTGTTGAAGGTTTATGTTTAGGTAGCGTATTTTTAGATGGTGGTGCTGCCAATAATGTTTTGTGTGCTACTTCTAGTCATTTTTGTAGTGCTGAAAAACAATTCCGTTTTCCATTAGAATTAGGAAATCAAAGACCTCCTACTTCTCAATGGACAGTAACTGGTTCTGGTGCTGCTGTTTTATCAAAATCTGGTACAGGTCCATTTATTACGCATATTACACCTGGAAAAATTGTTGATATGGGAATAAAAGATGCAAACAATATGGGTGCTGCTATGGCTCCTGCTGCTTTAGATACTTTAATTACTCATTTAAGAGATACAGATAGAAAGCCTAGCTATTACGATGCAATTATCACAGGTGATTTAGGTCATATTGGTAAAGATATTGTAATAGAACTTGCTGAGACTAAAGGTTACAATATCAAGAGTATTTATAATGACTGTGGTGTTTTGATGTTTGATAAAAATACTCAAGATACTCATTCTGGCGGTAGTGGCTGTGCTTGTATAGGAACTGTATTTTCAGGATATTTTTTCAAACAATTAAAAGATAGAAAATTAAATAGAATTTTACTAATTGCAACTGGCGCTTTAACTAATGCAACCACTTCTCAACAAGGTGAAAGTATCCCTGGTATTGCACATGCTGTTGCTATTGAGAACTAGGTTTGGAGGTGAATTGTATGGAATTTATACAAAGTATTGATTTGATGGGTTTATTAAAATGTTTTGTTGTTGGAGGAATTATTTGTATAATAGGTCAGCTTTTAATTGATAAAACCAAATTGACTCCTGCTAGAATTTTAGTAATATATGTTACAGCTGGTGCCATACTTGGTGGACTTGGAATTTATAAATATATAATAGAATTTGCTGGTGCCGGTGCAACTGTACCATTAACTGGATTTGGTGCAAACCTAGCTAAAGGTGCTATTCAAGAAGTGCAAAGTTCTGGATTGTTGGGTGCTTTTACTGGTGGAGTTAAAGCTTCTGCTGGTGGAATTGCTGCTGCAGTATTCTTTGGATATTTAGCTTCACTTATTGCTAAACCTAAAATTAAGAAACAATAAAGCAAAAAAGATGGCTGTTGATTATAATAATCAACAGCCTAACTTTCTAATTCAGAAAGTTTTTTGAAAGGATTAGTCGCTCAGTTAATTTCTAGGATTATGATTTTAACCCTATTGCCATTTGCAACTTTGCACTCTCCTTCGAAGCCTACTTCCTTATGGAAGATGACTTTGCCAATAGGAGAATTCAAGGTGATTGTCGACCTCTCTTCTGTGGGAAGTGCAACCAGTTTGTATTCCATGGTAATGACTCTGTCATTTTCATAGTTTAGCTCAAGTTTCACACGATCTCCAACTTGAACAATTTGCTTGCTCTTGTGTGCAAGATTCTCCACTATTGATGCATTTTTTAACTGTGCATCCAGCTCTCGAATCTCATTCATGATTGCTCTTTCTTGGATTTCGGCTTGTTCAAGTCCGAAATTATCATGACGATTGTCACCAGGAGCTTGAGCAACTTGCTCTCCTTTTTCCCGTCTTACCTCATTCAGCTTTTCTCTTAGTTTTCTTATTTCTTCCTCTTTCTGCCGGCACGCCTCTCTTGTCAACAACATGTTGTTACCCTTCCTTTCAAATAATATATATAATACATAAAGTATTATCTAAAAGTATGTAATCACTATCTTGCCTCGTCTCGTTCTGTCATAATTCTATCTTTTATATGTAAAATTCCAAAATCTTTTATTGATAGTGTAGCTATTTCTATCGCTTTTTTCAATGCTACCTCATTTGAATATCCATTTGCAATTAAATTCATAAATACACCATTTAAACAATCGCCTGCTCCTGTTTTATCTACTACATTTTCAATAACAGTAGCATCAAATTTTTGCGCATGCTCTCTGTCTAGTAATATACATCCTGTTTTACCTAGCTTTATTACTTTTGTTTTAGATTTGCACTGTATTAAATTTGAAAATTCTTTATCTACAAAGGCAATATCTGCTAAATCAAATACTTCTCTTGTTTCATCTGAATTTGCATATTCTTCAAATGTATCTACACCTATTATTACATTTGGATTATGATTTCGTAATTTTTCTATAATTTGTTTTTGATTTTTTGGCAACATTGTAGAAATATAGAAATACTTTGCTTTCAAAAATTCCTTTGGTATATCATCAAAAGTTGCTGTTAGTCTTTCATTATATTCTGCCGCAATTTCTCTTTCCTGTCCATCTCTTGTTTTCAAGATATTATAAAACCTTGAAGTTTTTTCATCTTTACGTGTATGAAATCCTCTTAAATCTATATTGAATTTTTTTAATTTATCTACGTTAAAATCTTCTCCCGCATTGCTAACTAGTCCCACTCTGTAAAATAAACTAGCTGGTACACTGGAATATGTTCCTGCTCCTCCATAATTAGTTTTAAAAAAATGACTACCATCTTCACCAATAAATCTATTTGTATCATATGCAGAGTCTCCTATAATAACTAGTTTTGGTACTGTTATGTTTTCTTTCACTCTGTATATTTCACTCCGTCTATATATAGTTCATCAGCTCCACTTAGTTTATAAGTTTTTATAGCATCTTCCGGAGTATCAACTATCGGTTCACTAGCATCATTAAAAGATGTATTCATTAAAATTGGAGCTTTGCCAATTTCTTTTAATTTAATCAATATGTCATATATAATAGGATTATCCTCTTTAGTTACTGTTTGAACTCTAGTTGTTCCATCGAAGTGGACAATTGCTGGTGCTTCTTCTTTTGTAATATCTTTTGCTTTTGCACAGAAAGTCATATATGGTGAAGAATAATTTTGCTCAAAATATTCTGTAATAAACTCTTCTGGAATCATAGCTGCAACTGGTCTGTATGGCTCTCTTCTCTTTATCTTCTCACTAATCTTGACTCTCATTTCAACACTATCAGGAAGTCCAATAAAGCTTCTATGTCCTAATGCTCTTGCTCCTATTTCACTTCTTCCTTGGAACCATGCTATTACTTTATGGTCTAAAATATCTTTTATAATTTGTTCATCATAGCTACTAACTTCACTTTTTCCTCTACCTAGGAATGGGTAGTCTACTTTTATATTTGGGTATCTATACAAAATAGCACCTAAAGACTGTCCCCCATCAGTAGATATTGGGCTTACATAAACATTGTCAAAAATCTTTTCATCTAATAATTTTGAGTTTAAAGAAATGTTTAATGAACATCCTCCAGACATACATATATTTTTTGAAAATTCACTATGCTTTCTTAATTTTTCTACATTAGTGTCAACCCAATAATTGTGTGCAGTATATGCTATGTTTTGTTTGTTTTCATCTTCCCATGCTTTTGCATAATAATCTGGTAGATTAAACAATGGTAATAAATGTTTGCATCCATTAACATATAACTGGTTTATTTCTTTTTCATTTTGTTTAATTATTTTCATTATGTTGTCATCATATTTTCCTAATGAACTTAATCCCATAAACTTGCCAACAGCTGATGTGTGTGCTCTGTCAAAATCAGGTTCTAATAATAATTGTGCCATAGTTCCATAAAATTGTCCTGTACAAGCTGAATCATTTAAATCTTCTGCTAACCATATTTTGTCTCCTTCTTTATAGTATACCTTTGTTGTTCCTTCTTCACTACCTCCATCTGAAATAAATATAACGCATTTTTCAAACTTTTTAGGTAATACAACTCCAATATGGTTTTCATGGTGATTAGTTAATATAGCATCAAACTCTCTGCCTAAAACACAGACTTTATTTCCATTGTATAGATTTTGCCATTCTGTCACCAATACCTCATCTACATCATCTATAGTCTTTCCTATGTAATCAAGTCCAATTTTTACTAGCTGGTCAACTTCCTCTAAACTAGTAAATTTCTTATGTTTTGCTCTAAAAATTCTTTCAGCTTCCAAATGTATAAGAACTTCTTCCTCATTTGCAAGAGTTATGCATGAATCATGAAAGCAAAATGAAATTGATAAAATTAATTTTTTATCTTTCATCCAATTCTTCCCCCTTAATTTTTTTAATCACTTTTTCTTCAATCTCTTGTACTATATCATCTATACTTTTTTCTTCTGTATCTATTACAATATGTGGCATATTGAATTTCTCTGCAAATTTAATCATTCCCTTATATCCATCTGCCTTTATAGCTTCATCTTGTAAATCTCTATCATTTTTATTTCTAGTATAAATTCTTTGGAGTCTAACTTCTGGCGAAGCATATAGAATAACACTCATGTCTGGTACTCCTATTAAAGATAATAATGTTTTATAAATTTCTATATTTTCTCTGGTACCATTTTGCTGAAAGTTTGACAATATATGTCTATCTACAACTATATTCTTATCTTTTACTTGGGTCGCTGTATATATATTTCCAAGTGAACATAACCAAGCTCTTAAAATATCATTTCCGCTCTCAAAAAACAACTGATTTTCTCTTCTTTTGAAGATTTTGTAATATTCACTTTCCTTATCTGTAGCGTCAAATACTTTATGTATTGCATCACCTATATATGTAAATTCATTTCTTTTTGCAAGTTCTTTGGCTATTGTACTCTTTCCAACTCCGTCCATTCCTTCTATGGCAATTTTCATATTAACCTCCTGAAATTTAATTATTATATTACAACTTCATTTGTTAATTTATAAATCTATATTTAGGTATGCATATTTGCTGTCTTCATAATGTTTTATATCCTCTATCAATTCTTTTCCTATTTGAGAGATATCACTTATTCTCCTTGCCTGTCCATCCTCACATACTACTAATGGATTTGTATATCTTTTCTTAACTTTTATTGATATACAATATTTATCTTTAACTTCTGTATCACTTCTTCCAACGTGTGTACTATTTGAAAAGATTTCAAAAGCATCTCTTATTTTTTTATTAGGACAATCTCTTATTTTATCAACTATTTCTTTTTCAGAATACAAGTATAAGTCTTCTTCTGTAATATAGTTTTCTTTTGCCATTTTTCTCAATATATCTGTCCAGAATTGCATAATCATGTTGTTTTCACTATTTCCACAAAACAAATGCCACATTATACTTGATCTTCTTAAATATTCTTCTGCTATATCTAGATTTTCAAATCCAATTTCATCTTCGCCTTGCTCATTTTTTAATATTTTTATATTGTTATATATTCTATCAATAGACTCTAAAGTAAATGCATCTTGTGTTACTAGACCATCACTTAGTGTATACTCTAATCTATCTGCAGATAATTTTGGACTATCATTATCTGCAATTGGATATATGTGATAATCTATGACTTCTTCCAATTTTATATTATCTCTATTTAATAGTTTCATTATGTCTTTTGAATTTTTTATGATTGTTTCTGTAAGCTCTTCTGTTGATTCTTGTTTTTCATAATCTCCATGTAAATAATCTACAACATGGCTGAAAGATGGTGTTGCTATATCATGATATAGCCCTGCTATTGCTTGTTTTTTATCCTTAGTAAAGTGCCAAACAATTAGCGCAACTCCTAAACTATGTTCATATCTAGTATGGAAAAATTTATATGGAATCAATTTAGTGTGTTCACATGCTGATACCATACTTATTCCCTTTAATCTTTGCATTTCTGGCACATTAGCATATTCTATTAAAAAAGCTGGAAATTCCTTCGATAAGATTTGTAAATATTTTTTTATTTCTTCATTTTCTAATTCCATTTGAATAAACTCCTATTAAATTTTATATATACAATTATAGATTACATTAAATAAAGTTTCAAGCAAAATATTTAGAAAATATTTTGCTTGAAATCCATTAGATTTTAGAAGTAAATACTTCTCAGTTGTTTGTTGCAAGACTCTCTAGACAACTTTCGTTGTGCCAGTTTCATCTTAAGCATCAAAAACTCCAAATCGTTTGTTTCAATTTCCTCCCAAAAATCAATAGCATCGTTACTGATTCTACAAAGAGGAAACCGTGCATCATGGTTTACGTACAAATCGTGCGTTTGCCTGCAGCATTCAATCGGCGAATCTGTTTCAACAGCCTTAGAACACGTACACTGTGTCAGAAAGACTCTGTGTCCTTCATTTTCATAGCACTCTGTTCTGTCATCCGTAGGAATATAGGTATAGCCCAATTCCTGCACCTGCTGTCGCAGTGTTTCAATTCTCACACAATCCTGCTGGTTATACGGGAAAAGTTCGGTGCATTTCACAGTTGCTTCAACCATTTTAGCATACGAAATCAAATTTCTGAATTCGTCAATGCTCCAACCGTTTTGCAAACACGGGGTTACGTTCAGCCTAATTTCCAACTCAGGATAAAGAGCTCTTACTGTCTTCAGGTTATTTTCAACCGCATACAGTTTTTCCCCGTCTCTTCCGATGATTGTCCCATACATTTGCGGGTCTGTAGTGTGAATAGAAACATTAATTCTTTTGATGTACTTGATAGCCGGAAGATGCCGGTCAAGCAATGCTCCATTTGTAACCACAGTTACCTGTGCTCCTGCCTCATAAAGGCGTTTGAGCAACTCGTCGATGTCCCGAAACAGGAACGGTTCTCCTCCAGACAGAGTAACACCATTCCATCCTTCAAGCTCAGAATAGAGATTGAAGAGAGTAATGTAATTCTCTACCGTCAGTTCATTCTTCCCTAATGTTCCACTTACACCTTCTGCGTGGCAAAAGTAGCAACCATAGTTGCAACTATTGGTGACCAAAAATCTAATGTCTTTCTTCATGATTCTACCTCCTCCATTTGTCAAAGGCATTAAAAAAGTATTTACTGTCATATTCAAATTTTACCATTTTTTCAAGTTGTTGTCAACATAATATGATTACGTTTTTATTGTTTTTCATAATTTTATATTGTTTTTTCGTTTTATTAATGTTATAATTATGTAAATTTTATAGGAGGTGCTTTAAATGATCAATATCTATAATTGGTCATACGAAATCGAAAAAAATCTTGTACGGATTGAATTTGGTTGCACTATAAAAACCAAAGTTCAAAACATCATCCAGCAATTCAATGGACAACAACTTTCTATAGCTATGGGAGAAAACGTACTAATTGTAAAATTTAAGAATGCAAAAGTTGCAAACGATTTTGTCAATTACGTTATTTCTCAATATCCCAATTCATTCCATCTAAATAATGAATGGGAAGCTTTCAAAAGTTCCGAAACAATGATTTCCTTCACTTCAATGCAAGGCAGTCAAAGATCACTGTTGTCACTATCCGAGACTATTGCTTCTCTTTTTGCAGATTCCATAACTATTTCTAATCTCACAAAGAGTAAAGTAGTAGGCATTCAAGTTAGTGCTGATGAGGATATGTGTTACTTAACCTTCAGTATTAACTTTAAGTCTTCTAATGACGTAGAGCAATTTCTCATTGATTTTCACAGATTCAAAGCATAATATTGTATTCTTAATAGAATATACAATTAAACAGAACCCAAAAGTTTAAACACTTTTTGGGTTCTGTTCTTCTATAAACATTTTATTTATTTGCTTGCTTTTTCAGCTACTTTTACTATTTCAGTAAATGCTTTTGGATCTGTTACTGCAAGTTCAGCTAACATTTTTCTGTTAACAACAACATTTGCTTTTTTTAGTCCTGCAACTAATTTACTGTATGTTGTTCCATTCATTCTAGCTGCTGCATTAATTCTTGCTATCCATAATTTTCTAAAATTACTCTTTTTGTCTTTTCTTCCTACATAAGCATATTTTCCAGATTTCATAACAGCTTGTTTAGCCATTCTAAATCTATAGTGTTTTGCACCATAATATCCTTTTGCTCTTTTTAATATTTTTTTATGTTTTTTACGAGTAATTATTGCTGTTTTTACTCTTGCCATTTTAATTCACCTTCCTCTATTCTTCTATTTTTAGTTTCCATATGGTAGCATTTTTTTGATTCCTGCTTCACATGTTTTATCTGCATAAGCATCTTGCACTTTTCCTCTAGATTTTGCTCTGCTTGTTTTTCTAGCTAAAATATGTCTTTTATTAGCCTTTGTTCTTTTAACTTTTCCAGTAGCTGTGTAAGAATATCTCTTTTTAGCTGCTTTGTTTGTTTTTAGTTTTGGCATAATTTATTCCTCCTTTAAATTTAATGCTTTTTGTATATATTACTTATCAGCTTTTTTAGCCAATATAATAAACATGTTTTTACCTTCTAAAAGTGGCTTTTTCTCTGGAACAGAAATATCTGATAAATCATCTATAAATTTTTGAAGAACTTCTTCTCCTAATTTAATATAGTTCATTTCTCTTCCTCTAAATTTTAATGTGATTTTTACTTTGTTGCCATCTTCTAAAAATTTTCTCGCATTTTTAGCTTTGAATTCAAAATCATGTGTATCAATATTTGGTGTGATACGAATTTCTTTTACTTCAAAACTTTTTTGCTTTTTACGAGCTTCTTTTTCTCTTTTAGATTGTTCAAATTTGTATTTGCCATAATTCATAATTTTACAAACTGGCATTTCTGGGTTTGGAGAAACCATAACTAAGTCTAATTTTTTTTCAAAAGCCATATCTAGAGCTTCACTAAGACTTACTACTCCTTTTTTTTCTCCATTTTCATCAATTAGTTGTACTTTACTTGCTCTAATTTGTTCATTGATTGGTAAATCTTGTTTTATAATAAAACACCTCCATAAAATTAAATCAAAAAAAGATTGATTTAAAAATCAATCCACACACAAAAATACCTAATAAATTAAGTAAAATATTTACCTTTTTGCCATCTGCTTAAGGTGAGCATGGATTGCTTCTTTAATTTACGTTTATTAGTATAACATATATTTTCCGTATTTGTCAACTAATTTGTGGAAATTTACCAAATTTTCAAAAAAGTCTTGTAATTTTTAAAATTATGTGTTAAACTTGTATTTAGTCAATTTTAGATTTCGCATAGGAGGTGCAGTTTAATGGCAAAATGTGATATTTGTGGAAAAACATTAGCTCATGGAAACAAAATAAGTATTGCTCGTTCTCACGTTAGTAGAAGAACAACTAGAACTTTTAAACCAAATTTAAGAAGAGTAAAAGCTGTTGTTAATGGTGAAACTCAAACAATTCATGCTTGTACAAAATGCTTACGTTCTGGAAAAGTTGCTAGAGCTTAATTAATGAGTTATTATAATAGATATACAAACAGAAAATAAAGGCTATATGAATAGCCTCTTTTTTCGTATCATTTTTCTTTTATTCCAAATAATAATTTTACAATTCCTCTTAAACATTTTGGAACTTTTTTTACAACAATAGTCATTTATTATTCACTCTCCTTTTTAACAAGATAACCACATTAAACCAACAATTACAATCACAAGTCCAATAGTAAATAGCCAGCCTGATATCGGAAGTAATAATACAAGCAATATTCCAAGTCCCAAACCTATAAGGCATACACCTAATGTTTTTTTCAATGCACATAACATATGTAAATTACCTCCCTAATTCTTTTGTATATTATATTAAGTTTTTTTCTTATCTGTTACCATTTTATGTTTTCTCTTGTTGAAAGTTCCCTTTTTTTGTGTTTTAATATATTTATGAGGTGATATTATGAATAGAAAACAAGCAGTTGAAATTTTTGAATTATTAAAAAAACAATATCCTGATGCAAAATGTAGTTTAGATTTTAATACTCCTTTTGAGATGATGGTTGCTGTAATGCTCTCTGCTCAATGCACTGATGAAAGAGTAAACAAAGTAACTGCCGAATTTTTTCCAAAATATAATACTCCTAAAGCTTTTGCAGATATGCCTTTGGAGGATATTGAAAACTTGATTCATTCTTGTGGATTTTATAAAAACAAGGCTAAAAACTTAAAACTTGCCTCTCAAAAAATCTTAACTGAATTTAATGGTGAAGTTCCCCAAACTATGGAAGAATTGATGTCTATTCCAGGTGTTGGTAGAAAAAGTGCTAATGTAATAATGCTTGAGGCTTTTAATAACCCTCAAGGAATTGCTGTTGATACTCATGCTAAGAGAATATCTAATCGTATTGGATTTTCAAATGCTAAAGAGCCTCAAAAAATAGAACAAGATTTGTTAAAACTATTTCCTAAAAAATATTATTATGATGCTAACCATATTTTAATTTGGCATGGAAGAAATACTTGCAAATCTCAAAAACCCAATTGTGAAAATTGCTGTATTAAACATTTATGTAAATCGTGCAAATAGTTGACATTCTCCTTTTAATGGTATATATTTATATCAAATTTAAAAGGAGGTTTTTTTATGAAAAAAACATTTAAAATTTTAGCTTTATGTTTTGCTTTATTAGTAGTATTTTCTTCTGTTTGTTTCGCAACTGATGTAGTTACTACTAGTCAAGAAGGTGCAATGCCTATTGCTGAAACTTCACAAAGCTCAGGAGAGAATGAGACAACTACTATACCAAATACTAACTCTGCTGTTTACGAAGGTAACACTAATGTATTACTTAATGGTTATGTTAATGGTAACTCATTTTTAATGGGACAAAAAGTTACTATTTCTGGTTATGTAAAAGGTGACTTATTTGTAATGGCAAATTCATTAGTAATTGAATCAGGTGCTGAAGTAACTGGTACTGTATTTGCTTTAGCCAAAGAAATGAAAATTTCAGGCAAAGTTAATGATGTTTATGCACTTTCACAAGAATTCACATTAGCTGAAAATGGTTTTGTTGCTAGAGATTTAAATTTATCAGTTAGTACAGCAACTTTCCAAGGTAAAGTTGGTAGGGATGTAAATTTATCAGCAAATACTCTTTCTTTTGATGAGGGTGCTAAAAATTTAATTGGTGGTAATTTAAATTATAGTACACCAAATGAAGTTACTATTCCTGAAGATGTAGTTATTGGAAAAGTTAATTTTGAAAAAATGACAGTTGAACAACCATCTACTGCTAAAATAATTTCAAATTATGTTACTAACTTCTTTATTGTTGTGTTATATGCTACTCTAGTTATTATTTTAGCTACATTTGTTACACCAAACTTCGCAAAGAAAGCAACCTACAGTATGACTAAAAAGCCATTCATATCAGCATTAATTGGTATTGGTGCGATAATATTTGTTCCAATAGCATCACTTATATTAGCTCTTACTGGTATTTTTGTTTATGCTAGCTGCGCTCTAATTGTTGTATATCTTTTAGTTCTTTCGATTACTATAGCTATTTTAGGTATGGCAATTGGAAACTATTTTGCAAATAAGTTGAAAAATATAACTAAAACTAAATTTATATTACTTTCTATTGCTTCAGTTGCAGTATTATGGCTATTACAACAAGTACCATTTGTTGGAGGATATATCTCAATATTCACTGTAGTTTTCGGATTAGGAATATTTGTATATTCACTATTTACCAAAAAAGCTTTAGAAGAAGTTAAAGAATAAATTATGGCTCTAGTTAACCTAGAGCCTTTTTTATTGCATCTAAATTTTTAATTACACTTTGATACCCGTACTCATAACATTTGTCTAGTTTTTCAATATCTAATAAACCTACTTTATCAGTATACACATTTAAAATGTAATCACTTGTTTTCAAGCCTTCTTCAGATATCTTACTTCCCATAATGTCAATTGTCTTCATAGCAATGTCCATTATGTTACTATCTTTTTCTATTTGATCAGCATCAAATTTTACAGCTAAAACTCTTTCGGCTCCTTGGTTTCTTACTTCTTGTACCGGCACATTATCTAATACCCCACCATCCATAAATGCATAATCTTTTATTCTGCAAGGCATAAATACTGCTGGAAAACTACTACTAGCTCTTACTGCTTTTCCAACTGTTATATCTTTAATATATTTACTTTTGTCCTCTGCATTTATTGGAATATTGTTTGTAAATATATATTCTTTTGGATTCATAATATCTACAGTAGGAATTACCAAAGGCATTTGAATTTGACTTATTTTTTCTATTCCTTGCTCTTTAGCTACTTTATCATATATTTTTTCAATAGCTTCTCCATTATTAAAACCTGTTAGTGTGATTTTTTTACTAAAAGAAAAGTGCAATAGCTTAGATATAAGTGGCAAATGCTTTGTCCCTATTATTTCTTTAGCATATTTTTTAAATAGTTCATGTATTTGTTCTGGTTCAAAGCCCATAGCATATAGGCTTGCCACCATTCCTCCTGCACTTGTTCCACCTATTATATCAACTTTTATATTATTCTCTTTTAAAGCTTTTAACACTCCTGCATGTGCAATTCCACGTATTCCACCACCAGATAGGGCAACTCCAATTTTCATAATATTCTCCTGATTTTCTATATTATTTTATTGAAATTATTCCCCATCTGCTACAAATTTAAACAAAAAAATACACTCTTTCGAGTGTATTTAATATTATTCTGCTGTGTATGGTAATACAGCTATTTGTCTAGCTCTTTTAACAGCTAGTGTAATGTCTCTTTGATGAATTGCACATGCACCAGTTGCTCTTCTTGGAAGTATTTTTCCTTTTTCATTAACGAATTTTCTCAATTGGTCTGCATTTTTATAATCTAGTTTCAAGTTTTTGTCTGCACATAGTGGGCATACTTTTTTTCTTGCTTTTCTAAATTTAGGATTATAATCTTCATCGTTGTTTCTCATATTTCTTTTATTGTTCTTTTTGTCTGCCATTTTTCTTTCCCCCTATTCTAATTAAAATGGTAGGTCATCTCCTGAAGAGATTTCGAAATCTGAACTAGAGTCTGTAGAAGGCATTGTCCCAAATGTTGCATCAAAGTTATTTGCTGCTCCATCTCCTTCTCTTTTGCTATCTGCAAAATATGCTTCTTCTGCAATTACTTCTGTTATGTAACGTTTTTGACCTTGTTCATCATCCCAAGTTCTTGTTTGTATTCTTCCTATTATACCAACTTGTTGACCTTTTTTAAAATATTTGCTACAGAATTCACCAAGTTTGCTCCATGCAACTATATTGATAAAGTCTGCTTGTCTTTCTTCTCCTGGTCTAGCAAATCTACGATTAACTGCTAAACTAAAAGAAGCTACTAATGTGTTGTTTGTTTGTGTGTATCTTACTTCTGGATCTCTTGTTAAGCGCCCCATTAAAATTACTTTGTTCATTTTTACACCTCACATTTTAAATTATTCTGCTCTTACTGTAATAAATTTTATTACTTCATCCATAATTCTGTAATTTCTTTCTAGTTCAGAAATTAATTCTGGATTTGCTTCGAAGTTGATAACAACATAGTATCCTTCTTTGTTTTTCTTTACTTCATAAGCTAGTCTTTTTTTACCAAGTTCTTCAACTTTTTCAACTTTTCCATCATTATTGATTATGTCTGTAAATTTTTGAGATAGTTCTTTAACTTTCTCTTCTGCTACAGCTGGATCAATAATGACAACACTCTCGTATTTGTTCATTATATTCACCTCCTCATGGATATAACCTGCAAGTAAATTGCAAGTAAGGAATTTTTTCCTTTTTAACGTTACTATTATACTATGGTTTACCATAAATTTCAAGGGGTTGAACAAAATTTTCTTCTTCTTGTATGTTTTCATATATTTTTTTCTTTAATCTATATGTTTTTTCATTTTGAATGTTTAGATACCACAAATATGCAAGTATTATTATGAAAGCTATGTTGTGTATGTATAAAATTGTTATTGAGGTTAGTATTGTTAGCAAAATTACTGTTATCATTGAAACTTTATTTATTATTTTATATGCCTTTTTTCTTCCGCATCTTAATTGCTACTATTTCTTTTAGTATTCTTCCTCCATCTAAAGGATATATTGGTAGTAAGTTAAACATTGTAAGCATTAGGTTTGCATATATTAGAGTTTCTTTTGATATTGCCATGTTTTGTGGCATAAAAAAAGCAATTATTGCAATAAATATGTTTACTAGTGGTCCTGCAAATGCAATTACTATTTTCTTTATACAAACTTCATTTCCTTTTCGCACTTTTGTGTTATAGTCTTGTATGTAATTTTTAAATAGTATTTGAAATCCTACTGGTGTTATTTTTATACTGCTTAGTTTTAATCCTAAGCATATTCCACATACTAGATGTCCACATTCATGTATTAGTGCTAATATCATTAACAGTGCATATATTTCAATTTGCTTTGTAAACCAAAATATAATTGCAAATAAAAAAATTTTTAAATCAATTTTTATGCTCATCTTTCTCCCCTTTTATATTAACTTTGTATTGATGAAATATAATACTTTTTTTCGTTCCATCCCTACTTCATAAGAAGGCGTAACAACAATTTTTTGCAAACATTTCTAATGATTTGAAAAAATTTAGTAACGCCTTCTAACTCGCTGGTCCCCACAGCCATCACTACAAAAAGTATTATATTTCATCACTTAACCATTAAAATTTTGTATGCAAATTCTAACAACGTAAGATGCTAAGTATCTTATTTAGAATTTTTAAAAGAATTAGTATATTGCTATGCTGAGACTGTTAAGGCTTTGCCTATTACAGTGTCAGTATGCCTTTAGGCTGGAAGAATTTATTTGAAAGGCAAGGGCGCATACTTTTGTATGTAACCGCGTTTCAAATGAATTCTGACAACGCAAGATGCTGATTATTTTAAAAATTCAAGACTAGGGCTGGATTAACAGTTCTCTCATCCCTCCTAATCTCAAAATGCAAATGTGGACCTGTAGTATTTCCTGTATTTCCTGATAAAGCTATTTTTTGTCCTTTTTTAATCTTAGCACCCTTTTTTACTAAAATCTTACTGCAATGTGCATAAATAGTTGTAACATCTTTATTTACAATTTTAACATGTGTGCCATATTCCCCTTCATTTGACACTACTGTAACTGTCCCCTCCATCGCAGCTAGCACTGTTGTTCCAACAACTACTCCTAAATCTATCCCAGAGTGGTCTGCAGATACAATTTCGTCTGATTCTCTTTTTCCATAAGCAGAAGTCACTTTTGCATTTACAGGCAATTGAAGTTCAAAGTTCTTTTTTATGTATTCAGCATCAATTTCCATTTGACTTTTTTTAGTATTTTCATCAACTTGATTATTTTCTGTAGAGCTTGACCCACCTATTCCTGTGGTTTCATTATTTGCTTGTTCATTTTGGCTAGTATTATTTTCTGTGTTTTGCTCATTGTTTTCAGTATTTTGATTAATATTTTCAACATTTGTATTGTGCTCATTATTTACATTTTGTTCTTCATTGTTTGTAAAAATACTAAATTTGTCTTTATTATTTTGCCAAAATTCATTTACTCTTGAGGATATAACTTCAAAATTTATATCTTGACTTAAAAATTCCTTTGTTTTGCTTATTACATTTTCTGAAAATAAATAGTTTGCCTCTTTAATTAAAGAAAAGACTAAATAAATTAGCACACATAACAATATTTGTATAGCCATTTTTCTATACAAAGAAAACTGCCTTTTTTCAGTTTTATCTCTTACCTGAGAACTAGGCATTCTAACATCACTATTATTCAATTTTCTGCGATAGTATATTTCCTCTGCTCTTCTTATTCTTTCTTCTTGTGATAATGTTCTTTCCAAAAAAATACACCTCTTCCTTTGTGGTTTATGTTTCATTTATATGTGAGGAAAAAGTGTTTTATTCTTAAAATATGAAATTTATCAAAAGGCTAATTGCTAAACCAACTAATAAGGCTTGATTTACTGTTTTTAACCTTTTACATTTTTTATTTAGTTTTTGTATTGATTGATTTTCTTTTTTGTTTTTGCTTTCAATTTTTGAAATATATTCTGAAATTAGCATTTGTGCTTCTTTAATTATATAGTCTTTGGAATTTTTAATTTTCTGTGGCTCAGAGTTACTTTCTTTTTTGTCTGTTGATGCAGGTTCCAATTTTGGTATTTTTTGATTTTCCTTTAACACAACTATTGCCTCTTCTACCAAATTAGAAGGCAAATCTTTTAACACCACAATATTTTTTAAATTACCTGTATTCATCTTCTCTTATCCTTTCTTATGTTTATAACTCAATTTTTTCCATTTTATAATTTTTTATACAGGTAACTCAAAAACAATTTTGACAATTTTACTAGCAACTTCATTTGCCAAATTTTCTATTTGATTCACACTATAGTTGGGCATATATTCTTTTGCTCCAATTATAGTTTTTATATTTATGTTTGCTGGGAAATATATGCTTTGGTTGAAAGCTTTGCCTATCTCCATTCCGCCTCTATTTACATATGTGTTTCCTATGTCTTCTCTTTTTCCAATAGCTGAATCAATTAAAATTATTTGTTTTTTATTTTCTAGTTTTTCTAAAAAGTAAGTAGCATTTTTCAAATGTACTGGACTTTGCATTGTTCCATAAACGCTTATTTCTGGGCTTGAATAAAAGACCTGTTTGAGTTTGTCTCCAACTCTAGGTCCAAATGAATCTGGCACTATTTTATTTGTTCCAATGCACACAAAAGTATAGCTCATATTTTTCATACTCTATTTTTATTAGTCTTTATCTAAAGAAATTACTATTTTTATATCTTTACTCTTTTGATATTTTTTTATAATATCTTCTGAAAAACCAGCAACCTCATTTGAAATAACTATTGTGTCATAATCGTTTTTTATTAGTTCTTTCATTTTATTATCTGTTTGTTCTAAATCTGACAAATAAAAAACATCAAACCCCAAGGCTTCTGGCAAACGAAAACTTTTTTTATCTTGCTCATATTTAAGCCATGATATTTTCATTTCAATCACCATTACTTATTGTTTGATGTTTATATTTAAATTATTCATTTTTCTGGTTCATTGAACCAGTGGTCAGTGCTACTTTACATAAAGTAGGGGACGCAGACCACCATGGCTGTCACTGTTAGTCATGCCAGCGTAGTCGCGGTAAGACGAGTAAGTGCGGGCTTCGCCATAACCTGTGTTGTAATACCCTCCACGAATAACACAAGGGCAGAAGCGTCTAGGGTCAGAGTAGGTAGAGTATTCTGTGGTACATTCATATGCATTTCCTGACATATCCCATATATTACAATATTTGTCATTATTTTTTCCTGTTGCTGTAAATGCTTTCGTTGTTTTACTTTCATTATGACTTGCGTAGTCTGTTTTCCCTGAGTATGTTTGTATAAATATTATTGCTGTATCCCATGCATAACTATTTACTAAATCACTTGCATATACCAATTTATTATTTTCTTTTATTTCTCCATACATTTCTCTTGCTGCTTTTGCTGCATTTGGTTGTGTTATATTACCTAATACTGTTTGATTATATTTTGAAGTTATTTTTGATGCTGTTCCACTTGCTTCAAATCGTGCTATATAATATCCTCCATTTGCTAAGGTTGTTGATATGAATTCTTCTAAATTTCTTGCTGTAGCATTTTGAGCTGTTGAATCTGTAGCTGAATTTCCTGCTCTAAATACACTTAATTCTTTATAATTAGTATTTATTGTAACTTCTTGTGTACAATTCTCTACTGATGCTACTTGTGCTGGTGTATATACTCCATTAGTTGCTGTAAAACTGCTATATCTTCCAAGTGTTATTGTATTTGTTGTGTTGTTTTTATTTTTTATTGTTCCTACTGGTACCCATACAAATTGATTTCCATCTGTTCCATTTTCTATTACTATTCCATCTTGTACTGCTGGAATATTGTCTCCACTATATGTATAAGTTGCTGAACCTGCTGCAGTTCCATGTGCTAATACTTTAAATCCTTTTGGTATTGTTATTTTATTTCCATATGCATCTTCTGCTTTTGTATTTTTATCTACTACTGTTCCTACTAATGTTGATATTTTAGATGTTGTTGATGGATTGGCATCTCCTCCCGTTGTGCCTCCACCTGTGGTTCCATTTGTTTTTCCGTCTATCCAATTATTTAGCTCATTTATTGAGTCTAAGTCATTTTGTGTTGCTTGGTCCATTTTATTTTGGGCATCTTTTGCCCTTTTTATTATTCCATTTTCACTAAATATTGCATTTATACTTACTCCTGCAAGTATTAGTAAGACCACAATAGTTACTACTAATGCTATTAGAGTAATACCTGTTTGATTTGAGTAATTTCTTCTTGCTGATTTTTTATTTATTCTTATCTCTTTACTTATTTTAGTCTCTTTTTTATTCAAGGTTATCTTCCTCCTCTTTCTTAAGTGTTTTTATTCTGCTTTTTTCATTTTGTATTTAGTATGTACAATTTTTTCCTTTTTTATGCACATTTACTCATTTTTAACTGTATTTCGCAGGTTTACTCTATTTAATTTTGCAGAGCATATTTTATCTGTAGTTCAGTCGTTTCCCTCCTTTCACACAGCTAAAAAGTCAATGTGCTAAATCCAAATTTTTATCTTACTAAAAAAATCAAAGTAAGATACTTGTACATATCTTACTTAAGGATAGCATAACATTTTTTTATTTTCAATACTTTTCTATAATTTTTATCTACTTTTTATTTTTGTGTTGTATTTGTATATCTTTTGTGATACATGGAGGATTTAAATAATAATGACTAACCCTCCTGTGGTGGATTTAATATCAATTGTATGTCTTCATCATTTTTTAGTTCTTCTGATGCAATATATTCTTTTGCTCTTTTATCTTGTTTTATAGCTGCTAATACTATATCTTTATCTTGTCTTAATCTATTACTTGCATACTTTAATATTAACCCCTTATTTGTTACAGCTGCTAAAACAGCTTCTTTGTCATCTCTTATTTCTTTTGATACATAGTATAAAATTTGACCATCTATTTTCAGCCCTGATAACATAATTTCTTTATTTGCTCTTAGTTTTTCACTTGCATAACATGCTGTCCAACCAACTCTTGATACTGACTCCATTACTATTTTTGCATTATCTTTTAATCTACTACTTGCAAATTCCAAAGATATAGGGTTTTGTTTAACCGCTTCCATTACAATTTCTTCGTCATCTTGTAATCGTTCAGAAGCTAAATCTAATAATTTTCCATCTTGTTTTACCATACTTAAAACATATTCTCTATTATTGGCTTGTTCTTTATCAAATTCGTCCATTTTTACTTCTCCATATTAACTATCTTTCCATAGCCAATTCCATTTTCTTTCATGGTTTTTATAACATTTATAACATCCTTTGTATCTCCATTTTTTATTTGCACAATTGCAATATGTCCTCCATTTGTCAAGCTATGGTATTGTGCTTCGATTTTAATTTTATCTTCTGTAGAAATTCTATATCCTTCTGGAATATGGAAAGAGTTAGTATAACGATTTTTGTCTGTTATACCTTTTAATTTTCCATAAATAGCTTGGTCCATTTTTATAAATTTATTTGATATTTCTTCTTTTGGTGTTGCAACTAAATTAAAGTTCAAATTGTATTTTTCAGAGTATTCGTCACATTTTTTTCTCATAAATTCTACTATTTTAATACCTAATTTTTGTGCCTCTTTTGACTCTCCCTGATGTTCTCCTGTCAAAGCTTTTAAACATTCTGCTAATCCGCTAAAACCTATATTCAAAACGCCATGTTTTAGTGCTTTTTTCAAATTATCATTATCTTTTAATTTTTCACTGTCTATCCATACATTTTGCTCTAATAGGAACGGAAAATTGTATGTATTTTTCTTACATTGTATTTCATATCTTTCTAAGAGTTGGTCTTTTACTAAATCTAATTTTTCTTCTAGTTCAGTAAAAAATCCCTTTTCGTCTGCTTTATCACTTGAAATAATTCCATGTTTTATTCCTAACCTAGGTAAGTTTATTGAAGTTGTTGATAATGTTCCTCTGCCCACTGATACTGCTTTATTTGAGTCAACTACATTTTCTAACACTCTATTTCCTATTCCTGTGTATGCAACTTCTGTATCATAATCTCCTTGTTTGTAATCATCTATATTAAATTCTGCATCTAAGAAAGAAAAGTTAATATTCTTTCTTTTAACAGCTACTGTGCATGCTAGTTCAAACAAATCATAATTTGTGTCTTCCTTGTTATAGTTTGTTCCAGTTTTCACTTTAAAAATTGCTACTGGAAATGCACATTCTTCACCATTTCCAAGGCCATTGTTAATTGCAGTTAATATTGATTTGGTTACCATTCTGCCTTCTGGTGATGTGTCTGTTCCAAAGTTAATACAAGAAAATGGTAGCCTATTCCCTGCTCTTGAATGTATTGTGTTTAAATCATATATAAATGATTCCATTGCTTGGTCTGTTAATTTTTTAGTTTTTTCAATTGCCTTGTTATATGCAATTTTAAACATTCTTTTAAGCTCCTCAGACTCTCTACAATATTTATCAAATATACTTGGTTCAAAGTCAATAGTATTTATTTTTTCTATTTCTCTTTCAATTCCATTTATAGCAATGAATTTATCAAAGTCTGTCAACTCTAAAAAGTCAAAAATCAATTGTTTCAATTGCTTTTTAAATGTTTTAAGGACTCCTTGTGCCATATAATAGTCAAATGATGGTATACTTTGTTCACCATATTGATCATTTTGATTTGCTTGTATTGCAACGGTTGCTAGGTTTGAATATGCTATTATTCCACTTGGCTCTTTTATATAGTTATTTCCTACATAAAAACCATCATCATATAATTTGCTTATATCTATTTGACATGAACTTGTTGTACCTGTTGGAATAAAATTCATTCCATGAATATATATGTCTCCATTTTCATGTGCTTCTGAAAATTTCTTTTTCATTAAATATGTTATTGCAAATTGTCTTGAAATTGTACTTGCATATTGAAACATATTTCCCATGGTTGTTTCATTATCATTGTTTCTATCCTTTTTATTTTCTTCTACATTGGCTGACTTTAATCCTAAGTTTTCCAATGCTTTTAGAAATTTATGTTGCTTTTTTTCATCAAAAAACAACTGTCTTGATTGGGCTCTTTTTTCACGATAACTTGCAAAAGCTCCATAAACATCCTGATAGCCTAAGTTCTTTAATTCTTCTTCTATCAAGTCTTGAATCTCTTCAATCTTTATTTTATCAGAATCTATCTTTTCTATTCTACCTAAAACTTTACTATATACTTTATTTACATCTGTCTCATTATATTTAGCTGTTTTAGGATCTTCATTTCCTACAATATCTCCAAAACCTTTTTGAATGGCAAGTGCAATTTTTGCACCGTCAAACTCGACTTTTTTTCCATCTCTTTTTACTACTATTTTTTTAGCAACTTTTTCTGGAACTTCAATTAACATTATTAGTCCTCCTTATTTTTTTGCTATGTTAATTATATATTTCATGGAATTATTAGTCAATAAGTTTGACAAATCTATTTAGTGTGTGTATAATAATTGTAGGAAATGGTATATAACATTTGTTCGAAAAAATAAAGCGAACAAAGCAAATTTTTTCCAGTTTTTCTTTTTATAATCAATAAAAAAATAACCATTCTACTTTGCTAGGTAAATGGTTATTTTTTTGTTGTTAAATATTTATATGATTTCTATTAAGAGCTTCAACCTCTTATGCAGACTTTAATTCAAGCCTTAATTTGTCTCTAATCATCGCTATAAATTCGCTATTGGTTGGCTTTCCTTTGGCTGCTGATACTGTGTAGCCAAATATGTTTTCAACTGCACTTTGCTCTCCTCTTCCCCATGCTACTTCTATTGCATGACGAATTGCTCTTTCTACTCTGCTTGGTGTAGTATGGTATTTATCTGCAATTTCAGGATAAAGTTGTTTTGTAATTTGATTGATTACATCTGTATCTTTTATTACCATCATTATTGCTTCTCTTAAGTATTGGTATCCTTTTATGTGAGCTGGTACTCCAACTTCGTGAATGATATTTGTTACTAGTGCTTCTAGGTTTTCTTGGTTCTTCTTTTTATCTGGTGCAATATCTATGTATTGGGCCTTTATTTCTCTAGTAATAAATCCTCCCTTAAACTGAGTTGGTTGATAATTTTTCAACTCTTTCATTCTCTTTATTAAGACGTTTATATCAAAAGGTTTTACAATATAGTATTGAGCTCCCAAAGATATTGCTTTTTGTGTTATTTTATCTTGTCCTACAGCAGACAAAATAATTACTAACGGACTTTTTTCTAAATTAGTTTCTCCTAATTTTTCTAGAACTCCAAGTCCATCCAAGTGTGGCATAATTATATCTAATAATAAGATATCTGGTTTTAGTTCTATTGCCTTTTCATATGCTTCATTACCATCTTTAGCAATTCCAACAATTTGAATTTGCTCTTCCTTTTCTAAATAACTAGATAATGTCATAGTAAAGTCACTATTATCATCTGCCACTAATACCGTAATTTTCTCATTCACAATTCTTTCCCCCTATTTTTAAATTTGTAAAATTTTTACATTTTTTTACTGTCCTAATTATAATATGAATATAAAAATTTTGCAATAGGTTTTTGGAAGTTTTTTCCATTTATTTGTAAAACCCTTTATTTTTATGTATTATTTTTTCATATAAACTTCTTTTGTGACTTCTATGTTTTGTATATTATACTGTTTTTTTACTGTTTCTTGCAATATTTTTTCTTTTTCTTCAGGTATTGCTTGTATTTTACAGATTATATTTTCACCATATTCAAGTTCTATAACATTTATATGGTTTTTTTGACAATAATATTGAAACTCACTCAACTTATCATATGTTATAGTTACAAGCATCTCTTCTCCAACTTGTATTGTAACTAAATTTGCTTTTTCTATAGCTTGTTTTGCTGATTCTGTATACGCCCTTACCAGCCCTCCTGTGCCAAGTAAAATTCCTCCAAAATATCTTGTTACTATAACTAAGCAATTTGTTAAGTCTGATTTTGAAAGTAAATTTAGCATTGGAGCACCTGCTGTTCCACTTGGCTCGCCATCATCACTTGCTCTTTCTACAATTGTGTTTTTTTCACAAACTCTATATGCAAAACAGTTATGTCTAGCATCATTGTATCTCTTTTTTATCTCTTTTAGCTTATTTTCAGCTTGTTCTACTGTTTCAACATAATACAAGTTACTTATGAACTTTGATCTTTTTTCAACAATTTCCGCTTCTGTGTTGCCTGTAATAGTTTTCATAAATTTCCTTTCTTACATTCCAGCTGTATATCCAGTAGACCACGCAATTTGCAAATTAAATCCACCTGTATATGCATCAACATCAATTATTTCTCCTGCAAAATATAATCCATGCACTATTTTTGATTCCATTGTTTTTGGATTTATTTCTTTTGTAGATATTCCTCCTGATGTTACAATTGCTTCTTCTATTGGTCTAAATCCACTTATTTTTATTCTAAAATCTTGAAGTAAACTTACTAAATTTTTTCTTTCTTGTTTAGTTATTGAATTTACCTGTTTTTCCCTATCTATTCCTGATAACCTAATTATTGGTTCTATTAGTTTTTTAGGTAATAAGTCATTTAAGCTATTTTTATATTCTTTGTTTTTTTGCGCTTCAAAGTCTCTTAATAGACGGTTTTCAAGCTTTTCTGCTGTAAGTGCTGGTTTTAAATTTATGCTTAATTCTATTTGTCCTTTAGATAACAGCTCTTCTACGTTTTTGTATCTCAACAAATGAGCTGAGCCACTTAATATTATTGGACCTGAAACTCCCCAATGTGTAAATAACATTTCTCCAAAGTCTTCATATATCACTTTATTTTTTGATGTGTCTATTAGCTTTATTGATACATTTATCAAACTTAGACCTTGTAGTTCTTTGCACAATTCCAAATCTTCTCTTTTGGCTGTTAATGGTATTAGTGATGGCTTTATTGTTGTTATAGTGTGGCCTAATTGTTTAGCTAGTTCATATCCATCACCTGTTGAGCCTGTTACAGGGTAGCTTTTTCCTCCTGTTGCAAGAATAATTTTATCTGCATTTATTGTTTGTTTTTGACCATTTATATTTGCTTGTAGCCCTGTCACTTTTCCATCTTGTACTAATATTTTTTCTACTTTTGCATTTGTTTTTATTTGTACATTTGCCTTTTTTAATAATTTTATTAGTGCATTTAAAACATCTTTTGCATTATCAGTAGTAGGGAATACTCTGCGTCCTCTTTCTTCTTTTACATGTAATCCTTCTTTTTTTAATAGTTCTATTATGTCTTGATTAGTAAAATTATTAAAACTACTATACAAAAACATACCATTACCAGGTACGTTTTGTATAAATTCTTCAATTGGAAGTGAGCTTGTAATATTACATCTGCCTTTTCCTGTTATCAATAATTTTTTGCCTAATGACTCCATTTTTTCCAATAGTATAACATTGTCTCCGAATATTACTTGCTTTTATGGCTGACATCATTCCTGCTGGTCCACCACCTATTACAACTGTTTTCATATTTATTCCTCTTTCAACATGTAAGCTACTGCTTTAAGCACTCCCAACTTACCATATTCATAAGTAAGTCCACCTTGCATAAATGCCATATATGGTTCTCTAATTGGTGCATCACATGATAATTCTATTGATGAACCTTGTGTAAATGCTCCTGCTGCCATAATTACTTGATCTGTATAGCCAGGCATATCCCATGGTTCAGGTATTGAATTGCTATCAACTGGTGAACCCATTTGTATTCCTTGGCAAAATTTTATAAGTTTTTGCTTATCTCCAAAAGTTATTGTTTGTACTATATCTGTTCTTCTTTGATCAAATTTTGGATTTGCTATATAGCCTAAGTTTTCTAATAATTTACTTGCAAATACTGCTGTTTTTAAACTACTTGCTACAACATGTGGTGCAAAGAATAGTCCTTGTAATATTTGTTTGTTCATTCCTAAAGTTGGTCCAACTTCTTTTCCTAATCCTGGTGAGGTTAATCTTTCAGCAGCTAGTTCCACTAATTCTTTTTTACCTGCTATATATGCTCCATTTGGTGCGATTCCACCACCCAAGTTTTTTATTAGTGAACCTACTATGACATCTGCTCCTAAATCAGTTGGTTCTATTTTTTCTACTAACTCTCCATAGCAGTTGTCTACCATTATTATAACTTTGTCATTTACTTCACGTATTGTTTCTATAACTTTTTGAATTTTATCTAACGTAATACTATCACGTAGACTATATCCTCTAGAACGCTGAATTTCAATTAGTTTTATATCATTTCTTGATACTCTATCTTTTATTTGCTCATAGTCAAAATCATTTTCTATCATATCAATTTGCTCATATTTTACTCCATATGATTTTAATGAACTTGGATTATCTACTATTCCTATTACTTCATCTAAAGTGTCATATGGTTTTCCACTTATACTTAAGAAAATATCATTTGGTCTTAAAAATGCAAATAAAGCTACTGTTAATGCATGAGTTCCTGATATAAACTGTCCTCTTACTAAACTGTCCTCTGTATGTAATATTTCTGCAAATATTTTTTCAATTGTATCTCTTCCTACATCTGAATATCCATATCCAGTTGTACTGTTAAAGTGCATTTCTGAAACATTATATTTTTGAAATGCCGATAGTACTTTTAAGCTATTATATTCGCATACTTCCTCTATTTTCTTAAATTGTTCTTGCACTTCTAATTCTGCTTTTTTTGATAATTCTAATAATTCGTCGCTTATTCCAAATTGTTTATACATCATTTTCTCCTTATATTTCGTCACTAAATTTAGTTGCATTTACACGATAATACTTGCCTACAAATTCTGGGATATTTCTTTTCAAGTCATAAGTAGGTTCTTGTACCACTTCTCCATTTTGATTTATTGATCCCCACTTGCCATCTTTTTTTATTCCTGCAAATCCGTATTTATTAAAATCTGTTACCAATTCATAATCATTTTGTACTTTTAAATTTCCGTCTTTATCAACAAATCCCCACTTACCATTTATGTTCTTAGCAAATAAAGAATTGTTTTCAAAAAGATTTTGTGAAGTTAATATATTTCCCTTTTTATCTAAATATTTAAAATCTGTATCAGAGTATAGTAAAATGTATGCTTTTTCATCCTTTACTTCTTTTACTATTGCATTATCCATACTTACTATTTCTTTCATATTTAGGTTATATAGAGCTATATTTTTGTTTGTTTCCATTTGTAATATGTCTGTTTCATTTATTCTAGAAATGCTATCATATTTTAATTCAATAACTGATTTACCATTAGAATCAATTATTCCACTTTTTGAGTCACGCTCCACAATAAAATAGTCTCCAGGTAAATACTCGATATACGTGTAATCTTTGTCAATTATTATATTATCTTTTGAATCAACAACTTTATATTTATTGTTTTTATCAATTGTTATATAATAATTTGCATTTTCTGTTTTAGTTTTACTAACTTCATTTGTCTCTATTTTATTTCCATTTAAATCAAATATAAATATATCTTTATCTTTTAAGGCATTTAGGTACATTCCACCAGTATAAACATTATCATACTCAGGATATAAAACTGTAGTTCCTTCTTGATTTACAGCTCCATATTTTCCATTTCTTTTAGTTACAAAAATACTTCCTAATACATTGTATTGTATGTCTTCATATTCATAATTTAAAATTTCTTTGTTATTTTTTAGAAGTCCAGCTTGTCCATTTTTAAATGCAATAAAATATACTCCCTTTTCATTTGCAATTTCTGTAACTCTTTCAAGTTGAGTATAAATTGGGTTTAATATTATAGTTCCTCTATAATTTGCATATCCATATCTGTATCCATCTTCTGTTTTTTTACTTACAATAAATCCCGCTTGTTTTTTGTTGCCATTTTCACTATAGTAATTATCTGAGGTTACACTTTCATATTCACATTTTATTATAACTTTACCTTTCATGTTTATTATGCCTTCAAGTTCATTTTGCTTTACTAAAAATGTGCCCTCTTTATAGTTAATACTAGAAATTTCATCATAAACTGGTTTAGTTATTTGCTTTCCTTCTAAGTTTATCAATCCATACTTTCCATTTTCTTTATATGTTAATACACTTTTTTCATAAGGTGTTGAATTAACATTTGTATAAATTGAAATTGCTTGTACATTTTTATAATTTGAAAGCAAAACTTCCTTTTTCTCATTGTATACTACTGTTTCATACTCTTTTGTATTTTCATTATATTCTTTTACACAAACAAAAATAGCCTTAGATGGATTTGGAATTTGAACTGCCCCATATTCCGCTTCAATTACAATATTTCCATTTCTATCAATTACACCATATTTTTGGTTTTGTTCTAATGTAAAATACTTATATTCACTGATTTCTTCTACTTTATAATGTAATTGTACTTCATTTATAATTGCCATAATACTAATTGCAATTATTATTACTGCTACTATTCCTATAATAATCCATCTAATTTTTTTGTTCATATCTTACCACCACTTATCCTTATTTATTATTATTTTTACATACTTTAACCCACTTTATCCTTCTGTCTTCATATTCTTCTATTTTGTATGTTAAATGTTCATCTTCTATAACTGGGTGTTCATCTTCCTCTGGTAGCCTTCCCAATTTTTCAATTAAGTAACCTGATAAAGTTTCATAGTCTCCTTCTGGAAGTTCTATATCAAGAATTTTTTTCATTTCATATAGGCTAACACTTCCATCTATTAAATATGTGTTATCATCTAAGCGTTTATACTCGACTTCTACATCATCATATTCGTCAAATATATTACCTACTAATTCTTCTAAGATATCTTCCATTGTAAGCAAACCTGCTGTACCTCCATATTCGTCAACTACAATAGCCATTTGCATTTTGTTTGCTTGTAATTCCTCGAAAATTTCATCAATTGGTTTTGATTCTGGTACAAAATATGCTTCTCTCATGATATCTGCAATTTTGAATTCTTTTCTTGTACTAACCAGTTTTAATATATCCTTCAAAAATAGAATTCCTTTTATATCGTCAATAGTTTCTTCATATACTGGTATTCTGCTGTACTTGTATTCATCAATTTCATCTAAAATACCATATATATCCTCATTCATTTCAATTGCATATATGTCTGTTCTGTAAGTCATAATTTCAGAAGCTATTATGTCATTAAATTCAAAAACATTATTTATAAGCTCTTTTTCATTTTCTTCAATTGAGCCTTTTTCTTCTCCTTGATTTACCATCATTTTTATTTCTTCTTCTGTGACAATTTCTTCCTCTTGTTCTCCTACTCCGAAGATTTTAGATACTAAATTGGTTGACCAAGTTAATAATTTAACAAATGGTGCCGTAACTACAGATATTCCTTTTATTACTCCAATTGTTGCAAATGATATTTTTTCATAATACTTCATTGCTAATCTCTTTGGAACAAGCTCTCCAAATACTAATGTAAAGAAAGATAAAATTATTGTTATAATAACAATAGATATGTTTTGCCAAGTTGCTATACTTATAAATGGCATCCATTCATTTAATACTGGAGCTAACATTCCCGCAAATGCATCTGAAGCAAAAGCACTTGATAAGAAACCTGCTAATGTTATTCCTATTTGTATTGTTGCTAGAAATTTACTTGGGTTTTTAAGCATTTTTTGAATTTGTTTTGCTTTTTTGTTACCATCTTTTGCTTGTTTTTCGATTTTTGCATCATTTAAAGATATGAAAGCAATTTCAGTTGCTGCAAAGTATGCGTTTAACAGAATTAAAATAAATAAAAAAATCAATTGTGAAATCATAAAATTTCCCTTCTAAATTATTATGCTTTTTTTACTTAATAATTATATCTTCTATCCACGTGTATGTCAATAAAATAGGTTATAATTTCCAATTGATTTTTCTACCATAATTCGCTATTTTTCTACTTTTTAGAATCCCGTTTTTGGAAGTTTCTTTTCTCCCACTGATATTTCTGTTTCCTCTTGCGGATCTTCTGATGGCTTTTCTTCTTGTTCTTTGTAGTTATCTACCTTTACTACAGTTTTTTGATTTAACTTTACTTCTATTTGAATTAAGTCTTCATAGCCATAATATCCATCTGGTACTTTAATTTCTTCTAAATAATAAATTCCAGGTAATAAATGTTTTACTTCTATTACTCCTTGATCATTTGTAGTTAGTTCTGAATAAAGTATTTGTTTATTTTCGTCTAACAAATTGAAAGTGCCATTTTTCAATGGTATTTTGGTATCACCATCTTGTTTTTGAATTTCAATTTGTGTTTTATTTTCTTGATAAGTCTGCTTTATTGAAGTATCTGCCATTTCATATTCGCCCACTGTTACTGCATAATTTTGCCAGTCTTGATTAGGACTTTCTCCATAGAAAATTGGCATTGTTTTTAAATCTGATTTAGCTGTTAATGTGAATTCTCCTGATTTTTCCAAATCTACAATAGGAATTAACACTTTAAATTTTTCAGTAGTATCAAATTCTGTTTTTTCTATATTTTTAACATCTGTAATTTTAAATCTAGCATCACTTGAGCTTGACAATGCAATTGTATATTTTTTGTTCACAGCTGAGGCCTGTACACTATATGTTTTGCTTACATATTGTTTGTCTATTTTGTCAACTACCCAACTATTTTGTTCTGGTTTAATATTTAATGTTGCTGCAATTTTGGTTTCTGTTGATTTTCTAGCATTTGTGATTATTTTTTTAATTGCTTGTACTGTTCTTTTATCTGTCTCTGGATGTTTATATGTATCAAATTTATTTAAATCATAATTGTACATTGCATCATACACTGCCATTTTAGTTGCTGCATATGCTTCTTCCATAGTATTACAGCCTAATTCTGCTGGGGTTTTAAATGGATATCCATTTATTATTGCTCTCCATATTTTTTGATTACTTAACATTTGATTAACATCTACTGTATATTCAAAACCTACTTCCACACCTCTTTTGCCTTTGTTTAAACAATATACCGGATATTCTATTCCATCTTTTTTGTATACTTGTATTTCTACTCCAATGCCTATTCCATCATAGCTAAATAAAACTACTTCTCCTTTTGAATATGGTTTTGCATTTTCTATTGGTGCAATTGCTGCTTTAACTTTATTTGTCCCAAATATTCCTATAAAATTACTTATACAAACTATTGATATCATTAATATTGAGATTATTTTTTTCATATCTAAAATTCCTTTCTATATTTTATAATTTGCAATTTCTATTGCCTGAATACATCTTCTGTAGTTTTCTCTATTTTCTTCACAAGTAATTAAAGTAATTCTGTTGTCGTCAGTAGCTTCTAAATAGCTCCAATCAGTATCTTTTATAACTTTATTGGTTTGTATTTTGTATATTTTCTTACCATTTGTAGTTGTATATATTATTTCATCACCTATTTTTAAATTTTTAATTTTAGCAAAAAAGTTGCATTGGTATCCTCTATTATGAGCTGCCAGTCCCACATTGCCTTGCCATTTACTTGTTTCTGTAAAATGTCCTACTGCCTTTAATAATACAGTCGATGTAGTCCCCTCCATAATGTGAACATCTAAATCTATTTTTGGAATTTGAATTCTCCATTTAATATTTTTATTTTCTTTTATCACATCTCTTTGAGTAGGTTTGCTTACATCTGCTTTTTTACTTTCTTCTTGTTTTTGCTCAGGCTGTTCATTTGTTACATCACTTACTTCCGTAAGACTTGCGTCTTTTTGAATTATAGATTTATATATTGTGGCATCTGGCATTTGATATGCTTTTTGAATAGGTATTGTTTTAGAATAAACATAATTTGAATAAATTTTATTTGTATCTAAATTAAAAATAGAATTTATAAGTGGAAATAATACTAAATTATATATTAGCAATACGAATAAAGTTAAAGATAATGCTAATAATCTTAACTCTTTTTTAGTGTATGTAAACACATATTATACACCTGCCTTTATTATGAAATTAATTTTTTTAGGATTCGTTCTAGAAATAAAATCCATTGAAATAAAATTGTTTTGAAAAATCATGATTTAAAACTAATTTTTTACAATATGAATTCAAGTTTGTAAAGAATGTCTAATTAGAATTTTAAATAATTCACTTTTTGGTAAATTATCCTATGAATATATACTTTTCTATTTTCTTCATCAATGCTATATATTACTATATAATTGTTAATTATTAGCTTTCTATATTCATATTTTGAGTTTATGTCTTCACTTATTATACTACACGATTTTGGTAAATGTTCTAACCTTAAAATACTTGTTTTAAATTTATCAATAAACTTTTGAGCTGCTTTCGGAGCAAACAAAAAATTTGATATGTATTTATAAATATTATTTAGCTCCATCTTTGCTTGAGTTGTTAATATAACTTCATACTTTATATCCATATTTTCTGTCTAATTCCTCAAATACTTCTCGTGCATTGTATACTCTGTTATTTTTTATATCATCTGCTGCTTCTTCTAATTTTATTCTTAGTTCTGCTAAAAATCTTTCTTTTTCAATATCTCTGACATTTGTTTTTTCTGACATATAATCACATCCTTTCTATCTTTACTATTTTATAAAAATCATATTGTATTCTTATACATTTTACACTCATTTTTTTAATTTGTAAAGAAAAATCGTATGACAAAATTCGACATTAGTCGTCTTTAAAGCCTTTTCCCCAGGTTTCTCTAGCATTACTTATTATTATAAATGCTTTTGGATCAATTTGTGTTGCAATTTGTTTCATTCTTGCAACTTCATTTCTTGCTCCAACACACATAAGCATCATCTTATCTGTATTGGTATACATTCCTTTTGCATATATCCCCGTGCTTCCCCTTTGTAATTGTTTATCAATTTCTTTTGAAATTTCCTCATATTTTTGTGAAATAATATATACCATTTTTGTGAAGTTAATCCCCTCAAAAACAATGTCTATCATTTTACCCATTAGATATATACTTATTGCTGAATATAGCCCAATTTCAACCTTTTTGAAAAATATAACATTAAGCCCAATTATAATAACATCTACAACTACAATTATATTACTAGTTTTCATATATGGTTTATATGCTCTTGCAATATATGTTATTAAGTCTGTTCCACCTGTTGATGCATTTGCCTTTAATACTAAAGCTAGTCCAAAGCCAATAAAAATTCCACCATAAATACAAGCCAAAAGTCTATCATTTGTAAGTGTAGGAATCTTTTCAAATAGATCTATAAAAAGTGATAGCAAACTTGTACCTATAATTGATTTAATTACTAATTTTTTGCCTATTTTAAAAAATGCTAATATAAAAAAAGGTATGTTTAGCGCTAATATTACTGTTCCCATTGGAAAATGAAATAAATAGTAAAATATTGTAGCAATACCAGTAAAACCACCAGTAGAAAGTTGATTCGGCAACAAAAATACAGCCGTACCTATTGCCATTATTGCACAACCTAAAGTTAAATAAATCATATCTATTAAAAATTCTTTTACTTTTAAAAGCTTTTTTGTCTTTGTATAACTCATAAAAAATCACCTATTACTACTAATTATTAGCAATAATTGGTGATTTTATACTTTTATTTTTTAGCTTTTAATTCTTCAAGAATATCTTCGTATGTTTTGTCTATTTCAATTTCAAATTTGCCTTTTTTTATATTCTCATCTGGTTTTACTACTACATCTACATCATAGAATTCTTTTAATTTCAACACATTTTCTTTTTTATGTCCTATAATATTATTTATGTTTTCTGGATTTGCTTTAATTGTTACTTGCATGACCTTTATATTGAATTTCTTTATTTTTTGCACAATTTCATCATACCACATTCCAGACTCCACTAATTGTCTAAATGCTGGGTGATATGGTCCTGCAATTACTTGACTGCTCTCTTCTGAAGGGTCTGTAATTTCTTCTGTATTTTGGAGTCCTATTCTTATTACTTCAATTTTAGCATTGTTAAATAGTTGCATTATGTCTTTTGCTCTATCTACAGCTTGTTCAACTGTTAATGGTATGTATTCCCCTTGTTCATATTCTTTTGCTAAAGGAGTATTTTTAATAACAAGTACAGGGTATATTCTTACAATTTTAGGCTTTAGCTTTATTAAAGCTTTTGCAGTATTTATTTCGTCTAGTTTTGTGCTTTCTGGAAGTCCTATCATCATTTGATGTCCTAATGTAAAGCCATAAAGTCTAATAAGTTTTGAAGCTTTTTTTACATCTTCAAAAGTGTGTCCTCTTTGGCATTTAGCTAAGATATAGTCGTTTGCTGATTGAACACCAAGTTCAATAGTTTTTACATTATATTTTTTTAGCCTTTTTAAAATTGATTTATCAATATAATCTGGTCTTGTTGATAACCTTATACTATTTACTCTTCCTTGCTCTATAAACTCATTAGCCGCTTCTAATAATTCGTTTTGTTTCCTCTCGTCAATTGCTGTAAAGCTACCACCATAAAATGCTACTTCTACATATTTTGAATCATCTTTAAAGTTCTTTAAATAATACTCTATTGTTTCTTTTACATCATTTGCAGTTACTTGTTTAGTTTGTCCACTAATTTCTTTTTGGTTGCAAAAAGTACATTGATGTGGGCATCCTAAATGCGGTACAAAAATTGGTATAATATATTCTTTTTTCATTTTTACCTCCTACTACAACTATGCTAATTTTTCTAAGGCTTTTTCAGCAGCTTGCATTTCTGCTTGTTTCTTAGTTTTTCCTTCTCCTATTGCTAATGCTTTTCCATCACAATATACTTCAACTGTAAAAGATTTATCATGATCTGGACCACTGGTTTTTATTACTTCATAATTTATATGGACAGTTCCATGTTCCTGCAATTTTTCTTGTAATACTGTTTTGTGATCTTTCATTCCAACATTTTTACTAGAAGCTTCCACAGCCTCTGCTAGGTTTGTTACAATAAATTTTTCTGCCTCTTCTAGTCCACTATCAAAATATATTGCAGCAATAACAGCTTCAACACTATCAGCTAAAATTGCTGGCTTTGTTCTGCCATTGCTTACATCCTCACTTTTTCCTAAGTACAAGAAATCACTAAAATGATGTTTTTGTGCTATTATATATAAGCTATCTTCACATACAACTTCTGCCCTCACTTTAGTCATTTCTCCTTCTTTTAAATGTGGGTAGTGGCTATAAATATATTTACTTGATAAAAACTCTAAAATACTATCTCCTAAAAATTCAAGTTTTTCATTGCTGTCCACATGATGTTCATATGCATATGAAGTATGTGTTAATGCATTTTTTAATAAGTTTTTATCTTTAAATGTATAACCAATGCTTTTTTCTAATTGCTCCATCTTCTCACTCCTCTCTTTACTATTATACAATATTTTAATCAAAAAGCAAAGGAAATATAAAAAATACAAAATTTTCACATTTTTTTCACAAATGTATTGTATGATATTTGTGTTTTAAGATAAAATATATTTATATAAATTTGGAGGTAATTATCAATGGATGATGAAAACAATAATCAGGAATTTAAAAGTATGAGCCCTACTACAACAGAAGCAAATTACAAAGCTTTTAATGAACCTAAAAAGAAAAAATCAAATGGAGCAGGATTTGGTAAAGTTGTAATACTGCCTTTCGTATGTGGAGTACTTGGTGCAGCTCTTACAGTTGGACTTTGTGTAAATGTTCCAAGTATTAAACAAGCATTTTTAGAAAAACTAGTTGTTACAGATTCTTCTAATAAAGATAATAATTCTAGTGAAAATAGCTCTACTAATTTAAATACACAACTTATTTCACTTCAAGGATATTCAGACACAGCTGTTGGAGTTGCAAAAAAAGTACAACCATCAATTGTTGCTATTAGTGTAGAGTATTCAGTTAATTCAATTTTTAACCGTTCTTCTACTACTGCAACTGCAAAAGGTTCTGGAATTATTATAAGCGAAGATGGATACATTTTAACCAATAACCATGTTGTTAATTCAACAAGTTCAAGCTCAAGCTCTTTTTATGAAATCGAAAAGGCAAATAAAGTTACTGTAAAATTGTACAATGACGATAAAGAATATGAAGGAAAAATAGTAGGAACTGATTCACAAACAGATTTAGCTGTTATTAAAATTGACAAAGATGGCTTAACTGCTGCCGAACTTGGTGATTCTGACTCAGTACAAGTTGGTGAATTTGCAATGGCTATTGGTAGTCCTTTAGGATTAGATAATAGTGTAACTGCTGGTATTATCAGTGCTGTAAATAGAGATGTTACAGATAGTGATGGAAATAAATATACAGCAATTCAAACAGATGCTGCTATAAACTCTGGTAATAGTGGTGGTGCATTGGTAAATAGCAAAGGTCAAGTAATTGGTGTTAATACCTTAAAGCTTTCTGGTACAGGTGTTGAAGGTGTTGGTTTTGCCATTCCAATTAACTCAACTAAAACTATTTATGAACAACTTATTCAATACAGTAAAGTAAAAAGACCATATATTGGAGTTGGTGGTATTAATCTAGACGAGAAAACTGCCAAAGCAAATAACTTAATAGCTGGTGTATATATTAAAACTGTAGAAGATTTTTCTGCTGGTGAAAAAGCTGGATTAAGGATCGGTGACGTTATTATTGAGGCTGATGGAACTAAAGTTGCAACAATGGATGAACTAAATGAAATTAAAAACAAAAAACAAATTGGAGATACTATAAAACTTAAAGTTTATCGTGATGGAAAGGAAAAGACAATAACTGTTACTCTTCAAGAACAACCATAAGTTACAAAAAACACTAAAAGGCAGCCATTATTGGCTGCCTTTTGCGTTACATATAATTTTTTCAAAGTCAATAGCTGGATTTTAAAGAAAATCGAAGAAAAATCGAGAAATAATGAGAAAAACGGTAGCTTTTTCATTTTTTAGCATTGACATATTTACATAATTAGCTCAATTTTGGTATTTACAAGTATAAGTTATTTGAAATTGTATACAATATGTAGTATAATTAAAGATGTCGTGCAGTTAAAAACGCACAACAAAAGGAGTGTGAAGTTTATTTTAAACGAGCAAATTAAATACTATACAAAAGAAGGACTTAAACTAATTAATTTAGTAGCAATTGCTTTGTTTATTATTATAACTATAATTTTAATGAAATACAAACTAGTATGTAGTGTAAGTATTTCTGGTAAACATATTGGATATGTCCAAGATAAAGAATTAGTCGAAAAACAAATAAATGATAAATTAGCTTTAGAGGGAACTGGTAACGTTGCATATGTAGATTGTACTACTCCTGAATATAGCTTAACCTTTATTAGTAATAATACAGAAGTAAATGATGATTATGTCATTGCCAAAATTGAAGAAAATACAAAAATAACATATAAATATTATGCTGTAACTTTAAACGGAAAACAAAAATCAGTTGTAGATTCATTAGAAGAGGCCGAAAATCTAGTTGCAGATATGAAGAAAAAATATAAAGATATAAAATTCACAATTGGTATAAATGAATTATATACTCAAAATTCAGATGAATATGAAACGGTTGACATTAAAGTAGCTTCAAAATCGGTTAATAAGGAACTTAAAAAAATCGATGATGCTTCTGTAAATGGTGTCTACTTAGCTCAAAAACCAATTTCTGGTGTTATAACTTCACGTTTTGGTAGTAGGGAAAGTATACGTAGTTACCCTCATAATGGTCTAGATATTGCTGCACCTTATGGTACAAAAATTAAGGCTGCTTGTGACGGTAAAGTAACATTTTCTGGTTATAAAGGAAGCTATGGTAACTTAATTATTGTTGACTGTGGTAATGGTGTACAAATTTATTATGGTCACTGTAGTAAATTATATGCAAAAGTTGGAGATACCGTTAAAGCTGGTGACGTAATTGGTGCAGTTGGTTCAACTGGTAACTCAACTGGTAACCACTTACACTTTGAGATTAAAGTTAATGGGGTTAGTGTAAACCCACAAAATTATATTTATAATTAACAAACAGGCCAATGTTTAAAAACATTGGCTTATTTTAATATTAATAAATTTTTAATATTTCTTTTGCAAATTTGTCACTTTGAATTCACACAAAGGACAAATTGTATTGGTATATTATATACGTAGTCAATAATTAGTTACTCCGTTATTGACTATAGATTAGTAAAACATCCCCTTTTATTTTCAAAAGTAGCCATATGAGAATGGCTACTTTTTTTATGGCTTATCTTCCGCCCATTCCGGCCTCCGCCGCCTCCGGCCTCCGCCACCACCAGAGAAGCCTCCTCCAAAGCCTCCTCCTGATGAAAAGTTACTTCCGTCATATCCGTTTCTAGCAGCTTCTGCACTCATGCCTCCCATATACACTTTATTTACTGATGTATTAAGAGTATTTAAGAATGAGTTATTTAATGAGCTATGGTATAACATATGCATATATGCATAGTCGTATCCATCTATATTTTGTAGTTCTGGATACCTAATTTTTAGTTGTTTTAATACTTTATTTGCAATTCCAAAAGCTGTTGCAAATACTAAATATTTTTCCCAAAGTTTTAAGTCTGGCACTTCTTTTTCATTTAATAATGAGAAATCTTCCATATATCTTTTTAGTCCTACCCATTTTGCTTTTTCTTCTAATCCTTTATCTGTTAACTGACGTGTTTTATTAGTCATAATAAAATATGGAATAGCATTTATTATTAGAAGTATACCTATTATTGGAGCTATTAACATACAAATTATGCCAAGTACAATATATATTGTAGATTTTCCTACATATTTAGAAGCTTGTTTTTTACTTTCTTCTGAATAATTTTGCATTGCTATTTGTTGTTTCTCTACATCAGTTTCTATTGATTTAATCTTTGACATAAAGCTTTCACAATGTTTTTTTGCATATTTTTCAAATTCTTTCATTGTAAAAGTTGCAATTTTGCCTTCTTTAGTAGTATCTCTCGTAACGCTTTTAAGTATGCCTAATACTGTTTTTTCATCCTCTGTTAGTGGTTCTAATTGTTCTGTGCTATTTAAAATATTTATCCTAACTTGTGGCTTCGATTTTGTATTATCTTCTGAAAATGCTATATATTTTTTAAGTGATAGTTGTAATAGAGTTGCAGATAAAATTTTTGATATATTTTTGTTGAAGCTTCCTCTTCTAAAGTAATATAAATATGCGGCATCACCTGCTGAAGCTTGCTTATTTGGAATATCTCTAAAATAATCCATTTCAGGCATTCTTTTCTTTTCTATTTTGCTAGCTTTTATTCCGTTTTTTATTAGTTTATATACTAAGAATATACCTAATGCAATATTTGCTATAATATAAACGACTTCAACTATTTTTTCAATACGTTCTTCATTTTCTTTTTCTTTAATGTATTCTTCTCTTTCTCTATTTGCTTGATCTGCCCATTTTTGTTCTTCTGATAATATTGAACTAAATTTAGCTGTATTTGTTACTTTATTTTTTGTAAATAAATTTTCTAAAGTAATCACTCTAGCCTCTACCATTACTCCTGAATCCAAATATTCTACTTCTAAATATATATTATCTTTGTTTACAGAAATATTTCCATTGTATGGTCCATGTGCCCAGCCTCTTATGTTGTTCTTTTCTGATACTGCTTTAGGCAATTTGATGGTTGCTGTTAGCTTTGTTACAGGTATAGCATTATCTGTACCTACTAATTGCCAATATAGTTCTGAACAATCTGAATATGTTTTTACTGCATCTATTACTTTATATTTAATTTGATAACTTCTTGTCTCTGTTCCATTTACTGAAACTCCCCAAGCAATTTCAAATTTGTTGCCACTAATTGGTAAGCCATAATAGCAATTCTTAGTAACATGATACATTTCCTCATCAATTTGAGTTAGTTTCTGTCTGTTGCCTAAATCAACTCTATATACTTCTATATTTGTTATTTCTTTAAACTTAGAACTATCTAAATAGAAATCTTTAAACATTGTATTAGTATCTGTAATTCTAGCATTCCAGTTTTCAATTACATCCATACTTCCATCTTCATTTAATTGAATTTGAAAGTTTAAGCTATTTAATCTAATGCTACCTGCTTGCACTTGGTTAGTTACTAAAATAATACCTGCAAACACAGCTAGCATAACTAGTATTTTGATTAAATTTTTTTTCATTTTTAGTATTTTCCCCTTTCAATATTATATGTTTATATTTTATACAATAAATTTATAAATATCAATAGAAATATAAGAAAGAAATGAATAAAAAGAACTCCCTACATAATGTAGAGAGTTCTTGGAGTGTTAAGGCTTAGCATACCAGATCATGAATTGCTTAACCCATTCTCTTAGGTTTTCAATATTTTCGAATTGAAAGGTCTGCTTGACCATTGGTGTCCCGAGAGTCATACGGCTGACCTTTGCGTCTCTTTCAAATACCAACAAAATTGGCACTTGATTAAAAGAGGCTATTTGAATTTCCTGTCCTACACCGAGTGAAGGTTCCCCAACATAGGCAACCAACAGGGAAGATTCAATAATCTTCCGATAATCGGTTTGATACACCTTTTCAGGTGTAATCTTGGAATTTTTTACAGGGTCAGTGTGCTGATGAGGAATATATGCGGAAAAACCACACTTCTCAAATTCTTCACCAAGGAGTTCATAGAGCTCCTTTTTACTGCTGTTGGTCAAAGGTCCCGAAATATAAACTTGCCGTTTTTCCATGGTGTGAATTCACTCCTTTAAAAATTCATTCTTTCGAATGTACTTTAATTATACCACTAATTTACATAATTTGCAAATTTAACATTTTTCTTAACTATTTTCATATTTTTAGTTTTTTGTTGTAAAATATATGATATAATCATTTTAAATTTAAAGTAAGGATATTATTATGAATCGTTTTGAAGAAACTAAAAAAGCTGGATTATTTGGAATAATTGGCAATATATTTTTATTAATAATTAAAGGAACAGTAGGATTTGTATTTAAAAGTCAAGCTATGATTGCAGATGCTGCTAATAGCGCAGGTGATATTTTTGCATCTCTTATGACTTTTATTGGAAACAAAATTGCAAGTACTCCTGAAGATTCTGACCATAACTTTGGTCATGGAAAAGCAGAGTATTTATTTTCTATGTTTATCGCCATATCTATGGTTGTAATTGCATTTAAACTTTTATATGATTCTGTTTATACTTTAATTAATGGTAGCAATTTAGTATTTTCCTGGCTTTTAGTTGCCGTTTGTTTAGCTACAATTATTGTAAAACTATCACTCTATTTATATACTTCAAGATTAGCTAAGAAATATAACAATATTTTGCTAGAAGCAAATAAAAAGGACCATTTTAATGATTGTATTGTAACTAGTCTTACTCTAGTTTCTATCTTATTTACTCTTATAAATATTTATTGGTTTGATAGTATAGTTGGTATTACTATTTCTATTTGGATATGCATTACAGGCTTTAAAATTTTTATGGAAAGTTACAACATCTTAATGGATAAGTCAATAGACCCTAAAACCGAAGAAATAATTACTGATATTGCTCATAATTATAAAGAAATAAAAAAGTTAGATGCAATATCTTCTACTCCTGTTGGCTATAAGTATATTGTTGTTTTAACCATATGTGTTGATGGAAATATGCCTACCTTTGATAGCCATAAATTAGCTGACAAGTTTGAGAAAGATGTAAATGAATTAGATAATGTTTATAAAGCAATAGTACACGTAAATCCAATTTAGTATTAAATTAAAGAAAGAAGCCGAGCAATTTGCTCGGCCTCTTCTATTTTAATTTATTACAATCTTGTCATCTTCTGCTTTAATAACTGCCTTTTTATTTGGTTTAATATTTCCATTTAAAATTTCTTCTGCAATTTTATCTTCTAGTATGTTTTGTATTGCTCTTTTTAATGGTCTTGCACCATAGTCAGTATCAACACCTTTTTTAGCAATTAACTCTTTTACACTATTATCAATCTCAAATTTATAGCTTTTTTCTGCCATTCTTTTTGTTACTTGATTTAGCATAATATCAATTATTTGTTTAATATCTTCCTCGTTTAATTTATGGAATACAATAATTTCATCTATACGGTTAATAAATTCTGGTCTAAATTGTTTCTTTAATTCTCCCATAACATCTTTTTTAATTGTCTCATATTCTTTTTGGCTTTCTTCCTTTTTGTCTCCTGCTGAAAATCCTAAAGTAGTTTTATCTGTAATTAGTCTTGCACCAATATTAGATGTCATTATTATAACTGTATTTTTAAAGTTAACTGTTCTTCCTTGAGCATCTGTTAATCTACCATCATCAAGAATTTGAAGTAACATATTCATTACATCTGGGTGAGCTTTTTCAATCTCATCAAATAGAATTACTGAATATGGTTTTCTTCTAATTTTTTCTGTTAATTGACCACCTTCGTCAAATCCAACATAACCTGGAGGAGAACCAATTAATTTAGATACAGAATGTCCTTCCATATATTCAGACATATCAATTCTAATCATTGCATCTTCATTTCCAAATAAGCTTTCAGCTAATGCTTTTGATAGTTCAGTTTTACCTACACCAGTAGGACCTAAGAATAAGAATGAACCTATTGGACGATTTGGATCTTTTAAACCAACTCTTCCTCTTCTTATAGCTTTTGCAACTGCGTCAACAGCTTCATTTTGACCAATTACTCTTTGATGTAAAGTTTGCTCTAAGTTTCTTAATTTTTCATTTTCAGTTTGAGTTAATTTTTTAACTGGTACACCAGTCCAACTAGCTACTACTTCTGCTATATCTTCTTCTGTTAGAGTAGTTATACTTTTAGTATTTTTGCTCTCCCATTTTTCTTTTTCTTTTTGTAATTTTTCTTTTTCTACATTTATTTTATCTCTTAAGCCTGCTGCTTTTTCAAAGTCTTGAACTTTAATAGCATCATCTTTTTCTTTATTCATAGCAGAAATTTCTTCTTCTAATTTTTTTAATGTATCTGGTTGAGTATATGTTCTCATTTTTACTCTAGATGCTGCCTCGTCAACTAAGTCTATTGCTTTGTCTGGTAAAAATCTGTCATTTATATATCTAGTAGATAACTCAACTGCTGCTTTTATAGCTTCATCTGTTATTTTTACATTATGATGTGCTTCATATCTATCACGAATTCCTTTTAATATTTCTATTGTTTCTTCATTTGTTGGTTCACCTACTGTTACCGGGCTAAAACGTCTTTCTAATGCACTATCTTTTTCAATATACTTGCGGTATTCATTTAAAGTTGTAGCACCAATAACTTGAACCTCTCCTCTTGCAAGAAGTGGTTTTAAAATATTTGCAGCATCAACTGCACCTTCTGCTGAACCAGCTCCAACAATTGTATGAACTTCGTCTATAAATAATATAACATCTCCTGCTTTTTTAACCTCTTCTAAGCATTTTTTAATTCTTTCCTCAAAGTCACCACGATATTTTGCACCAGCTACCATACTAGCAATATCTAAGCTTACTACTCTTTTATTTTTTAACATTTCTGGTACATCTTCAGCAATTATTTTCTCTGCTAATCCTTCTGCTACTGCTGTTTTACCAACACCTGGTTCACCAATTAAACATGGATTATTTTTAGTTCTTCTTGATAAAATTTGTATAACCCTTTGAATTTCGTCCTTTCTACCTATAACTGGGTCAAGTTTTCCTTCAGTTGCTTTTTTAGTTAAATCTGTTCCATATTGATTTAAAGTAGGTGTTTGATTATAGCTACCTCTTGCTTTTCCTTTAGGTTGCTTGTCACTTACCCCTGCATTCTCATCTTCATTTATAACTTTAACAATTTCATTATATAATTTTTGAGGGTTTACATTTAAATCCATCATTATTCTAACAGCAACACTATCACCTTCACGCATAATCCCTATAAGTAAATGTTCTGTTCCAATAAATTCAGAACCTAATTTTCTAGCCTCTAAAAAGGCATTTTCAATAACTCTTTTTGAACGAGGTGTAAAACCTATTTCACCTCTATTTTGAGATTTATCTCCTTTGCCTATTAAAACTTCAATTTCTTCTACAACATTTTCTGCTGTAATTTTTTGCATATTAAGTACTTGGCTTGCAACACCACTACCTTCTTTTACTAAACCATATAAAATATGCTCTGTACCTATATAATTATGTCCAAAACCTTGTGCTAGGTCACCTGCATATTCTAATGCTTTTTCTGCTCTTTTAGTAAATTTATATACCATACATATACACTTCCCTTCTGATTAGTCTAATTTTTTAATTTCATCTCTTATTTTTGCTGCGTCTTCATAACGTTCTTCTTTGATTGCTTTTTCTAATTCACTTTCTAATTTTTGTTTTTTGTTCTCTTGTTTATTTTTCTTTGTTGCATTTTCAATATCTTTTAATACATCTTGTTTTTCAGCATCACTTAAGCCACTTGTAGTTTCTATTTGCTCAGGCTCTTGGCTTACTTCTCCAAAGAATGGATTACTAAATATATCATTATTAAATATTGTTCCCAAATTTCTACTTCCTAACATATTTGTTCTAGCAAAACTTGGTAAAAAGCTTTCTGCAAATGACATATTAAATAAATCTTCTATTTCTCTAGAAAAGTCTAAGCTTTCTAAACCTAATTTTTTTGCACATTTATCACAAAGTGCTATTTCTCTTTTTTCACCATTTATAACTTGAGTGTATCTAAAGTTTACCTCATTTTTTCCACAATTTTGACATAACATAAAAATTACCTCCTTTATATTTATGTTTGGTCATTAGTCCTCAACTAAATTAACTAACATATTTTTAAAAATTCTTGCTCTTAAAGTATCTTTAATTTCTTGAGGAACTGTTAATACATTGTCACTTGTTGCTACCTTTAATAGTTTAGCTTCTTTTTTAGAAATAATGTCTTCTGATAAGAAGTTACTTATAAAAATGTCTACTTCTTGTGATGTTATTTTATTCTCCATACTGTTTATTACATGCATTAAATAATTGCTTTTGGTTACATTAACTTTTTCTATTTTAATGTGACCTCCTCCACCTCTTCTGCTTTCTACATAATAACCTTGTGATGGTTTAAATCTTGTTGCTATTACATAGTTTATTTGTGATGGTACACAATTAAAATGCTGTGCTAAGTCATTTCTTTGTATTTCAATAATATCTTCATCTTCAAACATTTGCTTTATAAAATCTTCTATTACATCTGACATTTTCATTTTATTTTTCTCCTTTGACTTTGACTTTCTTTGACCTACAATATATATTATACTCTCATTTTTTAGTTTGTCAATATGTTTTATAAAATTTTTTTAAAAAATAAAGTGATAAGCCGAGAGAGAGTCTTTAGCTTATCACTTTTATCTATATTTATTGAGTTATATGCCGTTATAATTTTCTACTTTAAACTTTTTATCTTCAAATGCTTAACTCTTACACTTCCATTTTTTGTTCATCATTCTTCTCTCATTCCACAAATCATGACTACTTAAAAAGTGAGACTCTGAAACCAAGGAGGCCATATTTATTAGTTGTATAGTCAAACATACGATAAGTAGGGGGTTCTGAGTCAGAATCTATACCACTACCTGCTCTGATAACACAAGGTCCATATGAATAATTACTGTATTCCAATGTCCATTCCCATACATTTCCTGCTAGGTCATATATATTCATCTTTTTACATGTATCACTTGCTCCTGTGGTTAATAAGATTCCATCACTACCACTTTGAACTTGCTTTACACTGCTAACATTTACAAAATTATTACTTGTAGTTTGGTTATAAGGTGTCCATGTTGTTGATAATGTATAACTTTTATAATCTGCATATTTTCCTCTATTTATTGTGAATGTCGCATTAGAATAATTTCCCCAGTCTTTACTATCACTTCTTAATGCACTTTGTATTGTTGCTAAAGCTGTTCCCTTTGCTACTTCTTTTACTTCTATATGTTTTAATACTAAATCCCATTGTACTCCAAACATTAAACTACTATTATAATTTTTTCCCATTGATAATTTACTCGTCAATGTTTGTGCTTGACTACATGTTACATAAGTATATGGATATACTGGGTTTTCCACTGTTCCTACTTTTGATAATGGTACCTCTGTTGGCGTTCCACTTGCTGATGTCCTATTTGTTGTTATTCCTGCCTCATATCTGCCTATCCAAAATCCTCCATTTTCATATACGCTTTTTAACATTTTTTGTTTTAGTATCGTATATTGTTCACTTGTTAATCCTGTTGCCGCATCCGAATAATATGTGTCTGTATAACTTGTTCCATTTCTATAGTAATCTGTATATTTATGCAAGCAATATTCTATTTTATCATACTCTGTTGAACTAGCAGGTTTCTGGTCTGCTGTTGTTGTTTTTGTGTTATAACTGCTATTTGCATATAAGCTTTTTGGTACTTCTATCCATACATATTCATTTCCACTTTCATCTTGTATTACTAGGCCATCAGCCAAATTTGTTCCTTCCACTTTCTTAAATGTTGCATCCGGATAATATGGCATTGTCTCGCCTGCTACACTTGGTAAATCACTTGTTGTTGGATTGTTATTTCCTCCTGTAGTTCCATTTACTTGATTGTCTATCCAATTAGTTAATTCATTTATTCCTTTTTCATCATTTTCTTTTGCCTTGTCCATTGCGTTTTGTGCTTCTTTTGCTTTTTCTATTATTCCACTATTTCCAAATAGTGCATTTACGCTCACTCCTGCTAAAATTAGTAACACCACAATTGTTACTACTAATGCAATTAATGTAATACCTTTAACGCTTTTAATTTTTTGTTTTTTCATCTTTCTCTCCTTCTTTAGTTTATTAATATGTATTATTTCACTCTTATGTATCTTTCATTTTGTTATTGATTACCTGTAATAATTTTATTATACATAACTTGTTGTGTGTGGTCAATACTTTAATAAATTTTTATGATATTTTTTAATAAACTTTATAGAAAGGGTTCAATCTAGATTATTTAGATTGAGATATAACATTAATATGAAATTTGTTAGAATTAGAAATTTACGAGAAGATAAAGATTTATATCAAAAAGATATTGCTGAAGTATTAGGAATTTCTCAACAATATTATTCTGAATATGAAAATGGTAATAGATCTATTCCAATTTTTCATTTGATGAAATTAGCTAAATTCTACAATGTTTCAATTGATTACATAGTTGGATTAACTGATAATATCAAGCCTTATTCTCGCAAGATTTCATAAATTACTTTGTCATATTTTCCATTTTATCAACTCTATTTTTTTGCTCTTCTAGACTTATCCATGCAAAGTATGATGATACAAATTCACCATATTTAGTAACGTCTTCATATCTTTCTAAATTTCCAATCTCTTCTTTAGCAAATTTTTTATCGTCTTTTTTCATAAAAAATACACACTCCTATTTAATTATAGTTATGTGCATTTTTAATTTTTCTATTCAATTATTATTCTAAAATATATTTCTCTATCACTTTTGCTACACCATCTTCATTATTGCTTTCTGTAACAACATCTGCCATTTTTTGTATATATGGTGCACTATTCGCCATTGCAACTCCTAGTCCGGCATTTTCGAGCATTGTTTGATCGTTTACATTATCTCCAATTGTAATTACTTCTTCTCTTTCTATTCCAAGTTTTTGAATCAAAAATTTAAGTGCATTCCATTTATCTGTATTTTCGTTTGTTATTTCTGTATAAAAATATTCTATTGAATGTATTTCTGTTCCTAATTTCATTAATTTTCTAGACATATGCCCTACATCTAATACATCTATGCCTTTTACTTCTCTTAACTTTCTAATTATACCATTAAAAATTATGTTATTTTCATCACAAATATTTATTTTAGTATAATCTTCTTCTTTTCTATTTAATACATACTGATACACATCTTCTGTTATACATATATTAGTTTTTTTGCCATCTGGTTTACTTGCATTTTCTTGATGATAAAATAGAACGTTATAGTTTAATGATTTTGTTATAATACTGTTTTGAGTATAAATACTATAATAAATACTATTTTCTTCACATATTTTTATTAATTGCAACACCTTTTTTTGGCTTAAGAACTTATCATATATTATACTTTCTTCTTTAAAATCATATACTATAGCTCCATTTCCACAAATTGCATACTCATTTGCTCCTATTTCGTTTGCAAAATTCTTAACAGACATAACTCCTCTTCCTGAAGCTATTACTACTTTTGTTCCTTTATTTATTGCACTTTTTATTGCATTTTTGTTGTTTTCCGATACTTTACCATATGAATCTAATAATGTTCCATCTAAGTCTATCGCTACTAGTTTATACATGTTTACCTCTTTCTTCTGTTATTTTCATACATATTATATTCTTTTAACTTCGAGCTTGTCAATGTATATTTTACAAAACCACTTGCAAAAGAAATATAAAACATATATAATATGGTCATGCCAATGAAAATATGTAAATTTGGAAGGAGAGATTAGTATGAACATTAAAATAGTGTCTAAAGATTTAATAGCAACAGATGCAATTAAAGATTATATTGGTAAAAAATCAGAAAGATTAGTGAAATATTTTGGAGAAGACTTTGATGTAACTGCAACTATCAAAACAGAAGGTGGCTTACAAGTAGCAGAAATGGAGGTTAAAACTCCTACAGATAGATTTAGAGCAACAACAGAGCATAAAGATTTATATGCCTCTATTGATAAAGATCTTGATATTTTGGAAGGTCAAATTAGAAAAATGAAAACTAAAAAAGACCAACAAAATATGACAGAGTCAATTCGTCTTAAAGAAATGGTACAAACTGAAGCACATGTAGTTGAAGGTGAAATCATCAAAACTATTTATTATGATATTAAACCACTTTCTCCAGAAGATGCTAAACTAAAATTAGAAGAAAGACCTCAAGACAGATTTTTAACATTTATAAACATTGAAACTGGAAAAGTTAATGTAATCTATCGTTTAAAAGATAATAGCAACTTTGGTTTAGTTGAACCAGAAGCTTAAAGACATTAAAGAAGGCGTCTTAATATGACACCTTCTTTTTTTGTTGTATTAGAAAAATTGAATAACTTTTCTAGTACAACAAATCAAATACAATTTGAAACTATCTCATATTGTTTTCAGCTTGTTGAATCATTTTTCTAACCATGTTACCACCGATTCTACCAGCATCTTTAGAAGATAAATCTCCGTTGTATCCTTGTTTTAAGTTAACACCAACTTCGTTAGCAACTTCATATTTGAATTTGTTTAGAGCTTCCTTAGCTTCTGGAACTACAGATTTATTGCTATTTGTCATATTTTTCACCTCCTAGAATGTGATTGTTTTTGTTTTTGAAAAAACGTTTTTTGCTTTTTCATTATTTATAATGCACTTTTTTGATTTTTTTAAACTGGTAATTTTTTGAATATTTTTGACAGTTTACATTTTATTTGGTAAAACCACTTGTCAAAACGCTTTTTGCGTGATATAATTATTTAGTCAATTTATGAACGCTTAAAAGGGAGGTGCAAAACATGCCAAATATTAAATCAGCAATAAAACGTGTTAGTGTTATTGAAAAGAAAACTCTTAGAAATAATATGGTTAAATCAGGATATAAATCTGCAGTTAAAAAATTTGAACAAGCTGTAGAAGCTGGAAATAAAGAAGAAGCTACAAAATTATTAGCTTTAGCTACAAAAAAAGTAGATCAAGCTTGTACAAAAGGTGTTATTGTTAAAAACACAGCTGCTAGAAAAAAATCTAACATGGCAAAAAAATTAAATGCAATGAATGCATAAGCTTAGAAAATTGTGCACAGTTTTTTAAGATTTAAAGATGCTAGAAATAGCATCTTTTTTTGGTACAAATTTCCTTTGTTTTTCTTTTAAATTTATGTTAACATTTAATTAAGATGTATTTTAGTTAAGTGAGGGATTTAAAGTGAATAAGTTATTATTAGAATTTAAAAATATTGATATAAATATTACAAATTTAATGAGACGTGGCATAAAATTTTCTTTTTTACTTATTATTTTCGCAAGTATAATTTTATTAACATATGATTTTTTATTTACGTATCCTATTATCTATTATGCCGGATTTTCATTATTTAAAACAAGTTTATTTTTCATGGTAGGATTTATTATCTTCGGCTTTGCATTTAACAAAATAAAAGCAGAAATACGTTAAGAGTTACATTTATAGCATATAGTAATAAATCAAAAATATTGAAATTTACATAAAAATATGATATTATATATATTATCATTCGTAGCTATGCGAAATAAAGATAAATAGTATTTTAAAATTCTCGTATAACAATTGTAAGGAGGAAATATTATGAAAGATGTATTTATGAAGTTGCGGATTAAACTGTTTGTTTGTTTTTTACATTTAAAATTCTTTTGTTTTGAAATTACAAAACCCTTTCGAATAGCCATTTCATGCATAGAACGTTATTTGGTTTTACGGAAGATTGACAAAGAATCTGAAAATGGTTGGGAAAGACATGTTAAGATTAGAGAGCTTGATGAAAAAGATGAATTGGAGATTAAAAGAGGACAATTTCAAATTTTAAAAACTCACATTATTGGTGCTTTTTTTAGAACCTGTATATGTGCTGGAGCACAAATACTGGATAGCGAAACTAATAAGTACCAACAAGATTTTCAAAACAAAAAAGAAGAACTTATTTGCTTACTCGAAAAACTTTGTAACTACCAAGAAATTAATTTTGATGAAAACATCAAATCCGAAATTATTTCTTGGGAACTTGGAAAATTTGAGACACAAGAAGCTCTAAGTGACTGGTCCAAAAGATTTTCTGAATATATCTGTACTTTAGATATTATTTGATACATCTTAAATAAAAAGGTGAAATTCTCTATTCAAGAATTTCACCTTTTTCATTTATTTATTTAACTCATCTAAAAACAACTTATTAAGCATTTGAGGATTAGCCTTTCCCTTAGTCTCCTTCATTGCTTGACCAACTAAAAATCCTAATGCCCTATCTTTTCCTGCTTTGTAGTCTGCAATAGATTGTGGGTTATTTTCTAGTATTTTTAATACTATTTCTTTTATAGCTCCCTCATCTGAAATTTGTATCCATCCCTTTTCTTTTACTATTTCTTCAGGATTTTTTGGATTTTCAAATAATTCTTCTAATACTTTTTTACCAATTGCAGAACTTATTGTTCCTTTATCAATTAGCATAATCATTTCTGCTAATTGTTCTGCTGTAAATGGAATTTGAGATGGTTCAAGTTCTTTTTCATTTAATATTCTTGAAACATCTGAAAGCAACCAGTTTGCTACTGCTTTTGCATTATTACAAATTGATAATGCTTTTTCAAACATATCTGACATATGTTTTGAAGCTGTTAACATTCTTGCATCTTTTTCAGATAAATTGTATTCTGTTAAATAACGCTCTTTTCTGCTTTCTGGTAATTCTGGTAAATTATTTTTTATATTTTGAATATACTCATCTGATAATCTAATTGCCACTAAATCAGGTTCTGGGAAGTATCTGTAATCTTGTGCATCTTCTTTATCTCTCATTGAAAATGTTTTACCTGATATATCATCCCATCTTAAAGTTTCTTGATCAATTTTTCCGCCATTTTCAAGAACTTCAACTTGTCTTTGTGCTTCATATTCAATTGCTCTTACAATTGATCTAAAAGAGCTCATATTTTTCATTTCTGTACGAGTTCCAAACTCTTTACTTCCTTTTTTCATAACGGAAACGTTAACATCTGCTCTTAATGATCCCTCTTGCATTTTACAATCTGATACTTCAATATATTCTAGTATAGATTTTATTTTTCTCATATATGCTTCCGCTTCCTTAGCTGAACGCATATCTGGCTCTGAAACTATTTCTATTAGTGGAACTCCTGCTCTGTTTAAATCTACTAGGCTTCCAGCTCCAAATTCATTATGATTTAATTTTCCTGCATCTTCCTCAATATGTATTCTTGTAATTCCTATAGTTTTCTTTTCACCATCTAATACAATTTCTACATTTCCATGTTCACATAGAGGTTTATCAAATTGTGATATTTGATATGATTTTGGAAGGTCTGGATAAAAATAATTTTTTCTATCATTTTTAGAGTCTTTTGAAATTGTGCAATTTGTAGCTAGTCCTGCTTTAACAGCATATTCAACTACTTTTTCGTTTAATACAGGAAGTGCACCTGGCATTGCCATACATACTGGGCATACATGTGTATTTGGTTCTGCACCAAATTCTGTAGAACAGTTACAAAATATCTTTGTTTTTGTTGAAAGTTCAGCATGTATTTCTAGTCCAATGACTACTTCATAATCTTCTATTGACATTTTAAATCTCCTTTACTTAGATATTTGGTCTATATTTACTTCTAAAGTTTGTTGCTTGTTCATAAGTATATGCTGCATTTAATATAGTTTCTTCATCAAAATAATTTCCTATTAATTGCATTCCTATTGGCATATTATTGCTATCTACTCCACATGGTATTGAAATAGCAGGGACTCCTGCAATATTTACAGGAACTGTACATATATCAGATAAATACATTTCCATAGGGTTTGACGATTTAGTTCCAATATCAAAAGCAACTATTGGTGAAGTAGGTGTTAATATTACATCATATTTTTCAAAAGCTTTTTTAAATTCTTGTTTTACAAGTGTTCTAACTTGTTGAGCTTTTTTATAATATGCATCATAATAACCTGAAGATAACACATATGTACCTAATATAATTCTTCTTTTTACTTCTGAACCAAATCCTTCACTTCTTGAATTTTTAAATAATTCCTTTAAGTTTGTATAATTTGGTGTACGATATCCATAACGAATTCCATCAAATCTACCTAAGTTTGAACTTGCTTCTGCTGGTGCAATTATATAATATGTTGCTAAAGAATAATCTGCAATATCTAGGCTAAATTCTTCTATCTCTGCTCCTAACTCTTTATATTTTTCAATTGCTTCTTCAACTTTTGCTTTTACTTCTGGATTTATTCCTTCTCCAAAATACTCTTTTGGAACCCCAATTTTTAAACCTTTAACATCATTTTTTAAGCATTTAGTATAGTCTTTTTTCTCTATTTCTGCTGAAGTTGTATCTTTTTCATCATGTCCACTAATTACATTTAATAAAATTGCTGCATCTTTAACATCTTTAGTCATTGGTCCTATTTGATCAAGTGAAGATGCAAATGCTACTAATCCATAACGAGATACTAATCCATAAGTTGGTTTTAGTCCTACAATACCACATAAACTTGCTGGTTGACGAATTGAACCACCTGTGTCTGAGCCTAGTGCCCATGGTACCAAATTTGCTGCAACAGCTGCTGCACTTCCTCCTGATGAACCACCAGGTACTTTATTTAAGTTCCATGGATTTTTTGTTGGATGGAAATGTGAATATTCTGTTGATGATCCCATTGCAAATTCATCCATATTTAACTTTCCAAGCATTATCATATCTTCTGCATTTATTTTTTCCATAACTGTTGCATTATATGGTGATACAAAATTTTCTAACATTTTAGAACCACATGTAGTTTTTACACCTTTTGTGCACATATTATCTTTTATTCCAATTGGAATACCTGCTAATTCTGCTTCTTCTCCTGCTTCTATTTTTTTATCAATCTCTTCGGCTTTTTTCATTGCTTCATCTGTTAATAGTGTAATAAAAGCTTGTACATCTTTTTCTTTTTCATTTATTCTATCTATATATGCTTTAGTAATTTCTGTTACCGTAAGCTCTTTATTTTTTAATTTTTCTAAAAGTTCATGTACAGTTAATTCTGTAATATTCATCTTATTCATTCCTTTCTGTTAATTATTGAATTACTTTTGGAATTTTAAACATATTTCTTTCTTTTTCTGGAGCATTAGCCATTAATGCTTCTTTATCTTCAAAATTTATAACCTCATCTTTACGAAATATATTATATTTATCTTCAACACCAATAGCTTCTGATAATCCCTCTGTTGGTGCTTTGCTTACTATATTTGCATAACTCAAAATATCTTGTAAGTGTAAAAGATAAGTATCTACTTCATCTTCTTTTAAATTTAAACTTGCTAAATTTGCAATGTGTAATAACTCTTCTCTTGAAACTTTCATTTAAGCTCATCTCCTTTATAAATACGTGTTTTATTATATCCTTTTTTGGGGTAAATTACAAGTTCTATTGCAAAATTTAAGGACTTAATTAAAATTAAGTCCTTAAATCATATTCTAAACTTCATTTCCATAATAGCTATCTATTAATATTTGTCTTAATTCTTCAACTAATGGCAGTCTTGGGTTTGCAGTTGTGCATTGATCTTCAAATGCTCTATCAGCTAACAAATCAAGTTTTGCCATAAATTCTTGTTCATTAACTCCAGCTTCTTTAAAACTCTTTGGAATATTTAAATCAGCATTTAATTTTTGAATTTCTTTAATTAAAGAGTTAACTCCTTCTTCATTTCCATAAGCTGGGAAATTCATTCTTCTTGATAAGTCTGCATATTTTTGGTCTGCAATATAATATTCATATTTAGGGAATGACACAAACTTAGTTGGTCTTTGGCTATTATATCTTATTACATAAGGTAATAGAATTGCGTTTATTCTTCCATGTGGCAAATGGAATTCTGCCCCTATTTTATGTGCTAATGAATGGTTTACACCTAAGAATGCATTTGTAAATGCCATACCTGCAATTGTACTTGCATTATGCATTTTTTCTCTTGCATGTGCATTACTTCCATTGTTATATGCTTCTCTTAAATTTTTAAATACCAATTCAAATGCCTTTTCTGCTAATCCATCTGTATAATCAGATGCCATATTTGATACATATGCTTCAATAGCATGTGTTAAAACATCCATACCGGTGTCTGCAGTAATTGTTTTGGGTAAACTCATAACTAAATCTGGGTCAACTATTGCAACATCTGGTGTTAATTCATAATCTGCTAAAGGATATTTTTTGTTTAATTTTTTATCTGTAATAACAGCAAATGATGTAACTTCTGAGCCTGTTCCTGATGTTGTCGGAATCGCAACCAATTGTGCTTTATTACCTAATTTAGGGAATTTATAAGTACGTTTTCTTATATCCATAAATTTAAGTTTCATTCCTTCTGCATCAGCTTCTGGATGCTCGTAGAATAGCCACATTCCTTTTGCAGCATCTATTGGGCTTCCTCCACCTACTGCGATAATTACATCAGGTTTAAATTCTCTCATCATTTCTACTCCTCTATAAACAGTTTCAAATGATGGGTCTGATTCAACATCTGAAAAGATTTCAGAATGTACATATTCTTTTCTTTTTCTTAAGTAATATAAAATTTTATCTATATAACCTAAGTTTACCATTGATGGGTCTGTAACAATAAATGCTCTTGAAATATTTGGCATTTTTTCTAAATATGCAATAGAACCTGCTTCAAAATATATTTTCTGTGGCACTTTAAACCATTGCATATTAACTCTCCTTTTGGCTACTCTTTTGATATTTATTAAATTTACGCTTGATACATTTGCAGTTGTAGAGTTTCCTCCAAATGTTCCACATCCTAATGTTAATGATGGCATATTTGTATTATATATATCACCTATCGCTCCATGTGTTGATGGTGAATTAACTATTATTCTACCTACTTTTACTCTTTCTGAAAATTTTTGAATTGTCTCATTATCTTCTGAATGAATGACAGCTGAATGTCCCATTCCACCAAATTCAATCAATTTCTCAGCTAATTCTATTCCCTCATCTGCATCTTTAACCACATAATATGCAAGTACAGGGCTTAATTTTTCTTTTGAAAATGGGTATTCAATTCCAACTCCATTCTCTTTTAATACTAATACTTTTGTATCTTTTGGTACTTCAATATTTGCACCTTTTGCGATAATGTAAGGGCTCTTTCCTACTATATCTGCATTTAATGCACAACCTTTTTCTGCTATAAACATACTATTACGTAATTTTTCTGTTTGCTCTGCATTTAAGAAATAACATCCTGCTTCTTTCATAAGCTCTTCAAATTCTTTATGAATTTCTTTATCAACTATAACTGATTGTTCTGATGCACAAATCATTCCATTATCAAATGATTTTGATAACACCAAATCATTTACTGATGTTTTTAATTTTGCAGTTTTATCTATATAACAAGGTACATTTCCAGGTCCAACACCTAATGCTGGTTTTCCACATGAATATGCTGACTTTACCATTCCACTTCCACCAGTTGCTAAAATCAAATTAACTCCTGGATGGTTCATTAAAGCTGTTGTAGCTGTTATAGATGGTTCTTCAATCCATAAAATACAATCTTCTGGAGCACCTGCTTTTATAGCTGCATCTCTTAAAATTGTTGCTGCTGCAACACTACATTTTTGCGCAGATGGGTGAAAACCAAATATTATAACATTTCTTGTTTTTGCTGCAATTAAAGATTTAAACATTGTAGTTGAAGTTGGGTTTGTAACAGGTGTTACACCAGCTATAATTCCTATTGGTTCTGCAATTTCTTCATAACCTTCTTCTTCATTATCTTCAATTACTCCAACTGTTTTATCGTATTTTATACTGTGATAAATATATTCTGTTGCAAACATATTCTTTGTAATTTTATCTTCGTAAATACCTCTACCTGTTTCTTCTACAGCCATTTTAGCAAGTTCCATATGATGTTCTAATCCAGCCATTGCCATTTGTTTTACAATTTCATCAACTTGCTCTTGGTCTAATTTCATGTATTCTTCAGATGCTTTTTTTGCTCTTTCAACTAAGCTGTCTATCATCTCTTCTATTCTTTTTCTCTCTTCTTCACTAACTTCTTTTGCCATTTTCAAATTTTCCTTTCTCTCTTGTGAATAATTATTTCCAATTTAGTGTAATTATATACTAACATTTTAAGCTTGTAAATAAATTTATTTAAATAATTTAGAAACCCTAGCTAGCATTGCTAACTAGGGTCTTGGGCTCTACTCTAAACTCTTCATGATTTCAACAAGTTTCCTGCCAAAATCCATCTCAGAAATTTCTTCTTTTTCAAACCTATCAATAGCGAGTTCAACCTGTTTCTGTTCTTCCTCAACATCTTTAGGCCAACTGCCATGCCGTTTTTCCAAATGGCAAAGCAACTTAGTCATCTGTGCAGAACGATTAACCCTCCAATCGATATGGTCGATTGAATAAAGAAACTTCCTCAGGAAATTAGCATATTCCTGTCTTACAAAGTTCCGTTGCATTTATTTTACCTCCTTAGCCCAAATTTAAGTATGTAGTTAGTCCTACATACTTAAATTATAACATAAATTAAACTTTTTAGCAAATTTCCCTTTTCTTTCACTTTAAAATGTTATATAATAGGTCTGTATTTACAGAAGGAGTGAGGTTTATGGGATATAACTTTAAAGATATTGAAAAAAAATGGCAAAACAAATGGTATAGCGAAGGTACCTTTTATGCAAAGGATGATCCTTCATTAAAAAAATGGTATGGATTAATTGAATTTCCATATCCTTCTGGTCAGGGATTACATGTTGGTCACCCACGTAGCTATACTGCACTAGATATTATTGCTAGAAAGAAAAGAATGGAAGGATATAACGTATTATATCCAATTGGATTTGATGCATTTGGATTACCAGCTGAAAACTATGCTATCAAAAATCATGTTCATCCTAAAATTACAACTGAAAAAAATGTTAATCATTTTAGAGAGCAATTAAAAGCATTAGGTTTTTCATTTGACTGGTCTAGAGAAGTTAATACAACAGATCCTAATTATTATAAATGGACACAATGGATTTTTATTCAATTATATAAACATGGCTTAGCATATAAAGCTACAATGCCTATCAACTTTTGCACTGGTTGTAAAGTAGGTTTAGCAAACGAAGAAGTTGTTAATGGTGTTTGCGAAAGATGTGGAAGTCCAGTTGTTCAAAAAGAAAAAAGCCAATGGATGTTAAAAATTACAGAATATGCTCAAAGATTAATTGACGACTTAGATGATGTTGATTATTTGGATAAAATCAAAGCACAACAAAGAAACTGGATTGGTCGTAGCGAAGGTGCTGAGGTTAAATTTAAACTTGCAAATCATGATAAGGAATTAGTTGTATATACAACAAGACCTGACACATTATTTGGTGCAACATATATGGTAGTTGCTCCTGAACATCCTATTATTAAAGAATTAGAAAGTGAAATTACTAACCTAGATGAAGTAAAAGAATATCAAAGACAAGCTAGTTTAAAATCTGATTTTGAACGTGCTGAGTTGAATAAAGAAAAAACAGGTGTTGAAATTAAAGGCATTAGAGCAATCAATCCTTTAACAAATACAGAAATTCCAATTTGGGTTTCAGACTACGTTTTAATTACTTATGGTACTGGTGCAATTATGGCCGTTCCTGCTCATGATACAAGAGACTGGGAATTTGCTAAAAAGTTCGATTTACCTATTATTCAAGTAATTGAATCAGCAAATGAAAACACAGTTTGTGATATTGAGAAAGAAGCTTTTACAGATGTTGCAAGTGGTAAACTTATTAATTCAGGATTTTTAAATGGATTAGAAGTAAAAGAAGCTATCAAAAAAGTTATTGATTACCTAGAGGAAAATAAAATTGGAACTAGAAAAGTAAATTACAAATTACGTGATTGGGTATTTTCAAGACAACGTTATTGGGGTGAACCAATTCCTATGGTTTATTGTGAGAAATGTGGTTGGGTTCCACTTCCAGAAGAAGAACTTCCACTATGTTTACCTGATATTGAAGATTATGAACCAAGTGAAAATGGTGAATCACCTTTAGCTAAACATACTGATTGGGTTAATACAACTTGCCCTCATTGTGGTGGAGAAGCTAAACGTGAGACAGATACAATGCCTCAATGGGCTGGTTCTTCTTGGTATTATTTAAGATATATTGACCCACATAATGATAAAGCTTTAGCTTCTAAAGAAGCCCTAGAATATTGGAGTCCAGTTGATTGGTATAATGGTGGTATGGAGCATACTACACTTCACTTATTATACTCAAGATTTTGGCATAAATTTTTATATGATATTGGTGTTGTGCCAACTAAAGAGCCTTATCAAAAACGTACTTCACATGGTATGATTTTAGGTTCAAATGGAGAAAAAATGTCAAAATCAAAAGGTAATGTTATAAACCCTGATGATATTGTTGAAGAGTTTGGTGCAGATACCTTCCGTGTTTATGAAATGTTTATGGGACCATTTGATCAAACGGCTCCATGGTCTATGGAAAGCATTCGTGGATGTAATAAATTCTTAGATAGAGTATGGAATATGCAAGAATTTTTAGTTGATGGAGATAGTTATTCACCTGAATTTGAAAAAATGATACATAAAGCTATTAAAAAGGTTTCTTCTGACATTGAAGAAATGAAATTTAATACAGCAGTTTCTACATTTATGACTATGACAAATGAATTTTATAAATTAAAAAGAATAAACAAAGCAGAATACAAAACATTCTTGCAATTGTTAAATCCTTTTGCTCCACATATGACTGAAGAATTATTTGAGAAAATTGGTGCAAAAGACACAATAGCAAATACTCCATGGCCAACTTATGATGAAGCTAAAACTATTGATGATGAAATTGAAATTCCAGTTCAAGTTAATGGAAAAGTAAAAGCCACTGTATCTATTGCTTTAGATACTGACGAGGCAATTGTAAAAGAAAAAGTTCATGAAAATCAATCAGTAAAAAATGCAATTAGTGATAAAAACATTGTTAAAGAAATCTATATAAAAAATAAAATTTATAACATTGTTGTTAAATAATTAACTCTGCATTACAAAAAAGCCACCATAAAGGTGGCTTTTTTTGAGGTTACATCAAATTTTCAAAATACATAATTGGTGATTTAGAATTGCAAAGTTGTCGAATCTCATGATGTTTTGCGTCTCTTATCGTGCGGTAAACGTCCCGCCAGTCATACGATAGCAAAATCAATGCCAACGTCTGAATAAGTTTAGTAGGCTCAATTTTTCTAAGCTTAAAATTTCTGGCACTCCCTTGAATTCGAATTTCTTCAATTTTTCCAAGAAGAGCTGCAGCATCGGTAATTGCAATATTGGCAATTCGATGCAATTGCTCAGCATCATCCGGGTCTACTTTGTAGTTCCGACGTTCAATTTGGTCTAAATCCCTAAAGAGGATACAATCCTCTTCAAAAATTAGGACATAGTTGTAATCTGACGAATAAGTTTTTATTGACATAAATCCTCCAAATTTTAATAGCCTTTTGGCTAAGATACTTATATTATAATACTTTTTACACATTATGTCAATTTATATTATTTTGTTACATATTTGTAATAAAAGTGTAATATGCTTGTAATATTATTTTGTAATATTATGTTGTATAATTGTAAAAGGAAATTACTAAGGAGAAACATTTTATAAATGAACGTTGAATCTGAATTAAGAAAAGATGGAATTGAAATTATTGGAAGACTGGATACTTTGAGTGTAAATTCTATTTCTAGAAATGCTGCCGAAAAAATTTGCAAAGCATTTCCTAGAGCTCATTTCGATTATGGTCAATTATTTATCGAGTTTTCTAGAACTCCAATGTATATAGCTAAAATGCCCGAAGGATATGCTGAAGCAACTTACTTTTATAAAAATTCATCTATATATTTTAAGGCAGGTGTACCTTTAAAAGATTTAGAAAAATTTGCTATTCATGAACTTATTCATCATATTCAAGAAGTAAAAGATAATAAGGGAAATTTATATCGTTTAGGTTTATGCGAATATGGCGAATTTAAGACATATGGAATGGCTTTAAATGAAGGGGCTGTTCAATTAGCAGCTTCCAAAATTTTAGAACAAAAAGAAACTGTTGTAAAATATTATGACATTTCACTTCCTACTAACAGTCCAAATTGCTATCCACTTTTGTGTAATTTGGTAAATCAATTAGCATATTTAGTAGGTGAACATGCATTGTTTGAAAGTACACTTTTTAGTACTGATCAATTTAAGCTTGCTTTAATAAGGTCTTGTGGTAAAAAGAACTTTTTAAATATTCAAAACTGCTTAGATAAAGTATTAACTATTGAAGAAAAAATAGTTCTTTTAAATAATGACTTATTAGAGGAAACTTTATCAGATGAAAAAACTCAAAAAATTGCTTTTAGAATCGGTAAATTAAAAACTGAACTCAAAAATGCATTTGTTCAAACTCAAAATTTAATTTACAGTTCATATTTTGATAACGAACTTAATAGAATAGCAACTACTGAGGAGATTGAAATTTATCGTACCAAGTTATATGATTACAAAAATTATATTGGAATTACTGAAAATTACAGTGATTTTAATAACTACTATCTTGACAAAATGATAGCTTTAGATGATAAATATGAAGCTATTTTAAATAATGTTGCATTAGTAGTTGTAAAAGAAAATACGATTTCTAAAATGTTTAAAAGAATTAAAAATATATTTGGTTTAAGTAGAAATTTCGAGCGAAACTAAGGTATTTGCAAAATAGAAGATTTGATTTCAGTAGATAATAGCAATGATAAAACAGCATAAAAGTTGGAAATATAAAATTTCCAACTTTTATTTTGTTTCTAGGTATTCTATTATTTTGTTTGCAACTTTTCTTCCATCACTTGCTGCCCAAGCTACAGTAGAATTTTTGCCTATTACATCTCCGCCCGCAAATACTTTTTCATGTGAAGTTTGGTTGTTTTCATTTACTTGTACGTATTTTCTAGGTGTAGTTTCAATATTACATTTTTCAATAGTATCTTTATCTATTTTTCCTCCAACTGCCATAACTACGTAATCCATATTCATTATGTAGTTACTATTTTCAATATTTATCGGAGATTTTCTTGTTTCTCCTTCTTTTTGTACTAATTCTGTCTTTATACATTCTATCTGTTCGACTTTATCTTTGCCTAATATTTTTACAATATTATTTAAAAATAAAAACTCAACACCTTCTTGTTTTGCGTCTTCAATTTCCTTTGTTTCTGCTGGCATTTCTGTTTCTGATCTTCTATATATTACTACTACCTGTTTAGCTCCCATTCTTTTAATTGTTCTTGCACAGTCCATTGCAACATTTCCACCACCTATAATTGCAACTTTTTTATTTGTATAATCTGGATGATTTGCATTTTCTAATAAGGCGTTTCCACCATACACTCCTTCTAACTCCTCACCTTCAATAGCCATCGTTCTTGGTATATTTGCTCCTATTGATAAATATATTGCGTCATATTCTTTTTCTATATCAGCTAGTTCTAAGTTCTTTCCTAACTCTTTTTCGCATTGGACATTTATGCCGAGTGCTAAAATTTGCTCAATAGTTTTTTCTACAATTTCATTTGGTAGCCTAAACTCTGGTATTCCTCTTTTTAAAATTCCACCTAAATTTTTTTGTTTTTCATAAATTGTCACTTGGTATCCTTTTCTTCTAAGAAATGCAGCAGCTGTTAAGCCTGATGGTCCTCCACCAATAACTGCTATTTTTTTATTTTTTTCTTGAGTATTTTCACTGTAGTTTAATAAGCTATTTGTATTACTTAAAGCCCAATCTCCAACATATGCTTCTATTTCTCCAATTGAAACTGGATCTGACTTAATGCCCCTAACACATTTTCCTTGGCATTGTTTTTGGTGTGGACATATTCTACCACATATTGCTGGCATAACAGTGGTTTCACACAATATTTTATATGCTTCTTCTAAATTATCCTCTTTTACTTTTTGAATAAAAGCTGGAATATTATTTCCAAGTGGACATCCTATCCTACACTGTGGATTTTTACAATTTAAGCAATATTCAGCTTTTTGTTTTATATTATTTTTCATCTTCTACTCCTGATTTATTAAAAAAATTCACAACCACTTTTAAATCTTTCCAAAACTCAATCTTCTTGTTTTCATCTCTAAGTAATGCAGCAGGATGCCAAGTAGGCATATACATTATTCCTTTTTGTTCTATCCATTTACCTCTACTAGCTGTAATAGAATACTCTTTTCCTAACACATTCTTTAGAGCTGTACTTCCTAAAAGAACTATTACCTTAGGCTTTACAAGAATTACTTGATTACGTAGATAATTCAAACAAGCCTCTGCCTCGTCTTGCTCTGGCACTCTATTAGCAGGTGGCCTACATTTAACTATATTTGTTATATATACTTCTTGTCTTTTTATACCTAAACCTTGAAAAGCCATATTCATAAGTTGTCCTGCTTTTCCCACAAAAGGAAGTCCCTGAGTATCCTCATCTGCTCCAGGACCTTCTCCTATAAACATCAAGTCCGCTTGTTTATTGCCTTCTCCAAAAACAATACTTTTTCTAGTTGAACACAATTTACATTTATTGCAATTTTTTATACTATTTTCTAATTCTTCCCAATTATCGTACATTTCTTACTTCCTTTATTTTACACAATTTTCTAGTAATTCTATTTTATTCTCTAAATTAGTATCAATTTTTGCCATTGTTCCAATTGGTATAACAGTCTTTTTATCTATATGTCCAAAATTATTAGATTTTATTATTGGAAAGCTGTACTCTCCTTCTAAAGTATCTAATAATATTTGTTCTATACTTACTGCTCCATCATAGTTACCAAGCCAGATTCCCTTTATTTTGTCAAATACTCCATTTTGTTTCATATGATAAAAATAATTGCTAACTAATTCCGGTGGTGTTTCAACAAATAGCTCTTCTAAAAATAATATTTTATCTGTAAAATCAATACTATACTTTCCACATACCATTTCATTTACTAAACTTAAATTTCCACCAACTAAAATTCCTTTTGTTTTTCCTTCTTTAATTGTAACATATTCATCATCTGCTTGTCCAAGACTTAATCCACCTTCTTCAAACCTTTTTATTACTTCTTCATATCCATATTTAGTTTGCCATGAAGTTAAGGCTTTAAATGTTGGCCCATGAAATGTTACTAATCCAGTTTTTGCATAAATTGCATTTAAAAGTGATGTTGAATCACTAAATCCACATATTATTTTAGGATAATATTTTATTGCATCATAATCTAAATAATCAAATGTAGAATTTGAGTTAAATCCTCCTGATATGCAGAATATAGCTTTTATTTCATCATTTTGAAACATATAATTTATATCCTCTGCTTTTTGCTTTGCAGTTGCTGAATATCCTAACTTATTTGATATAGCATTTGGTGCAAACTTAATTTTAAATCCTGCACTTTCCATAAGCATTATTGAATTATTTATTGTTTCTAAATCTTCTTTTAGTACAGGGCTTGATGGTGCTATTAAACCAATAGTATCACCTTTTTTTAACCTTTCAGGTATCATATTACTCCTCCTATTTTATCGCTATTATTGCTCCATTTACTCCAAAGTCTTTTCCATCTGCTCTATATGAATGAAATTCTTTCGAATGGCACATTGTGCAAATATTACTGTCTATTATATTTTCTTCTTTTAATCCTATGTTTTTTAATAACTCTATGTTGATTTTTACTGTATCAATATAGTACTTTTGCTTATCTTCTTTTTTGTCCCCTAATTTAATTATTTCGTCAATGTTTTTTAATTCTTTGTATTTATTATAAAATAAGTCTTTTACATCTTCATCAACTTCAAAACAACATTGTCTTATACTTGGACATATACAACATATAATATCTTCAGGATTACTTTGGTATTCTGTTACCATCTTTTCTATTGCTTTTACTATTATTCCTTTTAAAGTACCTTTCCAACCTGAATGAATACTCCCTATAGCTTTTTTTACTGGGTCATACAAAAGCATTGAAATGCAGTCTGCAGAAGTTGTAAGTAATGTAATATTTTTTTTATCAGTTACTATTCCATCAACATCTTTTAGTTCATCAGTTGTTTTTACTTCCTCGACTTTTTCTACTATATCTGTATGGGTTTGGTATGGCCTTACAATTTGTGCATTTTTTAAATTTAAACTCTTTAATATTTTATCACAACTTTGCTTAAAAAAGTCACGATTTTTTATTTGAAAATTCAATTCATTATTATTTCGCATTGTATAGCAATGTGTTATTTCTGGATACTCTAACAATTTTTTAAACTGAATATATTCAATTCCATCTTTATTTTGATATACTATATTTTCCACTTGTAGTTTATTTCCTCTCTATAAAGTTATTCTTGACAAATTTTTTCCAATATTTTTTCTTTATTGGCATTTGGTATGTAATTATAATTATTTTTTGTAGTTTGATTAAATTGGCAAATAGCTTTATAACTACAATATTCGCAAGGTGTTTTCTTATCCCTAGTTCTATAATATGGTTCGATTCCAATGTTTCCATTTAAAATTTCTTCTGAAATTTGTTTTATGATTTTTTCCATATAATTTTGCAAGTTTTCAAATTGTTTTCTATTTAATGTATTTTGTTTGTCACTAACTTCTCCATCTTTGCCTATATATGCTGGAACAATATTAGAACTACCAGATACTAAATTTGTGTCCATTTTTCTTACAATATTACTATCTGCAAGTATAAGCCCTTGCATTTTAAATTGTTTTCTTAGTTCTTCTGTAATTTCTTCATCAGTCATATTTGGATTTGCATTTAATACTGGATCTATTAAATTAAAATACAATGCTCCTGCTGGTGTTACTTCTTCATTTTCACAAGCAGCATCCAAATATGTTAATAATTGAAGTTGCAAACCTGCATACACTTCATTTAGATTTATATTTTTTATTGATGATTTATAATCTATTATTCTAATATAATTTCCATCTGCAGTTTTTGCTATATCTAGTCTGTCAATTTTTCCAGTTATCTCAACTTTTTTGCCATCTTTTAATTCATATATAATTGGCTCATATTGACCACCTTGTTTAAATTCAAGTTCATGTCCTAACACTTCAAAGTCACTATATTTCAGACTATCTACAATATATTTCATAGATTTTGTAATTACTTTTTTTAACCTTTGAGCTAATATTCTGTATTTTGGAATACTATTAAATATATCATATTTTTTTAATGCTAGTTTTTCTTCAACAATATCTTCTGTAATTTGTTTTATTTGTTCTTCTTCAATATTTTTTACAGATATATTTAATTCATCTAATCTTTCAAAAAAGCTGTCTATTACTTCATGCATTAAATTCCCTGTATCAACAGCTTCCACATTAAAGCTATCTTTTTCTTTTAATTTTAATCCATATTTTAAATAATATGAAAAAGCACAAGCCTGATATTGTTCTAATCTTGACACACTTGTTTTTAAAGTATTACCATATAATTTTTCCAATTTATTTTGCTTTAATTTTTCTGGCTCATTTTTATATTGTAAAGCTTTTATTGCTGACTCTAATTTTGCTTTATAATTAGCTTGATAATAATTGTATACATCAAACCAAATAGGTTCTATTTCCTCACCCTGAGTAAAATTTCTTAAATTTACTAATAATTCATCAAATGTAGTTTTAGAAAGTAATACTTCACTTTTTCTTTCTATTACATCACTTTGTTCTTTTAGGTTAGGAAATATTCTTTTAATTTTGTTTATTAATATTGATGCTCTTAAAGATTTTCCTTCTGCATCTGATGACGCATAAGATAAATAAAGTTTTTCTTCTGCTGTTGTAAATGCTTTGTAAATATTAAAATTGTCATCATAGATTTGCTCTATTGTTCCTTTGGCAAGTTCTATTCCTTGCTCTTTTAATATATTTCTATCTTTATCATCTAAAAATCCTTCATCTTTTTGTATACTTGGAAAACTTCCATCATTTAAACCTATAATAAAAACTGCTTTTACTTTGTGTGATCTTGAACGGTCTACATCTCCTACTATTACTTGATCTGCAGTTGCAGGAATTGTACCTAAGTTACTTTGATTAAAGCCCATTTTCAATATTTTTGCATATCTATCAAAAGTTATATTTTTATTGCCTAAAACTAGTACTATTTCATCAAATAAATCTGTTAAAATTTTAATACTTAATTCATATTGTTTTGCAATTTCTAGTTCATTATTTTGTTTCAATTCTTCTATTTTTTGTTCTAGCTTTTCATATATATTATTTTGGACTAAAAACTCATATAATCCAGTTGTTATTTCTTTTACTGTTTTTAATCCTGCTAACTGTTTTTTAAATTTCAAAAGAGGTTCTACAACTTTATCTCTTGCATATATTATTTGCTTTTGTTGCTCTTCTGTTTCATTGTAAAAGTTCCACTCTTTTGCATACCATTTGCTTCCTTTTATACCCCATTTTAAGCAATAATTTTCTAATACAGCTATTTCTTGTGTATCTAAATCTAGTAATCCTGTTTTTATATATCCAAAAACAGATTCATAAGACCAGTTCTTTGCAAATATTTCTAATAAAGATAATACATATCTTACTAAAATATTACTTCCTAAGTCCTTTTTCTCATCTATAAAAACTGGTATATTATATTGCTCAAAAATTGCTTTACACAAACTTGAATATGTATCTATGTTTTTTGTAATTACAGCCATTTCTTCATATTTGTATCCTTTTTTTGCAAGTTTTGTTATTTGTATTGCAACATTTTCTATTTCAGAATATGGATTACTTGCCAAAAATATTGATAAATTTTCATTTTGCTTATCGTATTTTTTATAAAAAGGTGATGCCATATTTTCTGCTAAATGTTGTAATTCTTCGGTTTTAAATCTGTATGGAGTATTTAGAAAAATTGGTTTTTCTACTTCTATTTGTTCTTGGTTTGCAATTTCTAAAATCCTTTTTACTGTTTGTTTATTGCTATAAAATGTGTCTATATCCGCATTTGTGTTTTCTTGTAAATTATCTGCACAAATTGTTATTGTAATTTTGCGTGATATTCGCATAAGTTTTCTTAAAATTTCATATTCTTGCAAAGTGAAGCCTGCAAACTCATCAATATATATATCGCAATTTTTAAATTCATTTGATTTTTCTAATTCTTCTGCCAAAAGAGTTAATCCATCATTTTCGTCAATATATTGGTTTTGAATTGAAGTGTTATATAAATCATACAAATTTGTAATATCTTCAAGCTTTTTTTGTAGGTATTTATCTTGAGTATTTTTAGTAACTTCTTTTAATGTATCTAGCTGAACTTGGTGTTTTTTTAGCTCAGTTAATTGTCTTGATATCATTTCCACATTTTCATCTGATTTGCCTAAAAATGAAAACTTATTGTTTTCTGTTAGTAAAATGTGGTCTATAAGCATTGCTTTGCCTGAACCTGATAAATTTATTCTTGTTTTTTTGCCTACTTCTCCTAAAATTCTATATGCCATACGTGCAAACGTAATTACTTCTGCTGAAATCATACTTTGTGAAGAAGATGTTTCAAGTAATTTTTGCTCTGCTGTATATGAAAATTGCTCTGGTGTAATTACTTTTATTTTGTATGGACTTTTTTGTTTTATTTGTTCATTTATTTGATTAAAAATATATGTACTTTTTCCTGTACCTGATGTTCCATATACAATTTGAATACTCAAAACTCTCTCCCTCCAATTTTAAAAAAATGTGAAACATTTTTATTGTTTTTTCTAACTTTTGTTTCACATTTATATTATATCATAAAGAAAAAAATATGAAACATTTTTTGAATTTTTTTAAAAAATTTGACATATAATAAAATTAGTGCTATACTAGTAATAGCTTAAGCAAGTCGTTGGATGTCATTAAGATTTGCACTGAGATATGTTCGTCGCATATCTCTTTTTTATTGCACGAAAATTTGTTGCATAAGACTTCCATACTAAAAAAAGAAAGAGGCGGTCGTCGTCCGCCTCCAAAGATTATTTTTTAACGTGTTTACGCTTCACGTTTCCAATAGAATAAATACTGCTGTGCCAATCCTGCTAAGTCCCCATATTTTTCTGTCGCTAATTTTTCTATTTGATCTCTTTTTAGTTTTGTTTCGTCTGGTAATTTAAAATATAGCTCATTCATAACTCTTCTTACCCACACATCTACTGGAAATACATCTAAACATTTTAATGTTGAAAATAGCATAATACAATCTGCTACCTTAGGTCCAACTCCTGGTAATGTTAATAAAGTCTCTTTTATTTTTTTGCTATCTGTTTCTTGTTTTAATTTTTCTAAATCTATTTGTTTTGATATAACTAATTTTGTTGTATCATATATTCTTTTATCTCTAAAACCTAATCCTAATGCTCTTAAGTCTTCAACGCTTGCTTTTGACAATTGTTCTGGTGTTGGAAATGTATAATATTCATTTCCTTTCCATTCAATTTTGTTGCCATATCTTCTTGCCATTCTCTCTATTATGCCTTTTATTCTTGGAATGTTATTATTAGCTGATATTATAAAAGATATAGTTGTTTCCCATAAATCCTGATTTAGTAATCTTATTCCGCTTCCATAATCAATGCTATTTTTTAATGGTTCATCTATTTTAGATAGTTTATTTTTTATATCGTCATAATCTCTATCCAAATCAAAATATTGGGTTACTATCTCTTTTATATCTCCATCACAAATACCATCAAATATAATTTGATGGTTTTGTTCTTTTGCATTTAATACATTATTCTTAAAAACTCCAGTATAGCTTCCGTCTAGCTCTTCGTTCCATCTAAAGCATTGCCCACATTCAAATATGTGCTTCAATACAAAGCTTCCGTTGTTTTCTATTTTGTATTGTTGTTCCATTTGACTTTCTCCTTATTCTGTCCGCCACGTCGCCTGCACTTTGAATATATTTTTTCTCGACTAAAGCACGAAAAAATATATGTCAAAGTCGCTGTGGCTACTCTACTACTTATCTACAAGTACTTTAAAGTAGTATTACAAAATATAAAACTACTTTTTCGTAGAGATATCAAAATAGAATTTTACTCCATTAGAAAGATTTTGCACGCCATATTCATTTTGATAATTGTTTTGTATAGCCCTTACTATTGATAATCCTATTCCGCTTCCACTATTTTCACGATTACGTGAATCATCTACTTTGTAGAATCTTCCCCATATTCTGGTTAAATCTTCCTCAGGTATTTTGTCACCTGTATTAAATACAGTTACTCTTATTTTGTCATTTACATTTTGTATAGTTATTTTTATTTGTTTCTCACCATTAACCTCTTTTGCGTGTTTTATCGCATTTGTGAAATAATTAGTCATTACTTGTTCTATATAAAAATCGTCTGCATACGCATATATAGGTTCCTTTTCGTTAAATATTACTTGAATGTGGTTTTCCTCTAGCATTACATTGCATTTCCTAATAACCTCATTTATTAGTTCCACAACATCAAATTTTTCGTCTGTAAATTCACGTTTTCCATATTCAAGCTTCATTAACTCTAGTAATTGTTTTACTAATACATCCATTTTATTTGACTCATCTAGTATTACTTCTGCATAAAATTTTCTAGACTCATCATCAGTATTTACATTTTCTATTAAACCTTCTGCATATCCTTGAATTAACGCAATTGGAGTTTTTAACTCATGTGATACATCTGATATAAACTGCTTCCTCATTTCATCTATTTTAGATTTTTCTTCAATATCCTTTTCAAGCTCACTGTTTGTTTCTCTTAGCTGTTTTATAGTTGCTTCTAGCTTATCTGACATAGTATTTATGTTTCTTCCAAGTTCATTTATTTCATCATCTGAATCATTTATTCTATATTTCTGTTCAAAATCAAGTTTAGCCATTTTCTTTGTAATATCATTTAATTGTAAAATTGGTTTTGTAAATTTACGTGATATTACAGATGCCGCAAAAGCTGATATTAATATAGTTATCACTCCTATTGTGACTAAAGTTGTGTTTGAAATTCTTACACTTTCTTCAATTGGTGCAATAGGAATTCTTATATATAGGCTATATCCATTGTCTAATTTTCCATATAGCAAAATATAGTTTAAACTATTACTAGTATCATCTATTTTTCTTATAGTCATTTTTTCGTCACTATATAATAGATTTTTTCGTTCCTCAAAAGGTGTTTTTGTTTTACTTTCAACTGCTGTTATGTTTGACAAAAAATCCTTATTGGTTGAAAATAAAATCAAATCTGTGTCTGCTTTTATTAATATGTCAAAATTGTTTCTAAATGCTACCTTTTTTAATTCAGTTTCCAAACTTATGTCTAGATTTGGCTCCTCATAATAGTCATTTATTTTATTATATAGCTCTTTTATTGTATTTGTTTTACTATATATGTAAAAGTTCTCTAATACCAAACTATTTACAGCTATTAAGCATATTACCAATGCTATAACAACTACACAAAGTGTTAGAAATAGCCTGACTCTTACTGATTTTAATTTTTCTTTTAACATTATTCTACTCCGTTTTATTTAACTTCAAATTTGTAGCCTACGCCTCTCATAGTTTCTATATACTTACCTTTTTTTCCTAACTTGTGTCTTATTTTCTTTATATGGCTATCTATGGTTCTTGAATCTCCATAATAGTCATAATTCCATACATTATTTAATATTTTGTCTCTAGATAATGCAATTCCTTCATTATCTACTAAATATTTTAATAACTCATACTCACGAAGACTCATTTCAACTTGCTTATCGTCTACCTTAACAGTTCTTCCGTCTGGATCTATAACAATACCACCGTAGTCCTTTACCTCTGTTTTATCTCCCATTGTCCTCTTTAGTATTGCTTCAACTCTTGCTACTAAGATTTTAGGACTAAATGGTTTTGCTATATATTCATCTACTCCGAGTTCAAATCCAAATAGTTCATCTTGTTCTTCACCTCTGGCTGTAAGCATTATAATTGGCACTTCTGAACTTTGTCTTATTTGTCTAAGCACTGACCAACCATCAAGTTTTGGCATCATTACATCTAGTAATATAAGGTTAATATGACTTTTGTTTTCTTCATATACTTGAAGTGCTTCTTCTCCATCTCCTGCTTCTAATATACTATAACCTTTTTGTGCCAAAAAGTCTTTTATCAATTTTCTCATTCTTGATTCGTCATCTACTACTAAAACGGTAATATTATTCATCTGTTTTTCCTCCTAAATATTACATAACTATTATACATTATACAAAGGCTTTATGTCTAGATTGTGAACAGAAAAAGAAAAAAACTGCTAAAAATCTAAATAGTCTTTAGATTTTTTAGCAATTTTTAATTTGTTAGTTACTATAAGGTTCTCCATCAACAGTACAATTATTGTATTTTAGTATTGCTTCATTATTAATAAGAGCACTTACTGTACATTTTTCAAATGTTACATTTCCTGAACTAAATGTACAACCGTTAACTGAAGCTTCCATCATTTTAATATTCACTTGATTACTAAAAGTACATTGATTTAATTCTGCTCCAGAATAAACAGTTATTTTTTGTCCTCCATCAAAAGTCACATTTTCTAGTATAGCATTACTGTAAATTATTACTTCTTCACAATTGCTAAATGCAAAATCATTAGTGGTACTGCCTGACAATATCTCAAGTTTTTTTATATTGTTAGCTGTATAGCCATTCCCTTTATACTGTTTAAAATCTATTTGCAATCCATCTTTTCCTGTATAATCACTATTTTCTCCTACTACATTGGTTCCATTATTAGTAATTTGTTTTACTAAAGTGCTAGACTCTGTTGAATTTCCATTTCCATTTACATTGTTTGTTATCCAATTGTCTAATTCATCTAATTGTGCTAAATCATTTTGTTTTGCTGCATCCATTTTACTTTGTGCTTCTTGTGCTTTCTTTATTAATCCATTTTCATTGAATATTGCATTCACGCTAACTCCTGCTAAAATCAATAACACTACTATTGTTACTACTAGTGCAATTAATGTAATACCTTTCTCTTGTTTAATTTTTGTTTTCATATTTTTCTTATTTCCTCCTTTTAGTTTTATTTTCTTTAAATCCATCTTCTATTTTCACCTCCTTTTTGTGTAAAAAATTTTAATAATTTACATATTTGTCTTCTACTGAAATTTGTTGTGCTACAATAAATTTCTTAGAATACAAAAAAGACAGGTATACTAAACATCTCTATGTTTAGTTCCTGTCTTGAATATGCTTAATAAAGCTAATTTCTTAGCTTGGTTATTTATTAATGTAGTAACTCTCTCTCTCTCTCTCTCTCTCTCTCTCTCTCTACTCTCGCAAAGGTTTTAGCTTTTTTCATGTTTTGTGCCTCTTTCTTACTTTTCTTTGGATTTGTACTACGATTATAATAATATAACCTTTTAAAATTTTCAATAGTTTTTTAAAATTTTATCGAAAAATGTGACTTTAGAGACAGAAGTAAGAGTCACCCATTGTCACCTATACTATATATTTAATTTCATTGTGTGGGAAGTATTTTCTCATTAAATCCCTTAAGAATATTTCCGCTTCTTGTCTTACATCTTTGTTGTATGTGTATTTTCCTTTTCCTCTACCTGTCATTATTTCCTGATTATATAGGTTTGTTTGTTTTGGAAATGCTTCCTGATTTATCATTCTATGCACATAACTATATGTCATAAATATTATTTCAAAAAACACATCTTTTTTTACTTGTTCTGATAGGTTTTCTGCTAAATACTGAACTAGTTCTGTATATTGCTTTTTCCAATCTTCTACCAGAATTACAGGTGCTATTAAAATTCCCAGTTTATATCCTGCATCTTTTAATTTATTTATTGCTTTTACTCTGTTTTCTAATGGTGAGGTTCCAATTTCAATTGTTCTAATTATTTCTCTTGGGTTTGCACTCATTCTTACTATTATTTTTCCTTTATGTTCTAGTGGTAAAATTGGATCTACCATATCAAATTTAGTTGGAAATGTTAGTAGTCCTTTGGGATTATCCTTAAAATTTTCAATTGTCCATACTAAATTATTTGTAATTGTATTTTCCAAAATCAAATCACTGTTACTTCCTATTTCAAAGGTTATATCTTTGTCTGCCTCATTTGCTACTTTTATTATTTTTCCTAGCATTTGCTCTCTATTAACAAATAGCCTTAAATATGCACATTTGTTATAGTTGCACACTAAATAGCAATATAGGCACATTGCTATACATCCTGATGAAGTATATGGGACTAGAAAATCTGATGTTTTATGATTTGGCACAAATTTATGTGTTTTTCTAACTCCTATTATTAAATTTTGTTTCATTTGTGGGAATTCACTGTTTTGCTTTTTTCTCATTTCTTCTATATTGTTGTGATTTTCTATTTCAATACATTGTATTCTTTTATCTCTATATCTTTTTAAAAGTTCTTTTCCCAGTTCATAATTCTCACTTTCTTTTTCGTAATAAACAGCTTTAGGCAAAAACATATTTAAATCACCTCTAAATATATTCTTGCCTAACATTTAATGATTATTCAGTTTTTATTTTTCAATATATCCGCTTGTTTTTTGAGTATACATTTCGTCTGTTACTGATTTGTATGTTTCTCCTTTGTAGTCATCTGTAAATCCGTTATATGCTTTATATATTTCACCTGTATCAGTATTGTAAACTCTTTCATATCCTAATGTTGCGTCACTTTGTTTTTGGCTCATGATATCATAAGTTGTTTGTCTATTTTCCCATGCTTGCATATATGAGTCAAATGCTGCTTGAATTGAAGCACTTAAAGCTAAAGCTTGTTTTGTTTGCGCATTTCCGTCATCTATCGTCTTTTTTACATAAGCGTCACTAAATTCAATTGATAAAGCACTTATCCGGCGATAAGTGCTTTTATTTTTATTCCTTGTTCTGAGAACATTTTCTCATGTTCTGTTTCAATGTTTTCCCAAAAGTCTGGTTCTTTTTGTAAATCTCTTGTCAGTTTTTCAATTTTAAAACCTGCGTCTTCAAAGTAATGTATACTCTCTTCAAATAAATTATCGTCATCTGTTTTAAAATAAATTTTTCCACCATTTTTTAAGAATTCTTTGTAGTGTTCAAGTTGTCTAGTATATGTTAATCTTTTTTTGTGATGTTTGCCTCTTGGCCAAGGGTTACAGAAATTTATGTATATTCCTTCAATTGAATCTTGTTTATTTAAAATCAATAAAATTCTTTCAATATCAAAACGAGTAAGTATAATGTTGTCTATATCTCTATTGCCTTGAGTATATACTTCTTCAACTTTTCTTTTTGCTAAACCTAGCATTGGATCTACTAAATCAATTGCCAAATAATTATTTTCCGGATGTAAAAATGCTTTTTGTGATATAAATCCACCTTTTCCGCAACCTAGCTCAACAAATAAAGGTTGATCTGGTCTTGTATATTCATTCTTCCAGTTTCCTATTATCTCTTCTGGATGTTCTCTATAAAATTTACTTTCTTCTAGTTCTTTTCTAGCCCATGGCTTATATCTGATTCTCACTGTTTTCTCCTTTAACAAAATGTCAGTTAGAGTTATAAACTCTAAACTGACAAAAATTTACTTTCTAATTCTGCATTATGATATATTTTTATTGCTTTTGGTATGATTTTTATTTCAAATTTTGTATTTTCTATTGTTTCTCCATCAACATTAAATCTAATTGGTTCTTCTGATGTTACTGTAATATTGTTTGTTTTAAAATGGTTTGTTCTTTTATCTTGTTCAAGTTTTCCTTTTTTTAATTTCAAAAGTAAGTTTATAATTGATGGTAATCTTAGTTTATTTATATAATATACATCAAAATAGTTATCCTCTAAACTTGCTTTTGGAGATATGTTATAGCCTCCACCATAATACCTACCATTACAAATACTAAGTATTGTAAAGTTCCCTTTTTCATCTTTTTCTTGTGATTTGAAGTGTATTTGTTTAAATTTAAAATGTGTAAAAGTGTATAAAATACTTGCTGTATATAGATTTTTCACTTTAACATTTTTCTTTTTCATTAAAGGTACATTGTTAGCAACTTCTGCATCAATTCCAACACATGCAATATTTAAAAAGTATTTTCCATTTACCACCCCAACATCTGATTCTATCTCTGCTTTGGCAAGCTCTTTTACTGTACGATAAAAGTCATTACCTGAACCTGCTGGTATTATACCGATTTTATTTTTTGTTCCTACTACCCCATTTAACACTTCAGATAATGTTCCATCTCCTCCAACAGCATATATAATGTTTTCATCGTCTTTATAACTTTGGGCTAATCTAGTGGCATCTCCTTGTGCTAAAGTATAGCATACTTCATATTCTATATGTTCTTGTTTGCATACCTTTTCAATGTTTCCTATTATTTTCATTGCATTACCTTTTGCTGACTCAGGATTAACTATAAATATATACTTCATTTTTTATCACCTATTCTTTTTAATAATAAATCCATTATCTTCTCAGTTAGTACTGTATTTGCTTCTGTCGTATCCATATTCGTCACATCTATTGGTTCTCCAAATTCTATTGTCAAACCTCCAAATGGTCTGTATTTTCCTGTAATTGCAAATGGTATTATTTTTGCATTTGTTTTTTTAGCTAATAATGTAGTTCCTTTTCTTAATGGTAATAGTAATTGGTCTGTCTTATTTCTAGTTCCTTCCGGAAATATACCTATCGATTTCTCTTCTTTTAGTAGATTTATTGCATTTTCAAAAGATTCCTTATGCAATTTTCCTACATGTACTGGCAATACTCCGCAAACTTTTGAAAAATGGACCTAATATGCTATTTGTATATACATCTTTTATGAAAAAGTGTATTACTCTCCTAGTACAGCTTCCTACTAATACTGGGTCTGGATATGCTTTATGATTTCCTGCTAAAATTATTGGTCCCTCTTTGGGTATTGCTTGTTTATTTATTACCTTAGGTTGATATATAATTTTTAATAATACTATTGCTAGTGGTCTTAGAAATTTGTAATTCCACTCTGGTACTTTTTTCATTTATACATCCCTTTCACTAATCATTACTACACATATGCTTTCTTGTAACTTCAAGTAGGTCTAATGGTGTGAACCCTACTATCTGGATTTTTGAACGGTCTTTTTTTACATATTCTTCTAGTATTTCTAGTATTTTTTGTTTTGTTTCTTTTTTCTCCATGTCTATGTAGTCTATAATTATAATTCCGCCAATGTCTCTTAATCGTAGTTGTTTTGCAATTTCAATAGTTGCCTCTTTATTAACTGTAAATACTGTTTGTTCTAAATCTTTGCTACCTACATATTTACCTGAATTCACATCAATTGCTGTTAAAGCTTCTGTTTTATCAATAGTTATAAAACCTCCACATTTCAACCAGATTTTACGATTATTCGATTTTTCTATTTGATCTTCTATATCATATATATTTAACACATTTTCATTTTGTTTTAACTCTAATTTTACCTTTGATTCAAGACCTGTATCTTGTAAGAATTTTTGAACGTATTTATTTATTTCTACATTGTTAGTTATTATTCTTTGTAAATCTTGGTCAATAATATCAGTTAATATTTTTTCTACAATTCCATTGTTTGAATATAGAGCTACTGGATTAAAGTTACTTGATTTTTCGAGAGTCTTGGCCTTTTTAATTATTTCATTATATTGTTGTATAACTCCCTCTATATCCTTTTGTATTAGTTCTTTTTCTTTACCTTCTGCTGAAGTTCTTATAATAAGTCCAAAGCCTTGTGATAAAACACTTTTAGCTAAGTCAGTAAGCCTTTTTCTTTCTTGGTCTTTTTCTATTTTTTTAGAAATTGTAATGAATTCTGAGTTCGGCATTAACACTACAAATCTGCCTGGAATAGTAACATGTGTAGAAACCCTTGCACCTTTTTTATTTGTGCTATCTCTTTTTACTTGCACTAATATTGGCATTCCTGTATGTATATAATTTTTTATATTATATTTGCTTAACGTTTCGTTTTTATTACCTGTTTCATTGCTTACTTTTGGAATAATATCTTTTATATGTATAAAAGTATTCTTTTCTACTCCAATATCAACAAAAGCAGCTTGCATACCAACTAGTACATTTTCTACTTTTCCTAAATATATATTTCCCTCTAGTCTCTTTTGCTCTGGTCTTTCTTCGTATTTTTCAACTAATTTTCCATTTTCTACTAGAGCAACTATTTTATTTTTTTGCTTGTCCTGACTAATTATTACCTCTTGCATACTTTTCCTTTCTATAACTGTTAATTAAACTTATTCATTGCATTATCTATTCCGTATTCAATATAATAAATAGTTGCATCTGCTGCCCTATTTATTCCCGCTTCTAATGCTTTATATTTTTCTTCGTCTAATTTTCCTATAACATAATCAATTGCATCGTATTCATCTGCCGGCTTACCAATTCCAACTCTAATTCTTGGAAAGTCTTCTGATACAAGTTCATGTACTACAGACTTTGCGCCATTATGTGTTCCTGGTCCGCCTTTTTTTCTTATTTTGATACTTCCTACTGAAACATCCATATCATCATATATAACTATTACATTTTCCAATGGTATTTTGTAAAAGTCCACAAATGGTTTTATGGATTGACCACTTAGATTCATATACGTTTGTGGTTTTAATAAAATAACCTTTTCGTCTTTTATAATCCCACTTCCATATAAACCATTAAATTTTGTTCTTGAAATATCAATTTCACATTTTCTTGCTATTTTATTAATTACGTCAAATCCCATATTATGCCTTGTATAACTATACTCTGGCTCAGGATTTCCTAGTCCTACTATTAAATACATTTAATTTTCCTCTTTAATTTAATATCATTTCATAATATCTAGCATGTGTTGTAGAATTTCTTAGTTCTTCTTTTTCAACAAATCCATTTTTTAGATAAAAATTTATTGCTCTACCTAAGCTTTCATAAGTGCCTAATTGTAATTTTTCTAAATTTAAAGTTTGAACTGCAAAACTAAACACTTCGTCTAATAACTGCTTTGCTAATCCTTTGCCTCTATATTCTATATCACAACAAACATTTTCAATTCTGCCAACACTGTCTTTCAACTTCTTAAGCATCATTGTCGCTAGTATTTTGCCTTCTTGCTCTATATACCATATGTATAAATTCTCGTCATTGTAGTTTTTTTCTAAATAGTTCTTGCTAAAAATTTCAAAGCCGATTTTCTACAACCATAATTTGATTAGTTAAACTTTTTATTGCTTTTTCTAATTGAGCATTTTCTTCATATCTTTTTACAATATAGTTTTCCATTTATTACATCATCCCTTTTTACATATTTTAGTGTACTAAATTAAATCTATAATTTTTTTCATGTTTTTTACTTAATTTTTTTATTTCTTCTAAAGTTCTTTTTGAATTATTATGATCTAAATAATGAAATGTGTTTTCTATAGTGTTTTTATATTTTTCTTCTATTTGGCAATTATTTTTTATGTAAAAAATAATTTTGTTTACTATATCGTCTTCATCTTTAATCAATTCTCCAAATCCATCTTTTCCATAGTCAAAATAGCCTCTATTATAATGTGCTGTAAAGAATTTTTCTTGGTCAAATTGATAATATATAATTGGTTTTTGTAAAAATGCTACATCAAAATGTGTGCTTGAATAGTCTGTAATAAATAATGCACATTCTTTAAATAATGTAGAGTATCTTATATCTTTGGTTGATAAAACCTCTACGTTTTCATTTTGTAAATTTAAAAAGCTTTGCTTATATTTTTCTGATGCTGGATGTAACAAAAACTGAATTTTGTATCCATATTTTTTTATTTCATCTAATATTTCTTTTTTGTTTAATAAGCTTTGATATTTTTTATAAAACTCTGACTCCTCTAGTGAGTTTTCTTTGTCATTTGAGTATTCTACATTTTCTAAAAACGCTCTCCAAGTAGGTGCTATTAAAATTATCTTTTTTCTTTCATCTTTTAGTCTATCAAACCTAGCAAGTCCAGTACATACAATTGCATTTTTATCATACATATAGTTTTGTACTATATCCTCATATTCTGGCTTTGTAGTTGTAATAAATAAATCTGCTATAATGTGCTCTCTGTTCAAAAAGTTATGGACATCATTCATTATAACTCCATGTTGTAAAAATACAAATTGTTTATTTATTTTATCTTTATAAACTGACATTTCTTGTTCATTAAATGGATTAAATACTCTGTCATAATAACTAGCATGTGATGACATTATCATTTTGCTATTTATGTATTTTAATTTATGCTTTAAAGACCCATATTTTAGCACTTTTCCAGCTTTGCTAATATCTTTAAAATTAGGGGAATTTTTATCTAACACGAAATATGTGTATTTACTAAAATTTTTGTCTTCCTGATTTATGTATCTAAACAATTGCTCTGCATTATCGTCTCCATACATAATTCTGTCATTTAACAAATAATATTTTTCTCCTGTTTTAAACAAATTTAGAATATACCATTTGTGATATAATTTTCTAGCTTTAAATATTTTAGATAATTCATATTTAAGTTTTCCAAATACTTTGTATTTTGTCACAGTAAATGTTGCCGTTTCACCGTCTATAGCTAGAGTAGAGCCTTTTATAAAAACTTTATATGGTATTTCTAGTTCATTTATTTTTTGGTCTTTGTTGTCTAAGAATTCTACATCTTCAAACTTTTGGTTATTATCCTCTAAGATAAATTTGTATATATTTTCGGTGTCAATTTTTATATTTAAAGTAAGTTTATTATAATTCACTTCTTGTGAAAATGAATATGTTTGAACATCAAAATCATAGTTTTGATGTTCAGTTTTTAAATATGCTTTTATATTATGAGTTTCATTATTTGTTTTATATAAAATCTCAATATTTGCAATTCTATCTTCAACAATTTTAACATTAACTAAATTAACACTTTTTTTCATAAATACAATTTCCTTTATATTTCTGATTTTAGCTTGTTCCAAATCTCATTTGTTTTTAAATATTCATTATAATGTTTTTTTACATTTTTGTCATACTTAGTTAAGTCTTCTAGCAATACATTACAATCTTCATTTTCAAATAATTTATTTACTTCTATAATTCCTGTTTTTAATTTTTCGTATGTCTCTTGAATTTTCTCTTTATATATTTCTTTATGTGTTATGTATTGAAATAGTGGTTTATATTTAATCCAGCCTCTTGAAGCTTGAATAAATCTCTTAGCAATTTGTTCATCTTCAACTTTTATTTTTCTTAAAGTTTTTGGGTATTTTTCCCTTAATATATTTGTATATTTTAAAAATCCATCATGGAAATGATAAACAGGTACTCTTACTACCTTTGAGTCATTTAATTTAGTAGAAAAGAATGTGTCTTCTCCTCTTGCACCTTCTGGGTTATAAAATGCTGGTATTTTATCAATATGTTTTAGGTTTAAACATAAGGTAGAACCTGCAACCCATTTTCCTATTCCATCACTTTCAAGTTCATATGCTCCTTCTCCATTACTAATTTCATTATTTGCATATGTAACTCCATTATATTTTGTAAATTTTTCTTTTATTGAATCCCATGAAATTATATCATTACTAATTGCTTCTATGTATTGCCTAAATAGGCTTTCGTCAACATCTTCATTTAGTTCAACATATGGAATAGGTGATATATATCCACAATGATATCCTATTGTTACATCTGCATCCTGTATATAGTTATAATGCATACGCACATTATCTTGCTGTTTCCATGTAATTTCTTTTGCACCTTCATCTTTTATACAAGCTACAGGATATTCATCATCATCCCAAAATAGCAAATAGTCCATACCTCTTAATAGTGCATAATACATTAAAGTGTTTCTGCCTTTTGCATGTCCATGTCCAAAAAACAATTCTGCTTCTTCCTTAGTTAGCCTTTCTCTTCCTATTAACCTTTTTTTCATTTCTTCAATGTCTTCTGGAGTAATATATTTAATTTTTATATCTTTATACACATTCGGCATTAAGCCATAAAAATCAACCCTTGTTGTATATTGATACCCTAAATCAAATAAAACAAAGGCTGTTAGTTCAACTTTGTCATCTAAATCTTTAAATTGGTTTACTAATTGTTCATAAGTATTATTTATTACTTTACATACATTAGGTCTTCCTGTTACAAAACCCAACCCAAATTGAATCGTCTTGCCCATGCTCTTCTCCTTAACATTCGTACTATAAAATCACAAAATCTAACTATAAAATTATATCATATTTTGCGTTTTGTGTCAATTTCTAGTTTTTGTTGATTTATAGCACTTTGCAAGTACTTTAACATTGATTTTTTAAGCTTTAATTATTTAATTCATAAATTAAATTTTCATAAGCTTTCTGTGACAGTTCATTATTGTATTTCTCGTCAACATATTTTTCTAATATCCAGTTATGTATCGCCCCTTCATATTCATTTATTTTAATGTCCTCCAATTTCTGTTCTAATATATGTACATCTGGATTTAAAATATCGTTTGTTCCTGTATATACAACTATATTTTTTAGATTTTCTAGCTTTCCATAAATTGGGCTTACTAGATAATTTGTTGTATTTTCTTCTGTTTTTGCATAAACTATTCCCACTATTTTTAAAATGTTTTTGTTTAATTTTGAGTCTCTTTTTTGAACTTCATCTATTTCTTTATTCGACATAGTTACATCTAACCATGGTGAAATCAGAATTGTTTTGCTTGGCTGTACAAGCTTATCTTCTGCTATTTTTTGCACAAGTGATAGACTCATTCCCGCTCCTGCTGAGTCTCCCATTAGTATTAAGTTTTCTTGTTTGACTTTTTCTAATATTTTTTCATATAGTGGCAAAACCATATTAAATGCATCTTCATAGTTATACTGTGGTGCTAAAGGGTAATCTGGCACTATTATGGTAGCATTTGTGTATTTTATTATTTCATTGAAAAATAGCCAATGTTCCTGTTCTATTTCTCCAACATAAGCTCCACCGTGTAAATACAATATTACTTTATTTGATTTCTCAGTCTTTGGCGTAAGAACAAATACTTTTCTTTGTGCAAATTTTTCTTCAGCTATATTATAGTTTTTCTCTTCACTTGGTTTAGCTTCTATGTTGCCATTAAACCAATAAATCGCTCCAATTATCGCTCCTAGTAATATGGCTATAAATATTATTACAATTATTTTTATTACTTTCTTCATATTCTGTTTCCTAACTATTTTATATGTGGAATTTTCTTTTAAATGTCTCCTTAAATGTCACTCCATTTTTTACTTTTTGTTTTCTTTGTTTAATTATATTCATTAGTGGTGAACTATCAATTTTAGGATATAATTCATTTGCCTCTTTTGCATAAATGTCATTTGTTATGATTTTAGTTTTAATTCCTTGCTTTTCTAAGAATTCTGCAAAGCTTTTTTCAATATCATTTTCTTGTAAAATAGATCCCACTGAAAACACAATGTTGTCTTTATATGAGCATATCGTGCATTTTATTTTTTCTGCTTTTTCCGGTGCAATTATAAAAAAGAAATTTTGTATATATTGCTCATATTCTGGCAGAAAGTTCACTTTTCCTAAGTTTGAAAATGTTGTGGTTGTGTATTTTTGTATTTCTCCATATACTAATTTCAATATCAATTTTTTTATAAAAAGTGGTATTATTCTTATAAGTATTTGATTTCCCAATTTAACATTATGTGCCATAGTTTTAGCTAAGCTTTCTTTTTGTAAGTTATCATGGAAGAATTCTCTTACATATTCTAATATTGCTTCAAAATTATTCAAATCTATTTTTTCTGCTTCTGCAACAACAGTCATATATGTAAAAAAGTTTGTTATTGTATTAGACGGAAAAAATTTTTTCAAATTTACTGGTATACATACTTTTATACTTTTCTTATCTTTTGTGTTTTTTTGTTGTTGATATATGCAATATATTAGCACAGCTGTAAAATACTCAGTTACTGTAACCTTTAGACTTCTACAGGTTTTAATTATTGGTTTTAAGTCTATAAATACTTGAATAGTTCCTGCTTGATATGGCAATAATTTTTTGCCTTTTAAAATGTATGCTCTTCCTGTATTGTCTTTAAAATGTAGACTTTTATCATAATTTTTCAAATAGCTATCTTCTATGTCTTGCACTTGTAGCTGTATTTGTTTTGCTGAAAATTTTTCATTAAAATCATGACATAAATTCAAATATTCATATACTATCGTTTTTACAAATTCTGTAGCTGTTGTGCCATCTGTTAAGGCATGAAACACTTCTACATTTATTTTATTGTTGTAATAAGAGACTCTAAATAAGTATCCATTATTTGTTCTATAACCTATATATCTACAAGGATACCTATCCTCTGGATACACTATAATTTCTCTATTGTTTTCCTCTAAATAATACCAAAAAAATCCTGTTCTTAGTCTAACTTTAAAATTTGCAAAAGTAGCTAAGGCTTTTTCCGTTGCCTTTTTTAATTTTTTTGGATCTATAGTTTCTGTTAACACAACAGATACACGAAATATTGTGCTAAATTTTTTTGTTGATATTATCGGAAATAATTTTGCTGAATTATCTAATTTTCTCCATTTTACCTTTTGATTATTACTCATAAAATCCCCTTTAAAATAGCTCTTCTAATTTGTATTCTTTTTCTAATTTATCATTTAGATATAGCTTTGTAACTAGTTCTAATTCTTTTAAGCTTTCATCTGAAATGTTAAATGAAAATATTTTTTTAGCATCTGCTAATACTATATATTGGATTGCAGTTCTAGTTGAATCTGATATTTGTATTGCACTTTTGTCTATTTTACCACATGCTGTGCATTTCAAACAATTATCTTTTAAACTAAAATAGTTCAATTCTTCTTGCGCTTTGCAATTGCCACATTTTCTTATCTCTGGCATAAAACCAAGTAAACAACAAAGTCTTAGTTTAAATACTGATATTACGAAGTCCAAGTTTTTTTCTTCTTCTGATATCATGTATAAAGTGTTTAAGTATAATTGCAAAATTTTATATGTATTTTGATTTTCATCTGTTACATCATTTATTATTTTTGTAATGTATGAAGCATATTTAAGCTTGTCTAAATCTGTGCGAATATTATAAAAAACTTCAATTGTGTCACATGAGTTCATATGATAACTGTTACTACTTTGATATAGCAAATATTCTCCAAAGCACAAAAATTGAGTGCCTGACATTAAAAGGCTTTTTGGTCTTCTAGCCCCTTTTGCCGCACACCCAATTTTACCATTTGGAGTAAGTATAGTTACCATTTTATCAAAATCATTCATGTTACTTTCTGAAAGGATTATCCCCTTCGTTTTTAATATTCCCATATTGTGTTTCCTCTACATTTTTAGCTATATCTTGCTTTGCATTTTTTTCTATATTTTCTACTTGCATTAGTTCCATAAATGTGTCAATGTTTCCTGTTTGTTTAAAAGTATTCCATGCTAGGTCTTTAATTTGCTTTTCCATCATTTACACATCATCTCCTGTTCTAGAAGTTTTACTTCTAACTTTATCTTTCGCTTCTTCTTAAATTTTATACTGGTATAATTTGTAAAACTAGTCTGTATTTTTAAATAGTTTTACAAATTTATCATTATTTATCCAGTCTTCGCGTACTTTTACCCACAATTGTAAATTAACTTTATCTTGTAGTTCTTTTTCTAAATCTTCTCTTGCATAAGTTCCAATTTTTTTAAGCATAGCACCATTTTTTCCAATGATTATACCTTTGTGCGAATCTCTTAAGCAATAAATTGTAGCTTCTATATTGAAAATTGGCTCATTATCTCTTGTTTTACCTCTTTTCATTTTTTCAACTTCTACAAATATTCCGTGTGGCACTTCGTCTTGTAAAAGTTTTAAAGCCTTTTCACGAATTGTTTCAGAAGCTATATCTCTTAAAGTTTGGTCTGTATATTCATCTATATCATAATATGCAGGACCTTCTTTAAGGTTCTTTTCGATTTCTTCAAGTATAACTTCTGTGTCTTTTGCTTTTAAAGCAGAAATTGGAATAATAGCTTTAAAATTATACTCATCTTTAAACGTTTCTATTAGCTTAAAAACTTGCTCTTTTTTAACCAAATCGATTTTATTTATTATCAAAATTGTATTAGCCTTCGCTTCTTTAATTTTGTCTAAAATCATTTGGTCACCTTTGCCAATTCCATCTGAAGTAGCTTCCACAACAAATAAAAGCACATCTGCATCTGGAATACTGCCCCAAGCTGTGTCATTCATAGTGTTACCTAATTTTGATTTTGGTTTATGAATTCCTGGTGTATCTGTGAATATTATTTGTGAGTTTTCTCTATTTACTATTGCTTTAATAGCTGTTCTTGTAGTTTGTGGTTTATTAACAACCACTGCTACCTTTTGTCCAACCATATCATTTAATATACTGGATTTTCCTACATTTGTTCTTCCAACGATTGCTACAAATCCTGATTTAAATTTTTCCATATTTTCTCCTAATATAATTATATTTTTTTACTATTTCCGTACCTAGAAATTATATGTGCCACTTGCAACTGATACACATACAATTTCTTTCGCAGTGCAGTCTAACAGTTACAAGTGATACATATAATTTCTAATTTGAAACTAATATAATCTTTTAGCTATTTATTATAGCAAAATTATATTACTATTATAATACAAATTTTGTAGAAAAATGTAAACAAATTTACACTTTTTTTCTACTATTTTTACTTGACAAATTTATATTTTTCTTTTTTAGAATAATGAGTATGTAATAATTTATGAGCTAATTCTCCATTAGGCTCTCCTACAAATTCTTTGTAAATTTGCTTCAATACAGGATTTTCATGTGATTTTCTAATAACGCTTTTTTCATCAATTGAATACATTGCTTCAGCACGTTTTTTATGTATATCGACCTCTTCTTGAATTTTAGCATTTTTTATAGGTTGACCTCCACCTGTAATACATCCACCTGGGCAAGCCATAATTTCAACAAATTGATAATCTGCTTTGCCAGATTTTATCTCTTCCATAATAGTTTGTGCATTTGCTAATCCATGTGCTACTGCAACTTTTACTTTTTTATCTCCAATCTCTATTTCGGCTCTTTTTATTCCACTTTCTCCTCTTACTTGTTCAAATGCAATTTTATCTAAAGGTTTTCCTGTTACAATTTCAGAAACACTTCTAAGAGCCGCTTCCATAACACCACCAGTTACTCCAAAAATAGCTGCTGCACCAGTTGCTTCTCCCATTGGGTCATCAAATTTAGCATCTTCTAGATTTACAAAATCTATTTTAGCCTGTTTAATCATTCTTGCAAGTTCTCTTGTAGTAATAACTGCATCAACATCTTGCTTCATTTCTTCTCTTTGTCTTTCATATTTTTTTGCAATGCATGGCATCACAGACACTACAAACATTTTGCTTGGATCAATTCCTTCTTTTTTAGCATAATATGTTTTTAATAATGCTCCAAACATTTCATGTGGTGATTTGCAACTAGATAAATGTCCTATATTTTCTGGATAATTCATTTCAATATATTTTACCCAGCCAGGGCAACATGAAGTTATCATTGGTAAGTTGTCATTATTTTGCAGTCTTTTTATGAATTCTGTTCCTTCTTCAACAATTGTAAAATCTGCCCCAGTATTTGTGTCAAATACTTTATCAAATCCCATTTGTTTTAATGCATTTACCATTTTTCCTTCTACATTTGTACCTATTGGCATTCCAAATTCTTCTCCTAATGCAACTCTTACAGAAGGAGCTGTTTGCACTATTACATATGTATTTTTATCATTTATTTTGTCCCATACAATTTGTGTAGAGTCTTTTTCCCTTAAGGCTCCTGTTGGGCACACCTCTATACATTGACCACAAAAAGTACAATTCACATCATTTAAACTATTGTGTCCAGCTGTTGAAACACATGAATTAAATCCTCTTTCTGTTACACCTATAGCACCTATTTTTTGTACTTTATTGCACATTGAAACACATCTTCTACATAATATGCATTTATTAGGATCACGTACAATAGATGGAGATTTATCGTCTATTTCATATGTGTTTTTTGTTCCCTCATATACAGTTTTCTCCTTATCAAATTGTTTTATAAGGTCTTGTAATTCACAATTTTCTTTTCTTACACAATTATCACAGTCTTGATGATGGTTAGATAATATTAAGTCTAACATAGTTTTTCTAGCTTCTAAAACTTCTGGTGTTTTGGTGTGTACAACCATACCCTCTTCTACCTTTTGAATACAAGAAGTAGCAAAGCCTCTTTTACCTTCCACTTCTACAAGGCACATTCTACAATCTCCAATTTCATTTATTTCTTTTAGATAGCATAATGTTGGAATATCTATATTTAATTTTGCTGCAGCTTGTAAAATTGTTGTACCTTCTGGTACTTCTATGTTTCTACCATCTATTGTTAGGTTTATCATATCTATTATCCTTCCTATAGGTATATTAAGTTGAAATCTATTTTTCAACCACTTCCTATTTCACGTTTTTATTTTTAATATACTCTCTTCCTTTAAACTCTTCTCTTAAAATGTCCATCATTATTGCATCATAGTATTTACCATTCACAAACTTACCTTGTCTTTCTCTTCCCATTTCTTTAAATCCGCACTTTTTATAACATGCTTTTGCTCTTTCATTACAATCTAAAACAGTAAGATTAATACTATTTAAGTTCATGTAATTAAATCCAAAATCTAAAATTAAATTGATTGCTTCTGCTCCATAGCCTTTGCTTCTGTACTCACTTCTGCCTATAAAAATTCCTAAAGTTGCTTTACTATCTGTTCTATCAATTTTTTCTAGTGAAACTGTACCAACCATAACATCATCTTTCAAATCAACAATTACAAATGTTGATTCTGGATTTGCATTCTTTTCTAAAAATTCTTTTTCTCCACTCAAGCTTATCATTTGAGCAGTTCTTCCAATATAATCAGTTACTTCAAAATCATTCATCCATTCTGTAAATTGTTCCACATCTTCTGCATTTCTTGGAGACAAATATATTCTCTCTCCAACCAATTTTTTAAAATATTTCATAACTTCCTCCTTTTTTTATTTCTCACAAATTTTCAAAAATTTCTTTGTGTATCTTTAAATTTTCAAAAGAATAGTTATATTGCTAGGGACAAGAATTAAAAATGAATGAGGCGTACTTTTTGTACGTTGATTTCATTTTTAATTCGTAGTGAGACTATTATTTTGGAAATTTTAACCTATGGCGTGGAATGGGCAGATATTTAAGCAAGTCCCACACTTAATACACTTCTCCTCGTTAATATGATGTGTTTTACCTGGCTCTCCTGTAATTGCTCCAACTGGACAATTACGACTACATTTTGTACATCCTCTACACTTTTCAGGATCAATTTGTATTTTTGCTAATGCTTTACATTCTCCTGTTCTGCATTTCTTCTCTTCTATATGCTCTAAGTATTCTTCTCTAAAATACTTTAATGTTGAAATTACTGGATTTGGTGCTGATTGTCCTAATCCACATACCGAAGTCTTTGGTATAATTTTCGCCAATTCTTCTAATTTTTCTAAGTCTTGTTTTGTTGCTTCTCCATTAGTTATTTTCTCTAGTATTTCAAGCATTCTTTTAGTTCCAATTCTGCATGGTGTACACTTTCCACAAGACTCATCCACAGTAAATTCTAAGTAGAACTTAGCAATGTTTACCATACATTTTGTATCATCCATTACTATAAGTCCTCCTGAACCCATCATTGAACCTATTTGTTTTAATGATTCATAATCTATTGGTGTATCTAAATGCTCTTTTGGAATACATCCACCTGATGGGCCGCCAGTTTGTGCAGCTTTAAACTCTCTGTTGTTTGGTATTCCTCCACCAATATCATAAACAATTTCTCTTAAGGTTGTTCCCATTGGAACCTCAACTAACCCAATATTTACAACATTTCCACCTAACGCAAATACTTTTGTTCCTTTTGAGGTTTCTGTCCCAATACTTGAATACCATTCTGCTCCATTTAATATTATTTTCGTTATATTCGCATAAGTTTCAACATTATTTATTAATGTTGGTTTACCCCATAAACCTGAATTTGCAGGATATGGTGGTTTTAATCTTGGTTGACCACGTTTTCCTTCAATAGATTCTAAAAGTGCTGTTTCTTCTCCACATACAAATGCTCCTGCACCTAATCTAATATCTACATCAAAGCTGAAGTCTGTTCCAAATATATTTTTTCCAAGTAGCCCATAATCTCTTGCTTGTTTTATTGCTACTCTAAATCTATCTACTGCAATTGGATATTCAGCTCTTACATAAATATACCCTTGATTTGCTCCAATTGCATAACCGGCAATTATCATTGCCTCTAATACAGAATGTGGATCTCCTTCTAAAATACTTCTGTCCATAAATGCACCTGGGTCACCTTCGTCTGCATTACATACCACATATTTTTGTTCTGATTCTACTGCCTTAGTTAATGCCCATTTCTTACCTGTCGGAAATCCTGCTCCACCTCTTCCTCTTAGTCCAGAATCTTCTATTGTTTTAATTACCTCATCTGGTGTCATTTCTAAAAGTACTTTTTCTAATGCTTTGTATCCATCAAAAGCTATGTATTCATCAATATTTTCAGGGTCAATTTTCCCACTGTTTTGAAGAGCAATTCTTTTTTGTTTTTTATAAAAAGTCAAGTCGTCTAGTTTGTTTACTCTAGTTCCATCAATGTCTTTGCATAATAGTCTTTCAACTATTTCACCATCTATAATGTGCTTTTGTATAATTTCTTCACAGTCTTCTGGCTTTACCATTGCATAAAATGTGTCTTCTGGTCTAATGATTACTATTGGTCCTTTGGCACATAACCCAAAACATCCTGTTTGAATTACACGTACATTTTCTAAGTTTTTTTCTTTTACTATTCTTTTAAAATTCTCTATAACTTGTGTAGATTTTGAAGATGTACATCCTGTTCCATGGCATACTAAAATATGTTTTTCTCTTCCTCCAACTGATGTATCTACTCTAATATTTAGTTCTTTTCGCTTTTCTTCTCTTATTTTTCTTATCTCTTCTAAAGTTTTCAAATCATTACTCCTTTCCTATTTGGTCATCAATTCATCTAAAACTTCATCAAGTTTTTTTACAGTAGCTCTTCCATAAACTTCTCCATTCACAGTAAATACTGGTGCTATTCCACATGCACCTAAACAACGAGTGCTATCAATTGAAAACTTTCCGTCTTCTGTTGTTTCTCCTTCTTTAATGCCTAATCTTTCTTTTAATCTATTCATTAGTTTCTCTGAACCTTTTACAAAACATGCTGTTCCTAAGCATACTGAAATTGCATATTTTCCCTTTGGTTTTAATGTGAATCTAGAATAAAAAGTAATTACTCCATAAATTTCTGCCATTGGAATGTTTAAGTATTCTGATATTTCATTTTGTGCAATTTGTGGAATATATCCATATTTTACTTGCACATCATTTAATATTGGTACTAAATTATCTTTGGCAGTTGTATATTGCTCTAGAATTTTTTTTACTTCTTGCTTTAATTTTTGTTCTACACAATTCATTGGATAAAAGTCCCCCTTGTATATTTGTATTTTACTTTTACGAGTTTATTATATCAAACCGTTAGTTTTTATACAACAAAATACAACAAAAAAGCTCACCCTATGATAAATTTATTTTATCATAGAGGAGCTTCTTAATTATTCAAAACTAATTTTACTATTTATTGGGCAGATTTGAATGAAAGTTTTTCCGTCGTTTACTTTTATTTCGTTTCCTTCTAAATCTTTATATACTGTTTGGCTGCTTCTTGAGGTTTTATAGCATTTAATTGGTATATATTTTCCATTTGTAATGTAATAGCCATCTAATGTTTTCACATTATCTAATGTTTGTCTTCCTTTTCCACTGCCATCATCCAAAGTAGTATTTTTACATTTTGTTATAATAATATTTTTTGTTTTTACTGTATTTTTTGTATTCCAGTCTGTTTGTTTTTTATCTCTTGAATACCTAACATATTCTTTGCTCTCTTCGTCATATTCATATCTTACTGTGTTATATGCTGAATATGGAATTGTAACTGTATTTGCTAGGTTCGTAATCTTTCCTTCTGTTTCACCTTCTGCTGGTTCTTCTCTTTCATCTGGCAAATTTACTTCGTCAACTACATAGTTAAGTACTGTTTTTTTGCTAGTTGTAGTTCTAAATTCTTTGTTTTCAATAAGTTTTGTTAACTTAGCTGTTGAGGTTACAGCATTATGTGGAGCATATCTACTGCTATCTCTCCAAAAGTCTGTTGCACTTTCATATATTCCATTTATATCATCAACTTTTAATTTTGTAATATCTGCTTTTGCTTGTGGACTTTGTCCATAATGAACACAAATTGCATCATTTTCTAGCATATAATCTAGATAATAATGTCTAACACTTCTTAATGGTCCGATTTTGCTTATGTCTTTATTTTTTATTACCGCCATTAATCTGGTTTCTCCACCTTCAACAATCATTTCATATACTAAATCTGCTTGTTCCAAACCTGCTTGTGGCATTGCATTTATATTATTATCTATCATAAATGCAAGTGGTCTTTCTGTTCCTGCAAAAGTTTTAGGTTTTAATTCTTTCTTTGGAGCTTCTGTTTTTGTTTTATTTTCTGTACTTCCAACTTCTTGACTATTTTTAAACTTTTCAATTCCTAACCATACACTTACTGCTAATATTGCTAATAACAATAATACGATTATTGGTTTTACACTTTTTTTAGATTTTTTTCTTGCCATTTGAAAACATCTCCTTTTTAAACAATTGCCATTGCTATTCCATATAGCACAAGTACTAATACAGTGGCAAAGCATCCACTAAATATTATTTCTGATAATTTATGTTCTTTTGCCGCAATTCTACTTTCAGCTAGTAAAATAGCAGTTACTAATGATAACATTAAGATTACTATATTATCTGTTAATAGCCAAATCAATGTGTTTGCTGCAAATCCAATAGCTGCGTGCCCACTTGGGACAAATTTTGAATTTAATCCTTTATGTTTATTAGATTTTGCATAAGCAACTAATGCTAGTGCTGCAATCATTACAATTACCATAATAGCAAATGATAAATGTACTGGATTACTTGTTACATTTTTTAAAAATGCTAATCCTATATCTGCTATTTTATCAAAGAATAAGAAGTATGCTACTATTATTGCATTTATAGTAGTTATTACTACTCCTCCTGCTGCAACGTCTTTAGCTATTTTTGCTTTTGGATGATATACATCAACATATAGGTCTACAACTGTTTCAATTGCTGTATTTACCATTTCTGCAAATATGATAAGCACTATGGTAAATAAAAAACATAAAAATTCTGCGCGGTTTAAATTAAAAAATAAGCTAACAATTACTACAATTACTGCAATTATTAATTGTTTTTGTATATTACCTTGTGTGGTTGTTGCATATATTATTCCATTAAATGCATTTTTCCAAGCATCTATAAAATTATGATTTTTTAGTTCCTTGTTTTCTTTTTTCATTATTCTCCCCTTGTTATATTTAATTGAGACAAAACATTTTCCTCTTTTTCTCTCATTTGAGCCTTTTCCTCTTCCTCCATATGGTCGTAGCCTCTTAAGTGATAAAATCCATGAACAAGCATATATGCAAATTCTCTTTCAAAACTATGTCCATATTCTTTTGCTTGTTCCTCTACTCTTTCAATAGAAATTATGATATCTCCCATTATATCTTGTAATGTTTCTACTTGAGTGTCAGCTGTTTCGTCAACAAGTTTGTCCAATTCATCTTTTTCAAACATAGGAAAAGAAAGTACATCTGTCTCTTTATCTATATTTCTATATTCCTTATTTATTTCACGTATATTTTTAGGATCTGTTAATGTAACACAAATATATAAAGAGGTAGGATTTATATGCTCTACCTCAAAACATTTTTGTATTACTTTTTCAATTATAGCCTCTAGCTCTTCATTTTGTTGGATATCTTTCCAAACAATTTCTGTTACTGAATTCATTATATTTTCCTTCTATCTAAATTATGCATTAACAACCTTTTTAGGTCTACCTCTTCTCTTAACTTTTTTTGGTCCTTTAGTGTAAGCACCTTCTGAGATAAATGAATTTTTCAAGTTTTTCATAGCATCTAATTCTACCAATTTTGCACAGTAAAATTGAATAATTTTATAATATCTATTTGGCTCTTTTCTTAATTTTTTCAAATCGTTTCTTAAGAATAAAACTTGCTTATCTTTAGAATATTCAATATAATTTTTCTCTTTTCCTTTTTGAATTGCTTGATATTGTTTGTAAAAGTCTTTATATGCTTCCCTTTCTGCTGGTTTCTCCCAATATACTTTTGTAGATTGTAATTTTACATTATATTCTTCTATTAAAGTAATAAGTAAAGAATATGCTTTTTCTTGTTTTCTAATTACTTTTGTATCTACTATTAAACTTCTAACGTCATTTAATAGTTTTTCATAGCATTGTTCTGCTACTATAAGTGGTAAACTATGTGTAAATAGTTTTCTGCTTAAACTTAATAATATCATGTTTTTTTCAATGGTATCGTTTTGATCTAATTTACCAACTGTAAATCTTTCAAAGCTTTGATAATCTTCAATTATTTCTTTATATACTTTGTTATCTGGATCTTGTTTCATTTTTAATGGTAATATATTTTCAATATATTTCTCTAATGTATCAAATATTTTGTTATATACTTCATCTTTAGCTCCTGGTGTTAAATTGTCTGCAAGTTTAATTGAATAATGTTTTAACAACCCTTTATATAATGATTCCATTTGAGAAACATATAATGTTTGATATCTTTGTAATAGCTGTTCTTTATTAAGACTATCAACAGTTTCATAGTCTAGGTTTAATAAATACATTTGCTTTTTATACTTGTATTCTAAATATTCTGTTTCTTTTAAATGAACAACTGAATAATACTCAGATAATGCATTTTTTTCAAAATCACTTGCCACATCATTTTTTACTTTTTTATAAATAGAATCCATAATATATTTGTCTATTGATTCTAGATATAAAGCGTATACATCTTCAAATTTCTTTTCAATTGCTTCTTGTTTTTCTTGATTTTGAATATCCTCGCTTGCTTTATATGCTTCATAAGCTTTTAGAGCATTGTTTCTTTTTATTGAAATTAACATTCCATTGATTCCAATTTTTGTTGGAGTTAGTATTTTAGTAATTGTGTTACTAATTTTTGAAAAAAATGTTTTTTCTTGGTATATTCTCAAACTTCTTTCTTCCATGGCATCTGTTCCTTTCAAAATACTATTTTTTCTTTTGTCCCAATACTTTCGAGTACTTCGTAAATAACTTCAACTTCAATATTTGCTCCTATTTGTTCTGCATTTATTTTTTTATTTGTTACTTGTTTTCCTTCTATTTGCTCTTTTAGGCTCTCGTCAGCTTGTGCTATTCCAAGCTCTTTTGCTTCTTCTATACTATATGTAATTTCTTGTTCTTCATACTCTTGGTATGTTTTTTGGTGTATTTCTATTGGCAAATAAAAATCTGAAAATAGTTTTAGTTTTTTACTCGTCTCTATTGTATCATAATTTTGAAATTTTGGAACCCCTTTTGGCAAATTTATTTCAAAATTATTTATCTTTACGGAATATTTATTTTCCTCCTTGTCTGTTTTTATTTTTTTAGTCTGTTTTAAAGGCACACTTATTTTTTGAGAATACCATACTTTTGCTTGAACTTCGCCATTTGCATGCACATAGCGTATTCCTGTAAACTGACCTTCAAGCCACCCTTGTATTAGCACAGTTCCTTTTGTAACTATGTCTCCTTCTTTTACTACGGCTGTGCCATTTTGAGCATTTATTTTTACTATCATCGCATCTTTTGTTGCAACAATATTACAATACTCTTCTTCTTTGATTATATCAGGTTTCAAATCTGCTTCTACTATTTTTACAATTGCATTTGTTCCTTTTATCTCTATTCCTATCCATGCTAAATCACTTCTTTTTAATCGTATTTTATCAATTATATTTTTGGTGTTTAAATTTGTTTTAGATGTTCCAACTTTAAAATTATCATCTGCTAAGTCTTTAATAATTTCTTCTGCCGAAATTTTATTATTCCCTATTACTTCAATATTCCATATGAAGTTTGATAATGCAATAACTACAATTATTAAAAGTATAAAAAATATAGCAAAGATTTTTCTTTTTTTATATTTATGTAAGATAAATGGTATTCCTCTTTTCTTTTGTATTTTTACTCTACATTTAGTTTTTTTAGCTATTTCTTTTATTTTTTTAAAATCCCTGATTCCAATATTTACTCTTATAATTGTGGAGTGTTTTCTTTTCATATTCCACAAAAATATTTTTTTACTATTACAAATATTTATAAAACGTTCTATAAAATATCCTTCTACTTCAATATTTACATATCCTAAAATGTAAGCTAATAGTATTTTAAAATACAAACTTTTCCCTCCTATTCTTCATCTGTAATTGTTTCAAAATCAATGCTTTCTATTTTTCCAGTAACTAATAAATCGTCTGTTGTCATTTCTTCTAAATACAAATCATATCCATTTATGTTTAAAATTCCAATATGTGTACTAATCCTAATATAGAAGTCTTGATACTCTAATATTCCTTTATAATTTTCAATCAACATTTGTTTAAAACCTATTACCGTTATTTTAGGTAAATTAGTTGATATTTCTTGAGGGATTTCTAATAAACGATTTATTCTACTTTGTATACTTTTATTTCTCTTAGAAGCTTTTCGCAAACTTTCTCATCTCCCCTATGCTATTTCTTTATAGTTGTCAAAGAATTAAATTTGACACATTAAAAATGTGTAATTATTTTGCAACCATTTACCTTTGGAAATCGTCTAAAGACTTAAACTCATACCCCATCTTCTTAATCTCCTTAATACAATAATCTAGAATATTACTATTATCTTTTGAAGTTGCATGTAGTAATATAACTGCTCCGAGGATGTATGTTATTTAAAATCATCTTTTTTCCATAATCTTCTCTGCCTTGTTTATTTTTGTCCCAATCATCATAGGCAAAACTCCACATAACAGTTTTATAGCCTAATGTATTGGTATATGCTACAGTTCTTTCACTGTATTCTCCTTTTGGTGGACGAATGTATTTCATTTCATAATTAAATTTTTGGTAAACTGCTGTATGCAAATCCATTACTTCTTTTTGTATTTGTTCATTTGTTAAATCTGGCATACTTTTATGATTCACTGTATGATTTCCAATAGTATGGCCTTCATCTATCATCTGCTTTACTAAATCTGATGCAGTGTTTAGATAATGGGCTGTTATAAAAAATGTAGCCGGAACTTGATTTTCCTTTAATACTGCTAGTATTTTAGGTGTATAACCAGCCTCATATCCATTGTCAAAAGTAAGATATACATATTTTGAGTCTTTATTTCCCATTGCAATTCCTTCATATGTATCTATTATTTTTTTATTTATACTTCCTAAATCTGGTTGTTCATTATTGTTAGATCTTTTTATTCCCCAACCAATTCTTTTTTCACTAATTGAACTTGCACTTGTTTCTGTTGCATTGTTTGAATTAATTACAGAAATTGAAAAAATAAATACTAATAAAATTGATGATATAACTATAAGAAAATTTGAATTTTTCTTCATTTTATCCCTCTTTCCCTTTTAATAACAACGCTTTCATTTTTTTCGACATTTTATAGTTTTTTATAAAATTCTTCTTGACAATATTATTTATTTGCATTATATTTATATAGACAATTGGAAAAAAATGGGTAATTTTATATTGTTTTGTCGAATTACCATTGCGCGTTTTTGTTGTGTTAATTTATATTTATTATATTATACGGAGGAAAAATATATGTTAGATTTTGTATTATGTGATGATAATTTTAACGCTTTAACAAGATTAGAAAAGATGCTAGAGTCTTTATTTATCGAGTGTAAAATTAACGCGCGTATTGCATTAAGTACAACAAATCCTGAAGAATTAATTGAATATGTAAAAGTTAACAAGGTTAATGTTGTATTTTTGGATATTGATTTAAAATCTAACATTACTGGACTAGATTTAGCTGATATTATCCGTAAAAAGGATAGAAACATTTATATTATCTTTACGACTGGTCATTTGGAATATGGTTTAATGGCATATAAGTATAAAACTTTTGATTATATACCCAAACCAATAACTGTAGAGAGATTAAAAGATACTATAACTAGGTTAGTCGAAGATTATTCGGGTTCTGAACCCAAGTTTGTAAGACTTGATAATAACAGAACTATTATCAGGCAAGATAGCATTTTGTATATTCAAAAAGAGGGGATGAAAACTATCTTTTATACTGATACCAGGGAATATGAAACTTATAGTTCTTTTAAAGTTATAATGTTACAATTGCCAGACACTTTTATACAATGCCATAAATCATATATTGTAAATACCAAAAAAATAACTAGTGTAGATTTTTCTAACAATGTTATTTTCCTAAATGATAATGAGGACTATAAATGTTATATTGGTCCTAAATATAAAAATAAAATTATGGAGGTTTTTAATTATGCAAATTTTTCAGACAATTTGGACAGCAATGACGACACAGAATGAAATTGCTTTAAGCATTATCTTTTTTCTACTTTCTTTTGTAGAAACTTCAGTGAGTATGTTACTATTTACCACAATTTTTGATATGAAGTCTTCTAGAAAATCTAAAATTATCTATGTATTTTTAGTAGCTATTGTTGGATCTATTATTAGAATATTTGTTCCAGATCCTTACGGATCATTTTTGAATATTTTAGTCGTTATATGTTGTATTAAATTTATATTCAAAACAACTATTTTAAAAGCTTTATTATCAGAATTTATAATGATTGCTTTAAGTATAGTATTGGAATTATTTATGTTGAAATTTTATCAAACTGTTTTAAATCTTCCTTATGATAATGTTATGACAATACCTTTATATAGAGCATTATTTACGCTTAGTATCTACTTATGCATTTACATATTGTATAGAATTATTAGATATTTTAAATTTAATATAAAATTAGAAAATATGACAAGAAAGAATAGAATTTTATTTATAATAAATACTTTACTTGGAATATTAGCAATTGCAACTCAAATATATTTGATGGCTTTTTATAGTGACAAAATGCCAATTTATATTACAATAACAAGTATTTTAAGTTTATTAGCATATTTTGTTATTAGTTTTTATAGTTTATTAAGTACAAATAAATTAGATACTACAACTAGAGATTTAGAAGAAGCACAATTATATAACAAAACTTTAACTATTTTACATGATAGTATTAGAGGTTTTAAACATGATTTTCATAATATTGTTCAAAGTATTGGCGGTTATGCTGACAGAGGTGATTTAGAAGGATTACGTGTTTACTATAGACAACTTTTACAAGATTGTGGACGTACTAATAACTTAACTGCATTAAACCCAGAGGTTATTAACAATCCCGCTATATACAATGTTATGGCTACTAAATATCATAAAGCTGATGAAATTGGTGTTCAAATAAATTTAGGTATTTTTATAGACTTAAACGAAATTGAAAAACATATGAAAATTTATGAATTTACTAGAATATTAGGTATACTTTTAGATAATGCTATTGAAGCTGCTTCCGAATGTGAAAACAAAATAATTCATGTAAGTTTTAGAAAAGAACAAAATCGTAGAAGATTACTTGTAATAATTGATAATACATATAAAAATAAAGATGTAAATGTAGATAAAATTTATGAAAAAGATTTTTCTACTAAATCTAAGGAAACTAATAGTGGACTTGGTTTATGGGAAGTTAGACAAATATTGAAGAAAAATAATAATTTAAATTTATTTACTACCAAAAGTGAAGAATTTTTCTCACAACAATTTGAAATATATTATTAAAAAACAATTACAAAGAGGTATCTTGATTTAAGATACCTCTTTGTAATTGTCTTGTCGTTTTAAGGAAATATTTATATTTATTTATATTATAATTAATCTTTTTTGATTAATGATGCAGGCATTTTAGGTTGATGAACTAATCCAAAAATAATGCATGCATTATTTGTAGATCTTGCATATTTTTCTGCTACTTTAGCTAATAATTTTAACATTTATATTCCTCCTTATATTTTTATTTTTATATCATAAACATTGCCGGCCAATGCATTATAATCTTAAATTGTTTCTTGTGTATATACCTCATAACCATGTTTGTTATTTGTTAACTTATATGAAATTGGTAATACTGTTAGATTTTGCAAAAATATTGCATAAATTATCATGTATGAAAATTGTTTGTATGGGTTAAATATTATTATTGATAATAAAATTACTAATGCTATATATGACTTAATCTTTTTAGATTTTATTTCTTTTTTACTTAAAATTGGTATATTTTCTGTATCTGCTGGAGCATATCTAGCAATTATGATAATACTAAATATTGTTATCAATCCTGCTAATATATAAAGAATATTTTTATCTGATATTAAAATGTATTTTGATAATATAATTGGTAATAAATATAAAATAGATGTTGTAATCATACAACCTAAATGTGTTTTCAAATGAATGCCACCTGTAAAACTTCTATAAGGTGCTATTAAGAAAAATAATAATAAAGTTTGCCATCCCATACTTAATAAAAATCCTATAATGAATAATATTAAAATTTTAGGTAATTCTCCAAAAATTAATCTTACACCAAAGTTAATAATTAATTCTCTTTCCTCATCTATGTCTGTAACCTTTGATTTAATTTTTTCAGTTATCAAATCACAAAATTTATCAATCATTTTCTTACCTCGTTCTTTGTTATCTGTATTTTATAATTTTAAAACGCAAAAATAAAAAAACTTTATAAAGATATAAAAATTGTGTGCAAAATTTGTCGTTTTTTGTTTTAATCACAATTTTTGTATTTTCATAAAGTTTAGTTTAATTTTACAAATATATAATATTTCATAATTGAATATCTTTTAGTATTGCCCAACTTCCAAGCATTTGAGGTACGTCTTTAAATTCCATTAGTTCATTTGTAATAGGATGATATAGTTTTAATTCATATGCCCAAAGTGCAATTTGTTTTCCATGACCTCTTCCACCATATTTTTGATCTCCATATATGCTGTGATTTCTGCTAGATAATTGAACTCTAATTTGGTGATGCCTACCTGTATGTAGGTTTATCCTTAAAACTGATAAGTTTAATTCTTTATCATATTTTAAAACTTCATAATCTAATATTGCTAATTTGCTATTCTTCGTTCCTTCTTTCACAACTTTGCTCATATTAGCTTTTTCGTTTTTTAATAAGTAGTCTTGTAAGGTTCCTTTTTGCTCTTCCATTTTTCCATTTACTATTACTAAATATGTTTTTTGAAATTGTTTTTCTCTTACTTGATTGCTTAGTCTTCCTGCCGATTTTGAAGTTTTAGCAAATACCATTACTCCACCAACAGGTCTATCTAGTCTATGCACTAAACCTAAATAGACATTTCCTGGTTTATTATACTTTTCTTTTAAATAGGCTTTTATTATTGTAAGCATATCTATATCTCCAGTTTTATCTGCTTGTGATGGTATGTTTACTGGCTTTTCTACTACTATTATATGGTTATCTTCAAATATTACTTTTAAATTTTGCATTTAACTCTCCCATCTTCCATAAATACCACATGGTAAAACCATTTTTGAGTTAGTCATAGGAAGACCTATTTCTCCATTTGATACTTTTCCTTTATATTTTTTTGATATTGTAAGTTCCAAAATATTTTGCAAAACTGTGCTTGATATTCCTGTTGTATATGAATTGATTAAGAAAAATAATGGCTTGTCTGATAACACTTGTGTACATAAATTTACAAGTTCTGGTAAGTTTTCTTCAAATTTCCAAACTTCTCCGTTTGCACCTCTACCATAAGATGGTGGATCCATGATTATTGCATCATATTTATTACCTCTACGAATTTCTCTATTTACAAATTTAATAACATCATCAACTATATATCTAACTGGTCTGTCTTGTAATCCTGAAGCTTGTATATTTTCTTTTGCCCATGCTACCATTCCTTTTGAGCTATCTACATGACAAACTTGAGCACCAGCATAGCTACATGCTACTGTTGCTCCTCCTGTATATGCAAATAGATTTAATACTTTTATTTCTCTATTTGCTTTTTGAATTTTTTCTATCATCCAGTCCCAATTAACTGCCTGCTCTGGAAATAAGCCAGTGTGTTTAAATCCCATTGGCTTTATATTAAAGGTTAAATTCTTGTATTTAACTTGCCATGCATCCGGCATTTTTTTATTGTATTCCCAGTTTCCACCACCTGTTGAGCTTCTGTGGTATTTAGCATTAACATTTTTCCACTTTTCTGGAAAACTTTTTTGTGTCCATATTATTTGTGGGTCTGGTCTTACTAAAATAACATTTTTCCATCTTTCTAGTTTTTCACCATTTGCCATGTCTAATATTTCGTAATCTTGCCAATCTTTTGCTACATTCATTTCTAAATATCCTTCCTCTTCTCCATATATAATATTACATAGTTCCAGTTAAAATATGTATAAAATTTGTAACCAACATCACATCCATAACTACAAATGTTAAAAATATTGCCAATGTAGTTACTACTAATTTATGCTTTTTTATTTTTTGTATCAATTTGCTTGTCCATTTTGGTGCCTTCAAACGTAAAGTATTGCTACTTTCATCATAACGTATATTTAAAATTAAATCTTTTGTGTACTCCATAAAATAAAATCCTCCTAATATATTTTCTAATAATATATATTCGCATATTCGGATTTTATGATAAAAATCGTAACACAAATTATTACATTATTCGCTTAATTTCTGCTTTATACTTTTAGCTAGCTTTTCTGTAATTCCTGATACCTCTGTCAATTCTTCTATACTAGCATTTTGTATGTTGTTTATAGTTTTAAATTTCTTTAATAAAGCTTTTTTCTTTGCTTCTCCTATTCCGTCTATTTCGTCTAAAACTGAATGTGTTGTTTGTTTATCTCTTAATTGTCTATGATAATTTATTGCAGTATCATGTATGTTATCTTGAAAATTTGTAATTACTTTCATTAAATTTTCAGATAATTCAAATTCATTTTTATTTTCGTCTATAAGTGCCCTAGTACTATGTTTATCGTCTTTTACCATTCCATATACAGGTATAGATAAGCCTAGCTCTTTAATTGCTTGTTTAGTTGCTCTTATTTGCGTAATTCCACCATCTGCAAATATTACATCTGGTAAGTCACCAAATGCTCCATTTGGGTTATCTATTGAATGAAGTAACCTTCTTTTTACTACCTCTTGCATACATTTAGGGTCATCTTGACTAATTACTGTTTTTATTTTAAATTTTCTTGATAAGTTCTTTTTTAGCTCTCCATCTTTTAATACACACATTGAAGCAACCATAAATTGTCCTGATAAATTTGATATATCATATCCCTCAATTTTTCTAGGTATTTTATCTAATTTTAGCACTTCTTTTAACTCATTTACAACACTATATTTTTCCTTTTCTTTATTCATTATGGTAATTTTAGCATTGTTTTCTGCCATCTCAACTAGCCTTAGTTTTTCTCCCTTTTGAGGTACTTTTATTTCTACCTTATGACTTGAATTTTCTGAAAGTAATTGCTCTAATATTTCTTTATCTTCAATTGCTTCTTTTATCATAATTTTATTTGGTAAAAATACATCATTTATATAATATTGTTTAATAAAACTTGATAAGATTTCTGCATCTGATTCATCTTGCAATCCTTCAAAAAAGTAGTGATGTCTTTCTATCATTTTACTATTACGAATTAAAAATATTTCAACACATACTTGAGTTTGTCCTTTAGCTATACCTATTACATCAATATTGTGTTCTGATATATTAGAAACCTTTTGTCTTTCTTCTGTAATTCTTTGAATAGCATATTTTTTGTCTCTTAATTCTGCTGCTCTTTCAAATTCTAATTTGTCTGCCGCTTCTTTAATATCTTTATCAAGCTCTTTCATTATTTGGTTTGTATTACCTTCTAATAGGCTAATAATTTGATTTATTTCTTTTCTATAATCTTCTTTTGAAATTTTACCAATACAAGGTCCAGAGCATTTTTTAATATGATAATTTAAACATGCTCTACCTTTATATTTAAATGTTTTACATTGTCTAATTTTATATTTTGAATTTATAAAATCTAGCATTGCTTTTGCACTGCCACTATTTGCATATGGTCCAAAATATCTTGCACCATCATTTAATATTCTTCTAGTTAAGTATATATTTGGGAATTCTAGCTTTGTGTTTACTTTGATATATGGGTACGTTTTGTCATCTTTTAATAAAACATTGAATTTTGGCATATTCTTTTTTATTAAGTTACACTCTAAAATAAGTGCCTCTGATTCATTATCTGTAACAATATATTCAAAGTGGTCTATTAAAGACACCATATTTTCAATTCTTTTTGTTTTATTGTTTTTTCTAAAATATTGCCTTACCCTATTTTTTAGAGAAATTGCTTTACCAACATATATAATCTTATCATCTTTGTCATGCATAATATATACGCCTGGTTTGCTAGGCAACTTTTTTAGTTCTTCTTCTATATTAAACACCTTTAGTTTTCCCCCTTAGCATAATATATATTGTAGCATATTTTGCTGCATTTTACAAGGTAAACTTAGGCTTGTGTACATATAAGAAAATAAAATTTGACACATTTTGCATTTTATAGTAATATATTAGCACTAGGAATACAAATTAAAAAAATATCCTTTAGGAGGGTTGTATATATTTAGCGCCAGGACAGTGTTTATACACTGTTGACGAGGTTAGAGTTTATCGAAAGATTCGGCGGATGGCTCTATGGCATGCGTTACTGCCATTACATATTAACCAAAAAATTATAGTGATATAATATAACAAATTTAATATGAGTACGCTTTAATTTGTATGCCTTACTTTAAATTTTAAGGAGGTATATTTTTTATGTGTGGCATTATAGGTTATATAGGAGACAAAAAGGCCACTCCAGTTTTAATAAATGGTTTATTATGTTTAGAATACAGAGGTTATGACTCTGCTGGTATTGCTGTTATCGAAGACGGCAAAATTACTGTAATGAAAGATAAAGGAAGAGTTGCAAATTTAGAAGCAATTGATGGTATAAATGATTTAAAATCTACTATTGGTATTGCACATACAAGATGGGCAACTCATGGAAAACCTGCAAAAGAAAATTCTCATCCTCATATGGATAATAGCGGTGAATTTGCAGTTGTGCACAATGGTATTATTGAAAATTACCATGAATTAAAAGAATTTTTAGCTTCTAAAGGATATTACTTTTTATCACAAACAGACACAGAAATAATTCCTAATTTGATTCATTACTATTACACAAATGGAATAAATGATGATGACAAATTCTTAAGAGCCGTAAAATCTGCAGTCGATGATTTAAAAGGAAGTTATGCACTAGAAATTATTTCTAACTTACATCCTGATAGAGTTATTGTAGTTAGAAAAGATAGTCCTTTAGTTTTAGGAAAAGGAAATAGTGAAAACTTTATTGCATCAGATATTCCTGCTGTTTTAAAATATACAAAGGAATTTTATTTGTTAGATGACCAAGAGTATGCAGTTGTTTATAAAGACCATATAGATTTTTATGATAATAGCTTAACTTCTCATAGCAAAGCTATTAAGAATATTGAATGGGATGCTACTGCAGCAGAGAAAAATGGCTATGAAGATTATATGTTAAAAGAAATATTTGAACAACCAACTGCAATTCGTGAGACCATTGGTTCTAGATTTAAACTTGGAGAAAAATGCAGTTTTGATGACATAGACATTTCAAAAGAATATTTAGAGAAAATAAATAAGATATATATTGTTGCTTGTGGTACAGCTATGCATGCAGGTTTAGTTGGAAAAAATGCAATTGAAAAACTTTGCAAAATTCCTACTGTAGTCGATATTGCATCTGAGTTCCGTTATCGTGACCCTATTATAGATGATAAAACACTTTGTATCTATATTAGTCAATCTGGCGAAACTGCTGATACAATTGCAGCTTTAAAACTTGCTAAGGCTAAAGGTGCTAAAACATTAGCTGTTTCAAATGTAATTGGAAGTTCAATTACTCGTGAGGCTGATTATACAATATATACTCATGCCGGTCCTGAAATTGCTGTTGCTTCTACAAAAGCGTATACTTCACAAGTTGTGTTAATGGTAATTTTAGCTATGTATTTTGCTGAAGTTTTAGGATCATATGATGGAATTGAAAAATTAAAAGCTGATATTTTAGATTTACCTGCTAAAGTTGAAGCCATGTTAGATGAAACAGATGCTATTAAAGAGTTTGCTAACAAAGTATATACTGAGCATGATATGTACTTTTTAGGTAGAGGTACTGATTACAATGTTGCAATGGAAGGTTCTTTGAAATTAAAAGAAATTTCATATATTCATTCTGAGGCATATGCTTCTGGCGAATTAAAACATGGACCTATTGCTTTAATTGAAAATGGTATAACTGTAATTAGTATTTTAACAGATCCTAATTTAGTTGAAAAATCTATTAGCAACATTCAAGAAGTTATAACAAGAGGTGCTAAAACTTTAGTAATTACAAACCAAAAATTATCAAATAATTCATTTAATTATGTTATAAATATTCCTGAAACTAATAGCCTAATTTCACCTATCCTTTCTGTTATCCCACTTCAGTTACTTTCTTACTACATTGCTAAAAATAAAGGATTAGATGTTGATAAACCAAGAAACTTAGCTAAATCAGTTACAGTTGAATAAACTAAGGTGACATGGTCAAAAAGCGCCCACCTAATTACACCCAATTATGGCTAACAAAACAAAGTCATAATTGGGTGCTTTTTGTTCTCGTCTCTATTGGCACACTTTAGATAAATAGTTTTAATATTATTAACAGTATTGCCCCTGGAATTCCTAAAATACCTACTAATACTGCTGTAACAACATTCAACCCTATATGAAATCCCCATGCTGAACCTATTAGATTTATTATAAATATAAGTAGTCCACCTAATACAGAGTTTACTATTAATTTAAACAATGCTTTTAATGGAACTGAAAATATTTTTCCTACAATCCATAAAACTACTATACATCCTAAAATAACTAAAGCATTAGAAAAATCCAATTTTTATCACCATTCCTTTAGTAATATGTATGATAAAAATTGGACAAATATTACTTATCCTACCTGATTTTTTTTGAAATAAATTTCTTCTATCATATTTAGAGATAGTCCCTTGTCTTTGGCTTTATTTACTAAAAAATCTACTTTACTTTTACTAGCTTTAATTTGATATACATAATAGTCCACTAAACCTTCTTCTGCCGTTTCAAAATTCTTAGTTGCTAAATTCAATTCTTTTTTTGCTTTTATTAAGCTCATTATAAGTTCTACCTTTTTATCTTCATCGGTTTTATCTTTTATATTTGTTTCTTTTTGATATTCTTCAAACATTGCTTGTCTCCCTTTTTGTAGTTTCTTATTATATTATATACTTTAATTACCAATTTATTCGTTATACTTTAAGAAATATTGATTTTTGAAGAATGATTTGCTATAATTACTATGTAAATTATTTGAAATAGAGGTATAATTATGATAGACATTAAATTTTTAAGAGAAAACCCAGATGTAGTTAAGGAAAATATAAAAAAGAAATTCCAAGACCATAAACTTGTATTAGTTGATGAAGTCCTTGAATTAGATGCTAAAAACCGTGAAGCAAAACTAAATGGTGATGATTTAAGAAGTAAAAGAAATTCATTAAGTAGTGAAATCGGTAACTTAATGAAACAAGGCAAAAAAGCTGAAGCAGAAAGTATAAAAGCACAAGTACAAGAAATTAACAACAAATTACTTGAAAATGAAAAACTTGAAGAAGAATATTCTGCACAAATTCAAGAAAAAATGATGAAAATTCCTAACATTATTCATGAGTCAGTTCCTATTGGAAAAGATGATAGTGAAAATGTTGAGATTCAAAAGTTTGGAGACCCAGTTGTTCCAAGTTATGAAATTCCATATCATACAGATATTATGGAAGCATTTGAAGGTATTGACTTAGACGCTGCTCGTAGAGTTGCTGGTAATGGCTTTTATTATTTAATGGGTGATATTGCTAGACTTCATTCTGCAGTTATTTCTTATGCTAGAGATTTTATGATAAATAAAGGGTTTACCTATTGTGTTCCACCTTTTATGATTCGTAGCAGTGTAGTGACTGGTGTTATGAGCTTTGAAGAAATGGACGCAATGATGTATAAAATAGAAGGAGAAGATTTATATTTAATTGGTACAAGTGAACATTCTATGATTGGTAAATTTAAAGACCAAATTCTTCAAAAGGATAAAGTTCCTTATACAATGACTTCATATTCTCCTTGTTTTAGAAAAGAAAAAGGTGCTCATGGTATTGAAGAACGTGGTGTTTACCGTATTCATCAATTTGAAAAGCAAGAAATGATTGTTGTTTGTGAACCTGAAGATAGTTGGAATTGGTATGATAAATTATGGTCATACACAGTTGAGTTGTTTAGAAACATGGATATTCCAGTTCGTACTCTTGAATGTTGCAGTGGTGATTTAGCTGACTTAAAAGCTAAAAGCTGTGATGTTGAAGCTTGGAGCCCTAGACAACAAAAATACTTTGAGGTTGGTAGTTGTTCTAACTTAACTGATGCTCAAGCTAGACGTTTAGGTATTAGAATTAAAGGTGAAAAACAAAATTATTATGCTCACACATTAAATAATACTGTTGTTGCTCCACCTCGTATGTTAATTGCCTTACTTGAGAATAATTATCAGGAGGACGGAAGTGTTAAAATCCCTGAAGTTTTATGGCCATATATGGGTGGAACTAAGGTTTTAAAACCAATTAAATAACCTTATTGAAAGTAGGTGCAAAATGTTTATTAAGAATCCTGAATTTAGAATTTCTGCTGTTAGTCCTAAGCAATATCCTGATGATGGATTACCTCAGGTAGTACTTGTTGGAAAGTCTAACGTTGGAAAATCTAGTTTTATAAATACATTAGTTAATCGAAAAAAATTAGCTAGAACCAGCAGTGAGCCTGGTAAAACAAGACAAATAAATTTTTATAATATGGATGAAAAGTTTTACTTAGTTGACTTGCCTGGTTATGGTTTTAGTAAAATGTCTAAGCAAGAACAAGCAAATGTCGGAACTTTTATTGAAGAATACTTACAAAAAAGTAAAAACATTGCTTTAATAGTATTTTTAATAGATATTAGACATGATCCTACTGCTAATGATAAACTTATGTATGATTATATTTTTAAAACTAATTTGCCTTGTATTGTAATTGCAAATAAAGCTGATAAGATTGCAATTACAAAGGTTGATGACGCAGTAATTAATTTACAAAATATTTTAAATCCATTAAAAGATATTGCATTTTTTCCATGTTCTAGTGAGAGAAAAATATATACAGACAGAGTTTGGGAAGAAATCGAAAAATATATATAGTTAAAAAATCGACAAGATATGACATATTTTGTCGATTTTCATTGACTATTTACTCCTAAAGTATTATAATAAGTTCACGCTCTTAGTAAGAGCAAATTTTTTATTGGAGGATTTCGACTATGGGTAAATTGCGGAGATTTATTATTGTAAGTTTTATGACAGAAGAGCATGCAAAAGCTGCGCTTCTCGAAACGAAGTCGAACTTCTATCAAGGAGTTCGTGCAAATGCTCACGATTTTAATCACGTAAAGGGCAATACCGTGTTTTTTATGAGTACTAGGGACAGTGCTCGTGACCATAAAATCAAAGAATTTTTGATGTCGCAGGAAGGTTCGCTTCCTCATGTATGTCGTTTCCAGGTTGGATAATCTTTTAATAAAGAGGGTGGTTTTAATAAACCATCCTCTTTGTTTGTTATCTTTCTTTTTTAGTTATTGCTTTCAATGCTTTAGGACGTTCTAAAACAACTACATGTCCACATCCTAAACACTTCATTTTAAAATCAACACCAACTCTAGTCAATTCCCATAGTTTACTTCCACAAGGATGTTGTTTTTTTGTTCTAACAATATCGCCTACATTATATTCCATAGGAACTCACTCCTTTTTTTATTTTTCAATTATATTTTTAAATCTTTTTTCTACGCTTTCTTTTCCTAATACTTGCATAATTTCATATAAGTCTGGCGTTTGTTGTCTTCCTGTTAACGAAACCCTTAATACTGTACTAACATCGCCAACATGTGCTTTCCATTTTTCAGGTTCTTGTTTGAACATTTTTACTTCTCTAGCATATCCTAATTCTTCTGATAAATCTTTTATTTTATCAAACCATGTTTGTTTATCATCATTTATATTAAAATATTTTTCTAGGTATAATGATAATATTTTTTTAATTTCTTCTTTATCATTTATTTTAGCATATTCAAAGTTATTGTCTAAACTAAAGAATTTTTCATCATACATATAGTAAATTGCATTTTTTATTTCTGCCCATTTAGATATATCTTTTCTAGGTTTAGCTGTTCCTCTTTCAATTCCAAATACTTTTAAAGCATATTCTTTATCTTGTAACATTTCTTCAAGTTCTTTGTCATAACGTTTTGCCCAGTTTAAAGAATCTTCATATACTCTTTCTTTAGAATATGTAGATATAACATTTTTTGATATGTCTAATAATTTTATCATATCAAAAATTGCTCCACTTACACTCATTTTGTTAAGTTCAAATTCAAATTCTGATATATCTTTATCTGGATTTGATCTTTTCCATGTTTCAAAGTTTGAATTTGCTATATTTAATAAATATTGATATACAGCTTCTGCTGGTATTCCTTCTTCATGATAATAACTAACTGCTGCTTCTGGGTCTTTACGTTTACTAATTTTACGTTTTTTGCCTTCATCATCTTTTAATATTGCTGATGTATGTGCATATTTAGGTACTGCAAATCCTAAGGCTTTAAATAACTCTAAATGAAGTGGTACTGAGGATAACCATTCGTCAGCACGAATTACATGTGTAACTCTCATTAAGTGGTCATCAACAGCGTGTGCAAAATGGTATGTTGGTAAACCATCTGCTTTTATAATAACTATATCTTGATCATTTTCAGGAAATTCAACATTTCCTTTTATTACATCATGATGTCTAATTTTTCTTTCTTCATTTCCCATAGATTTAAATCTAACTATATATGGTTCACCAGCTTTTATTTTTTTTGCCGCTTCTTCTACTGATAAATTACGGTATGTTGCCCATACTCCATAATAACCAGGTCTAATTTTAGCTGCTTCTTGTTTTTTACGCATTTCATCAAGTTCTTCTGGAGTTGCAAAACATGGGTATGCTCTACCTTGTTCTATTAAATATTTAGCAAAAGCCTGATATATGTCCTTTCTGGCACTTTGTTTATATGGTCCATAATTACCTTTTTCTTCAGTTTCATTTATCATACCTTCGTCAAATACAATTCCAAAATCTTTAACTGCTTCTACTATTTGTACTACACCATTTTCAATTAACCTTTTTTGGTCTGTATCTTCTATCCTTAATATACTAACACCTTTAGTTTGTTTTGCAAGTGTTGTACATATAATGCTTTGATATAACCCACCAATATGAACATACCCTGTTGGGCTTGGTGCAAAACGCACTACCATTGCTCCTTCTGGTAAGTTTCTTTCTGGATATTTTTCCTCATAATATGAAATTGGCTTTGCATTTGGAAATATTAAATTTGCTAAATCCTTATAATCCATTTTTCTCTTCCCCTTTTCAAAATAATTTAATTCTAAATGTTTAATTTTGAAATAATTAAACTTCGGTAATAATTGGTAAAATCATAGGATTTCTTTTTGTTTTTTCAAATATATAGTCTCTTAGAGTATCTTTTAGGTTTGATTTTATTGTTGACCAGTCTGTAATGTGACCTTCTTCACATTTTTTTACTTCTTCATAAATTACTCTTTTAATGTCTTCCATTAAATTTTCTGATTCTCTAACATATACGAAACCTCTTGATACTACATCTGGTTCTGATACTATTTCTCCTGTATCTGAATCCATTGCAACAACTATAACTATTAATCCATCTTGTGATAAGTGTTGTCTGTCACGAAGTACTATATTTCCAACGTCTCCAACGCCTAGTCCATCTACTAAAACTTTTCCATTTGGTACTGAAGTAGTAAGTGTTGCTTCATTTTCATTTAGTTCTAATATTCTACCATTTGTCATCATAAATATATTTTTAGCTTCTATTCCTAGTTTTTTAGCTGTTTCTGAATGTGCTCTAAGTTGTCTATATTCACCATGTACTGGTATAAAGAATTTTGGTTTTGCTAAAGTGATTATCAATTTTTGTTCTTCTTGACATGCGTGACCTGATACGTGCACATCTTCTAATGAGCTATATATAACCTCTGCTCCTATTTTCATAAGGTCATCTATTACTTTTGATACGTATTTTTCATTTCCCGGAATTGGAGTAGCTGATATTATTACCATATCATTTGGAGTTATAGTAACTTTTTTATGGTCTCCATTTGCCATTCTAGTTAATGCAGACATTGCTTCTCCTTGGCTTCCTGTAGTTATAATAACTAATTGATCATCTCTATAGTTTTTGATATTATCAATATCAATAAATACGTTCTCGGCATCTTGTATATAACCAAGCTCCATTGCTGCTTCTATCATATTCATCATACTTCTACCACATACAGCAATTTTTCTTCCATATTTAATTGAAGAATTTACTATTTGTTGCACACGATGCACATTTGACGCAAATGTTGCAACAACTATTCTTTTTGAATTATTTAAGAATAGTTTATCAAATACTTCTCCAACAGAGCTCTCAGACATTGTAAATCCTTTTCTTTCACTGTTTGTACTATCTGAAAGTAATGCTAAAATTCCTTCATTACCTAATTCTGCAATTCTGTTTAAGTCAATTACTTTATCATCTATTGGTGTATAATCTATTTTAAAGTCACCTGTGTGAAGTATTGTTCCCACTGGTGTTTTAATTGCAAGCATTACGGCATCTGGAATACTATGGTTACTGCTAATAAATTCCACTTGCATATTTTTAAATTTAACTGTTTGACCTTGTTCTACAATGTTTAATTTTGTAGTATTTACTAAATTATGTTCCTCTAATTTATTTTTGATTAATGATACTGTTAATCTAGTAGCATATATTGGAATGTTAATTTGTTTTAATATATATGGAATTGCTCCAATATGATCCTCATGTCCGTGTGTTATAACTAAACCTTTTACTTTTTCTTGATTTTTTAATAAATATGTTATATCAGGTATTACTAAGTCTACACCTAGCATATCATTTCCTGGAAACTCTAATCCACAGTCTACTAATATTATCTCGTCTTCATATTCAAAAACTGTAATATTTTTTCCTATTTCTTGTAATCCACCTAATGGAATAATTTTTAAATTAGGTTTTTTGAAATTAAATTGCATAATTTCTTTGTTAGTTGACCTATTATTTCTTGTTCTAGTATTTGTATTTCTTTTTGTAGTAGGTCTTTTCTTTTCTACTGTGGCCTTTTTTTCTCCTTCTATTTCTTTTTTGTTTTGATTAACTCTATTGTTTTTTCTAACTGAGTATCCTTTTTTCTCTCTTCTCTCAGTACTCTCTTTTTGTCTAGTATCCTTTTGTTTTAATTCATTTGTCATTAAAAATTTCTCTCCTTCTTTTTTAAATTGTTGTTTTTCTCATTATTTTATTTATTACATCAACAATAATATATCTGTAGCTTTTGCACAGATATTTTATCCAAAACTTTTAAATATATTTCCTTTTCCGCCCTAAAATATATTTTTTAAGTTTCTATTTTTAATTTTAAATCCGCTCTTATAATAAACAATATAAATCTCTTCTTTACCATATTGGTAACAACTGTTAATTATTATACTATTTTTTCTCACTTTTGTCAAATAGTTGCTCCAATGATGCCTGCATCATTGCCAAGAAGTGCTAATTTTATATCTGGAATTCTATCTTTATAAAAAGATTTTCTTTCATTATAGTATTTTTCTAAAAATGGTTTGTATAATATTTCTTCAAAATATACAAAACCTCCACCTAAACATATTGCTTGTGGTGCAAATATGTCTATAATATTTGATAAGCCAATATTTAGGTTGTCAATATATTCCTCTAATATCTTTTTAATATTTTCTTCTTTAGCTCTCCATTTCAAAATTTCTAATAACTCTTTTGAAGAAACTTCTTTTGACAAATTCATTTCATCTATTAATTTATCTTTTAATCTTTTAACAGAACAAAGTGTTTCGAAACATCCTGTTTTTCCACAATTACATTTAATCCCATTTTTATCAATTACCATATGTCCTATTTCCATTCCTGGATTTTGTATTGGTTTTAATTCCTTACCATTCATAAATACACTTGCTCCAATACCAGTTCCTAAACATAAAAATACTGCATCTTGATATTCTTTTAATGCTCCATACGTTTTTTCAGCTAGTCCCGCACATTTAGCATCATTCTTTAACAGTACAGGTATATCAAAATGTTCCATCAAAATAGATGAAATATCAAATTCTTTTATCTTTAGATTTATAAGATTTGTTAATACACCATCTCTTGGCGTTCCTGGTGATCCTATTCCAATTTTTTCTATGTTATGGTTTTCTTTAATTTTTGATATAATTTCTATAATGTATGTAGAAATTTCTGCTTTAGCTTGATCTCCTACAGTTTTTATATCTTTTTCAAATTTTTCTATAATTTTCCCGTTTTCATTTACTATTCCTATAGCAACATGACTGCCACCCATATCAATTCCAATTTTCATTTTATTCTCCTTTACAATGCTAAAAAGCTCCGTTTATAACAGAGCTTTTTATATTTTACTATATATCTAGACCATCTAACATGAATCCACCCATATATAAGTTGATACATGGTACAAGAAGGACCACAACAAGGAATATTATTAATGTACCAACAAATAAGTATGAAATCTCTGGTAATACTTTCATGATTTTACTTAGGCTATTTTGAATATCCACATCCATATAATCTAATAATTTTTCCATCATATCTGGAAGGTCAGTTTGCATACCTATTTTTAACATTTCTACTTCCATAGCTGAGCATAAACCTGATTTTTCAAATGGCTCAATCCATGAAGCTCCTATTAATATATTATTTATAGAAGTTTCTACTATTGAAAGTAAAACGTAGTTTTTTATAACTGATTTACTAACTTCTAGTGCCTCTTGAATTCTCATTCCATTTCTTAAATTCAATAGCATCGCTCTCATAAGTCTTGAAAAATCGATTCCAAATACTAATCTACCAAATACTGGAGCTTTATATTTAAAATAGTGCCAGTTGTATTTTCCCTTTGGCGTATTTATATATCCCATAATTAATAATAGAATAACTCCTATAATTGCGACAGGAATATACCAAATTTTTCCAAAGTTATCAACCAGATTCATAAACCATAAAGTTGGACCAGGCAGTGTAGTTCCCTGACCTATTGATGCAAATACTTTCTGGATTTCCGGTAATATAAATATTGTTCCACCAATTAATAATAGAAATATACCTATAAATTGTAGTAAATTAGGTATTAATATTTTCTTTATTCTTTTGCTTCTCGTAGTTGTATCTTCCAAGTATTCAACTGCTTGTTGTAGAGAATTTGTAAGCGAACCAGAAAGTTCTCCTACTTTTATCATGTTAATATATACATATGGAAAAATATTAGAATAGTATTCCATTGTTGTATACATATATTCTCCGCCTTCTACACCTGCTAATATATCCTCTAATACTCCTTTAAAAGATAAGTTTTCTGTACTATTTATTATAGTGCTTAGAGCATGAATATTATTGAAGTCTGCCTTTTTTAATAAGTAAAAATTCTGTGTAAATATAATAACATCTTTTATAGTTATTTTCTGTCCAGCAGCTAGGATTAAGTTTATTTTCTCCCTAGCACTTGGTCTATAATCTTCTCTACCTTGAAGTACGCTTGCCGAATTAGCAGTTTTCATTATACCATCAATATCAATAATGTTCTTTTTTGGAACTTTGCTTTTCTTACTTCTATAGCTAACTTGTATAACTTCTATAGGCATCAAATCATTTGATTTTAATTTTTTTACTAGAGTATTTTTACTAGATTCTTCAACCTTATTTCGTACAATTTGCCCTCTTCTAGTTACAGCTCTATATACATATTCAGGCATTAGTTTACCTCCTTTTCCTAGCTTTCCATATTAAGTCTTTTATTTTCATTTTCCTTTTTTATTTTTAATTGCATAATTGTTCTATTTAAAATTTCAATATTCTTCTCTTCAATTTGAGCTTTTGCTTGATCTAATGAAATTCTATCATCAACAAACAATTGAGCAAGTGAATTTATTAATCCTATACTTCCTTTATCTGCTCCACTTTGAATAGCATCTTCTATCTCTGAAACTCCAAGTTTTTCTTTTCTTATTACACCAGCAATTGTATTATCTACTACCATTACTTCTGGAACCAACACAAGTGAGTCATCTCTTCCTTTTAATAGTCTTTGTGAAACAACCAATTTTAATAATGATGCTATTAAGTATTTTATAGTTTGTTGATCTCTAATATCATAAAAGTTTATCATTCTGTCTATAGTTTCTGCACAAGACTTTGTATGTAATGTTCCTATTACTAAATGTCCTGCCTCTGCTGTTTCAATAGCTGCATCCATGGTTTCTCTATCACGAATCTCACCGATTATTAGAATGTCACAATCTTCTCTTAAGCAGTTTTTTACACCTGAGCTATAGTCTGGACAATCTCTTCCTATTCCTACTTCTTTTTGTACAATTATAGATTTTTTGCATTTGTGCTTATACTCAACTGGGCTTTCAAGTGATAATATTTTTTTATTTTCATTTTCATTTACTTCATTTATTAACGCATTCAAAGTTGTAGTTTTACCAGAGTTTGTCTTTCCTGTTACTAATATTAGTCCTTGTGGTTGACTCATCATTCTTCTAACTATATCTGGCACTCCCAATTCCTCATATTTGGGTAGTTTACTTTTTATTAATCTCAATACTACTACTGGTAAATCATCTGATACAGAAATATTTACCCTTATTCTAGTTCCTTCAAATTCATAAGAAGAATCTAGTTTCTTTTCTTCTTTGAATACTTCATCTTTTTCTATGTTTCCTCTTACAAAGTAATCATATATTTCAAACATATCTTCTTCTGTTAATGCATCAAATCCATCTATATCTACCAAATCTCTTCTTACTCTTAAACAAGGTTTTATCCCCCCAATTAAGTGTATATCTGAAGCATCTTTTTCTATTGCTATTCTTAAAATCTTATCTATATCAACCATGATTTCCTCCTAAGTTACTTAATAAATTATAAGCTTATTATTTATTTCATCTAATGTTGTCATTCCGTCTACAACTTTTTTAAGTCCGTCTATTAAAAGTGGTTTGTAACCTGACTCCAAAGCTTTTTTTCTAATTTCCATACTAGAAGCATCACGTGAAATCAATTCTTTAATTTCATCATCTATAGTTAATACTTCAAATATTCCTATTCTATCAAGATATCCACTTTGGTTACATTTTTTACATCCTACAATTTCATACGTCTTTTTATTTGTAAAGTCAAAATTTACGTTGTATTTTTCCCCTATTTTATTTATAATTTCTTTCTCTTGCTCTGTAAAATCTCTTTTTTTAGCACAATGAGGGCAAACTTTTCTTACTAATCTTTGTGAAACAGAAGTTGCTAAAATACTTGCAATATCATAGTTTGACATACCCATTTTTCTAAGTCTGGTAATAACCTCTATACTGTCAATTGTATGTATTGTTGATAGTACATAGTGTCCTGTTTGTCCAGCTTGCATTGCAATTTCGGCTGTTTCCCTATCACGAATTTCTCCTACTAGGATAATATCTGGATCTTGTCTTAATACTGTTCTCAATGAATCTGAAAAAGTAGTTTTAGAATCCATTTCTATTTGATTTAATCCATCAATTCTTATTTCAACAGGGTCTTCAATTGTAGTAATGTTTATTTGTGGTCTATTTAGATAATCAATTATACTATATAATGTAGTAGTTTTACCTTCACCCGTTGGTGCTGCTACTATTGTAATACAGTTCTTTTTATTGAAACACTTTCTAACTAGTTGTTCATCATTTGGAAATCCTAATTCAAATATTTGACGAATATTTCCATTTTTCTTTAATAATCTTAATACGAATTTCTCTCCATATACATTTTTTTGTGAAGAAACACGAATATTATAATCAGGATAAGCAAGTATTCTACCATCTTGTGATTCTTGTTTTTCTTGATGCATGTTAGAAATTGCCTTTAATCTACCTATTATTTGGGTTTGTTTTTCTTTTTCAATCTCAACAGCTGTAACAAGTTGTCCATCTATTCTATACCTAACTCTTAATAGATTTTCAAGTGGTTCAATATGTATATCACTCGCTCTTTTTTCCATAGCTGTTTTTATAATACTATCAACCAAACCTGAGATATCTGCATTTGTATTAATATTGTCAGATACCCCTCCTTCTAAAGACTCGATTATTTTTTCAATATTTGTTTCAAAAGTTATATATTTTTCCATTACTAGTCCTTTATTTAATAATAAAAGCCTAATAACCTCTATAGATCTTTTATTAGAAGTATCTGCAAAACATACTTTTATTTTACCAGAAGCAATTTCAAATGGAATAGCTTTATTTTGTTTCATTATATCTAGTGATATGTATTCCAAAGCATCTATCCTAACATCTTTTTCTTGTAAATATATTGCTTTTTCATCTAAAATTTCTCCCATAGCGTTGATTAAAATATCAGAATCACATAGCTTTAATATATCCAATATATCACCAATTTTTTTGTTTGGATGTGTTTTTTGATAGTCTAAAGCTTTTTCTATGTCTGCTTCTTTTACAACACCTTTTTTTACTAATTCAATTCCTATTGGTTGTCTTTTTTCCATTTGTAGTTCTCCTTTCTCTTTTTCCTTAGTCTATATTTATTATACTATAAAATTCGATAAATAAATATATTTTTTTTGATTTACAATAATTTACCAATATCTTAAAACATACTCAATTTGTTTTACATATGACTTCTCATCTTCGCCAACATCTAAATTAACTGTTATTATATTTTTAGTTGTCCAGTCAACTTGATAAGTTTCTTGTGAGAACACAGCACTTTTAATATTAGTTGCAATTTCTTTGTCATTACGATATATACTTCCGTCTTCATATTTATATTTAGTTCCATCTTCAAATATTATGCTATTCGTTGTAACATCTGCTGTTGTGTTGTTTTTCACATCTTGAACAAAAAACATATTAAATTTGTTATATTCAACTACATAATTACTATCAGTTTTTATCAATTTCATATTAGTATAAAAATATGAACTCAAAAGTCCCATAGTACTTATTACCACTGTAGCTACAGCAATATATATGACCAGTGCCGTTAAGGTAACGCCTTTTTCTGACCTCATAATCAATCAATCTCCTTATAATTCTTTTATTTTTAGTCTTTGAATACGTATATTTCTTGAATCATTTGCAAAATTATATGCTAAATTTATATCAACTTCTTTTACACAAGATAGAGTTTCTCCATCCGGTTTATAGTCTGAAACATCTATTGTAACAGTGAAATTGGCTGGTACATTAAACATGCTAGCTAATGAATCTCCCATTCCACTCTCTACATCGTCAAAGCTAATTTTGTCTATATATTCTGCTATTTGAATAGCATATAAAGTTCCTACCTCATCAACTTGACTATCAGATTGAACTCTGAATGTTGCTACAATTGCAGTTCCTATTATTCCAGCAAATAATGTAAAAATTGCTATTGCAACTATTAAATCTTGCATTGTAAAACCATTATTAGATTTTAACTTTAAAAATCGTTGTTTTTCCATACTTCCCTCTAAATTATAAAATAAAAAAATTAGTTACTATTAAGCATACAATATTGGTCACACACAAATAAAATCCTATAGGTATTTGAGTTATATTTTCATTCTTTCTTACATTCTTCTTTTTGCTCAATTTAGCCAGTAAAGTTTGAAATGCAATACAAAGTAATGTGAAAATAATAGTCAATATTGTAATTGTTTCATATGTATAACCTAACATTAACACACAAAGTAATAAGTTCTCTATAACGTAGCTGTTTTTTGCTTTTTTTCTTAAAATAAATATATCAATTAACATTAGTATACATATAATGCTCAAATATATAACATATCTATATATATTAAAATTATTTTCTACTATATATAGATAAATTATATATATAGTTTGTATAATAAATCCAAATAAAAGTACAGATTTTTGAATATAAGTTCTATCTTTATCAATACCAGCAATAATAAATAAGCTTGCAAGGTATAATATACCAAATATAAAGTAAATCCATGTATTCATATCTGTATGTAATATATCTAAATTTAAAGATAAAGCAAATAAAACAAAAACTACTCCAGACATTATTTCTAGTAAGAAATATCTTGGACGTATTTTTTGTTTACAATATCTACATTTCCCTCCTAAAAATAAATAACTTAATATAGGAATTAAATCTAAAAATTCTAGTCTATGATTGCAGTTTGGACAAAAAGATCTCTCATGAGTTATATCTTTTCCAAGTGGTATACGATAAACTGCTAATGTAAAAAAGCTTCCAAATAAAGCTCCTATGCAAAATATTAAAATGTATAATATTATATTCATATTTTCTCCGTTAACTTTAAAGTGTTTTTATATAAATCAAGGCATATACTTTATGCATATGCCCTAATCATAATTGATTTTTCTATCAAATTATTTTTTTACAGCTGTAATTTCAGTAACTACACCATTTGCAATTGTAACAGTGTGTGTATAACTACTTGTTGCAACTGTTACTGTTCCTGCTATAACTCCACCAGTAATTGTTGGTGCTGTTGTAGCTGTTACTGACCATCCTGATGGTACATATTTTGAAATCAAATCTTTAGCTTCTGTTTTAGTTGTTTTGCTTGCATCATAATATTCCATCATGCATTCTGCTTGTGCACTGCTAACAGCGTCTCTAATAGTTGCTTGCTCAGATACCATTCCTGCTTCTTGAGCTTTTGTAAATATTCCATTATTTGATAAAGCATAAGTAATTGTTACCCCTGCTAAAATTAATAATACAACTATTGTAACAACTAAAGCAACTAATGTAATACCTCTTTCGTTTCTCATTGTATATTACTCCTTTCTCTTTAGATTTTTTGTATATATTTATTTAAATAAATATAACCTATAATTATTTTGTACCCGTATCATTGTAGAAAGTTCCTGTTGATTTTGGGTCTACATTTGTATTTGTGTCAATAACTTCATTGTTGCTTGTATTTTCTTCATTTTCTACAGTATTACTTGCCGCAAAAGGGTTTGCCTTACCTGTAGTATATGAATTAGTTTGTCTATATAATTTTAAGTCCGAACCGTCAATTTCATATGAAATTTCTTGTTTTTCTTCTTCAGAAGTTTTTTGATCTATTTCGGTTCTTACATTTTCTGGAGTGCTATATTCTGCCAATTTATTAGGTATGGTTTTATTTGTAGGAATATAGTTATAAAACATAACTCCTAAAATTAATACAATAGCCACACATAGCAATAGCATTATAAAAATTTCTTTAAAAACTGATTTTAACATTCTTATCTCCTTTGTCTAGTCTTATGGTTGTGTTGTCTCAGTTGTTGAATTTGTATTTTGTGTATTTGTGTCTGGCGTATTTGTTGGTGCACTTTCTGTTATTATAGTACTTTGAACTGCAGTATTTACGCCTTCTGTTTTTATATTAATGTTTCTTGTTTCAAACGTAGCTTGCAAGTTGTTTCCACCTGGTATTAGTTTGAAGTTTTCGATTCTAAATCCTAGTTTACTATCATTTTCAATAGCTGAAACAAAACTTAAAATTGGAATATAATCTCCTGAAACAGTAAACTTAATACTATTATTTGTAGGTGTATAACTTAAGTATACGCCTTCTGCTGTTGCATGTCTTCCTAATCTAGTCCATAAAAATTCTACTGTGTAAGTTTCTACTGTAGTAGCCTTATTTATTTCTGACTTTGTACTTACATCTGCTAAGTCTTGATATTCCTCTTTGGCTGCTAACAAACTAGAAACAGTACTATCTAAAGTTTCCAATTCAGTTGGATAATTGCTTCTGATTAATTTTTCTGTTTCTGAAATTTCTGCTGTTAATTTGTCATTGCCTTCAATGATTTGTTTTACACTTAAAATTTTAAAATTGCCAATTGTTAAACCTTTAGTAATTACTAAAACTGCCATGACAATTAACAATATTGTTAAAATACCTATTAGAATTTTTCTCATGGCAAATCTCCTTCTATCCTAACTTTAACTACTTCACCACTTCTTTCTCCATCTGAAGATACCACAGTACTTGGTGATAATATTCCTTGAGTTTTTAAGATAGCTTTAAAATATCCTAATTGCTCATATTTTTGTGATTGTGCTTGTATTATAATATGTTTTGCGCTTGGATTCTCAATAGATGTAATTTGTACACCTTGTGGTATAGAATGCATTATTTGACTAAGTAGATTTGGTATATTATTTCTATTTTTATTGTTTTCTGATACCTGATTGCTAATATTTCTTAAGTTCTCTGTCAAGCGTTGATACTCACTTGTTTTACTTTGTACATCTTTTATGTCTTTTTCTACTTCTGTTATTTTATAAACTGTGTCTTGTTTTACTTCTGCTACTTCTAGATTTTTCTTATCAATTTCTTTATTCAAAAATATTGAGAATCCTGAATACATAACAGTTAATATTAAAGCTCCACCTAGCACTCTAAGCATCCATCTTTCAGATGGACTTAATTTGCCTCTAAAATTTGTGCTAAACATGTTAGATAATACTTTATTTTGTTTTTTATCTGTTTTGTCTTCTCTACTTATATTAAGCTTTGCAAATATATCATCTATATTGTCTTTAAATGTATGTTTTTTAAAATTCATATCTTTCAAGCCATATTCTAAGCCTTGTAAAGCTAATGATATTGCAGAGTTAACTTCAATATAATCTTTTATATTGATTTTTACTGTATCTTTAATAAAGAATGGTTTTAATATCTCAACTTTTTCATTTTGTAATACTTCTTGAAAGTATAAGTCAATATTATTAACTACCGACAAGGTTCCTGTCAAATATACCCTGTCTATTTTTATTGTATCATTTTCTATTATTTCTTTTACTTTACTAGCAATAGTATATAAAGTAGGCATTATATCATCTAAATATTCGTTTTTATCTTCTTGAAGTTCTTGTCCTTCCATAGTATATATAGTGCTATTTTTACAAATTTCATATGCCTTTGAGTATGAATTTTCTTTTATTCTAATTCCCTCTAAAACCTCTGATGCACCATTTTGTATTTTTTCTACTTGATAAATTCTTTGATCAATTACTGTTGTAATTGTTGTTTCATTTTCCATATTAATAATAAGTGCATTTTCTTTTGATTTTAAATTTGCAATATTAGATATACTAATTGATACTGGAGCTATAGTCGAAAGTTTATAATTAAGAAATGGTTGCTCTTGTTCAAGAATTGATGATTTGTTTGCTGATACATGAATTACCTTAATTTTTTCTTTATCATCTAAACTGTTTACTAATACGTATCTAGCTTCAACACCATTTTTATTTATTCCTTTATCTGAGCAAAAAGATTCAAATTCTGTTTGAATAGCTTTCTTCATGTCAACTTTATTTAATAGTGTAAACATATAAAAGTATTGATAGCTTTCTTCTGACAGATTTATGCTTATTGGTGTTTTAAAACTATATGTGTCGCTTATTACTTGATCTATAGCATCTCCTAATTTGTCGTAAAATTTTATTCCAAAGGATTCAACTCTCAAAATGTCGTGGTCTTTTGAAATTTTGGCGTATTTTATAAAGTTAGGTTCTATATAAATTCCTAAGCAACTAGTCATTGTCTTCTCCTTCGTTAAAAATAATTTTTTCATTATTATATTTTGCAAATCAAAATAAAAAATACTTGTAATTCTTTTTAATTTGACAATTTTTTACCATTCATATTATTATTTTATATGTTTTTATAGAAAAGTCAATATTATTTTTTTATATTTAATACAACTGTAATATTTTTGTAATATTTTTGTAATATTGTGTTTTTATATAATAAAAAACGTTTCTTTTTTGAAACGTTTTTTAGCTTTATTGGTTCTATTTATCCTCTTATTATTAGAAGCGTAATTATTATTATTCCAAATATAATACGGTAAATTGCAAAAATTTTGAAACTTCCTTTTTTTAAATAATCTAATAAAAATTTTATAACAAAAAATCCCACTATAAAGCTTGTAATAATTCCTATAAAAAAAGGTATACTAAATACAAATTCTTTTAATTTAAATACTGTTGCAGCTAGAACAATTGGTGCTGACAACATAAAAGAATATTTTGCTGCAGATTCTCTTGTTACTCCCATTGCTCTTGCAGTTGTCATTGTTACTCCAGAACGCGAAACTCCTGGTATAAAAGCTAAAGCTTGTGATAAACCAATTAAAAATGTTTGTTTTAGTGTCATGTCTTCATATTTTGTTGTTGATTTTGATTTTTTATCCACAAAATATAATACTATTCCCATTACAATAAGTGCTATTGCAATTATAATTGGTTTTGTTAAGGTATCTTCCAAAAATTTGTCTAAAACAAATCCAATTATTCCTCCTGGTATAGTTGCTAGAACTATGTACCAAAACATTCTGCCTTCTACAGTTTTTTTCTTTTTAACAACTTGATCAAAACCACCCTTTATTAAATTAAGCCAATCTTTGAAAAAATAAATTGCTATAGCTAATAAAGTTCCAAAGTGAAGTGCAACATCGAAGCCTTTAAATGCTTCTGCGAAACCAGGATTATTAATCCACCCAAACATCCATGGAATAATATTCAAATGTGCAGAACTTGATACTGGCAAAAGTTCTGTCAATCCTTGAACTATTCCTAAAATTACTGATTGATATATTTCCATTACTTCATTCTCCTTAGTATTATTATATTATTTTTTTCTGTCATTATTCTTTTTGTTTTTCTTCTTTATCAATTTGATTTTGTTTATTATTTTTCATAATTTGTATATCTTCTTTGCTTAAGTTCTTCACCAATATACACGTTTTCATTAAATGCCTATTTACTTTCTTTTCCTCATTTGTTAAGTAACTTGCTTTTGTTTCTTGTTCTTTTTCTTCTGGTGGGTTTATCTCTTCTTTTATAGGTGTAAACACTGGATCCCTTTGAGCTTGTTTATATACTTTTGGGTCCAACTGTACTGCGACATTCATATAGTTTTTAGCTTTTTCTTCATCTCCTTTTAGTAAGGCAATTTGCGAAAGATAATAATATGAACCCGCTTCTAAATCCTCTTGTTTGCTTGATTGCATAAAATAATTTTCTGCTTCATCTAAATCACCATAAATCAATGCAATTTGTCCTAAATTTAATTTAGCATTATAAGCCAAACTATTTATCTCTGCTGCTTTTTCATAAAAATCTTTTGCTCTTTGAAAGTCATTTATCATAGTATATGCCATTCCTAGGCTATAATACAAATCATAACTTGCTGGATGGTATCTAAGTGCTGTCATATATACTGATATAGCATCCTTATACCTTTCTTCTTCTATAAATACCTCTCCGAGCAAATTACTAGCTTTTTCATATTCTGGCTTTTGCTTTAGAATATCCTCAAGTATACTTATAGCTTCTTCATTTTGCCTGTTTTTATTTAAAACCTCACATAATTTATAAGTAGAGTTAAAGTCATTTCTTCTTAAATCTGTAACTCTCATGTATGCGCTAACAGCCGCTTCATAATTTTCTTCTTTCTCGTAAAATTCCGCCAACAATTTACTTGTAATATAACTGTTTGGATTTTTATTCAAAAAAGTTAATATCATTGTTTTGGCTTGTTCATGTTTTCCAAATCTATCTAGAATTTTAACAATTGTTACATTAAATAATTCTGGAAAATCTGCTTTTTTTACTTTTTCCATCCATAATATTATAGCTGGTATAATTACCGAAAAAAAATAGGTAATTGTTTTTAAAAACCAGTTTAACTTAATAGAAAATATCAGTCCAATAAAACTTATAACAATACCAATAAACTCTAAAGCAAGTACATATATATAACTTGTGTCATTTTTTTTAATTAATTTTAGTACAGTAATCGTAAAAAGTGCAAATGCCAATACATTAAAAATTATTTTTTCAAGCATTTTTTCTTCCTCTATTTACCAAATTTTTTATCATAATTATCCATACATTTTTGAATTATTTCTTCTGCTTCTTTTCTTCCTAATATTTTATCTACTGCTGTTTGTTTTCCTTCTAATTGTTTATACACTTCAAAAAAGTGCTTTATTTCTAATGATTTTTGTGCTGGTAACTCTGAAATGTCTTGATAACAATTTAAAAATGGATCTTGCTTACATATTGCAATAATTTTTTCATCCTGTTCATTATTATCTGTCATTATCAATACTCCGACAGGATAACATTCTACTAATGTTAATGGTACAATCTCTTCCTGACATAGAACTAATACATCTAATGGATCATGGTCCTCAGCATATGTTCTTGGAATAAATCCATAATTTGCAGGATAGTGTGTTGATGTATATAATACTCTGTCTAATCTAAGCCTTCCCGTTTCTTTATCTAATTCATATTTATTTCTGCCGTTTTTACTAATTTCAACAACTGATATAAAATCATCTTTTTTTATTCTTTCTTTATTAATATCATGCCAAATATTCATACTTTTATTTCTCCTTTTTTTGTTTTGTTTCTTTGTATATTTTTTTACACAATTCTGGAAATTTAATGCCTGAAGCATAACTAATTGATGGACCAGTCAAATAATTATTCTTTACAGCAATCTTATTCCATTCTTTTTCTGTAGGTATAATTCTAGTATCTGTGATGTACTTTGTCAATACTTCTATACTTTCTTTATAATATTTTTCGTAATCTGCCATATTTTAACCTCTCTTTTTTCTATTTTATTTTAACATTAAATTAGTTTTAAGTCAATTTAGTTCAAAAAATGAAAAAGACACCTTAAAATACTAGGTTTGTCTAATATTTTAAGTGTCCTTTATATTATACTAATACAAAGTCTTCTAAGATATCTCTTAGTGATGTAGGTGTTACTTTATTTTTTAGTAGTAATTCAAGCATATCGTCTGCATCATTTTCTTTACTGAAAATATGATTAAATTCTCTTTTTTCAACATCTAATTCTGTTTCGTTAGAACATCTCTTTATTACTCCTATTCCATATGGTTTTCTTTCATCTTGTTTTTCGCTATTATATATTTTGTAATATTCTAACTGAATTGGGTTATATCCTATTTCTCCTATTGCGTGTTTAATTTCAGTATTTCCATATACTTTCACGTCTCTTCCCAATGTTTTTCCCCTCCTTTTCATTGGTGTAATTTCTATTATATACCTTTATTTCAAAATAGCAAGAAAAATCGTATGCCAAAATTCGACACACTTTGTCGAATTTATATGTTACCTTTTCAAAATTTAATTTTATTATCACTAAATATCAGCTTCTACTAAATATTTTTAATATTTTTAAATTTTTTTTGCAATATATCTTGACAATTGTAATCATCTCGTAGTAAAATTATTATTGTCAGTTCAAACAAATGCAGATGTGGCGGAACTGGCAGACGCACAGGACTTAAAATCCTGCGGTTGAATAAACCGTGCCGGTTCGATTCCGGCCATCTGCACCATTAGAACCTCAAGTAGTTCGTAAGATATGCTTGAGGTTTTAATTTATAAAAATGTGCAAAGTTCTAACAAAAGTTCTAACACTTTTCCAAAATTAGAATTTTTATAAATAGTTAGAAATGTATTTTTTAAGACAGATTACCTAAATAGCGAGTTTGGTAATTTGTTCTTTTTTTGTATCTTTTGTATCTAATGCAAGTTTATTTTCAATTACATTTGCAGATACCTTTTTATTTTCTATATCTGCATGGGCATATCTTAGCGTAGTTTGGAAATTAGAATGACCTAGCCATATTTGTATATCTTTAACTGGTACACCATTTTGAATTAATAAAGTACCACAGCTATGTCTTAAATCATGTAGCCTAATGTGTCGTAGATTGTTATTATCTAATATTTTACTAAAAGTTTGTGTTACATATCCAGGTTTCATTAATTCTCCATTTTGCATTAAACAAATATAGTCTTTATAATCATTGCAATAAGTATTGCCATAAAATTTTTTATATTCATCATATTTTTCTTTATAAGAATTTAGTAAATTTGCTATAAAATCAAATAAAGGCAAAGTCCTATAACCTGAATCGCTTTTAGCTCTATCTTTGAAAATAAATTGTGTGACACCATCAATTTTACCACGACCTACAGTGTGCCTAATCGTTAATGTTTTAGCTTTAAAATCAATAGCATTCCATTTAATACCTATGACTTCTTCACGCCTTAATCCATATACACCCGCAATTATTACTGGTAATTCAATAGTTGTATTTTTTATAATTTCCATTAGATTTAATAACTCATCTTGTGTATAATAATCAGCTGTATATTCTTTAGTTTTAATTATTTCTAGTTTAGTAGCAGGATTACTATCTATTATTTCTGTAATGACAGCGCTTTTTAGAGCTTTACTAATATTTGCTCTATAATGTTTTACTGTATTTCCGGATAGACCTTCAGCAAATAGTAAATCAAAAAAGTCTTGAATGTGTTTAGGCTTTAAATCAACTAATTTTATTTTTTTAGCTTTAAAGTACTTATATAATCTACCTTTAATAACTTGCTCATAACCTATATATGTTGTTTGTTCAACTTTTCCTTTTTGCTTTTCTAGCCATTCTAACATATAATCACAAAATAAAATATTTTTATATTTATCATATATGTTTGGATCTCTTAATTTTATTTTAGATTTTTGCTCATATTCAATTTTAAATTGTTCTAGTTTTTCTACAGCCTTTTTCTTATTTCCTTTTATAGTATAACCTGTTGGAATCCATTTGGGTTTTCTTTTTCCATAATCATCATATAAATTTAAAACTGCATAATACAGTCCTTTCTTTTTTTGTAAGCTACCTGTTATCATTTTTCTCCTTTCTGTTGTAACAGTTTATATTTAACTTATCATTGATATTTTGTTTATTATACCATGATAATCAAAAAAATCCTACTGTTCTGTCATTACATATTTGATAACATTAACTTTAGGAATTTTATATTCTCTGCCAACTTTTTTACTTTTTATTTTCTTTTCTCTTAACATACGATACGCAAGAGAGTTACTAATTCCACCTAGCATTTTTCTCATTTGTGTAAGATTTACAATGTCTGGGTAGTCTGTAAACATTAAAGTATAAGATTCTTTCATATCAGCCATATTTAGCACCTCCTTTAAGATTTAAAATAAAAAAAGACCTATTTATCAATAGGACTAATTAAATACTATAACAATATCTTTTCTTGTATTTTTGTGTTGGTATTTTAATATTCATATTTATTGATTTAGGAACATCACTACCAACTTTTAATTTTCTATCTATAACTAGATTGCCTTTACTATTTCTATGATATGCACTTGAATTCCATTTTCTATAAGCTAAATCACTTATTTCAAAAGAATAAGATAATTCTTTACTTGCTTCAATATGTTGTTGTTTAACAAATTCAAATAATTGTTTATCATTTTCATTTTGCCTTTTATTTCTAATCCATTCTCTTTTTGCAATTTTACGGTTTTCTTTACTAATTTGAGTTCTATATTCTTTTTCTTGCTCATATCTTGCATCTTTTTTTATAATCTTTGTTATATAAGATGGATCAACATTCAATTCTTTTGCAATAATAGTTGGCTTTTCGTGTTCATTATAATACTTATCTAGTATATAGTTCTTGCTATTTATATTAATCACAGCCTTTCAAACAATTTGGTAAAATTTCTGTCTACATATTTTTTATACAATTATAGTACTTGACATTTTATATTAATTGATGTAATATATTATTATATTTCAACTATTAATATTTGATATTATTATAAAGTAATAATTGTAATATGTCAATATATTACAATTAAATTCTTGAAAAATTTTAAGGAGAATAAAGTAATGGAATTTAATTTTAAAAGTAACAGTGCATATTCATATATGAGATATGGTGGCTATCAAGGAAGATATAAAGGAAAAGAATATTATATTGTGCCAAATCCAGAAGCTAGTATAAATATTAGAGATTTATATGACATGTTCAGTAAAATGGATTCAATATTGGTGGATTTATTAAATATAGGAAGAATATGTATAGATTCAGAAGATGATCAAACTAAGTTTACTTGTGCATATTTCTTTGTAGAGCAATATGGTTTACTAGGTTTTATGGTTGAAGCACCAATTAATGCAGATTTTCTATTAAATGAAGAGGTAACATTAAAAGAAAGTAATTTTATTAATAAAAATTGTGTAATGCGAACGAAAGAATATTTTGATTTATTCTTTCCATTTGCCAAAGATACTGAAATGAATTATACAGTAACAAATGGTAAAGTAGAAATAGAAACAAATTCTGATTTACAAAGAATGTTAAATCGTACATCACTTAGCAATCAATTAATTTATTCTAGTTTTTATTGTGAAAAAATAGATTGGATAATTGAATATGCAAAAAAAATGTATAAAATATTTAAAAAATATGTAGATTTATCAAATAATAGTGTAAATAATTATGATGAATATAAAGCAAGAGAAACTATAAGTGATTACTATTTTTCTGGAATACCATACAAAATTAATATGTATGGAAATACTCCAGAAATATCTTGGCAACCTAATTCTTTAAAACAAGCAATAGATATGGCTTTTGGGTTTATGCTTTGTAGTGAAAAGAATCCTTTAAGAATATGTAAGCATTGCGGGAAAGTCTTTTATGCTAAAAATCCTAAAGCTGAATATGATAGTAGCCAATGTAGAAATCAAGCAAATGTATATAAAAGTAGAAATAAAAATAAAGCCGATTAAAAATAATTGTTGAAATTGTAGAAAAAGCATTGTTTTTAAAATAAAATTCAAGTATAATAAATCCATCCTTTTCCAAAGGAAATCTTTGAGGAAGGAGGTGCAACTAGAGTGAGTTCATTTGATTTAATCTGGCGATTAATCGTTTTGTTACTTTTAAGTAATAATGATGATGAAAGCCAAGACACAAACAAAGATTAATCTTTGGGGCAGGCGGACACCTGCCTTTTCTTTATTTTGAACAATAAAAAAAGAGATATGCGGACACATATCTCGTGCAAACCTTTGTGAGTTCATTCGATTTGCTAGCTAATGTTATTATAACATCAATTTTATTATATGTCAAATGATTTTTAAAAATTCATTATTTGCATAAATTTTATTATTTTTTAGTCGTTATCATCTAAATCATCAAATAATTTACTATCATAAAAATCTTTTATAGAAATTCCTAAACCAATACATATATAATAAATAGTATCAGAAGATGGTGCTTTTTTTATGACTTTAAAAATACTTCTAATTGTTGAGGGATTAATTCCGGAGGCTATTGCTAGTTGATTTATATTCATATTGTTTAATTTGCATAGTTCATCTATTCTTTTTCTTGTTGCTTCTAGCAAAGTCATAATATCCCTCCTACTCTCACGAAAATTTACAAAATTAGTATAGCAAATAAAAACATAAAATATGCGTGAAATATAACGCATAAATATTGACTTTTATGAGCAGTAATGGTATAAAAAATATAGAATAATAAACTTATGAAAAAGGGGAATTTTTTATGAATAATAAAGTAGTAAATAAACAAATACCATTAGAAACAATAGTAAAGGTTGCTAACCATTTGGAAGATTACAAAGAAAAGTATGATAGAAAATTTGAATTAGAGCAAAATAGAAATAAGAATATTCCGTATGGAGAGAAACAATGGGAATTTGAGAATGGGAATACAACTATAAATTACACAATAGAATTTAAAAATGGAAAAAATATAAAAGAAAGTGATTACAACTGGTTTATTGGGAACTTAAATCAACCTAATACAATAAAAAGTATATCTATAGATTTATATGTTAGTTTTTATACAAAAAGTCCAAACAACACTATTAATGACATATATAACAAAGTTAATGTGTCATTATATTTTAGAGAATTTGATGTTACTATAGATATAGATACTACCAACCAAGAAAATGAAGCACATAATTTATATTCAGAAGTTATGAATATTTTAGAAGATAATGAAGATAGATATAATAAAACTATGAAACATAGAAAAATAAGAACACAATGTTTTACTATATCTGTAGGAATCATTTTATCTTATATTTTATATGTTATTTTGAAAATTAATATAGATAAAATACCTCCGACATTAGCAGAGTATTTAAACAATAAATATATTCTGGTATTTGGACAATGGTTTGTTGCCCTCTTATTAGGAAATGTATTTTCATATTGGTATATATTATCAGTTTATAAACCTTTATTGCCAGAAACAAAATATGCTGGATATAACTATTCGACAGGTAGAGGAAATTATACAGATGATGTTGATGACTATATAGAACATTCAGAAGTACATTTTGGAAAATACTGGGATGCAGAAAAAAGAAGAACAAAAATTGAAAAAATGTATAAAATAACAAGCAAAATTATATTAGTGCAATTATTGATAAGTGTAATTTTATTTTTTATAATAAAATAATTTCGTGAAAAGGGGCAAATATGAAAACTAAAGAACAAAGATATAATGAATTATATAGTAGTGGATTAGTAGATTCGATAAAAGAATTATTTGCTAATAGAAATGATATTAGCGAAGATTACTATGTTTTAATGGCTGACTATATAGATTCTATGAATGAAATAAAAAATGAAATGTTAATAAATCCTACAGAAATAGCAAGAAAGATGCCTAAACTTGTAAAGAGCATACAAGAATCAAATTTAGGTGGAATTTATGGAAGAACTGATGATAACAGAATACAAATGGAACAATCTCTTAGTTACGAAGATAAAAAGCTATATTTTTTTCATGAATTAACACATGCATTACAAACTTCTCATGAAAATGGTAGAGAACAATGTGGATTCTATAATGGACATGATGGAATGTTTCTTACAGAAGGAGCAACACAGTATACTGCTGAAATGTTGTATAATGTTTCTAATGGTACAAATTTAGAATATAGAGAACAGCCTAGAACAGTACGAGGAGCAAGTAATAGAACACCATATAGTCCATTAAGTGAATATCAATATAATGGAAATGTTTTGGACTTATTAGCCAAGAGTATGGATTTACCTTTACCACAAGTTTTATCTTTAGCTTATAAAAAAGATGGTAGAGAAACATTAAAAGGTATATATGAAAGTATGGAAGGTAATCAAGGCAAATTTGATGAATTAATGAATAATTTAGAACAAATATATTCTATAGATAATTTATTAATACATGGATATGGAGAACAATTACAAAGTCAAACACCATTAAATATTACAATGCAAGACGGAATCACAGAATTTCAAGGAAATTTAAACACTTATAGAGAACTTATGAATAAAACTGAAAGAGAATTAGTTGCAACTTATATGGAAAATCATGATACAGAGTATATTTTACAAAATTATGATGAAGTTGCTCAATTTCTAACTACTCCAGATTTACGAGATAATTTCTTAACAGCAGTTCATGAATTACGTGATTTATCACAAGATAATAGAAGTAGTAATAATACTATAAATTTTGAAGATTATAGACTAAATAGAGAACAAACTACAAAAACACCACAATTTGAAATGCCAGAAGGTTATTCTATTAATGAATATGGAGAAATAATTAGACCTGCAAGAGAAGAAAAGCAAGAGCCAATTCAAGAAACTATTAATGTACAGTCAAATGAAACTAAACTATCATTAAAACAAAGAGTAGCACAATTTTTACAAAAAAATAATCTATTTATGAATTTATCTTTTGTTGATAAGTTTGTTCATAAACAATTAGATGTATTACCATCACCTACACAAGAAATAAGAAAAACAAATACATCTACAACAAATAGAACAAGAGAAAGTTTTATAAATGAATTAACCAATTTTGGTGCATATAGAAATTTACCACCTATTCAAAGAATGTCTGATCCAGAAAGAATGGCACAAATGAGAAGAAAAATGGAACAAAATCAACAATCTAATGATGATAATGAAAGAGGTTAAAAATGGATGAAAATATTATTAATTATATGAATAATATTGAAAATACTAATTTATCTGAAGAGGATAAAGAATTTGAAAAGTATCTAAAGTTGTTTAAAGAAAGATTTGGAAGAAATGCTTATATTGCAGAGCCGAATGGAACAAAAGAACAAACAATAGAAGCAATCAAGATTTGTTTAGAAAAGAATGAAGATATATTAGATCAGTTATTATATTCAGGTTCGGACAAATTTATTTATTAAATTAAGTTATTAAAATTTAAATTATATAAAAGGAAAGAGGTATATAAGTATGAATGTTAATGAAAAAATTATTTCTACTAAAACAGAATTATTAGAAACAATAAAACAAGGAGTTAATATTTTAGATTATATTAAAGATGAAAGAGATATTGATTTTGTAACTAATGCAATTGTAATTGAAAAAAATGATGAAGATTCATATTATGAAGAAACTGCTGAAATAGTATTTAAATCAATATTATATTATGTATTATTTACAGATGGAGAAACTAAAACATTGAATAGATGTAAGGAAATTGCTAAATATGGTATAAATGGAATAGATGGAATTAATAAAATAAGAGATTTGGTTGCAAATGAAGAAAGAGCAAATATATTATTTAAACCAGTTGAAATAGCTTCAGAAGCAACAGCAAAAGCAGTATTTGAAAAATTAAATGAAAGATTATCAAAAATATAGGTTAAGAGGAGAATTTCGTTCTCCTCCTTTTTTTAGCATTATAATTCTAAATCACATTCTTTTTCTCTTTCTTCACATTCTAGTTGCTTTACAGGATCAATAAAAGTATTAGTTTGTTTTTCAAAATCTTTAATTAATTGTTTTGATTCTCCAATGCCAAATTTATTACAAATCCAAACTATAAATTTATCCACAGTTTCATAGAATTTATCAATAATTTTGTGTAAATGACTATTTTCTTTTTCTAATGTTTTAATTTTGCGCTTATATTTGTATTCAATATCAAATTCCTTATTTTCAAATTCTTGCTCTAATTCTCTTTTTCTATTTTCAAATTTCAAATCAAGTGTATTATTTTTCTTTTTATATTCGTGCTCTAAATATTTTACAGTATTGTTTAATTCTTTATTGTCAGCAAGTATTTTATCTCTTTCTTTTTGATATTTTTCTGCCTCATCAACAACTTTAGATTGTTTTGATAATTCTTTATGCAATGATAAATTATTTTTATATAATTCTTTAATTAAATCATCTTTAGGTTTTATAATTTCTTCTAATATTTTTTCATCTCTCTTTAGTGAGAATTTGCTAATATCAGTTATAGTTGGAACTTCCGGCAATTCTAGTTTTATTTCATTTAAAATTTTCTTGGTATTCTCGTAATTTGTAATTTTCTTATATTCCTCAACTGTGTAATGTTTTCTGTCAGTATCTTCAACGAACATTCCTCTTTCTAAATCAAAGCCTTTTGATTTTAGATGATTAAAGTAGGCATCTTGTAATTTTCTGTAACTATCTCGACCTTTCCAAAAATCTCTTGCACAAATTTTATAAATGTCGTTTCCATCTTTGTCTTTGGTATGAACAACAGGAACAAACATTAAGTGCATATGTGGTACACCTTCATCTAAATGTACCACTGCTGATATTATATTTTTTTCTCCTAGATTTTTATAATTGCAAATAAATTTATAACATTCATCAAAATATCTTTTTGTTTCTTTTTCTCCTATTTTATCAAAGAATACTTGGTCTGATGTAAATATCATTTGGCACATTATTATACTATTATTTCTAAGATGACCTTTCAAATTATTTTCTTTTAAATACTTATCAAATTCTTGGGTGTATGTTAGTTCATTTTTCTTAATGTAATAATTTAAGTGGGTTTTTGTAGGATTAATATCTTTATTAGTATGATTTTTTGCTTTTCTATCATTATGAGTTCCTTTTCCATTTACTTCTGCTCGTGTTAATTTTTCATTTCTTACAATAGCATAACTCATATCTCCTTGCACCTCCTTCTTTGCCCGAGATATTGTTTCAATGTCTAACACACTAGACAAACAAAGTTTGTCTGTGTGGCAGGGTTAGGCAACCCCACACCCCTAAAACCTAAAATTGCTTATCTGCATTTTAGGTTTTGCATAAAAATTTGCTTATCGCAATTTTTATGAATGTGAGCAAAAAAATAATTTTTTTACTCACAACCAAAAAGCACTTATGCTTTTTGGTATTCACTTTAGCAATTCAAAGCAGAAACCAGAGTGAGTGAGCTAAAGTGAAAAGGTGTAATAATCCCATTTATAAAAAATAGAATTATTACACCTATATAAGTAGAAACCGTCGGTCGTTCGCCTCGTTTCATAGGTAGTCTAGTAAGTAGCTTTTGCTACTATAATTGTTGATACTACTAAAGTATCTTTGTTCATACTTGTCCAAACTTTTTACAATTATAAATCCACACCAAGATATGCCACCGAATACTCTTTTATTATTGTGAGTCTGTGTTCTAAAATCTCACTCACGCACTTTGTATAATTAGACTGCTTATACAAATACGAATGAACTTTATAGCATCGGCTCATCACACCAAACACTTTTTAAGAGGTGTTGCATTTCTCTTTTGCACAACAAAAAAGCCCGTTTGTAGATTTTTATTCTACAAACGGACTTTATCGCTTATATTATTTTTTAATTTGCTTTCAAAATTACCATGAAATAGTTTTCATAAATGAGGTAGAGTAGTTCTGATTAAGAATATATTTATTTAGGGAAAATAAGCTTTATAAATTCATTCCATCCTAAAATAATTCCCATAATTGATGAGATAAATCCTATTAATCCAATTAAAAATCCTAATATCTTTATTATTATACTTGCTGATATTTTCATAGTAGTTGTTTCAGATATTATTCCAAACCAGTATAATAATTTTATTGGAAAAATTAAAATATATCTTATTCCTTCGGCCAAACAAGAAAAGGGATTAGATATTTCTTGTTTTATCTTTTTTTCTTGTTCATTGCAATCATTAATATGCCTATTAAACATACTAGATGCCCAAATAATTTGCTGATTAAATCTTTCTTTACTAAGCACATTGTCGAGAGTATATCTAAATTCTAAAGTTTCGGGAATAAAATTAACAATAAATTGATAATTTGTTGTTCGAATTCCTTTTAATGGGTCTTCATAAAAAGCTAAAATAGCGTTTTCTCCCATTTCAATTTGAACTTTTTTAGATTTACCTACTAAATAATTATATTTTTCATTATCAAATTCATTATTAACTAATTTATTTATATACTCTCCTAAGGTATTATTATATTCAATAATGAAATTTTTACTTTCTTGTATTTTCTTTAATCTTACTCTTTTTATAATATGTCCTATGATTATAATTATAATTAACATTCCTATTATAATAACTTTATCCATAACTCTCCTCAATTCTAAACAGATAAGAAGTATTTAAAGTTCTTAAATTACTTAAATATACCTTCTATAAATTTTATTACATTTTCCCAAAAACTAAAGAGCATTATAGCAGAAACGAATACTCCACCTGTTACAGTTAATAAAAGAGGGTGCTTTTCAAAGAAATTCTTCTTATCTTCTTTTTGGTTAATATTATCTGAATTTGAAACAAATGTAGATTGAGATATTTTATTATTATTTCCTATATGTATGCTCATTTATATACCTCCTAACTTTTAAAACTACTTGACTTGATTTCGTTGTTATTTCCAATAGTAGTTGAGTTATCATATATTATAGTTATTAAGCTTTTATTAAAGCCTTTTAATTTATCATCTCCATAATTTTCTACATTAATATCTAGTTCATCCAAATTGCCAAATTCTTTTTCTAATTTTAATAATATATCCAATGTTCTTTTTTCTACATTCTTTATAATAGACATTAATTGTGAACTATCAATATTAACAGTAGCTCTTGTTATAGCTAAGTTACATGTACTTGAAATTAGAGAACATATTTCTGGTGGAAGCGGTTTTCCCATCTTTTCATCTGAGTCAATACTCTTTTGAATTGTTTCTATATCATTAAATATATTTATTCTTTTTATTGAATCTCTCATTTCTTTATCTAATCCACTTAAGGGGATTAAATGATGAGTAGCTCTTATATGGTTATATGCTGTACCAGAAAAATAATCTCCATAAACTTCACATTCAAAAGTTCTATAAGAAGGTAAGTTTTCAAATTTTTCATAACCATTTAATTCTTGATCTACCCATTCTATTACTTCTTCATTATCAATACTATATAAAATAACTTTTAACCTTTTTAATGTTGTGTCTAAATCTACTTTTTTAGACACGAATTCTTTTATTATACTACTTCTTCCCATAAATAACAGCTCCTTTTATAATTCATATGGTTATTATACCATAAATTGTAAAAAAAGTATAATATTCTTCATATCAATGATAAGTTTTCTATTACATTTTATCAAAAGTTCTAACATAGTTCTAACACTTAATTCAAAATTTTAGAAAAGAAGTTTTTGGCTTGTTATTGCATATTTAACAATACTTGTGCTATAATCTCTTACAGATAAGCTAAATGGGTTAATTATCAAACGAGATTAATTGATGTTATATATCGGTAAAAGATGAAGTGAGTAAAATTCTTAAAATCCTGCGAGACTTAACTCTCGTGCCGGTTCGATTCCGGCCATCTGCACCAGAAACGAAAAACCATACAAGTATTGAAAAATCAATATTTTGTATGGTTCTTTTTTTGAAAAAGTAGGCAATAGATAATGGTTCTATATTTTCTATTTTTTCTCGTCTATTTCTATTATTTTTCCGTCTTTTACAAGTACTCTTGGTACCCAATCATTTATCATACATGAGCCTTCATATACGCTAGTACCCATATATCTCGCTGCTTCTAGCATTGGTATTTGTTCACCTATTAATGTAACCTTATCTCCTTGTTTAACTGTTTCATCCACTTTAGCAATAACCATTCCCATATTTATTGCACCAATTAATGGATATCTTTTATTATTTATAACTATTTCTCTTCCCTTGTTTCTTGTACTAAATCCATCTGCATATCCTATAGGTATTATAGATACATAAATATCTTCATTTGCCTCATAAATTCTACCATATCCAACAAAGCTACCTTTTTTTATTTTTTTTGTTTGCATTACTTCACTATATAAAGAAAAAGCAGTTTTTACATCTATTTTATTATCTATAGTTGTTTTACTAATATGATGTTTTTTATTATACCATTCTCTTTTTATTTTTCTTAATCTATTTATAAAATCGTTTGGTAACGGCCTTGGACTTGTATTATATCCATACATTATAATTCCCAACCTAATTCCATTTGCAAAAGAAATTTTTTCATGATTTAGTAATGTTTGACTTCTTCCTAAATGAATAATTGGAATTTTTGTTAAGTCAATTTCAGAGGTTAATTCTATAAATCTTTTATATTGATTATCCCATGAAACATCATAAACTCCATCTGTAGCAAAATGTGTAAAAATTCCTTCCACTTGAACATTTTCTTTTTTCATTAATCCTTCTACCACTTCTTTTACTTGGTCTTTATCATACAATCCCAATCTACAAAGTCCACTATCTATTTTTATATGAACTTTCAAAGGACTTTTTATATCTATTTTCTCTAATTCTTTAAAATATTCATAATCATGTACTGTTATTGTAATATTATTTTCAATACATTTTTCAATGTATTTTAAGTCAATTGGTTCTAAACATAAAATTGGAATTTTTACTCCATCATTACGTAGGCTAATTGCTTCTTCTAACGAAGAAATCGCAAAATAATTTATGCCACTTTCTACTAGATATTTACATATTTTATCGCTATGTCCATATGCATTTCCCTTAACTACTCCAAAATAATAGTCATATTCTGGATATTTTTTTATAATTTGTTTAACATTATTCTGCAAATTGTCGATATTTATTTCAGCATAAGTATTTCTATACATATATGCCCTCCTTATATGTTTTTTTGAATTATACCACAATAGTAACTTATTTTGAATAATTTTATAAAAAAAGATGTAGTTTTTACTACATCTTTTGATATGAATTCATATATTTTATATAAATTTCAAATTATTTTTTGTTTACTAATTCTTTTAAAGCTTTTCCTGCTTTGAATACAGGTGCTTTAGATGCTGGTATTTTGATTTCTTCTTTAGTTTGTGGGTTTCTACCTTTTCTAGCAGCTCTTTTTCTTACTTCAAAAGAACCAAATCCAACTAATTGAACTTTGTCTCCTTTAACTAAAGCTTCTGTTACAACGCTAACGAATGCATTTAATGCTGCTTCTGCGTCTTTCTTTGTTTCTCCTGTTTTTGCTGCCATAGCTGCGATTAATTCTGATTTGTTCATTTTAAATTACCTCCTATAAGATTTTAAAATCTGTAGTTCATAGCCTACTACTATCATTATTCGTCATTTTTTTCAAAAATCCTTCTTTTTTATTTAAAAAAGTTGTATTTTTCAGTGCTTTGCTCTTCTTTATCTCTTGTAAGTATACATTTTATCGGCATTTAAGCCGTTTCCATACAGCCCCAACTTTTTCAAAAAATAATATATTTTCTGTCCGAATGGTATCATAAAAAGTTCTTCTTTAGAAAATATTTTTAATATAGCTAGGACAACTATATATATTATTGCACACATTAATAGTGATAATACTGTTACAATTTTATCATTAATTCTTGTTATCATTACTAAATAAAAAGTATATGCAAATACACTCATAATTATACTTGCTAACATAGGTTTAAATACAAATTTTTTCTTATCTAGCTTTAAGTCTATATTTTTATTTAATATTTTAAGTTCTATAATTACTGCAATCATATGGCATATTACTGTTGAAATTGCTGCTCCTGCTGTTCCCCCAAGAAAAAAATCTTTTGTATCTATTGGTATTAGATATAAGTTTAATATGAATTTAATTACAACTCCTACTGACAAAGCCATTGCTGGTGCAAGTACTTTGCCTAATCCATGCAAAGCTCCACTAATTATTTGTTCTATTACAATAAATATTATGCTTAAACAACTTATTTGATATATAAATGCTCCAGAAGTGGCATTTGGAAATAGCAATTCTAAAATTGGTTTGGCAAATATAATCATTGCTATCATGCAAGGCATTCCAATTAAAATAGATACCAACAAAGAAAATGATATTCTATTTTTAACTGTTTCCATATTTCCTATTGCTTTAGATGATGAAATTGATGGAACCAAAGCTGTTGCAAACGCCATATTTAGCGACATTGGCAAAGTGACTAAGGTATCTACTTTTCCACTTAAAATACCATATTGAATTTTTGCTTGCTCTTCTGTTAAAAACTTTTTTAGTCCTCTCACAACTGTTAATGAATCAATATTTTTATTCACTGACACTAGAATTGCACTCATTGACATAGGTATAGAAACTGATAATATTTGTTTTATAGTTTTTATTATTCTAGTTCTTTTGTATTTTTGACCTCTCTTTAATTCCCACGCAATTTCCTTTCTCATTTTTGCATAATACTTATATAAATAGAAGAAACATAAAATTGTAGCCAAAGTAGTAGCCAAATTGGCTCCAGCTGCCATTATAACTGTGTCTGTACCTGTAGTCATAGCAATAAATTCTACAATTATTACAGAAAGCACTGTTTTAAAAAATTGCTCTAAAGTGTGTGCATCTGCTGTAACTTTTAAATTTTGTCTTCCTGTAAAATATCCTTTAATTACACAAGATATTGCTACAAAGAATATTGATGGCGATAGTGCCACAAGAGTAAGCTCTGCTTCTGGAATTTGTAAAATAACCTTTGATATATATTCTGCTCCACAAAACAATATTGCACTACTTAAAAATCCTATCAAACCAAAGGTTACAAAGGCTATTTTGAAAATTCTATGTGCACCCTTAGTATCTCCTACAGCAACTCTTTCTGAAACAAGTTTTGATAAAGCTCCCGGTATACCAACTGAAGATATTGTTAAAAATAAAGCATATACTTGAAATCCGCTGCTGTATATACCATTTCCTTTGTCTCCAAATCCATCTCTATTTGTTAAATATAATTTATATATAAGGCCAAGTGCTTTGATTAAAATTTGTGAAATCATTAAGAATAAAACACCCTTCATAAATCCTTCTTTTTTCTTTTTCATATAAACTCCTTTTTTTCTCTTTAATACATACGAAAAAGATTTGGTATTTATGAATATATATTATGAAGAAAATCTGCGATTTTTTCTACATTTTTCGCAAAAGCTCTTGTAATTTTCGCGATTTTATAGGATAATATAGTAGTATAGATTTGAAAATGAAAGTGGTGAATTTTTTGAAACTCTTTGATAAATTTTTAAAAGTTTTAAAAACAGATAGAAACACATTTATGACATATATTCTAACACTTATATCTGCATATATATTAGTGGACAGAATAATGGAATTATTATTTATAATTTTTACGGGTGTTGGTTTTAGTTATTGGGGACCTATTAAGTACTTTTTCGCATTTGCTTGCTTAGCATTTGCATTCTTCTTCTCAGGTTCTTCAAAATTTGCTAAAGCTGATGTTAACAAATTAAGATTTTTCCATGCATTTATAGTTAGCTTTTATATTTTAGTTGTATCTGCTGTAGTACAATGGTTAAATCAGATAATTTGGATTAATTTATTATCACTACCAAATTATCCAGAACTTGCAAGAGATTTCTTTTATTTGTTTAAACCAGCATTTACAGCATTAGGAGTATATATTCCACTTGTTACTTTTTATAAAGTACTTAAATGGCTTATCTTTAGTATTAATGATGTTAAAGATATTCGTGATTCAATCTTTGATTATGGTGGAATTAAATTAACATCTGATAAAGAAGCTCATGGTGTTTATACTTGTGAAGTAAAAGTATGTGTAGATAGTGAAAGTGGTGAAGATGTTTGCATACCGGAAAAGAAACGTTATGAATCTTTATTAGTAGTTGGTGTTTCTGGTTCTGGTAAAACAACAATGGTTTATGAACCAATGCTTGCAAGAGATATTGAAAGAAAATCATTTTTTAAAGAAGTATCTAAAGAAATGGGATTTACAGCATTAAGAACTGGGTTGGCTAGTTTAAACTGTCCATATGATAACGATTATATAAACGAAAATTTCTCATTGGATATGTTAATTCCAAAAGAGGAAAAATTAGATACATATAAAAACTATATGAAGAAAATGATAATTTCAAGTTCAGGTAGTAAAATTATTTATCGTAATATGGGTATTACTTATGTTTCAGCTGAAATTGAGTCAGTATCAAAAATTGCTAAAGTTGCTGAAAACTTCCATATTCCTGTTAATATAGTAGATCCAAATCGTGCAGACTCACCTGGCTTAAACCCATTCGTATATAAGGATCCTATCAAAACAGGACTTGCAGTTTCTTCAGTTTTAAAAGGTTTATACTTACACAGTAGACCAGATACAGAACTTGCATTTAGAGAAAATGAAGCTGTCCAAGTAATTGAAAATATATCTATTTTGTTAAAAGAAATGTATCCATTAGAACATGAAGGCTTGTTACCTAACTTAGAAGATGTATTAGATTTACTTACAGACTTCGACTTAGTAGTAGACTATGTAGAAAAAATGAAACAAATTCCAGAATTTGCTGAAAAATATCGTATTTTAATTAGATATTTTGAAAATAATTTTTACCCAGATAGTTCAAACTTATTAAATGCAAAACGTTCTACAACAACTGCTTCTGCTGAGATTGATAACTTACTACGTTATCCTGGTGTAAAAGCAATATTGTGTAATCGTTCAAATAACTTGGATTATGAAAAAATATTATCAGAAGGTCAAGTTACTTTACTATGTACTCGTAGAGGAGACTTAGGCGAAACTGCTCATAAAGCTTTTGGTTTATTTTTCTTATTGTTAATGCAACAAGCAATTCTTGCTAGACCAGGAAATGACAGTACTCGTATTCCTCATTTCTTATATATAGATGACTTCCCTGCATACATTTGTAAAGCAACAGAACCTATTTATACATTATATAGAAAATACAATGTTGCAACCGTGTTAGATTCTCAAAACTTAACACAATTAAAAGGTGACTTATCTGCTGACCCTAGAGGAGATTATTACAAAAACTTAATTTTATCAAATACAGTTAATAAATTAATCTTTGGTAATGCAACTCCAGAAGATGTTGCATGGTGGGAAACAGCAATGCAAGATAAGAGAGAATGGACATTTAATAATACTTATAATGCTGACAAGACTGAATATGATCCTAAGAAAGGTAATATCGAATACAAGTGGAAAGCTAATTTTGCAAAAGGTAAAATAATGGCATTGAAAGGAAAGCAAGTTATTTACAAGGTTAAAGACTTAGGTGGAAAAAGCGCTGTCAATAAAGGTAAAGTTGATTTTATGGAAGCTAAGTATAAGGATGTTCAAAAGGTTAAAACATATAACTTTACAAAATTTGGAGGTAGCTTGCTAGACCCAGAATCTGTTGCTAGAAAAGCTCTAAATAAGAAAAAAGTTGATTATGCAGCTGTTACTGCAAGCAATGATAATTATGATGTAGACCGTGAAGTTGATCCAATTCAAACAGATACTTCAGATTCTAAATATTTATTTGATAATGAAGAAGCAATTGTAGTTAACTTCAAAAATAAAAAGAAAACAAATTAAAAAAAATAACACTCTTTTTATAGAGTGTTATTTTTTTTATTATATTCCTAATAATTTGACTTCAATATTTTCCATCTTATATTTTTTTGTTTCTGAGTCTACTACAAATTGTACTAATGTTTTTTCTAGAGTCTCTTCATTTTGTCTTAAATCCGTAGTGAAGTATAATCTTATATTAGAAATTTCTACTTTATTCATAACTATTGCTTTAAATGTTTCTGCCATATGTTTATCATCTTCACATATTATTATTAATTGTGGTAAATTCATATATCCTGAATCACCTGCCTGGAAGTTTTCGTAAAAGTCTTTATATAATTTCATTTTATCAACTAACTTTTTCTCCCAGTCATCTTCTCTTCTAATTACTTCAAATACAAATTCTAAAGATTTATTGTTCTTAGTTAATTTTACACTTCCACCACTTGCCTTAAATACTTTTCCTGCTTGTTTAGCAGTAAAACTTGGCTTTGGTATATATGACTCAAAAGCTTTTACCTTTCTTAAATATGCTATTAAAGTTTGATTTCCTGCCAGTCTTTTCTTTATCATTGCAACTGGTTTTGTGTTGTCTGTTGGTTGCCATTTACATTCAGTTCCACGAGAATTCAATAAGTATTTTCCCATTTTCTCTAAGCAATAAATTCTATAAATTCCCTTTCCATCTTCTGAATTAAAATAATATCTAGTTAATATTTTAGTTTTTACCAATTGTTCTAACTTATTGTTTAGCTTGTCTTGTGATCCTACTTCTATTCCTTTCCATTCTAACATTTGTAGCAATTGTCTTGATGTCATAAATTCAAATTCGTTTACTAATTCAATAATGGCAAAGTGTATATCTGAAATATGTCCTATGTTTATTCTATGTATAATTTGGTTCATAGAAACATATCCATCTTTACCATCAAATACCTTTAATTCTCCTTCTCTAATTGCAAAAGGCGATACAGTTGCCTTTATCTCATTATCTTTTACCATTTTACTCCTCCTTCTAATCTTTAATAAAGATTAAAAAATTTTATTAAGCATAGCCAATAGGTATACGCATAGTAGTTTGCTATATAATTGTTCATACAAGCAGATCAACAACTGTTAATATATTAACACATATTTTAAATTTAGTCAAAATTATGTTAATATTTGTTTTACTTCTTTATTAGTTAAATATCTAAACTCTCCTAATTTTAAATCTTTTACTTCAATATCTCCAATTTTGCTTCTATGTAAAGCTAGTACTTTTTTTCCTATTGCTTCACACATTCTTCTTACTTGTCTATTCTTTCCCTCATGTATTGTAATTTCTATTCTGGAAATATTTTTTTCTTCATCTACTTTCATTATTCTAACTTGTGCAGGCTTTGTTATATAGCCTCCTATATCTACACCATTTCTTAAATTTTCTACTTCTTCGTTAGTAATTTTTCCTTTTACAGTTACTTGATATGTTTTATTTATTTCATGTTTTGGATGTGTAACTTGATATATAAAATCTCCATCATTGCTTAATATCAAAGCTCCCGAGGTATACATATCAAGTCTTCCAACAGGTACTACACTTTCTTTAATCCTTTTTAAAAGTTCCATTACTGTTGGCCTATTAAATTGATCTTTTACTGTACTAACATACCCTATAGGCTTATTAAGTAATATATATACCTTTTTTACATCAGTTTCAACTAGTTTGTCATTATATTTTATTTTATCTTTTTCAGGATTTATTTTAGTTCCAAGCTCTGTTACAACTTGTCCATTTACTTTTACTTTACCTGCTAAAATATATTCTTCTGCTTTTCTTCTAGAGCAAATTCCTTGATTCGCCAAAAATTTTTGTAATCTTTCTTCCATTTTTACTCCTGTTTTAATCTATTTAAAATTTCCGTAAAGTATTCTGGCAATGGTGCTTCCAAATGCATTTGTTTTCCTGTTATAGGGTGTTTAAATTCTAGGCTTTTAGCGTGTAGCATTTGGCCTTGAATATTAAATTCATTCTTACCATTTGAATATGTATAATCACCTACCACAGGATGTCCTATCTCTGCCATATGCACTCTAATTTGATGTGTTCTCCCTGTCTCTATGGCAACTTCTAGGTATGTATATTTTTCAAATCTTTCTAATACTTTAAAATGCGTAATAGCTACTTTTCCTTTTTTATCAACTGCCATTTTCTTTCTATCCTTTGTGCTTCTTGCTATTGGCATATTTATAGTCGCCTCATTCTCTGGAATAACTCCTCGAACTAATGCTAAATAAACTTTTTTCACTTCTCTATTTTGAATTTGTTCGCTCAAATTTATATGAGCTTTATCATTTTTTGCAACAATTATCAATCCTGAGGTATCTTTATCAAGTCTGTGTACAATTCCTGGTCTAAACTCTCCACCAATTCCAGATAGTTTGCCTTTGCAATGTGCCATAACAGCATTTACTAATGTCCCATCTGGATTTCCCACTGCTGGATGTACCACCATACCTTTTGGTTTATTTACTACTAAAATGTCATCATCTTCATATATGACATCAAGTGGGATGTCTTGTGATTTTAAATCAGTTTCTTTAACCTCAGGTATGTTTATTATAATTTCATCTCCAGCTTGTACTTTATATGAAGCTTTTTGAGGTTTATCATTTACTAATATTTGATTATCCTCAATAAGCTTTTGTATCATCGCTCTAGATATTTCTACTTTTTGTTTACTAATATATTTATCTAGTCTTTCTGCTTCTCCTTGTACAATAATTTTCAATGTTTTCTCCTTTTATTTTGATAGTCTTTCATATATTATAAAATTATCATCTTGATATATTTCGTTATAATTTTTATCTTTTGATAAAAGCATTTTTAATTTTGTATTTTTTCTCAAGATTACATGTGTTACATCATATTTTTCAAATGTATCTTCATAGTATTTACTGCCATTTGAAGTATTTATATAATCAGTAAAAATATCTCTTCCTTCATATTTTCCATCTTTATTTTTTGTTCCATTAAACTCAGGTGCATATAAGTCTGCTCTTGAATCTATAAATACTGGTATTCCTCTATATAGTAAGTAACTTCCATAATTATATTCGTTAAATAGATGCATATTTTCTAGGTCTAGATTTTCTAAAATATAATTTGCTGCTTCTACTGGATATGTTTTTTCATTTACAAATTTATCACCCATTTTGCCTTTATATATCATAAAACTTACAAGTATAACAAGCAAAATTGTAAATACTTTTCCTAGTAATGATGTCATACCTTGCATAATCTTTTTGGTTCCATCTTTATCATATTTGGCAAAAAAGCTTGCAACCATCTTAGCAAATATAAAGCCACATATTATAACAAACATTGATGCTTGTCTTCTCGTCATAAGGGTTAACAGAGTAAGTCCTGCTAACATAAAAAAGTCTCTTAAGGTAGCTTTGGTATCTGTAAATATTAAGAATATTATAAACACAGCAAATACAGTTAACATTTCTTTGTTATTTATTAAAGTTAATGGTTGATGTTCACTAATATTTTGTGTCGTATTTCCTTGCATTAATTTTGGTAACAAAGTATATGGTGTATCACCTATTGGTGTTAACAAGCCTGTAAATGCGCAAATAATCATAATAAGTATAAGCCATTTTACCATAGGCTCTTTTTTGAAGATAACCTTATATGATTTTTTCTCTCTTTCTTTTCTAGCTTGTGCTGCATTTTCTTTATCTAATTGCAAATGCGCAATTTTCTCTTGATATTGTCCAATTTCATCAAGTTTACCTTTTTTAGTTAATTTCTTTATTTTAAATTCATTCCATTTAATAGCAAACCAGTAATATAATTGTACTTCTACTAAAACTGCTAATAAATATTCTACAACATATGGTAAATACAATACAAAGTAAAATGGCCATACTGCGCAATGTAAGTTAGCTATTAATATTGGAATTATAACTAAATAAACAGCATATCTTTTCTTTTTTGTGCTTATAAATTGTTCTATAAATAATATGGTTAATGCAAATAATATAAATGTTACTAACTGTGCTCTAGCAGCAATGAAATTTTTTAACAGATACATCGTTGCCATTGTAACAAAAAATGATACAAATTGATTTTTGCACAATTTACATGATGCAAAATAAATTACTAACCCAAGTATCATACAAAGTATAATAGTTGCAATATATAGAGAACAGAATCCACCAATTCCTATATTCTCGCCAAAATCATACACTAAGTAAGTACTAACATCATATAACCAGTGATTATATGTATATGGTAGGTCTTCATGCCATGAAAATGGGTCTTGCATGTCTATTTCCCCTGTTTGTACAATGTGCTCACCTATTTTTATAGTATAATATGTATCATTTTGAAATGTAATTGGTGTTAAAGCAAAACAAAATATTAAAATGCAAAATACAGCCAATACATTAAATTTCATTTTTAACTTGTCCTTCATTTATTTAAATCTCCTCACTTTTAAATATCAAATTCTGCAAAAACAGCATCATGATCAGATACTCCATTTACATTTATTGTTTCATACTTATTTAATCTAATTCCTTTTGAATAAAAAATAGTATCAATACAGCCTTTTCCAAGTTCTGAAAACCATGTGTCTTTTTTATTTGGTAATTGTTCTAATTGTTTTTTTAATATCTCATATTCTTCATAGGTTTCTGCTTCTTCAAAGGTATATTGTCCTTTGCCAAGTCTTGTAACACCAACATTAAAATCTCCACCCATTATAATTAATTCATTTGGATCTATTTTTTTCATTATTCTATTTATTTCTTTTGCTGCTAATATTCTCTCATCTTGATATGTAGATAAATGCACTGAGAATAAATTTATTTTGGTTGTTCCAAATGATATTCTATTACACAAAATTCCTCTTTGCTCATGATTCATATCTGTAAGTGGCATTAAGTAATTTGTTGAAAATGAAATTGGAAATCTACTAATTATTCCATCTCCATAATAGCCATCTTCTAAAGTTATATTGCTTTCCATTGAACAATAATATAAACCAATAGCTTTGCTAAATTCTCTAATTTGGTTCATATCTCCTGCTCTTTTGGTGTACATATCTACTTCTTGCAAAAACACAATATCTGGTTTATATTCTTTAATCACTTCTGCTTGTCTTTGCAAATCAACTTTTCCATCCATTCCTCTTCCATGTGCAACATTGAAAGTAATAATTTTTAAAATCATTTTACCACCAACCTTTTTTATATATTCGCATTATATCAAATTTACCGTATATAAACAAGTAAACTATAAAAAAGAAGTGATTTTTTCAATCACCTCTTATACTCTATCCATTGATTTGTTTTGCAACTTCTTCTGCAAAGTTTTCTTCTCTTTTTTGTAGTCCTTCACCTTTTTCAAATCTAGCAAATCTAACTACTTTAGCTCCTTTAGATTCAACTAATTTTCCAACTTTTTGGTCTGGATCTTTTACGAAGTCTTGCTCTACTAAACAAATTTCTCCATAGAATTTTCCAATTCTACCTTGTACTATTTTTTCAGCAACTGCTTCTGGTTTTCCTTCATTAACAGCTTGTGCTTTTAAAATTTCCATTTCATGTGCTACTCTGTCAGCTGGAACACTTTCTCTATCTAAGTATTCTGGTTTAGCAGCAGCTATTTGCATACAAATATCTTTTGCTAATGTGCTGTCTCCACCTTCTAATTCAACTAGAACACCGATTTTTCCGTCTCCATGAATGTAGCTTTCTACTAATCCATTTGATTCAAATCTTTCAAATCTACGAATTGACATATTTTCACCAATTGTAGCTATTTTGTTTGTTAATACATCTTTAACTGTTTTATCTGGTTCTACAATTGAAGGTTGTTCTAATAACTCTTCTACTGTAGCTGGATTTTTTTCAGCAACTTGTTTTGCAACATCTGCTACAAAGCTTCTAAATTCTTCGTTTTTAGCAACGAAGTCTGTTTCTGCATTAACTTCAACTACAACACCTATTTTTTTGTCATCTGTTACATATGTTGTAACTAAACCTTCTGCTGCGATTCTATCTGATTTTTTAGCAGCTTTTGCAATTCCTCTTTCACGTAAAAGTTCAATTGCTTTTTCTTCATCTCCATTAGTTTCTGTTAATACTTTTTTGCAGTCCATCATTCCTGCACCTGTTTTTTCTCTTAACTCTTTTACTTGTTCTGCAGTAATCATAAAAAATCCTCCTTTTTTTGATTAAAGGATGTACTTTTTAAGAATAAGTACATCCTTCTTAAAATAATATTTATATTATTCTGCTACTTCTTCTGTAGTAGCTTTTTTTCTTGTTCTTTTTGGCTTTTCTACTTCTGCTGTTTCTTCTGTAGCTTCAGCTTCCTCAGCTACTTTTTTTGTTCTTTTAGCTTTTTTAGGTTCTTCAACTTCTTCGCTAGCAACTACTTCTTCCATATCTGTAGGTTCTGCTACTTCTTCAACTTCCATAGCTTCTTCTACAGCTTCCATAGATTCACCTTGTTTTCCTTCAATAACTGCATTTGCCATGCAATCTGCAATTAATTTAACTGCTCTAATAGCATCGTCATTTCCTGGAATTGCGTAATCTACATCTTGTGGATTACAGTTAGTATCTACTAAACCGATTACTGGAATTCCTAATTTTCTAGCTTCTAGAATTCCTATTTTTTCTTTTTTAGGATCAACTATAAACATAACTCCTGGTACTTCAGTCATTTCTTTAATACCACCTAAGTTTTTCTCTAGTTTTTCCATTTCTTTCTTTAATAATATAACTTCTTTTTTAGGTAAAACTTCGAAAGTACCGTCTTCTTGCATTTTTTCAAGTTCTAGTAATCTTCCAATTCTTTTTCTAATTGTTGAGAAGTTAGTTAATGTACCACCTAACCATCTTTGATTTACATAGTACATACCGCATTTTTCTGCAGCTTCTTTAACACATTCTTGTGCTTGTTTTTTAGTTCCTACAAATAGAACTGTTTTTCCTGCTTCTGCTTGTTCTTTTAAGAAAGCATAAGCTTCATCTAATTTTTTAGATGTTTTTTGTAAGTCGATGATATGGATACCATTTCTAGCTTGGAATATGTATTCAGCCATTTTAGGATCCCATCTTCTTGTTTGATGTCCAAAGTGAACACCAGCTTCTAGTAATTGTTTCATTGCAACTACTGCCATTTTTCTTTCCTCCTTTTAGTTTTTCCTCCATACTGCTTCAACCACATAAAAAAACTTGTGTATACAAGCACTCTTTTTATGCTAACAATATGTGTGTATTTTTCAACGCATTTAATTATACCAAAAAAGTGTTGCAATTGCAACACTTTTTGTGAATTTTTATAGTAAAATTTTGTATGTTAATTTTCATGGTTACTCGAAATATCTATAATTAATTGATTTTTTGGTACTATTATAGTATAATAGACTACATAATAACTTCATGGTTTCTAATGCCAGCTTAGAAACCGCACATTTTTTCTTGATTAAGAAAGGAGAAGTTATGCTTATAATTATTTTAGGTGTTGTTTTAGTATTATTACTTGAGTTTCTTTTGGTAATACATCCCCACTCAAATATTTCTTTTGACTCTTCATCAAGTTTTTTTGCCTTAATCCTTGTTGCTGCAATTGTGCTCGGTTTGTTTTTACCAGTAAGTGGATATAAGGATTGGGAACTTGCAGAGGAAATCGAATTAGTCTCTTTATCTAATGGTTTAGCTTCTGGCAGTAAAGGTTTTATATATGTATCTCTTACTGCTGACAATACCTATACCTACAGATATGAAATTGATTCAGACTTTGGTACTACAACTTCCAAAGAATACAAAACCCAAACCTTAGTTGACGAAAATGTAGAAGAAATTGAAGACCCTAATTGTACTACTCCCGTTATTAGGGAATATAGTCAAAAAGCTAAACGTTCTATTTGGACATTTGCTTTAGGTCAAACAAACTATAAATACATTTTTTATGTGCCTGAAGGAACAATTTCTAAGGATGTAAAGCTCAACTAAAATTCAAAGCATTGCTGGCAAAATAGTGAACATGTAAAAGTGTTCACTATTTTTTTATTTTTTGTAGTTTTTTGTCAAAGTTTGTGGTATAATATTTTTGTTTACAAATGAATGGAGGTAGTTGTTATGAATTTTAATAGATGTAGTCGTTGTGGTGGTTTCTTTATGGCCGAAGGAGATACTTGTCCTAATTGCCTTCAAAGAGATAAGTTTGAAATGAATAGGCTAGAAAATTTTATTGAAGAAAATCCTAATACAAGTTTAAATATGAATGATATTGCTTCAAATACTGGGGTTTCTGATAAGAATTTAAATAGATTTTTAGCTAATGAGCAATTTAATGAATTTATAAATAAAAATATATCTTTATAAAACAAAGGTGTTGACATAGTTATTATATCAACACCTTTATTAAATTTTTCAAACGTTCCAAAACTTTCTGTCCCTATTATTTTTTACTACACTATTTTTAAAATATCTTGTTTTTTACTTACTGTTTCATTAGTTATTGTATATGCATTAAGTACATCTTTTGCTATTTCATTTCCTAGTTTTTCATCATTTGCATGAACATATGCTAAGATGTCTCTATTTTCAACCTTGTCACCTATTTTCTTTTCTAACACAATTCCAACAGAAAAGTCTATGTTGTCCTCTTTTTTCTTTCTTCCAGCCCCTAAATTCATTGATGCTTTTCCTATTTCTTGAGCTAAAAGTTCTTTTACATATCCGCTTCTGTTAGAAATAACTGGAACCACAAACTTTGCCTTTTCAAATTTTTCTGTATTTTCTAAATAACTAATATCTCCACCTTGTTTTTGTATCCACTGTTCTAGTTTTGCAAATGCCTGTCCATTTTGAATTTGTTCTAACATTTTTTGTTTATTTTCTTCTATGTTATTTCCCTTTCTTGCAAGTTTTATCATATATGACCCAAGAGCTAGTATAACCTCTTTTACATCTGGTTGCATATTTCCTTGTAAAAACTCTATTGCTTCAATTACTTCTAACGAGTTTCCTACTGCTTTTCCTAAAGGTTCTTCCATGCTTGTAACAACACAAACTGTTTCTTTGTTAGCTAGCTCTCCTATTTTTTTCATGGTTTCGGCAAGTTTAGTAGCATTATCTACATCCTTCATAAATGCTCCATTTCCACATGTAACATCAAGAACTATTTTATTTGCACCTGCTGCTATTTTTTTGCTCATTATGCTTGATGCAATAAGTGGAATACTCTCAGTTGTTGATGTAGTATCTCTTAAGGCATATAGCTTTTTATCTGCTGGAGCCAAGTTTAATGTTTGACCCATTAAAGCTATTCCTATTTCTTTTACATTTTGAATAAATTGGTCTATTGTAAGGCTTGTGTTATATCCTGGTATTGATTCTAACTTGTCTATTGTTCCACCTGTATACCCTAATCCTCTTCCTGACATTTTTGCTACTGGAATATCAAGTGATGCAATTATTGGTGCTAAAATTAGCGTTACTTTATCGCCAATTCCTCCTGTGCTATGTTTATCAACTACTGTTCCCAATTCTGATAAATCTAGAATATCTCCAGAATGTGCCATTGCTAAGGTTAAGTTTGTTGTTTCCTCTTCGTCCATTCCATTTAAGTAAATTGCCATTGTTAAAGCAGACGCCTGATAATCTGGTATATTTCCATTTGTATAATTTTGTACAAAATATTCTATTTCTTCTTTACTTAACTTTTGTTTATCTCTTTTTTTAGCTATAATCTCTAAAATATTCATTTTAATTTCATCCTTTTATATAAAATTCTTAATAAAACTGGCCCTATGTAAAGTACAAGGTCCATATTCTTTTATAGCCTTTATATGTGCAGCTGTTCCATACCCTTTATGTTTAGCAAAACCATATTGAGGATATATTTCATCCCATTGTCTCATTATTCTGTCCCTTGTTACTTTTGCAATAATTGATGCACATGCTATTGAATAACTAATTGCATCTCCATGAATAATTGATTTATATGGTATTCCATCTGTATCAATTTTAGTTAGTGCATCTACCAAAATTGCATCTGGTTTTGTAATTTCAAGTTCTGGCTTTTTTGCTAATTTAGCTTCCATATCTTTTATTGCTGTTGTTAAACCCTTTTTAGTTGCTTGTAATATATTTATTTCATCAATTTCCTTTTGGTCGATAATTCCTATTCCATAACTAATTGCCTCACTAGTTATTTGTTCATATAGCTGCTCTCTTTTTTTCTCAGATATTTTTTTAGAATCATTAACACCTTCTATCATTGAGGTTTTTGGCATCAAAGCACATGCTACCACAACTGGTCCTGCTAAAGGTCCTCTTCCTGCCTCGTCAATTCCTGCAATCGCTTTTAAACCTTTTTCATTATATAATTCTTCTTCTACTTTTTTTAAATTTGTTAATCTCTCTAACTCTTTTTCCTTCATTCTATTGCTCCAATTTTAATCCTTCAATATTATCTATATCATAATAATTGCTTCCTGCTAGTTCGTATCCTTTTGTATAATACACTGTTCCGTCTGTATATTCAACAATGTAATATGAGTTTTCTTCTAGTTTAACTTGTGGTAATCCCATTTCATCTAAATTTTGTTGATTTATTGCATAATATTTTTTGTCTTTTTCTTCTATATCGATTGAATTGTTATTTAGAAACTCTTGTATTATTGGTTCATCTTTAATATCTGTAAGTTTAGTTCCTATTAATATTTCATCTTTCTTTTCTAATATATAATCTGATGATATTTTTTTAACTTTTGCCTGTACTAATAGTAAGTCTGTTTTCATATCTTCTAACTCTTCTTTTGTTGTTTGCATTCTCACATAATATACAACTCCAAATACTATGAATGCAATTATTAATACAAAAAATATTGTTCCTGCTAATGTTAATCCTTTTTGACTTTTCATTTTTTACTCCTTCTATTTTGGTTATATTATATAAATTTTATCACATTTTTGCAAGCTCTACCAGTCAAGTTTTAATTTCATTTATTGCTACAAAGTTGCACTTACTTTTTCACTTGACGTTTTTTTTAATTAGAATAATTGCTAAATTTAATATGAGAATTTTTGTTAATTTTTCCTTGACAATTTACACAACTAAAATAAAGTAGTACTTTCTATTAAAGTACTACTCAAAAATAATGCTAACATCGTATTTATTCATTTTTTCTGGTTCATTGAACCAGTGGCCAGTGCTACTACTTAAAAAGTGAGGACCTAAAACCAATGCTGTTGTGGCTGTTAGTCGTAGCGTCGAGGTTACGGTAAGAATCTGGACATTCAAAGCCACGGATGCCGTAATAGCCGCCCCTAAGAGCACAAGGAACGTTGGTAGTAGCGGTATATTCTAATGTCCACTCCCATACATTTCCTGCTAAGTCATATATATTCATTTTTTTACATGCATCACTTGCTCCTGTTGTTAATAATATTCCATTACCCAAACTTTGTGTTTGTTTAACACTACTACTATTTACAAAAGTATTACTTGTTGTTTGATTATATGGTGTCCATGTTGTTGATAATGAATGAGTTCTAGAATCTGCATACTTTCCTCTATTTATTGTAAAGCTTGCATTGCAGTAATTTCCCCAAGATGAGCTATCTTGCGTTAATATATTTTTTCCATTACTTGTTGTTAAATTACTACTTCCTATTTTTGTTTCTATATGTTTTAACACTAGGTCCCATTGTACTCCAAACATTAAACTACTTGTATAATTTTCTGTTGTTTTCATATTTGCTAATGTTTGTGCTTGACTACATGTTACATAAGTATATGGATATACTGGTGCTTCTACTTCTCCTGCTTTTGATAATGGTGCTACTGTTGCATCTCCTCTTGCTGTTCTATTTGTTGTTATTCCTGCCTCATATCTTCCTATCCAAAAACCTCCATTTTCATATACACTTTTTAACATTTTTTGTTTTAACGTTGTATATTGAGCACTTGTTAAGCCTGTTGTTGCATCTGAATAATATGTGTCTGTAAAGCTTGTTCCATTTCTATAATAATCTGTGTATTTATGTAGACAATACTCTATTTTATCATAATCTGTTGATTTGGTTGGTTTTTGATCTGCTGTTGTTGTTTTTGTGTTATAGCTACTTTCTGCATACAAGCTTTTAGGAACTTCTATCCATACATATTCATTTCCACTTTCATCTTGTATTACTAGCCCATTATCTAAATTTGTTCCTTCTAATTTTGTAAATGTTGTATCTGGATAATATGGTATTGTTTCATTTGCTACACTTGGCAAATCACTTGTTGGTAGATTATCGTTTCCTCCTGAGCTTCCATTTATTTTTCCGTCTATCCAATTATTTAACCCATTTATTGCATCTAAGTCATTTTGTGTTGCTTGGTCCATTTTGTTTTGAGCATCTTTTGCCTTTTCTATTATTCCACTATTTCCAAATAGTGCATTTACGCTTACTCCTGCTAAGATTAAAAGTACTACAATAGTTACTACTAATGCTATTAATGTAATACCTTTTTCTTGTTTAATTTTTGTTTTCATAGTTTTCTTATCTCCTCCTTAATTTTTTATTTATTTTTATTATTTATTTTTTATATTGTTTCCTCCTTTCCTTCTTTTAGGCACACAAAAGCAGACTACTTTTACATAGTCTGCTTTTGATATATCACTAATAAAGCTAATTTCTTAGCTTGGTTGTTATTTCTTAAAGTTGTGGCTCTCTCTCTCTCTCTCTCTCTACTCTTGCAAGAGTTCTAGCTTTTTTCATACTTTGTGCCTCTTTCTATACCTTTTTCCTTAGATTTTTTCTGTAATTATAGTATCATAACACTTTTTTATTTTCAATACTTTTCTTAAATTTTTATCGACTTTTTAGGTGGCTTTCGGGACGGGTCAAAAGTCACCTAAATCACAACTTGCGCTCCTACCAGTTAAGTTCTAGTTTGTTTTTAATTAGATTATATCTCTGTAACACTGAAAGAACTATTTCATCGTTTTCTATCATTTTATAAAATTCATCTTTATCAACAAATTTCACATCTTGAACTTCTTCTAATTGTAATTTAATATCTCTTATATTAATTTTCTTTTGTGTTTTAAAAATATCTATAAATTGTTTTTTATATAGTTGAGCTCCTACTAAAACAAATTCATCTTGTTCAAATTTTATGCCTATTTCTTCCTTCATTTCCCTTTTAATTGTGTCTTCTGTTGTTTCGCCAGCTTGGCAACATCCTCCAGGCACTTCCCATCCACCTGAATGTGTTTTTTGTACACTTCTTTGAGTCATTAGTAGTTTATTGTTGTTTATAATCCACATTTCAGCTCCCATATTGTATTCATTATCCTGCAAGCTTTCACCACGTGCTTTTTTATAATTTAGTTTATTTCTATTTTTATCTACTACATCAAAAAATTCCATAATTATCACCTTGTTGTTATTATAACATATTAATACAATTTTTTGTTGCCTTTTATTGTATTTTGTAGTATTATTAATTTAGTTACAAAAGATTTTAAGGAGAATTACATGTTTGAACAAAAATTTGATTTTTATAGTCCGTTAAATTTAAAAGCATATAATTTAGACCAAATTATGCGCTATCAATTAGACGTTTTAGGAAAACTTGATCCTTTTACTAGAAAACACAGTGAAAATGTTGCAAATTTATGTTGTAGAATTTGTGAGTATTTAAGATGCAAAAGTTCCTTTACTGTACATTGTACAATTGGTGGATATTTGCATGATATTGGTAAACTATTTATTCCACCTGAAATTTTAAATAAGCCTGACAAATTAACACCTGAAGAATATGAAGTTATAAAAACGCACACTACTCTTGGTTATGATATGTGTATGAAAGATCCTCATCTTCGTCCATACGCTTTATTTGCCTTAGATCATCACGAAGCACTAAATGGTTCTGGATATCCTAATGGCATTACTAAAAAAGATATCCCTTATGGTGCTCAAATTGTGCGTGTTGCGGATGAATATGATGCGCTTGTTACAAAAAGGCAATATACTACTCACATTAATATTTCCGAGACTTTAAAGGATCTTATAAAAGATGCTCAACCTGACCCTAGATTTATTGCCTTAGATCAACTAAATACACATGAAAAAGAAGGAAAAATAAATGGATTGATTTTAAAAAAATTATTCAAGGTTGTTATTGATGATACTTTATATGAAATTAGTTGTGTAATGGATTATGTTGAATATTTAAAAGAACAAATAAAACGTTTAGAGTTAATTCAATCTTATCAGAGAAAAGCCGATAATTCTAATAAAGAAAAAACAAAAGATTATTATCATGAAGGTATGACTCTTTTATTTCAACAAGGTGAAAATATGGAAAATTACAGTCAGATTTTAGAAGAATATAAAACAGCATTAAAAGTTCGTGAGAATGTGATTGACCAACTATATAATGAAATTAAAATTATAAAAAAATTGAAAATTTAAATGGAGGACTAATGAAGAAATTATATACTATGCCAAAAAAAATACTAATTGCTATGTTTGTTATGTTCATTTTTATGGGATTACTTCTTATTCGTCTAGCTTATCTCCAATTTATAAAAGGATCTAGCTTAAAAGAGCAAATGTATAACCAACTTATAACAAGTCGTACAATTAGTCCTAGTAGAGGCACTATTTATGATTCAACTGGTAAAGCCTTAGCCATAAGTGCCAAAGTTGATACTATAAGTATAATTCCAACTTCTATAGTGGTAAAAGAAAATGGAGTAATCGACAAAGATAAAACTCAAACTTTAAAAGAAAAAGTTGCAAAAGCTTTTTCTGATATATTTAAATTAGATTATGAAGAAACTCTATCAAAAGTTTCTAGTGATTCAAGTTATATTACTATTGTAAGAAAAGTAGAAAAAGATAAAGTTGATAAACTTAAAGCTTGGATGGAAAAAGAAAAAGTATATTCTGGTATAAATATTGATGAAGATGCCAAAAGATATTATCCATATAATAATTTAGCTTCTTCACTAATGGGATTCTGTAATATTGATAATCAGGGTATAGAAGGATTAGAAGCTGCTTGGAATGATGTACTAACTGGTACAGCAGGTAGAGTAATAACTGCTCAGGATGCTATTCAAAAATTTATTCCTGATAGTAATCAAACTTATATACCTGCTGAAAATGGTAGTGATTTAACATTAACAATTGATGCAAATATTCAGAGTATTGTAGAAAAATATTTAAAACAAGCTTGTATTGATAATAAGTGTACTCGTGGTGGTAATGTAATAGCAATGGACCCAAAAACAGGAGATATTTTGGCAATGGCAACATATCCAGATTACAACTTAAATACACCTTTTGAAATGCCATCACACATTACTAAAAAGAATTGGGACAAGCTTACTTCTGAGGAAAAAAGTAACACTTTAAATAGTTTATATCGTAATAGAGCGATTGCAGACCCTTATGAGCCTGGTTCAGTTTTTAAAATTATCACTGCTTCAATTGCCTTAGAGGAAAATTTAGCTGAACCAGATAAGGCTAATGTCTATTACTGTAAAGGCTCTCAAGTAGTATATGGAACAAGAATAAGATGTGCATATGGAATCAAACATGGTTATGAAAGTTTACGTCAAGCTTTTTCTGTTTCATGTAACCCAGCATTTATACAAATCAGCGAAAAAATAGGCGCTACTACAAGTTATAAATATTATAAAGCTTTTGGTTTTTTTGATAAAACTGGAATAAATACGATAGGTGAATCTAGTTCGATTTTTTGGGACTTAGAAAATGTTGGTCCTGTTGAATTGGCTACTATGGCTTTTGGTCAAAGATTTAAAATAACTCCTATTCAAATGATTACTGCTGTTTGTACTATAGCAAATGATGGTGTTTTAATGAAACCTCGTCTTGTAAAACAAATCACAAATACAGATAATGGTGCTATTACTACAATTGATACTACTGCTGTAAGACAAGTTATTTCTAAAGAAACTGCAGATATAATGATGGATTTGGCAGAAACAGTAGTATCTGAAGGTTCTGGAAAATATGCTAAAATTAAAGGATATTCTATTGCAGGTAAAACAGGTACCTCAGAATCAGATTACAGTAAAGATGAAGGATATACAGCTTCTTTTGTTGCTATTAGTCCAACTGAAAATCCAGAAATAGTCCTATTGGTTACATTATATGATCCAACTGGTTCTAAGGGTCACAGTGGAAACCTAGTTGCTGCTCCTGTTGCTGCACAAATGTTAAAAGAAATTCTACCATATATGCAAGTATCAAGCGATAATTCTAGTGATAGTTCTTCTAGTAAAACTATTAGCCTTCCTAATGTCACAAACAAAACTGTTGCAGAAGCTAAGAAAACTTTAGAAAATGCTGGTTTTACAGTTAGTACTTCTGCTGGTTCTAAAGAAATTGTTACAGAGCAATTTCCAACAAAAGGTTCAGAATTATTAAAAGGTTCTATTATAAAGCTATACACTGAAACTGAAAATACTCGTGTTTCTAAGCAAGTACCAGATTTAACTAACAAATCACTTTCTCAAGTAAAGTCAGCTCTTAAGAATTTGAATTTAAATTATAGTGTTACAGGTTCAGGAACAGTAGTAAGTCAAGACCCTATTGCAAATACACAAGTAGAAGAAGGCACAGTTGTTAAAATAACTTTAGGAAAATAAAAACAATAAAAAAATTGAGGTGGTTACCTCAATTTTTTTTATTGCTTTATTTTTATTCGCTAAATATTTCGTCAAATTCGTCACCATCAATTTTTTCTTTTTCAAGAAGTACATTAGCAACTTTTGTTAATTTTTCCATATTAGCTTTTAATATTTCTTCTGCTTTTTTGTACGCGAAGTCTATTATGCTTTTTACTTCTTCGTCAATTAAATTTGCTGTTTCTTCTGAATATTCTTTAGCTTGAGCAAAATCTCTTCCTAAGAATACTTCTTCTTGGCTTGAACCTAATGTTATAGTTCCTATTCTTTCACTCATACCATATTTAGTGACCATGCTTCTAGCAATTTGTGTTGCTCTTTCGATGTCATTACTTGCGCCTGTTGAAATATCATTTAGTACTAATTGTTCTGCAACTCTACCACCTAGTAATGATACTATATTTTCAACCATTTCTGTTCTTGACATAAATGATTTATCTTCTGTTGGACGATACATTGTATATCCACCAGCCATTCCTCTTGGTACAATAGAAATTTGATGTACTGGATCTTGTGTTGGTAAAAATCTGCTTACTACTGCATGACCTGCTTCGTGGAAAGCAACTAGCTTTTGTTCTTTTTCACTTCTAACTCTTGTACGTTTTTCAGGTCCCATAGTAACTTTTACCATAGCATCTTCAACTTCTTGCATTCCTATTTCATTTAAGTTTCTTCTAGCTGCTAATAGTGCTGCTTCATTTAATACATTCTCTAGGTCTGCTCCTGAGAATCCAGAAGTATTTTTAGCTATTGTTTTTAAATCTACATCATCAGCTAATTTTTTCTTTCTGCTGTGTACTTCTAATATTTGCTCTCTTGCTTTTACATCTGGATTTGATACTACTATTTGTCTATCAAATCTACCTGGTCTTAGTAAAGCTTTATCCAATATGTCAGGTCTGTTTGTTGCTGCTAATACTATAACACCTTCATTTGCTGAGAAACCATCCATTTCAACTAATAATTGGTTTAATGTTTGCTCTCTTTCATCATGTCCTCCACCTAAACCAGCACCTCTTTGACGTCCTACAGCATCAATTTCGTCTATAAATATGATACATGGGGCTTTTTTCTTTGCTTCTTCAAACAAGTCTCTAACTCTTGATGCACCAACACCAACAAACATTTCTACGAAGTCAGAACCACTTATAAAGAAGAATGGTACTCCTGCTTCTCCTGCTACTGCTTTTGCTAATAGAGTTTTACCTGTTCCTGGATGACCTACTAATAAAACACCTTTTGGTATTCTAGCTCCCATCTCTGTAAATTTTCTAGGATTTTTTAAGAATTCTACTATTTCTTCTAATTCTTCTTTTTCTTCGTCAACACCTGCAACATCGTCAAATGTTACTCTGTTTTTGTCTGATGGATTAATCATTCTAGCACGGCTTTTGCCAAATGACATTGTTTTGCCACCAGCTCCGCCATTTCCACTTTGTGCTCCTCCCATAAGTAAGAACCAGAATATAAAGAATATAATAAGTATTCCAAATGGAGTTAATAAACTGAATATTACCATCCAGATAGATTCTGATTTTTCAGTTACTTTTACAGTTCCTGCTTTCATACTATCATTCAAGCTATTCATTAAATTTTCCACACTTGGGATATTTACTTCTTTTGTAAAGTTTTCATTTTTTAGCTTAACTTCTGCTTTTACACCATCAGATGATAATGTAATTTCTTTTACTTCTCCTGCTTCGATTTTAGAAATAAGTTCAGAATAAGCTAATTTATTATCTCTATTTTCTACAATAGAACTAATAAGTACTACTAATATTATTCCTATAATTAGCCACATTGCTAATGTTTTTATACTGTTCTTCAAAATTGTTCCTCCTCTTTATGTTTTTTAACAATTTAGACTATACCATACTAAGATTTTAAATTCAAGTGTTTTCACAAAACTTTCATTTAGCAAATTAGCCTACCTCAACGGTTTATCTACGGAAGGTTCATTTTTCCCATAAAAAAAATTTTTCCTTTTTTTACAAAAATTTTTATATTTTTATTAGGTGTTAAATATTTATTACCAATATTATTCTCACAAAGTTTAATAATATCTTCTATATGTATTTTTCCAATGCCTTGAACATTGCCATTTGTTTTATTAATAGTATATAAAATAATCCTTGATTTTATAACCTTTTCTAGCTTATTGAATTTTTTTAAGTCTAATATAACCTCTTTTTCATTTTCTCCAATTTTTAATTCTTCATACTCTTTAGCAATAACTTTATCAAAATATTCTTCTTCTTCTCTTGCTATATCTGATAACCTATTTATTCCTTCTAATACATTAGGGTTAAATTCTTTTTTTAAGTATGGAATTATTTCATTTCTTATTTTATTTCTATTATATATACTTTCAAAATTTGTTTTATCAATTCTTGGGTCTAAGTCTTGTTCTTCACAATATTTTTCAATTTCTTGTCTTTCACATTCTCTTATTGGTCTTATATATTCTATATTGGTTTCTTTTCTACTAATTTCAATTCCCTTTAAGCCTGATATTCCGCTTCCTCTTAGTATATTCATTAAAACCGTTTCAACATTATCATTTAAATTATGTGCTGTTGCAATTTTATTTGCATTTTCTTTTTGAGCTACTTCATTAAAAAATTCATAACGAATTTTTCTTCCCATTTCTTCTGTCCCTAGCTTTTGCTCTTTTGCTAATTTTTCCACATCTGCTTTTTTTACATAGCATTTTATATTTTTATTTTTGCAATATTCTTTTACATATTCGGTTTCCTCATCTGCTTCTTCTCTTATCATGTGATTTATGTGTGCTACAAATATTTCTATACCTAATTTTTCTTTTAAGCAATACAAAGAATCTAGTAGACACATTGAATCAGGTCCACCAGATACTCCTATAACGATTTTATCGCCTTTTTGTATTAAATTATATTTGTTAATTGTATTTAATATTTTATTTAACATACTTATTCCCTATACTTATCAAGATTAGCAAATTTTGTGTAATTTCCTAACCATAAAAGTTCAACTGTTCCTGTAGAGCCTCCTCTGTGTTTTGCCAATATAACTTCTGCTATATTTTTCTTATCTGTATCTGGATTATAATAATCATCACGATATAAAAACATAACTATGTCGGCATCTTGCTCAATAGCTCCAGATTCACGTAAGTCTGAAAGCATTGGTCTATGATCTGGTCTTTGTTCTACAGATCTTGAAAGTTGTGATAGTGCTATAACTGGCACATTTATTTCTTTTGCTAATATTTTTAAAGAACGGCTTATTTCAGAAATTTCTTGTTCACGGCTTCCGTTTCTTTTATTGCTTCCTTGAACTAATTGAATATAGTCAATTACAACCATTCCTATATTTTTTTCTAACTTCAATTTTCTACATTTTGCACGTATTTCCATTACAGAAATACCTGGTGTATCATCTATAAATATTTGTGCTTGTGATAGATTTCCTGAAGCTTCGGCTAATTTTTGCCAGTCGTCATCTTCTACTTTACCAGTTCTTACTTTATTACTATCTACCATTGCTTCACTGCATAGAATACGGTTTGTCATTTGCTCTTTTGACATTTCCAAGCTAAATATAGCAACAGGTGTATTATATCTAACTGCTGCATTTGATGCTAAGTTTAATGCAAATGCTGATTTACCCATAGCAGGTCTAGCAGCTACAATAACTAGGTCTGATTTATGAAGTCCTGCAGTTATAAAATCTAAATCTGCAAATCCTGTAGGTACTCCAGTTATGTGTTGTTTTTGGTTATATAATTGTTCTAACTGAGTAAATGAGTCTACAAGAATGTCTTTAATTGCAGAATATCCTTTTTGATTTCTATTTTGTATAACATCAAATATTTTTCTTTCAGCTGAGTCTAATATATCTTCTACATCTTGCGTTTGGTCATATCCTAAACTAATTAACTCATTTGCTGTTTTTATAAGTGCTCTTAAGGCTGACTTTTCTTCAACAATTTTTATGTATTGTTCTACATTAGCTGTTGTTGGAACTTTATCTGGAAGTTGTGCAATATACTCTAATCCACCAACTGCTTCTAATTGTTTCATAGACTGAAGTTCTGTTTTTAAAGTTATAATATCCACAGGGTCTGCACGATTATATAAATTTAAAATCGCTTCGTAAATTATTTTATTATCTTCACGATAAAAGTCTTCTGGTTTTAAGGTTTCTACTGCAGACATAATTGCGTCTTTGTCTGTTAGCATACTTCCTATAACGGCTTGTTCTGCTTCTATATCGTGTGGTGGAATTTTTCCTAGCTCCATTTTTTGCTTCCTTCCTTCTTTCCTTTTAATTCATCTCAATTTTGAAGAGAATTAGTATATTGCGCGAAAGAATTTATTTGAAAGGCAAGGGCGCATACGTTTGTATGTAACCGCGTTTCAAATGAATTCTGACAAAGCAAGATGCTTATTATCTTCAAAATTTATAATACTTGGACTTTCAAAGAGCCTACCACCCCTTCAAAAAGTTTAATACTCACTGTCGTAACTCCCAATACTTTTATAGGTTCTTTTAAGTCTATTTTCTTTTTGTCTATTTCTATTTTATATTGTTCTTTTAAGTTTTCTGCAATTTCTTTTGCAGTAATTGAACCAAATATTTTTTGATTTTCTCCTGATTTTACAGATATTTTTAAAGTGATGTTTTTCAACTTTTCAGCAATTTTTTCTGCTTTTTCCTTTTCTACTGACTTTTTATATTGGTTTGAATCTTGTTTTGCTTTTAATTTACTCATATTTTCTGCATTTGCTTCGACACCCATTTTTTTAGGTAATAAGAAATTTCTTGCATATCCATCACTTGCATTTATTACTTCATCTTTTTTTCCTACACCTTTTATATCTTGTAATAAAATTACCTTCATTTAGCTCTCTCCTTTCAGTTTTGTTGTTCTTCAAAATACTCATTGATTTTTTCAATAAGAAGATTTTTAACCTCTCCTATACTTAGTCCCTCAACTTGTGCACCAGCTAAAGTTATATGTCCTCCACCGCCAAGTTTTTCTAGAATAATCTGTACATTTATGTCTCCAATTGAACGTCCACTAATACAAACTTTGTCTCCTAATTTTCCTATAACAAATGATGCAGTAATGTCACTAATTGTTAATAGTTCGTCTGCTGCTTTTGCACAAATTACATTTGCATCTTTGTCATTTTCATCATAAATTGAAATTCCTATTGTATCATTTATTATTTCTGCATTATCAATTATTTTAGAAATTTTAGTATATGTTTTCAAATCACTTTGAAACCATTTTTTAACTCTTATAATGTCTATACCACATTTTCTTAAATATGCAGCTGCCTCAAAGGTTCTAACACCTGTTTTAAAAGTAAAGTTTTTAGTGTCCATCATAATTCCCGCATATAGTGCCTCAGCTTCTATAGTTGTTAACTCTATCTCTTTTGGTGCATATTCTAATATTTCTGTTACAAGTTCACAAGCTGATGAAGCATATACTTCATGAAAAGTAAGAATTGCTTCTTCAATGAAATCTGGACTTTTTCTATGATGGTCTATTATAGCTATTTTACCTGTTTCCTCTAACAATTCTGGAACTTCAACATAGCTTCTTTTATGTGTATCAACTATTATTAGTAATGTTTCTGCAGATATTTTTGATAAAGCTTCTGCTTTATTTATAATTACTTCTTGGTATTCCTTTTCTTCTTTAGCTGCTTCCATAAAATTTTCTAAGCTAATTCCTGTAGAATTATTTACTATATATGCTTCAACATTTAGGCTTTTTGCTAAACGATATAGTCCCATACTTGCTCCCATAGAGTCTATGTCTCCATTAGTATGTCCCATAATCATAACATTTTTAGCTTCTTGCATTAGTTCTTGTAAAGCATGTGATACAATTCTTGCTTTTACTTTTGTTCTTTTTTCAAGTTCTTGAGTTCTACCACCAAAAAATTGATATTTTCCATTTTCTCTTACTACAGTTTGGTCTCCACCTCTACCCAGAGCAATGTCTAAACCAGCTTGTGCTGATTTATATTTTTCATAATTTGATTGTCCTTCTGTTGATACTGATATACTCAAAGTTATTTGTATTTTGTCTGATAATTCCAATTCTTTAATTGTATCGAGAATATTAAATTTCTTTTCTTCTAGTTCTGCTAAATATCTTTGTTCAAATATACATACAAAAGTATCTCTTTCTGCTTTAACTACTAAACCTTGAAACTCTGATGCCCAATCATATATTGTTTTTTCTATTTGTGCTGTTAATAATGGCTTGTCTTCATCACTAATTCTTTGATTTACTTCTTCAAAGTTGTCTATCATAATAAGACCAACACAAATTTGAGAATTATGATATTCTTTTTCTAGTTCAACACATTTTGTTTCGTCTATAAAGTAAATAGTACAAATATATTCTTCTTTAGACTTTGTATATCTTCCAAGTATTTCATATATTTTGTTTCCTATTTCTAGTTCTTTATGAATGCTTTGCTCTGTACTTTCTTCATTATTCTCAATTTCTAATTTTATTTGTTTTAGCAAGTCTCCTAAAATATTATTTATATCAATATTTGCAAATTCTTGTGTAAATTTATTGCTTTTCCAAATCATATTGCCATTTGTTTCTGCTATAACCAATGGAAATGGTGAATTTACCATTGTATTTTTAGCAAGTTTGTCTATATTAAATGTTAAATCTTGCAAATGGTCTGAAAGTTCTATCCTTCTTTTTTGGTTACTCCAATACGTATATGCTAAAATTAGTATATATAAAACAACTGAAGGGGTAAAATAGCGTAAATCCAGAATACAAATTACAGCTAAAAGTATTGCAATTAGAACTAAATATATTTTAGTTCTTGATATCAACCCTTCAAATATTTTTTTGCTATTATTATTTTTCATAAAACAAGCTCCTTTTTTACGTATACTATTGTACTATTTTTCTCCACTTTTGTCAATTTTATTAGCCAAAAAGCAAATAAAAAAGGATGCTCGAAATTCGAGCATCCCCAGTAGATAGAAATGTCATAATGTTAAACTAATATTTTATAGTGCTTTGGAAATCAGTGTCTCAAATCTTTTCTGTTTGAGTAATGCCACCAGCAATATAAGTAACATCACCTGTAGGAACAATTGTTATCACATAGGATCTTCCATTACAAGAAGTAACAACCTTTTCTCTAATTTTTTCTCCCACACCCAAGGTAACTTGCTTTACTTGGTTTGTAAACCCAAGTAAAGTTTTTTCATACACAGTAATAGTGCATCCAGATCCCTGTGTAGGAGCAAGAATCAGCCAAAGTCCCCATCCCTTATTTGGAGTAACCGTAACGGTTTTTTGAATATAAATTCTTTCGTTTTCAAACATTGCCAGATTCCGATCATCGGTACTGTAGGTACTGGCAACGTCAGTCACACTCTCCAGGGGCATGGTGTTTTCGGCGGCATAGACAGATACTACTGTCATGGATAACATCATGACAATTGCGAGAATCAAAGATGTAATTTTCTTCATTAGTTTTTCCTCCTTAATAGTCGTTGACATTTCTACCTACTATTAACACTGCTCAAGCATGCACAGTATTAACCACAAAATTAATATTTACTTTATATCACATTGTTTAAGCTTCGTCAATATTTTTTACATTTTTTTGAAAAAATGTATTATTTTTCCATATAATCTGTAGTTTCTGGCCTAATAATGTCACTATCCTGTACAGTATCAAACTCTCTAAAGTATTCAAATGTTGTTGTTTGTTCTTCTGGTAAGCTACTCACCATTCTAATTATATTACCTGTGTTAGCTTCAACAACGATTTCTTGTCCAAAGTCTTGTATTAAATAACAGTCCCTTTTTTCATAATTGATTTTTTTCACTTTTGAATAAATAGCACTATATAATGAATTTATTTTTAATTCTGATAGGTCTTGCCATTCTAAATTCTGAATATCTTCAGATCCTTTCACTTTTTCTTTATTTATTCCATCACTTATTAGTGAAAAGTTCTCCGTATTTGAATTATAATGTGTTTTATTTGATATCTTTATTTTGTTTCCATCTTTAATATATGAGTTTTCATATTGTATAGCTTTATTTCCTTTTCTATATTGCTCTATATAATATACACTGTTTTGTCTGCTTGCAGTTAATATTGCATGATAGTTATCTTTTGTTTCAATATTTATTGTTTGAGATTTATTGTATAAATCATTTAGTATAATATATTTTCTAATTGTATTTACTACAAATGCCAATACAATAATTAACAATATTAGGCCTAAAAATTTTAATATCTTTAATTTATTTCTATATTTTTTCATATATTTAGTTTCTTTTTGGCATTGTTCCTTTGATTTTAATCCTATATCATATTGCATATCTTCTAATATTCTTTTGCATTCTGGACATTCCTTTAAGTGTGTTTCTATAATCTTATTGCTTTCTTTACTAGTCAATTTTTCTATATAATTTGGTAATAAGTCTTGAACTAATTTACATTCTTTTTCTTTCATGCAACTTTACCTCCTTTAATTTTTGTTTTCCTCTGTAAAAGGTTATTCTTGCCCAGTTTTCTGTTTTATTAAATATGTCTCCTATTTCTTTAAAATTTAAATCCCCCGTTATTCTTAGGTATATTACATCTCTCGTTTTTTCATCTAGCTTTTGAATTTTTTTATACAATTCTAGTTTGCCTTGATTAGAAATTACCGTTTCATCTGTTGTTTCCAGAGATTCTATTTCAAATAATTCATTATCCGCCATATCTTTAATATTCTTGTTTTTCTTTATGCTATCTAGCCAAGTATTTTTTGCTATCTTACATAACCATACAGAAATTTTACAGTCATCTTTAAAAGTATGTATATTTTTTACTGCTTTGTAAAAAGTTTCTTGAGTTAATTCTTCAGCAATATCATTATTATGGGTTAAACAGAATAAATATTTTTTTACTGTTTCAAAATATTCTTTATATATTTCTTCCATATTCTGCATATTTTTACCCCCTTTACTTAAATGACGATTTAAAATCCATTTCGTTACAAATTTTATTATAATTTGTTTAATTTTTCAATTTTTTTATTGACAATTTTTATCTCAGGATAAGTACAATAAATATATGGTGTTTCACTTTCTATTTTTTCAAAACAGTTCAATTGCAGTTAACTATGTCATTAGATATACTGAGAGACCTGCTATGTCTCAATCTCATATTTAAATTATGATGGTGAATATTTTACTTTTTATTATCAAAAGCATGTTTGAGAAATTTCCTATAACATAAAATAGGAGAGCTTATTAAGCCCTCCTATTTATATTATCCCATAATTGCCTTTAATGCTTCAATTCTTCTTCGCTTTTCCTCATTATCTTTGCCATAAACTCGGTAAAGCGTTTCTTTCTCATGCTCTACCATGAATACGTCTCCTTGTTCAGGGTCTTTCAATATAGCTGTAGGCACATCTATCATTTCTGTGTCTCTTTCCCAGTAGTCTACTTCTGCGCTCTGTTCAGTTGAGATAAATTCTAATTCGCAAATTGCGAATTTTCCCTCTATCCGGTCAATTGTCATATAGCTTTTCATGATGCTTTTTTTACCTCCTCAAGCTCAGGCCCACTTAAGTAGTCACCAATTTTAGAATTAAAAGTCACATTCTTTGCCGTTATAGTTGCTATAACGGTTCCACATTCATCTGTCCGATAAACTTCTACCTCCCGTTGTTGTAATTTTTCCATTGTGCCTTTGGTTGGATGTTCATATTTGTTTCCAACTTTACAAGATATGAGTCCATAATCCGGATCAACTTGATTCAAAAATTCCTCACTGGTTGAAGTATCACTTCCATGATGACCAACTTTAAGAATTTCTGCATCAATTTCTGCTTCAGACCGTAGAACTTCTTCCTCAATTTCGGTTTCTGCATCTCCAGTCATCAAAACATCCATATCTCCAAAAGAGATTTTTATGATGTTTGAATAATTGTTGACATTATTCTGTGTTCCTTCACTTTGCCAAAGTATTTCCATAGTAGCATCGCCCAATTGGTATTCATTGCCTGTTTTAGAATACTCTACTGTGTAATTACCATCCGCTATTTCTTTCATTAATTTTATATACCAGTTGGTAGTTACTTGCCCAGCTTCTACCTTTGGCAAGATAATATTGCCAATTTCAAAATTTGTTATGATATCATACATACCACCCATGTGGTCATCATGGGGATGAGTTCCAAATACATAGTCAAGTTTAGTTATACCTAAACCTTTTATGTATTTAACTGCTTCTTTTCCTGTAGTTCTTGTCCCACAATCAACCAGAGCCGCTTTATCTCCTTGGATAAATAAAAAGCAGTCTGCCTGCCCTACATCTATCATGTGAAGCTTTAATTCTCCACTAAGATTGACTTCTGTATAATCATTTGGTATTTTTGGGTTTTCCAGTTCTTTTTGGTGCTGTTGTTCAACTATTACGGCTATTATGAGAATAATAAAGACTAATAATGTAATGTTTAGTCTTCTTTTCCGGCCGTTTTTGGCATTTGCCATATACGATTCCTCCTTAAAATTTTAGTTCCTATATTATATCACATTATCTATGATTGTACCAGTATATTTATTGATTTTATGAATTTCTAGCCTTTTGTCAGCACATCGCTTTACATATTATGTAAATTGTGGTATAATAATAGTATGCTCTTATGAGTAAATTAAAAAAAGGTGGTTTAAACATTGAACTGTATTAACCTCGTCAAGCAGCGGCTCTTGACAGTCCAGACTCCGGAAATGACACGAGCTACACAAGCTTTCTTAAGCTCTATGAGCAAGTATCATGTTTCGCTTGGTCCTTGGAGTGTTGGAATCGACAAAGAATCCTCGGACATTCTGTTCTCTGTCCCTGCGGACAGTCTCAAATTTGTCTCTGGAAACTTCTTGAAGTCTCTCAGATGCTCATGGATTGAATCCGGATTCACCATTGTTGAGGAAGCTGAAGTTGTTGGATATAAGGTCAATAATTCTATTGCCTATTCTCACATCTTTAGATTATCCCCCGCAGCATAAACCACAAAAAACAAACCGTTGAAATCAACGGTTTGTTTTATTTTTATTCAGCTAATTCATCATCCTGTTCTTCATTTTGTTCTGTATTGATATGTGTATTTTTATAAATTGGAAGTCCTGTTCCTGCAGGTATCAATTTACCTATAATAACATTCTCTTTTAATCCAATTAAGTCATCAACTTTACCTTTAACGGCTGCTTCTGTTAATACTCTTGTTGTTTCTTGGAATGATGCTGCTGACAAGAAGCTTTCTGTAGCTAATGAAGCTTTTGTAATACCTAATAGCATACGTTTTCCTGTTGCTGGACGTTTTCCTTCTGCTATTACTTGTTCATTTTTGTCTTCAAATTCATGAATATCTACTAGCGAACCAGCAAACATATCTGTATCTCCATTATCTTCTACTCTTACTTTCTTAAGCATTTGTCTACCAATTACCTCAATGTGTTTGTCATTGATATCAACACCTTGGTTACGATAAACTTTTTGAACCTCTTGAATTAAGTATTCATATACTCCTTCTGGTCCTTTAATTGCTAATATTTCGTTTGGATTTATAGCACCTTCAATTAAAGCATCTCCGGCTTTTACTTCGTCTCCTTCTCTTACACGTAATTTAGATCTAAATGGTATTGCATATGTTTTTGAATCATCCTTAGAAGTAACAACAATTTCTTTCCTTTTCTTGTCTTCAACTATTTTTACTTTACCATCAATTTCTGTAATTACTGCTAGACCCTTTGGTTTACGAGCCTCAAATAGCTCCTCAACTCTAGGAAGACCTTGTGTGATATCTGCTACACCTGCAACACCACCAGAGTGGATAGTTCTCATTGTAAGCTGTGTACCAGGCTCACCAATTGATTGTGCAGCTATAATACCAACAGATTCACCGATATTTACTTTTTCACGAGTAGCTAATCCCATACCATAACATTTACGGCATACACCATGTTTTGTACGGCATCCTAATACTGAACGTACTTCTACTCTTTCAATTCCTGCTGCTACTATTTGTTCAGCAATTTTGTCTGTAATCATTGTATTAGTATCAACAATTAACTCTTTTGTTTCAGGGTTAACTATATCATTTAATGCATATCTTCCAACTAATCTTTCTTCTAGTTTTTCGATTACTTGGTTTCCATCTTTAATTGCTTCTACAATAAGTCCTTCATGTGTTCCACAGTCTTCTTCACGAACTATAATGTCTTGAGATACATCAACTAATCTTCTTGTTAAGTAACCTGAGTCGGCTGTTCTTAAAGCTGTATCTGCTAAACCTTTTCTGGCACCGTGTGCAGAAATAAAGTATTCTAGTGCATCTAGTCCCTCACGGAATGAAGATGTAATAGGAATTTCTACTGTTTTACCAGTTGTACTAGCCATAAGACCACGCATACCTGCAATTTGTCTTAATTGGTTTAAGTTACCTCTGGCTCCAGATTGGCTCATCATATATACTGGGTTTAAGTCTTCAAAATTGTTTTTCATTGCTTCTGTAACATCATCTGTTGCTTTTTCCCAAATTTTGATAACTGAGTTATATCTTTCATCCTCTGTTATTAAACCACGTTTATATTGTTTTAATACATTATTTACTTGTTCATTTGCTTCAGCAAGAATTTGCTTTTTAGCCTCTGGCACTTTTACATCATCTACAGATACTGTAATACCAGCTGTTGTAGAATGTTTGAATCCCATTGATTTGATATAATCTAGTAATTCTGCTGTTGCACTTAAACCATTTACATTTATTGATTTTGCAATTATTTTTCCTAAGTTTTTCTTAGAAACTGCAAAGTTAAGTTCTGGTTCAAATAAGTTTTCTGTTTTTGTTCTATCAACAAATCCTAAGTTTTGTGGAATTCCTTCATTGTAAATTAATCTACCAACTGTTGTTTCAACTTTTCTTGTTTCCAATTTACCATCTATTTCTTTTTGAATTCTTACAAATACTTTTGCATGTAAACCTAAATCATGGTTGTAGTATGCCATTACTGCTTCTTCTGGTGAAGAATAGTAATTACCCTCTCCTGGTTCTCCTTGTACTTCCATTGTTAAGTAATATGCACCTAAAATCATATCTTGTGTAGGTACTGTTACTGGTTTACCATCTTGTGGTTTTAAAAGGTTATTTACTGAAAGCATTAAGTATCTAGCTTCAGCTTGTGCTTCTGGTGATAATGGTAAGTGAATAGCCATTTGGTCACCGTCGAAGTCAGCGTTGAAAGCTGTACATACTAATGGGTGTAATTTTATAGCTCTACCTTCTACTAAAACTGGCTCAAATGCTTGAATACCTAGTCTATGTAATGTAGGAGCACGGTTTAATAATACTGGATGGTCTTTAATAACATCCTCTAGAATATCCCATATTTCAGGTCTTAATCTTTCTACCATTCTCTTAGCATTTTTAATATTATGTGCAATTCCACGTCCAACTAATTCTTTCATAACAAATGGTTTGAATAATTCAACTGCCATTTCTTTTGGCACACCGCATTGATATAGTTTAAGTTCTGGTCCTACTACGATAACTGAACGTCCAGAATAGTCAACACGTTTACCTAATAAATTTTGACGGAATCTACCTTGTTTTCCTTTTAATAAATCTGATAAAGATTTTAATGCTCTACCACCAGCACCTGTTACTGGTCTTCCACGTCTACCATTATCAATTAAGGCATCAACTGATTCTTGTAACATTCTTTTTTCATTACGTACAATAATTTCTGGTGCACCTAATTCTAATAGTCTTTTTAAGCGGTTATTTCTGTTGATTACTCTACGATATAAGTCGTTTAAATCTGATGTAGCAAATCTACCACCATCTAATTGTACCATTGGTCTTAAATCTGGTGGAATTACTGGTACTACATTCATTATCATCCATTCAGGTTTATTTTCTGATAATCTAAAAGCTTCAACTGTATCTAATCTTTTTACTAGTTTTGCTCTTTTTTGTTCACTTGCTTTTTCAAGTTCTTTTTTCAATTTTTCAGACAATTTTTCTACGTCAACTTTTTGTAGTAATTCTTCAATTGCCTCAGCTCCCATTTTAGCTACAAAAGAACCTCTACCATATTTTTCTTCTGCTTCACGATATTCTTTTTCAGATAATACTTGACATACTGTTAAATCAGTAGTTCCTTTATCTATTACAATATATGATGCAAAATATATTACTTTTTCCAAGCTTCTTGGTGATACATCAAGCATTAGTCCAATTCTACTTGGTATTCCTTTAAAATACCAAATATGTGCAACTGGTGCAGCAAGTTCAATATGTCCCATTCTTTCACGTCTTACTTTTGATTTTGTTACCTCAACACCACATCTATCACATACAATGCCTTTGTATCTTACTCTTTTATATTTTCCACAGTGACATTCCCAGTCTTTTGTTGGTCCAAATATTTTTTCACAAAATAGACCATCTTTTTCTGGCTTTAAAGTTCTGTAGTTAATGGTTTCTGGCTTTTTAACTTCACCTTTTGACCATTCTCTGATTTTTTCATCTGATGCTATCCCAATTTTAAGTTTGTTAAAAATTTCTAATTCATCCACTTTATTTAGCCCCCTAAATATTTTTCTTTTCTTCATACTCGTTTAAACAAGTTGTACACTGCTGTGCAATTCTTATTGTTAACTTGTTTAAACTTTTTGAATGGCTATTAAATTTTATTTTTCATTATCATCAAAGTTATCCATATCTAATAACTCTTCATCATCAAGTAATAAGTCTTCATCATCTAAACCTTCTTCGTCATCAAGAAGATCTCCTTCTTCTGAATATCCATCAGCAAGTTCTTCTTCATCAACTACTGCAAGTTCTTCTTCTAGTTTTGGATCATCTTTAATACTGTTAAAATCAATTCCTTCATCAATATTTTCCTTTAGTTCTAATTCTTTATTGTCTTCTGAAAGAAGTTTTATATCTAGTCCTAATGATTGAAGTTCTTTTACTAACACTTTAAATCCTTCTGGAACTCCTGGTTCTGGAACATTTTCACCTTTTACAATTGCTTCATATGTTTTTACTCTTCCTACAATATCATCAGATTTAACTGTTAACATTTCTTGAAGTGTATATGCAGCACCATAAGCTTCTAATGCCCAAACCTCCATTTCTCCAAATCTTTGTCCACCAAATTGTGCTTTACCACCAAGAGGTTGTTGTGTTACTAATGAGTAAGGTCCAGTTGAACGAGCATGTATTTTGTCATCTACTAAGTGATGTAGTTTTAACATATACATAACACCAACTGTAATTGGATGATCAAATGGCTCTCCAGTTCTACCATCATATACAACTGTTTTTCCATCTTCACTAAGTCCTGCTTTTCTAAATAGCTCTTTTATTTCTTCGTCTTTAGCACCATCAAATACTGGTGTTGCAACCTTGTATCCAAGTGCTCTTGCAGCCATACCTAAGTGAACCTCTAAAACTTGACCTAAGTTCATACGAGAAGGAACACCTAGTGGGTTTAATACTATGTCTACTGGTGTACCGTCTGGTAAGAATGGCATATCTTCTTCTGGTAATATACGTGAAATAACACCCTTGTTACCATGACGTCCAGCCATCTTATCACCAACAGATATTTTTCTCTTTGTTGCAATATAGCAACGAATTACTTGATTTACTCCAGGAGCTAATTCATCTGAATTTTCCCTTGTAAATATTTTAACATCTACAATTGTTCCTGCTTCTCCATGTGGAACACGAAGTGAGTTATCTCTAACTTCTCTAGCTTTTTCTCCAAATATTGCACGAAGTAATCTTTCTTCTGCTGTTAGTTCTGTTTCTCCTTTTGGAGTAACCTTACCAACTAATATATCTCCTGGTCTTACTTCAGCACCTATACGAATTATACCGTTTTCGTCTAAGTCTTTTAAGCTGTCGTCTCCAACATTTGGTATATCTCTAGTAATTTCTTCTGCTCCTAGTTTTGTTTCTCTACATTCACAGTCATATTCTTCAATATGAATTGATGTATATACATCTTCTTTTACTAATCTTTCACTAATTAAAACAGCATCCTCGTAGTTATAACCTTCCCAAGTTGTGAAAGCTATTAAAACATTTTTACCAAGTGCCATTTCACCATTTTTAGTAGCTGGTCCATCGGCAATTAGTTCTCCTGCTTTAACTTTTTCTCCAGTGCTTACAACTGGTCTTTGATTTATACATGTTCCACCATTTGTTCTTTTGAATTTTCTTAAATGGTAAACATCTAATTCGTCTTTTTTATTTCTAATTTGAATTTCGTCACCAGTTACTTTTTCAACTATACCGTCATTTTTAGCCATTACTGTAATTCCAGAATCTTTTGCTGCTCTATATTCAATACCTGTACCAACTATTGGTGATTCTGTTGTAAGTAGTGGAACTGCTTGACGTTGCATGTTTGAACCCATTAGAGAACGTTTTGCGTCGTCATGCTCTAAGAATGGAATCATAGCTGCTGCAACTGATACTAATTGTTTTGGTGATACGTCTACAAAATCAACTTGGTCTTTATCAACCATTGTAATGTCTGCTCTATGACGTACACGAATTCTATCATTTACAAATTTTCCTTCTTCGTCAACTGGTTCAGAGGCTTGAGCAATAATGTATTTATCCTCTTCGTCTGCTGGCATATATACAACTTCATCAGTTACTTTGCCTGTTTCATGGTCTACTTTTCTATATGGTGTTTCAATAAATCCATATTCGTTTATAATAGCAAATGATGAAAGCGCTGATATAAGTCCTACGTTTGGTCCTTCTGGTGATTCAATAGGACATAATCTTCCATAGTGTGTATAGTGAATATCACGAACCTCAAATCCTGCTCTCTCACGAGATAAACCACCAGGTCCTAATGCAGAAATTCTTCTCTTATGACTTAATTCTGAAAGTGGGTTTGTTTGATCCATAAATTGTGATAATTGTGAGCTTCCAAAGAATTCCCTAATTGCAGAAGTTATTGGTTTTGTATTAATTAAAGTTTGTGGAGTAACTATATCTAAGTCTTGAATTGTCATTCTTTCACGTACTACTCTTTCAAGTCTTGTTAAACCAATTCTAAATTGATTTTGTAATAACTCTCCAACGCAACGAATACGACGATTTCCTAAATGATCAATATCGTCAACATTTCCTAAACCATGTTCTAAGTTTAATAAATAGCTTATTGAAGCAATAATATCTTCGTTTGTAACATGTTTTGGAATTAATTCGTCTATTCTTTCTTTAATAACATCATGTAATTCTTTTTCTTCTGTAGTGTCAATTATTGATTTTAATACTATGTAATTTACCATTTCTTTGATATGTAAGTCACTCAAATTAACATTTGGAAGTACGCTGTGGATATTAACTGTGCCATTACCAATAATTCTTACTGGTTTGTCTTCAACTTTTACATCAACAACATTGATTCCACTGTTTTGAATTGCAATTGCTGTATCTTCAGAAATACTGTTATCTTTTTCTACTAATACTTCTCCAGTCTCTGGATCAATAATATCGTTATAAGCTATTCTTCCTGTAATTCTTGTTGCCAAGCTTAATTTTTTATTAAATTTGAATCTTCCTACTTTTGCTAGGTCATATCTTCTATCATCAAAGAATAAACCATTAAATAAGTTTCTTGCAGCATCAGTTGTTGGAAGTTCTCCTGGTCTTAATTTTTTGTATATTTCAACTAAAGCTTCTTCTTGTGTTTTAATTGGGTCTTTTGCTAAAGTTTCCTTTATTTTGTTTTCATCCCCAAATAATTGTGTAATTTGTTCATCTGTTACTATTCCTAATGCTCTTAAAAGTGTTGTAACAGGTATTTTTCTAGTTCTATCAACTCTAGCCCAAAATACATCATTTCCATCAGTTTCATATTCTATCCATGCACCACGAATAGGCATAACAGTAGATGTATAAATTCTTCTACCTGTTTTGCTATCAAAATCTTGTGCATAGTAGCAACCTGGTGAACGAACTAATTGGCTTACTACAACTCTTTCTGCACCGTTGATTACGAAAGTACCACTATCTGTCATAAGTGGGAAATCACCAAGATAAATTTCTTGTTCTTTGATTTCACCTGTTTCACGATTGATAAGTCTTACTTTTACATGTAATCTTGTAGCATAAGTTGCATCACGTTCTTTGGCTTCTTCTAATGTGTATTTTGTTTTCTCTTCCATGTAGTAGTCTAAGAATTCAAGTACAAGGTTTCCAGAATAATCAACTATTGGAGATACATCTCTAAGTACTTCTCCTAAGCCTTCTTCGATAAACCAATTGTATGAGTCTTTTTGAACTTGAATTAAGTTTGGCATTTCGATTGAATCGCCGATTTTTGCAAAAGTTTTACGAGAACATTTCTCGTGTTTAATTTCTTTTAACAAAAGAATCACTCCTTAAAAAAATTTAAGCAGAAATTAAAATATATGATTTTAATAAAAAGTCCTTCTTGTTTCTATAATTAGTTTACAAATCAGCATATTTTTCTGCTCTCTAAATACCCTTTCCGTAAGTAATTATAGGTCAATTCCTCTTTTTATTAAATTAACATAATCTATAGATAAAAGACAACAAAAATACGGTTGACATTTTTGTCAACTGTTTAATTTGCTGTTTATTTGGTAAAATTTATTTTTATATTAATCATTACATCCACCTTAAATGTAGACTAGTAACGCTTAATAAAAGCATACCTATTTTAGTATAACACCTGTTGTACTTGCTGTCAACGATTTTGGTAAAAATTTCTTAATTTTTATAAGGTATTATAGACAAATGATATTTAATATAGTACAATATTTGCATTGTTAATAGAAATGAGGTTAATTATATGTCTATAATTTTAAAATATTTGATTACATTTTTTGTAGGTATGGTGCCTATTTTAGAGTTAAGAGGTGCTATTCCAATAGGCGTTGGGCTTGGTCTTTCATATTTTGAAGCTTTTATTTGTAGCTTTATCGGAAATATTATACCTATATATTTTATTGTTAAGTATATTAGACCTTTATTTGATTTTTTTGGAAGATGGAAACCTTTTAAGGTTATCATAGATTGGGCCACTGAAAGAGCTACAAGAAAAATTGAAGAAAGTGAAAAATTACAAAATTACACAGCTTTAGGTTTATTTTTATTTGTAGCTGTTCCTTTACCTGGAACTGGTGCATGGGTTGGTTCTTTAATTGCTAACTTTTTAAATTTACCACCTAAAAAAGCTATCCCACCTATTGTAGCTGGTGTTCTTGTTGCTGGTATTATTGTTTTAGCAGTAACTGCTGCCGCTAATGGGGGTATTCAGTATTTATTTAATCACGTTAATTAAGAAAAATGTTAATGGTGACGGCAAGCCGTCACCATTAACATTTTTAATTTACTAACATTTCAAATCCTATTGTTACCTTGAACAAATCTCCATCTAAGTAAATATGAAATTTTCCTCCTTGAAGTTCTGTTAAGCTAGATGCTATTGAAAGTCCTAATCCGCTTCCTTCTGTATTTCTAGAAGTTTCTCCTCTTACAAATCTTTGCATCAATTCATCTGCTGATATATTAAGCTCTTGTTTCGATATATTTTTCATTTGTATTACAACTGTATGTTGGTTTTTCACCACATCTAAATATACTCTTGTATTTTCCATAGCATATTTAGCAACATTTGAATAAACATTTTCTAATATCCTACACATATATCTTCCATCTGCTTTTATATATACATCTTGTTCCGGGAATGTTGTTATTTCCTCTAAGTTTCTTTCCTTAAACCTATCTTCAAATTCTCCTGACACTTGTTGCACAAGTTCTTTGACATTTAATTTCTCTTTATTTAATTTTATATTTCCAGAAGATGCTTTTGAAGCTTCTACTAAATCTTCTGTTAGTTTTTTTAATCTTTGAGATTTATTATCTAATATCATTAAATTCTCAGTTGCCTTTTCATTAGGCATTTTTTCTTTTTTTAATAAATCTACATAGTTAATAATTGATGTAAGAGGTGTTTTTATATCATGTGACACATTGGTTATAAGCTCTGTTTTAAGCCTTTCACTCTTTAAGCTTTGTTCAATTGCATTTGATAAACCTCCAGCAATATCATCAATATATACTGCCATTTGTTTTAAAACTCCTTTTAATTCATTTGGATTTAACTCAATATTGGTATCTCCGTCATATATACTTTTTAAAGCCATTTGAATTTTATTAAGTTCTTCCACTTTTTTGCATAATACATAAAATGTGGTTATTCCAAGTGCTGCTAACATCACTACCTGAAACAAGTTCTTGTTACTAGTAGAGTTTGGTATTGCTAATGTTATAAAAAATCCTATAATGCAAAATCCCCAATAATATATAAATAGTTTTGTCATTATTTTGCGGTTATCTATCATTTTCTTAATTGCTTTATAAATAGCATATATTAAAGTGGTTTTCCATAACATTCTTGCTTTTATTCTTTTTACTATAGTCTCTAATAGTACTATTGAATTCACATATATTATTCCGATTCCGCAACTTGATAGCATTATGCTTATCGAATTTTCAAATGAATTCCATCCTATGCTTAGAATATAAACTCCAGCTATAAACAATATAAAACTTAAAGCTAATACTACTTCTAATTTCCATTCGTCAAACCAGTTTAACTTAATTGTATCTTCATTTTTATTTTTTCCAATTCCATCTATAATCACTACTGCTAGAATAATTAGTATCATAACTGATATTGGAATTAGTAATGGTGTTACACCTTTTGTTACATTTGCTAAACCTCCTGCCATTTGCCAGATATAGTTTGAATTTTGTATAACATTGATTTCTTCGTCTATAATTTTTGTACCTAGTGTTGATAGTATTAAGAGTAAGGCAAATATTGGTGCTAAAACATAAGCTACATTTTTAGAAATTTTTGATCCATTCATTTTTTACCTCCTATTTTTCTAGATTTTCTATTTTATATCCAATTCCCCAAATTACCTTTAAATATTTAGGTTCTCTTGGGTTTATTTCTATCTTTTCTCTTATGTGTCTAATATGTACTGCTATAATATTTTCTGCACCATAACATTCGTCTTCCCACACATTTTGGTAAATTTGTTCAATTGAATACACTATTCCTTTATTTTTAGTTAAAAATTTTAAAATGTTATATTCTGTTGGAGTTAATTTCACATCTTTTCCCTCAACTGTTACTTGTTTTGTATCGTCATTTATTACTAATTCTCCTGACCAATATGTATTTCCTTCTTGTTGTTTATCTGCAATTGAGCCTAGGTGTGTATATCTACGAATTTGTGAGTTTACTCTTGCAATTAGTTCTAATGGATTAAATGGTTTTGTTATATAATCATCTGCTCCATTATTTAGTCCTGTAATCTTATCGTAGTCTTCTGATTTTGCAGAAAGCATTATTATTGGAATTGATTTATCTTTTCTAATTAAATTAGCTGTACTAATTCCATCAAGTTTTGGCATCATTATATCTAATAAAATCAAATGAATATTATCATTCTTTTCTACTATTTTTAATGCTTCCATTCCATCATATGCTTTTAATATGTTGTACCCTTCTTTACTTAAATATATTTCTATTGCATTTACAATTTCCTTATCATCATCCACTACTAAAATATTGTACATAAATTTTCCCCTTTTTGATTATTACGTATAAATTATACCACAAATTTATTAAGAAAAAAGTAGTTAATTTATTAAGTTATTCTTAACACAAAAACCAGCACTTTAATTTGTGCTGGTTTTGTGTTATATGCTAATTACTTAATTTATACAACGCATATTGATTTAGTGACACTCCCTCTTGTTGTGCCTCAACTGATAATCTGTAGTGTAATGATTTTGGAATTCTTACTAAAAATTTTCCACTATAATCAGTATATTTTACCGGTAGTGGTACATCAAATCCATCATCAATTTTAGTTTCAATCCAACCTCTCATTGCATCTTTTAGACTTTCATAAGCTTCTTTAAAAGTTTCGCCTGTACTTTGGCATCCGTCTAATTCTAAAACATGTGCATAAAAGTAAGTTCCACTCTCGTCATTAATTTGTTGAACAATACAGTTATATGGCAAATTCATATAATCTTCAACACTCTTCATTAATTCTGCCTCCCTTTATATTTATTTTACTTTAATTTGAGAATTTTATTCTCCAATTCTCTTTAATACGTTTTTAACATAAACCGCTTTTAATGGATTTTCTTCTTTAATTGTTATTACATCACCCTTAGAATTTATAAAATTTCTGTGGGAAGTACCGTTTTTTAGCCTTCATTTTATATCCATTATATTCTAAAACTTTAGCTACTTCTTGAAATCTAATTCCATTAGGCTGTCTTTTCATTTTTTGTATTATCTTATTGAGTTCTGGCACCTGTATTCCTCCTCTCTTGAAAAATACACCTTTCCCCCAATAAGGCTATCTCCATGATACTATATTTAATATCATTTGTCAATACATAATTAAAAACCAGCACTTTAATTTGTGCTGGTTTTGTAAGTTATATATTCTTCAATTAATAATTTAATTACTGTGGCAACTGGTACTGCTAAAAACATTCCCAATACTCCAAAATATGCTCCACCTATTGTTACTGCAAATATTACTAAAAGTGGGCTTATAGATAATGAGCTTCCTAAAATTTTAGGATTTATAATATTTGCATCGATTTGTTGTAATACTATTACAACTATTGCCATAATAATTGCTTGCCCTATACCTCCTGTAAATATAGTAATAAGTATAGCTACTGCTACTGCAATGATAGCTCCAAAGTATGGTATCAAGTTAAATAATCCTATCATAAAGCCTAACAGTACTGCATATTTCACTCCAATTATCGACATAGCAATTGCAGTTAATATTCCTACTACTATTGCATCTAACACTTGACCTGCTATAAAGCTGAAAAATACTTCATTTGATTTATTAAAATATTTTCCTATCATTTTATAAGTTTCCGGTTTAAATATAGCTGATGCCAATTTTCTCAAAAAGTCTAAAATTCTTCTTCTTTCTGCTAATAAGTATACTGAAACTATAAATGAAACAAATACATCAAATATGCTATTTACAATATTTATTGCTCCTTTTGCATATTCGGTTAGCTTTTCTATATTTATATATTGTTTAAAATCAATTTCACTTATTCCTTTTATAGCATTTAAAACCGCTTCACTCTTTAGTACTGAATCCTCTGGTAATTCATTTATAGTATTCATTGTGTTATTATAATAATTTCCAAAGTTAGTAACTAAGTCTACAATACTTTTTGATATTGCTGGTATTACAAAGTTTAGTGCTAGTATAATTAGCAATACTGCTATAATATATACTGTTATAATCGATAATACTCTTGCTCTTTTTGAAATAGGTTTTACCTTCTTATACCAACTTTCAACTTTTCTACATGGAATGTAAAATAAATATGCTATAAGCAGACCTGCAATAAATGGCATTAAAATATTTAATAGCTTTGCCAACCAAGCTGTTATAGGTCCGAAATTGTCTAGTAATTTATATACTGCAATAATAGCCACTCCTAGGCTAAACCAATATAGCCATTTTAAGCTTTTCTTTTTTTCTTCCATTTTTACCTCCTACAACTCTATTCCAACAGGACAATGATCACTGCCCATAACATCTGAATAAATTCTTGCTTCTTTTACTTCTTTTTCGATTGATTGTGATACTATAAAGTAGTCTATTCTCCAGCCTGCATTATTAGCTCTTGCATTAAACATATATGACCACCAAGTATAACAATTCTCTTTTGTAGGATATAAATATCTAAAAGTATCTGTAAAACCGGCATCTAATAATTCTGTCATTTTTCCTCTTTCTTCATCTGTAAATCCTGCATTATGCCTATTAGTTTTTGGATTTTTTAAGTCTATTTCTTCATGTGCTACATTTAAATCTCCACACAAAATTACTGGCTTTGTTTCATTTAGTTTTAATAAGTAGTTCTTAATTTCATCTTCCCATGTCATTCTATATTCTAATCTTTCTAGTTCTCTTTTGGAATTCGGAGTATAGCAATTTACTAAATAAAATTTTTCAAACTCTAGTGTTATTATTCTTCCTTCTTGGTCATGTTCTTCTATTCCTATTCCATATGTAACATTAAGTGGCTTTTGTTTTGTAAATACTGCTGTGCCTGAATATCCTTTTCTTATAGCACTATTCCAATAACAATTATATTTACTAAATAAGCTTTTTATTTCATCATCTATTTGGTCTTGTTGCATTTTTGTTTCTTGTATACAAAATATATCTGCATCTTCCTTCTCAAAAAATTCTTTAAAGCCTTTTTTAATAACTGCTCTCAAACCATTTACATTCCATGAAATTAATTTCATATTTCTTCTCTCCTTGTGCAAATAATATACCATAAAACTTCCACTAATTCAAGTAGGGTGGCTGAAGGCAATAAAAAAGTTCCTATTTTTTAGGAACTCTTTTTATATTACATTGCATTGAAGTATACGTTACCACCAATGTTTACACCACTTGCATATCCTGATGATCTAAATGATAAGTAGTTATGGTTTCTTTTACCATTTAAGGCATCTATAACTGCTTGTTTTACATATGATGGATAATTTCCGTTTAATCTTCTTCTCCAGTGATTGTCTATTGAGTAACAGAATTGACCTCTTGCTTTATATTGGCTTAATGGGTCTGTTCCATTATATCTCCATCTTCTACTTTCTGCTCTGTTTGCTGCACATGTTATAACAGCTAAGGCAGCATTATAACTTGAACAAGCCTCTTGTGCTGTAATAGCACATAATAAGTCAAGTTCTGCTTCTGAATAAGTCCATTTACCACCATATCTAGTAGTTGTGCCACCTCTTGATGTAACCTGCTTATTTCTTACTTCTACTATTTTGTTCACTGGTTTCTTAATTATTTTTGAAGAAATTTCTTTTTTCTCAATTTCAACATCATTTTGATATTTTACTTTATAAGTAACTTCTTTTATACCATTTACACCATATTGTATAATTTGGTTTTGTTTTGAACCCGAACCTGATGCTTTATTTTTTGTAACTGTTTCGAAAGGTATTTTTACTTTTTCAACTACTATTTTTTCAATAATAGTATCATAATTTTTTAATACTTCTTCCATTGTAATAGTTTCTGATGTTTCTATAACTTCAGGGGCTTCAATTTCTTCATCTGTAATTTTAGAAATTTTAATTGTATTATTATCTGATAACTCTGATTCTAAATCAGGTGATACCTTTTCATCTTCAAGTAATATAATATGATTGTCATCTAATATATCTGCTATTTTGGTTTTGCTAGTTAATACATTCATTTCGTAACCACTAGCTAAAATAATTTTAACATTATTTAATTTTACGTTTCCAGCTACTACTGCAGCTGTCATTATAAAAACAAATAAGATGCTAATACAAATTATTTTTTTCAGCGATATCGATGCTTTATCATCACTTTTCATTTTTAATTTGTTCCCTCCTTTAAAAGCAACATCTATATTATACCATTTTAAACAAATATTGTCAAATTTTATATTGTTTTGTGTACTGCTTTGAGCTCTAAGGATTTGTTTTTTGGTCATCTTTGTAATATTCTTCATGTCTTTACATATACTATATTATATGCGTGCTTGTACACAAATATGATTTATTTTTTTCTATTTTTTATTGTATATTGTTTTAATATATGTTATTATTACTTCATAATATTAGTATAAAGGAGTGAAACTTATGTTGTGGATTATTTTAATAATTGTTGTTCTTTTAATATTATTTATTATTTCTGTATATAATAGTTTAGTAACATTAAGACAACGTGTAAAAAATGCTTTTGGACAAATGGATGTACAATTACAAAGAAGATTTGATTTAATTCCTAATTTAGTTGAAACTGTTAAAGGTTATATGACTCATGAAAGTGATACTTTAGCTAAAGTAACTGAATTACGTACTGCTTGGGCTGGTGCTAAAACAGTTGATGAAAAAGCTAAATTAGATAATGAATTATCTAATACTTTAAAAACCATTATGGCTGTTGCTGAAGCTTATCCAGATTTAAAAGCAAACCAAAATTTTGAAAGCTTGCAAAATGAATTAACAGAAACAGAGAATAAAATCTCTTATTCTAGACAATTCTACAATGACACTGTTACAAGATATAACACAAAATTAGAATTGTTCCCATCAAACATTATTGCTGGTATGTTCCACTTTACAGCTGAAAGTTTATTTGAAGTTGATAGTGCAGAAGCTAGAAAAAATGTTAAAGTTGATTTTAATAAATAATTTTTAAACACCAATTGAAATATCAATTGGTGTTTATTTTTAATATATTTTTTGTATTTTCGTAAGTAATTTTAGCTACCTCTTCCATTGACATTTGTTTTACATCTGCTATTTTTTGAAGTGTATATATTAAGTTTGAAGAATCATTTCTAGTTCCACGTTTTGGTTCTGGTGCTAAATATGGGCTGTCTGTCTCTACTAAAATTCTATCTAATGGCACTAAACTTATTGCTTCCGTAGCATTTTTAGAGTTCTTAAAGGTTATTGGTCCTGCAAAAGAAATATAAAATCCTAATTTTAATCCCTCTCTAATTAGGTCCAAATTTAATGGGCAACAATGAAATATGCCTTTGTTTACAACTGTAATTTGATTTTTTAATATATCTATTGTGTCTGATATTGCCTCTCTAGTGTGTATTACTATTGGTAATTCAAGCTCATTTGCAATTTCTATTTGTTTTATAAATGCTGATTTTTGATTTTGTTTGTTTTCCTTATTCCAATAATAATCTAAACCAATTTCTCCAATCGCTACAACTTTTTCGTTTTTAGCCAATTTTTTTATTTCTTTTAATTGTTCATTTAATACTTCTTCAAAGAAGAATTCTTTTACATCTGTATTTTCATTTTCAAATGTTGGTATGTCATTTGGCGAAATTCCTGCTGTTGCGTATATATATCTATGTTCATTTGCAATTTTTATTGCTTGTCTTGAAGATTCCACACTATATCCTGCGCATATTAAATTTTTAACTCCTGCATCTAGAACCTTTTTTAGAGTTTCTTCTCTATCTAATTCAAATTTTTCATCATTATAATGTGCATGTGAATCAAAGATTTGCATATTTCCCTCCTAATTATATATAGCGATAGTAATACTACTACCGCCTTAATTATTACTTAAATATTATACTAAAAGAGGCAATTGCATAATTTTTGATATGTGATAAACTTAAATCCATTGATTCAATATTCTGAATGTTCAATGCTTCTAGATTTACCCTTGGTTTACCTTTTTCAGTATTTGTAATTTCTATTTTATTTAAAATATCGTCTTCATTTGGAGATATAACTTCCGAAATTGCTTTATACACAGCCTCTTTCGCCGCAAACCTAACTGCATAATGTTGGTATATCATTTTTCCAGTATTACCGCAATAATCGATTTCCTTTTGAGTATAAACCTTATGCAAAAATGCTTCTCTCTGGCTTTCTATTGCCTCTTGTATTCTATCAACTTCTATTATATCTACTCCTGTTTTTATAATCATTTTGTACTCCTATTATCCGCCCATTTTAAACAATAATTTAATTATTCCAATTATAATTATAAATCCTATAATTACAATCAGCCAATTATTGTGTTTGTTTGTTTTGTTAACTTCATAATCTTTATACAGTAAATCATATTTTGATTTTAACCTTATGAATGTTTCATCTAAGTTTAATTCTTTTCTATAATATTTATCTAATACAGTTCCTGTTAAATTATTGGTTATTTCATAAATCCAATCTGCTTTTGCAAAAGTTATAAATCTAGACTTTATATTTTCAAAATTTTTAGCCTGTTTTATTTCATAATTCAATTTGTTTAAATATACTTTTTGATGTAAGTAATATATAAAATGATAAAGTTGTGAATTTTCGTATTCAAATAAAAGTTCATTATAATTTTGTATATTTGCTTCTGATGTAAGTAGCACAGTAGAATTATTAGCAAAACCATAATACAAATATTTTTCTTTGTACACACTATCTCTTTGATATGTTACATCACTTACTTGCTCATTCGCTGGTTTTATACTACGATATTTTTCAAATTCTTTTTCTAAATTTAACATATCTGTAGTTTCATTCCAAGATTCCTGATCTAAGCAAGTATATGAATATGTAATCAATCTATCAGTATCTAAATTTATTTTTCTTGCTTCTATATTTTTACCAGTTAATTGTCCTAAAAATTCAGAAAATCTTTGCATATTATCAAATTTTTGTGTTTGTATTTTTATATTGTCATATTCTTTTGGATGTCCTATTTTTGATTGGATATCTCTAAATTTATAATTAAAATTTAAAACATCTGCAAATTCAACTCCTGTATCTAGTACAGTTTTCATAAGTAAAAAACATATTCCTGTATTAAAGCATACTATTTCAATCTTATTTATATCAAAGAAAATACCATTTTTCTCTCCTATTTTAGCCGGTATATCTTTATCCAAAACGTATTCAAAAACATTGCAATACTTTTTACTAAGTACTGTTGCTTTCATATTCAAGTCCATTGTTTCGTAGTCTCTAAGTCCTTGTCCATTCATATTTAATGACCAAAACATTTTGCTTTTAAGTTCTGGTAAAAAATATGCATCAATTCTAGTATCTTTTTGTGGTTCAAATATTTTTAGCATACACTTCTTGTTTTTTAATAGTTTATATAGATAATTTCTATAATTATTTTCTTCAATTAAATATGGATAAATAAAGTATGTATATTGATATTTTGTCTTTAGTCCCATTATTTTCTCCTCTTATTTATCTGTATAGTAATTTAAATTTAAATCTTCTCCTAAATGCCATTTTCCAATAAATTCAATTATAGGGTTATTCTCTAACTGATATGCTGGTGTAATTACAACTTTACCTTTTTGATTTACACAACCCCACATACCGTTTTTCTTAACACTTGCATAACCATATTCATTTTGTTCTCTAGCATCATCATAAATATAGTCAACTACTACTATTCCATTTTTATTAACAAATCCATATTTTCCATCTTTTTTGTCTAAGAATATAGTATTAGTTGTTAACACTTCTTTATTAGTTTTTTCTTCAAATTTAAAGTTATAATATTTATATTCGTTATCTACTCTAACTCTCATATATCCATTATCAATATTTATTTCTGTTAGAATTCCTACTAACTTAGTTATTAGTGAATTATCCATAAATTCAGTATTTACTTCATTTGGCTTTGTACCTTCTAAAAATCCTGCATCTGCTCTATAAATTAAACTTTCATATGTTGGGTCAATTAGTTCTTCACCTTCTAAGTTTACAACACCATACTTGTTTTCTGACTTAAAAATATATTTGTCATCAAATAAATATTTGACCTCTTGATATTTTGTTGCAATTTTAGTATCTCCACTTAAGGTTACAACACCATATTTTCCATTGTTTTTTATAACAACATTTTCACCGTTTATAGAAACTACGTCATCAAATTTTCCTTTTAAATATGTGTTTCCTTCAGTATCTATAACTTGCCATTTACCTGATTCTTTTACTACATATTTTCCGTTTCCGCCTAAAGCTTTAATATCTTGATATTTAACTTCTACATCTGTAGATTTGTTATGATTTATAACTCCCATTTTTTTATCAGAATCAGTTACTATATATCCATCTTCGTATTTATCTGAAACTGGTGCAATTTTAGTATATGTATTTTCTATTATAGTTGCTCCTATGTTATCTACTAAACCAAGTTTTCCGTCTTTCTTAGTTAGCAAACTACTTTTTACACCTTTTAAAGCTGTAATTTCATCATATTCACATTTTAGCAATTCTTTTCCTTTAAAGTCTACTAGTCCAAATTTTCCATCTTTTGAAGCTAGTAATACATCATTTTCATACCATATGTTATTTTCATTATCATAATTTTCTAAAGCTGTGATTGAATCATATCCTTTTATGATTTCTTCATTTTTTGCATTTACAACTTTTGTTTTATATGTATTTTTTGAATAGTCTACATCATATGTGCATATAAATATAGCTTTGCTATTGTCTGGAATAATAATTGCTTCATCGTATTGAGGCTTTATAACAGTTTCTCCTTTTGAATTTATTACTCCCCATTTGTTGTTTGTATATACTGCAAAATAACGATTTGGAATAGTCTTCTCTTCTGATTTACTTCCTCCTGTAAATACCTTTACTATTCCTGTAATTGCCATAATTATAACAGCAAGAACAATAACAGCAGCTATTACCTTTTTAATATTTAGCTTTGGTTTTTGTGAATTATATCTTTTTCCTGATGACATTTTTCACTTTCCTCCTTAAGACCATACAAAAAAATATAGTACGGCTAATTTTATAGCTATACTATATCACATTTATATATATAATTACAAGATTTTTGTCGTTTTTGATACTATTTTTTATTTATTTTAGCAACTATTACTGTCATGTCATCTTTTTTCATTCCGAATTCATTGTCAATTGCTTCATTTAACACCATATTTGCTATTTGTTGTGCATCATCTGTGTTTATATCTTCTAACAAATATTTTACCCATAATTCTTTATTTATATATTCTGTATTAGCATCTATAATTCCGTCTGTACACATTACTAAAATGTCGCCATCTTCTAAGTCATAATCATATACTATTAAATCACTTTTTTCCACAATTCCTGCTGGAAGTGTAAGAGATTTTAGTAATTGTACTTCTTTATTTCTTTTTACAAAAGTTGGA
>ENA-OURC01000007-OURC01000007.1-human-gut-metagenome-genome-assembly--contig:-NODE-7-length-154767-cov-9.94969_pt1 | contig 154767 bp, 154 predicted proteins | sample MGYA00243026_ERZ508738 | MGnify/ENA primary metagenome ERZ508738 (study PRJEB26277, sample SAMN04329806) | human gut metagenome | biome: human-associated habitat | host: Homo sapiens | place: USA...
TCACGTTCGGACCTAGAGGCACGACCCAGTTCGTATCAAAGGCCTCTTTGATATATTTTTGTTCCATACCCGACTCACTCATGTGAGCTAAGCATAAGTAAATACGTTTGTTCATAATCATATCAAAGAAAAATTATCAGACATCAATTGATCCTTATGCGTAATCACAACATCATCATACATCATCATAATAATATCCTCATCATAATCACCGATATTCTCTCCGTTTTCTATACCTTGAATATTATTAAGTATCAACTTGATGAAATCAACACCAGCTCCATAAGCATGGAGATACGCACCTCCAAATCTTGGATTTATTTCAGAAAGATAATATTCTCCATCTTTTATAAAAAAGTCCATATCACAAGGGCCATTTAATTCCAATACTGAGCATACTTCCCGTACGAAATCAAATAGTTTATTATCTTTAAAAGATATAGTTTTACTGGCTCCGCCTATTCTACTTTCTATTTTCTTTTTACTAAACACCGATACTGGCTTATGGCTAATGCAATCCACATAAACATCCGCATCACAATCACCACCAGTCATCAATTCTTGAAAAATATAAGAGAATTTACCATCATTAAATTTCTCTACAGCTTCTTCCCAATTATTTACCTTTCCAATACCAACACTACCACTGCCAGAAATCGGCTTCATAAAAATAGGGAAGGAGATTTCTCCTTTATCCAATCCTTCTCGCAAACTCTCTAAAGAATTATAAGTCAATACAGTTCGAACACCTTTTTTACGAAGATATTTAAACATTTCATACTTATCAAAACAAAGACGAGCAGTCCACTCTGCCGGACACAAAGGAAGAATTCCTTTTTCTAACAACTCATTTCTGTGTTTTGCAAGGATTTCTATTTCTGGATCTATTAATGTCGTAATAGCTTTCACTTGACTTTTCTCACATATTGAAAGAATTTTCTCAAAATAATCCACCGCATCAATACGAGGAACTAAATATGTTTCATCAGCGAAAAAAAGGGCAGGAGCTACTGGACTCAAATCAGTCGCAATAATTCTCCCACAACCATTCATAGACAAACGAAAATCTTTCAAGAGCGTAGCACGACGTCCTACACTACAAAATAAAATATTATTCATTCTCGCAAATTTTTGATTTCTGAATAAATTCAAAGGCACTCCACTTTTCTCTAACAAGCGAGAACCTATTCTCTTTCTTTACATAAATAGCAGGAAGATATCGAATAAACAAAGGAGAAAGACACATAGTATAAGCGCCTACATTTTTATACAAAATCCGATCTCCAACATTTAATTGAGGTTTATTCTTTAAACAAAACAACCTATCATACTCCAAACAAGTACAACCAGAAACTATTTGCTCGTCAATTATAGGAGTAGTACATTGATACAATACTTCACTTAAGTATGAAGACTTTTTAAAGAAAGGATCAATATCGTTACGAGAACCATCCGTAGTGATAAACCAACATTTCTCTTCTACATGTTTCACATCGATTACTTCGCTCAAGAAATCAAAGCAAGACGCAACCAAAGCATTCCCTGGTTCAACAATTACACAAAGATTCTCTAAACTATATTGCTTTAAGACTTCATAAAACACATCACTATATTGTTGATAGGTAGGCTTATCTTGAAATATACCAAAATATCCACCTCCCACATCGATGTATTTTAAATTCAAGTTATACTTATTAATAATTCGACAAGCATAATCAATAGAATTTCTATAAAAATTCAAACTTCTACTATGCGCTGTACGATGGATATGAAGACCAGCTAATGAAACATTAGATAAAGTAGTTATAAAATGAATGGCATCTGAAAATTCACATGTATCATCCGAAAAGCCAAAACGACTATTATCATTATTACCTTCCGCATCTTCGAGCGATACTTCACTTATATTTATATTCAAACGAATTCCAACACTAAATTCCTTATCATCAGGAAGATCAAATAGCCATCCAAGTTCTCTTTTAGTCTCAATATTTACAATAGTACCATTCTCGACAGCATCCAAGAATGTTTCCTTTGATTTCATTGGCCCATTATAGATAATGTGTTTTTGATCAGACCCACATAACTTAGCAAGCTCATACTCATCATAAGACACAACTTCCGCATATGCCCCCATCTCCCTTGCCAAATGCAAGCAATAAGGTGTCGAGTTGGTTTTTACAGAATATCCTACAATAGAATTTTCAAATCTACTTTTCAGAGCCTCTTGAAATCCCTTAACACTTCTGCCCAATTCCGCTTCATCCAAGACGAAACATGGTGTCTTTAAATCTTTATACAAATTAATTGGTTCCATCAAACAAAGGAGTTGTGTATTGTTTATTCTCCACCATTTCATTATCTATATCTGTACGCTTCAGCACCCTCATGGCAGTTTTCCTGATAATCTTACAATCTAAAAAAAACGATACATGATCCACATACCAAACATCTAATTCAAACTTTTTAGTCCAACTAATATTATTTCTACCATTACACTGCGCCCAACCTGTTATACCAGGACGTACATCATGACGACGAGCTTGTTCTTTATTGTAAAGAGGCAGATACTGAACTAATAATGGGCGAGGACCGATAATTGCCATATCACCTTTCAGCACGTTAATAAGTTGAGGTAACTCATCCAAACTTAATTTTCTCACAAATCCTCCAAATTTAGTTATGCGCTGTACATCTGGAAGCAACTTTCCATCTTCCCCTTTACGCTCATTCATGGTTTTAAACTTAATGATTTTAAAGATCCGTCCTTTATATCCCGGACGTTCTTGCATAAAGAATGCACCAGCCCCTTCATTAAAAATGAGTAACAAAATAGTGATACAGAACAAAATTGGCCATATTATTAATAATACACCAAGCACTAATACAAAATCTATAATGCGTTTAAAACATCTTTCATACATACTATTCATAGTCATCTTTAGTACCCCATAATTGAGCCATAGGCTCTTCTTCCATCTCTTTCTTAAAATCTTTCAACTGCTCTATATAACTATACTTTGGACGATACGACGGGAAATCAGCAAAAGTCTTACTCATATCAAACGCATTTTGTAAAGGGTCAGCTTTCTCTGGGCAATAAACTATTTCTGAACGCTTATCTTCAGGAGAAAACACTTCTATAATACCTTTTATCTGCTCCTCTAAAGACACCTGCCAACCATTTCCACAATTATACACACCTCCTTCTTTATCAGATTCAATACAAGCTTGAACTAATCTGACAAAGTCTTTCACATAAACCATTTCTTTCTTTTTCTTACAATCGCCCCAGATTTCAATGGGCAAACTCTTACTAGCTCGATCCATCAACAATCTGTATGGCATCATCCTACGTTGAAAATCCGCATAATGATAAGCGTTTGGATGATACTGATAGATTGTAAAAAAGCGAAGTGCAAAAAAATGAATTCCAAACTCAGCATGATAATGTTCCATTAAGTCCACTGCCGCATTTTTAGCAATAGTATAAATTGCGTGATCTCCGGTCAATGGAAAATGCCTAATAGCATCACACGGAATCAAGCCCGATTGATTATGGAATTTTGCCACATCAGAAGGAGTTTGCGGAAATACAATCTTTTTACAATTCACGCTGCGCATCCAGTTTAAAACATTCAATGTTCCAATTGTAATTGATTCAAACAAATCTTTCGCATCAAAAACATATCGTGAAGGCAAAGAACTCGCAAAATGCGCAACAGCATAAACCTCCCTTTTAGGAAGAATATCAAATGAAGCAGCATTCCTAATATCAACTGAATAATACTCCATCCCACGGTCTGAAAAAAAACCGTTATCATTTTTCCTATGCCCTACTGCAACAACATCATACCCTTGTTCTTTTAAATGAACAGCTATATATGCACCTAAGTTACCGGTAGCTCCAAAAACAACAACCTTTTTATTCATAATATTTTACCTTAAATTTCTAACTCAATTACACTCAAAGTCACCAATACAGTATTCCATTAAATCATAATCGGTTATGTATTCTATCAAATTAAAAATATTGATTTGATAATTAATTATCCTTACTTAAGTTTGATAATAGATCCCCATCTGTATTCCCATTTATCCGTCATAATTTGGAATTTGATCACTTTAAAGATCTTGCTATCCTTACCTAGACGTTCCTGTAAAAGAAAAGGGTCCAAAATAAACAATGCTAAAAATGAAAGAGCCATATCAATCAGGCTTTTGAGAAATGTTTGTACATGATTTTTTATTTAAATCAAGTTTACCAAATATTCTCATATAATTAGCAACCGCAATGGGTAATGAATAATTATCTACAGCCAATTGATAAGCATTTTCTCCAGCTGCAACCAATTGTTCCTTATCATTCATAAACCTTACAAAATCAAGAGCAAGATCATCTGTTATTCTCTCAGAAAGAACAAAACCGCATTTATACTCTCGAATAACATCCGCTTGCCAACCTTCATGATTAATCACAACTGGACGATGAGCAGCTAACGTATCAAAAAATTTATTAGCTGAATTATCCCACAATACTGGATTATTAATAACAAACGAACTACCTACTGTTGCTACGTGATAAAGGTAAGAGAGTTCATCCTTTGCAACCACTCCCATATAAAAGAAATTTTTGTTCAAAACACCTCGCTCTTCTGCAAGAGCTAACACAGGTTCTAATTCCTTTCCTTTTCCTACAATACAATACACCACATCTCGATCAATAGCTATTGTCTTAGCTGCTAATTCTACCAAATAAGATAAACCATTTACAGTTCCTAATGTGCCACAATAGATTAAGATTTTCTTTCCTTCTACATTAAATGGGAAATCAATTTTTTTAGAAAAATCAGCAAACCGATCCAACTCAGATATATTCGGAATAATAAACATTTTATCTTCCAAACCTTTAATTCGGGATGTAATATTTTGAAACATTCCTACAGAAAGGGGAACTACCGCTAAAGCTTTAGCATAAACAAGTTTTTCAAAATATCGCAGGAACTTTATCAATAGTGGATTCTTCACAAATCCCATCTTAATCGGAACCTCCGGCCATACATCTCTGACCTCGAAAACATAAGGAATCCTCTGAAATAATTTCTTGACTAAAGCAGGAACTGCAACAGTTAATGGAGTAGATGTTGCCAATACTACATCTACATTTTCTATCGTCAAAGATTTTAAAGATGCACTATATAAAAATGAAAGAAAAGCCTTTATTCGTTGATAGAAACTCATATTATTATTATAAGGGCAATCGATAGAATAAATAATTAATCCTTCTTTTTCTATACGCTTCCATTTATCTTTTGAATGATAATTCGTAGAAAGATTTGAAGTAATAATAGAAACTTTCATCCCCTTTTCAACGAAAGACTTAGCTAAATCGTATGAACGAGTTCCATCTGATGCATCAGGGAATTTGAAGTACTGATGAATATATAAAAGATGCATAATTCTATATCTTATAATCTTCCATCGATAATCTCTTTTGGCAATAGACCTTTCACATCATACAAAATACTATTAGCCTTTCTCAAAGAAAAAATATTCAATGTTAGAAATTCATTATGAGCAACAGCTAAAATTACGGCATCAAACCTATCCTTAGGGCAAGCATTAACGATCTCTATTCCATACTCATGTCTTACACTATCCACATTTGCATAAGGATCAAATACCGTAATATTACTTGTATACTCACGCAAAGTAGTATAAATATCTACAACTTTCGTATTGCGAATATCAGGACAATTCTCTTTAAAAGTTAATCCTAAAATCAAGACATTTGCATCCTTGACTAATACACCCTTCAAATTCATCAACTTAATCACTTGATGCGCCACATACTCTCCCATACCATCATTCAAGCGGCGCGCAGAAGACATCACACGAGGTAACACACCATACACTTGTGCTTTCTGAATTAAATAGTAAGGATCCACACTGATGCAATGCCCTCCTACTAAACCAGGTTTTAGCTTAATAAAGTTCCACTTGGAAGCCGCTGCTTCTATAACCTCATTGGTATCAATTCCCATAGCGTTGAATATTTTCGCCAATTCATTCATGAAAGCGATATTTACGTCCCTCTGTGAATTTTCAATGATCTTCGAAGCTTCAGCCACCTTGATAGAAGAGGCTTTATGTGTCCCATTGACCAGTACAGCATTATAAACCTCATCCACAATATCAGCAATTTCCGGAGTAGATCCTGATGTAACCTTTTTAATTTTCTCAACCGTATGAAGCTTATCTCCCGGATTAATACGCTCCGGAGAATATCCAGCAAAAAAATCTTTATTAAACTTCAGTCCACTTACCTTTTCCACAACCGGCAAACACTCTTCCTCGGTTACGCCTGGATACACTGTCGATTCATAGACAACAATATCACCTTTAGAAATAACTTTACCAACAGTTTCACTTGCACCCCAAAGAGGTTTAAGGTCCGGCCGATTATTTTCATCCACTGGAGTTGGAACTGCGACAACATAGAAATTGCAATCTCTAATCTTCTCTATATTCGTCGTACAACGAAATCTATGATTCTGAATAGCATCTTGTAATAATTCATCGCTTACTTCCAATGTAGCATCATGACCAGTCATAAGCGCATCTACACGACATTGGTTCATATCAAAACCTACAGTTTCAAATTTAGTTGAAAATAGGCGTGCTAATGGCAAGCCCACATAACCGAGACCTATTACGCAAATCTTCCTTTCCATATTATATATTAAAATTAAATTATCAAAACAAAAAAATCAAGATAACAAAAAATCAGATATTAACAACCAACGTCCTAAATTGCCCTAAGAGGCGGGTCAAATAAAATCTCAAGTCATACTGGAAGATATTTCCAAAATAAATACGAGAATAAGCCATAGATAAACGTAAATTGTTCCCCAATATCATGCATAAAGACCTCCTTGTAGTCACCGCACTTCCCGATCGATAACGTCGATAATAAATTGCATTAGGAGAAGTTATAGAAAAACGACGGAATCGATCACTGATAAGAAACATAAAAAGACTATCTTCCCCATTTTTAAAACGTACATCAAACCTCCTATCTTGGATAAAACTCATTGGTATGAGTTTCATCCAAGGTCCAGAAAAATATTTCCGAACCTTGGATGAAAGCCTCAAATCACTCGATTGAAGATGACAATACTCATAAGTATCTGTTAAACAATAAGATAATTGAACATTAGAATTTCCATCGTTAAAAGCGTAAGGATAGCAAAGGGAGATTGTATCAAGAGATACATTCTCGTAAAGTTCCTCCAAATAAGAAGGAGATACATAGTCATCATCATCAATAAAAGTAACATACTCTCCTTTTGCCATATCCAATGCAATATTTCGAGCATTACTCACTCCTCCTTGATCTATTTGAACAAAATTCACCTGTAAATCAGGATATTTAGTCAAATAATCTAAAATTTGATTCTCATAAGGTTCCTTACAACCATTCAGGACTAGAATAATCTCAAAATTTTCAAAGGGGAAAGTCTGTTTTCTCAATGAGTCCAAACATTCCCATAGATATGATTGTGGTTTATAAGATGGTATAATAACTGATATTTTCATTGTAAATCAATTTACTCGTAAGTGTCCAATACAACAGTCCCCTATATTCAATAATGTATTACGCACAAAATATTCAAAAAAATTGATATGGTTATTAATTATACTTATCAAAGCACCTTTACTATGACGATTCGAATAGTATTGAGATTATGAGAAGATGATTCTAATCGATATCCTCACCATGCATAATACGGAACTAAGCGCTCACCTATATATTATTAATACAGAAATCTTTTGTAAATTAGCATTCTACTAATAAAGATCTTTCATTCTATTATTCTTAAAATACGCACATATAGCTAACATTTGCTCATCATTTTTATATTCACCACAATTAATAGAAGTCAAAGTTGGTGCATCATTTAATATAGGTAATGGCTGATACTTAAATTGACTCTTTACTACCAAAGTTCCCTTTTTTCTTGCCATACAATTCAGCCACAGATCATCAGCAAGAGGTGTGAGACGTAAAAACAACTCTTTATCCAATACCATTTCATCCAAAGAAGAAGGAGGATAAAGTACACCACCTAATCCTATTTGAACTAGATCATCGCTATCATGACTGTTTACAGCATTACTCCACTGTAAATATGGGAGCAACTTACCGTTTAATCCATAACTTAGCCGCAAACAAACATTTGACACTATACATCCCCTAAACAAATGGCTAGACTGAATTAATTTCTCAATCATTTTCGGGTGATAAAAAATATCATCATCACAAGTAACTATAGTTTTTTCAGGATACTCTTCTAACACATAATAATATTTCTTGTGCGAACGGATATCATCATCAACCATACGAATCTCAAACAAACCATCTTCTTCATTCCACAAACTACGAGGAATATCTTCTTTCGTTGGAAATTGTTTTTTTGATAACCATAAAATAATCTTTTCAGGAAGAACCGTTTGTCGCTTAAGACACTCTATTACCATCCACACATCATTGATACGATCAGGAAATGATGTTAGTGAAACAATTAAACCATATTCCACTCTATGTCGCTTATAATTACTCTTTCTTAAATAATTAGGCAAATACCTATTCGATAAAAAACGAGTCAAACGGCGCATAGGAGTAAAGAACCACCAAGGCAAGAATTTATAATTACGAAAAAAATTATATAAACTCGTATATACATATAAAGTATTCATATAAATCACTATTTTCTATATAAAATTATCAAAACAAATAAAAAAACGTAAGTACCCGATAAAGAAGCTCACGTATGATGGAAAGCACACGACCTAACTTATAACGCATGCCCGTAAAATGTGTAAGATTATAAGCGATATATACCCGTCACACTCAGCATAGCACCTCCTAATTCTACACAAATAACAACAGGACACAGAGGGAAAGGATCTTACGAGAAAAGCACAGACCGTTGCTCATGGTTATCTCAATTAAAATACGCAATGGAGTTAAAGAGGAACCTGAAACTTCCGGTGCTGAATCTGACATCCCAGATACTACCAGTATCGGCCATCTATCGATACCTCTACTATATGACAGCAAGTATGCTTATACCATTTTGAAAAAATATTGTAAGGACCATTGTTCCTTTTACAAAAAGATTGAATCGACTCTCCTGAAGGCTTCGATTCTATCTGATACTAAATAAAATCTTTCTAAATTTTCGTTGCCGTACATGGTTTAAATTTTTTATGACAGCGGCAAAGATATAGCTAATGGTTACAAGCCCTAATTTGAGTACTTGAAACCATAAAATACTTATTAAACATTTCTTTTAGCGAAAGGATCAATATATAAATTAGATATAACCACTACAAAAACAAATATTTGCCAAGATGTAAACGCATACGGCCTTTGCAAAAATGAGAGAAAAAATAAAACTACAAAACCGAAAATCAAATAATTCCACCTCTTAACCAAATGAATATACATCATTATCAATAAGACAGTTCCTAGCAATCCATATTCTATAACAAATGTTTTATAAGAACAACCTATATCCCAAATATTTTCAGTAATAAATGAAGTACCCATACCAAAAAGAAAATCATTAGATACAACAAACTTATCCCAAAAAACATTTAAATAACTTCCTGATCGACGCTCGACCTGATTCAAACCAATATCAGAGAAACGCTCTACAACAGATTGCTGAAACGCCTGATCATCAATCATCAAATATAGGGAAACTTGAACTAATAATATTATCACACCACTAGTTAAAACAAATTTCTTGAAAGACCTAGTTGATTGATACAACCAACCCAATAATGTTATCACATAAAACGCCATAGAATAAGTAAATAAACAACCTATTAAAATTACGACATTTTCTTTCTTTTTGAAATCGTATCTATTTCCATATAAAATAAAAGAAGAGAGGGTTCCTAGAACTCCAGGCTCATCAAAAAGCGAATAGAATCGAAAAAAATCAAGACCATCAACCGTAAGAAACAATATATAATTATTATATATATAAGTACTACCTTTCATCTCTGATAAATCTAATTGATTAAAGAGCGGAAATTCATACCCATACAAATGAATAAGCCAGGGAGGTAATGAGATTAAAATAACCCAATATAAAAACTTAGTAATAATATCTAAAGCCTTTTTCCCTTCACAACAATCAATACTTAATGCTAAAAAATAAGATAGAACAATAAATAACGAACTAATTCTAAAAGTATAAATAGCAGGAATAAAAATAAACACTAGCAACATAAACGAAAGAAGTATAAAGGCATAGATATCAAAATAATATCTAAGATTCTTTCGTTTTACAAGATATAACAAAAAAACAGAAAAATACCCTAACAACACTCCACCATTCCAAAAAATCCATACTGGATTTTGCATACATACGGTAAAAGCGAGTAATAAGGATACCAAAGAAATAGAATTATTTTCAGGGGAACACATTTTTACTTATAAAAATCTTAGAGAGAACTAAAATTATCCCTTAACACATTCATATAAAACACCATCATTTAGTTACAAGTACATAAAAACGGAACATTTCAAACTAAGCCAACATCAATTATCAATAGCCATGGTATCCTATTTCATTATAGCAATAAGTAACTGTTCAATTTTAATTTTATATTTAAAGTCTTAATCGTAGTTATGTTTTCACAATATATCCATATTCATGTATAAGGATAATTGTGAACACTTACTTAATATCTATGTTTTACTGTTCTTGATATTTAACACTTTCACAAATATCTTTATTAAAATCCAAAAATTCCATAGACTCTCCTCTATACCTCTCCAACAAAAAACCAACACGTGCATAATCAATCTCAACATCTATGGTTGTAGGGACATGGAGCAATAACCTATTCGATAAACCAATTTTCTCCAAAAATGAAGTTACACGCCCAGCCTTATTTCCCATACCAATTGTATAAAAAGGCTTTTTAAAAACAACAGAAAACACCGTACCATGAAAAGATGAAGTAATCACAAATGCAGCCTGTCTTATATATGAAACAAATTCTATAGGACTAAGAGTCTGAAGATAATGATGTCCAAATTTTAATGGAGTCAAACATGGAGTGATATAAAACAAATCATAACCCAACTCTCGGCTAATCTGATTAGCTAACTTATTGCAGTCCTCCGATTCCTGAATATTATAACAAAGGACATAAGGACGCTTTATTGTGAGTGGAATACAAAAGTTCTCCCATTCCTCATTTTCCAACAAGAATACAGGATCGCAGACGACACGTATCTCGTTATCAACAAACGTATGTATTTCCTCTGCTAAAGCAGCCTCTCGTACAGATATAACATCAATATTACGCAAATAACAAGACAGCGTCTTCCTATCCCTATCACTTAAAAGAATCGGAGACATACTTGCCGCATAAGTAACTTTACAACATTTAAATCCCTGACCAAAGAATACTGGATCAAATTGTCCTCCGGTAATACTATAACTCCAAATTTGATCACTTCCCAATAACAACAGATCAAAATCCGAGTAGTCAGACAATGGGTCATATGGATATAGATTAAACTTAGTTTTCATAAATTCATCAAAAGCATCCCAACGAATACCTCTATCCCTATATAAAAGAGGTTCGGAAATCAACTTCTTTATCGCTCGTAAAGGATTCTTTGAGCACCAATGCCGAAAAGAATGCCGAAGATATCCCTTAAGTAAATAATTTGGCCGATAATCTATAACATATACCTCATGCCTATGCCTTTTCATGTACTCCTGCAAAGCATAACACTGTAGCATAGCACCATAATTATGAGCACAATGGAATGTTAAAATACCTATTTTCATTACTATATTTTAAACTATGAATAAACGTCAACTTAAAATCTATCGCTTCACTTTCTCAATTTAAAAACTCACATATATAAATTACATAGATATCCATAGAAAGTAAGATTTCCTGAAGAATACTTATTTAATTCCATTTTATATGATAGTTTAAAACACTCCGTATCTTCACATAAGCTCTCAAAAATATCTGCTTCATATTGATCATTAATTTTTGGACTTAGTATATATAAATTCGGATTAGAATATGGAATTCTTTCAATAATACTCTTATAATACTTATCCTTATTATATGCTAATTTAAGCAACCTATTCATTATGAAATAGTCTATAATTGTGGTATGTATAGACCAATACTCTAATAATGATTCTTTTAAATACCTAAACAGAAACGAATGCTTTTTCGCTGTAGAAAGACAAAATCCAGACCACATACATTGAGTCAAACATTGACCAGATCCAAACGGTTTATACTTTTCATTATCTAGTTTAATAGAAAAAAAGTCATAATCAAAATAAGACTTATTAATCGGTTTGGTAAATAACAAAGTCAAATCCAACCACATTCCTCCGTGTTGTTCTAACAATAAGACCCTAATAATATCTGAAAGATGCGTTAGAGTAATCTGTCCCTTTTCAACTTTTTCTAAAATAAAATCTGGTATATCTATATAGTTAGCTATGTTTTCTTTTGTGAGTAAAATGTAGTTAATACCTGTATCCATAACATATTTCAACTGGCTATAGTAACATATTTTAACAATATTAGGCATACCCTCCTCTCCTTGCCACCACAAACTCCACACACATGGATAATCGACAGAAAGTTGTTCTTCAAAAGTGTTATTTATAAGAAACTTAGAATATGAATCTCTAAGTTTTTTTTCTATGATATTTGTGTAATATCTTTCGTTCTTAAAAAACAAACAATAAATCATTTGAAGAGTGAAAACAAATCCAAAATTATCAATTAATCTACAACACCTATCGATTCGATTCTTAACATTCATACTAAAAGATTTTTCTTAAAACATATAATAATTCCACATCAACTACCCTATTATTAATTTTTCGTTCCAAATAACATGAGAATAATAAATAAAAAATTGATCCGAACAAAAACTGCATTAACAAAGAAAGAATATTAGGCAACAATTCTGACATAATACTTCTTACAATAAAAATAATCAACATCATGCTAAACGCAGAAATTAAATAAACACAATTTGACAACAAGAGCGCTATTATACAAAAATAATTTCGAACCTTATATGTTTGATAAACACTTATTGAAATTTCAGTTATCAAATATGAAATAGCAGCCGCATATATAGAAAATTTAGGGATTAGCAGAAGATTTAGAATTACATTTATTATAGAAGCTATCATTACTGATTTAATATATAACCCATCCATTTTTTGGGGAATAATATATTGTGAACGAAACACATTTCCCCATGCAACAAACAACAAAACTAATGATAATATCTGTGTTACTATTATAGAATCATTAAATTCAGTTCCTAAATATAAAGGCATAAAAGTTGGAGAAATTGCAATAATACCAAAACAACATCCAGTGCCTACAAACATGGTTAAGTTTAATGTTTTTTTAAAATAACCCATACTTTTATCAGATCCTTGTGCAAACATATGTGTCATTCTAGGTAACATTACAATTCCAATAACAGTAATAATTGAAACTGCAACTTTAGATAGTTTAAATGCATTATCATAAATACCAACTAATGAAATCGGGGCATATAATCCAAGAATTATTTTATCAGATATTACATAAATATTTGTTAAAACTGCTGTAAACTGCATCTTCAACATCGGTAATAATCTTTTTCTTATTGATAGATTACTAAAATTCAATTTGGATATATATTTATTCAACAACAACCACAATGGTACTACACTAACAATATCGCTTAGAGTTATAATAAACACATATAAATTCTCATCTGTATTTTTTTTAATAAATACAAATATAGCAAAAAGAGAAAGTAATCTTATCAATACGTTTCTGACTATAGCTAACTTAAAGTTTTCAACTCCAAAAAACAACCAACTAATATCTAACCATGCTCCTATTAATGCCATTATTTGCAGATATGATGCTGTTTTGTATGCAGTATTAATAAATACATTATACAAAATATATCCTACGAGTACAAAAATGAACATGAAGGATTCTGTAATAAATATACTCCAAAATACATTCGTCCTATCCTCTTTTGTTAGGCAAGAAGCTATTTCTCTTTTTCCATATATAGCAACTCCCATCGTTGCAAATACTATACAGAAACTCATAACTGATGAAGTATACGAGAATACACCTAAGCCCCGTGCTCCAAGCACTCGTGAAACATATGGCATTGTTATCAACGGTACCAAATACATTGCAACCTGATATAACAACATAATTACAGTATTTTTCCTCATACTCTCTTATTTGTTGTAAATTAGATGCTTAAAATATATAAGCCACTTAAAGAAATCCCTCGTAGTCTTTAGATCCTCACATCAATCTCACAGAAGAGACTAACCATCCACTCCTTTAAGTTCAAACCACAAACCTTGCCAATCTCCACCAAGAAATCATACCTTCATACGAAATATCCCCCCTATTTCTTCTTCTTCATCTCCGCCTCAAAACCATACCCATAGCCGTATCCATACCCATACCCCTTGCCATAGCCGTATTTCCGGCCATAACCGTAGCCATAGTTATTCTTACGCTTCGTCATGTCCAGACCATTGATCACGGTCGCCAATTTCGGGAACTTACGCTCTTTCTGTAAAACGTTGATATAATTGAAACCGGCCTTCGGGGTGACATCCGCACGACAGACATAGACGCACATATCGGCAACCCGGCCGATAATCGCCGTATCGGTCACCATACCGATCGGGGCGGTATCCAAGATGACGTAATCGTAACGCTCTTTCAACTGGGCGATCGCCTGATCCAGGACATCCCGTGCCACCAATTCCGTGGGGTTGGGAGGGATCGGTCCACCTAATAAAATATCCAAGTTCGGACTGATATTGGAGTTTTGGATCATGCTAAACAGATCCACGTGATCCGGATCGCTTAGGTAATTCGTGATACCGATCGACTTGCTGGAGAGGTTGAACACCTTGTTCAAGCCCGGTTTACGGATATCCATACCCACCACAATCACCTTCTTGCCCAAGTAGGCCAAGCTCATCGCCAAGTTACCGGCTACGAAGGATTTTCCCTCACCGGGCTGTGTGGAGGAGAACAAGACCACCTTGTCCGACTTACCCAACGTAAACAGCAAGTTGGTACGTAAGCCGCGGAACGTCTCTTCCATAATATCATTCTTGTTCTCGCGTACCACGATCGCTCCGGAGCCACCCTGCTTAACCAATGGAAGCTCGGCTAAGATGGGTACGGTTGTGAGCGCCTCCACGTCATCCCGATTCTCGATCTTGTATTTCAACAGGTCATGCAGATAAACGCTACCGACCGGAATGGCAAAGCCTAATATCAATGCCGCCAACATGAAGATCATCTTCTTAGGAGCCACCGGCTTCTCATCGGGCAACGGATTCTCGATGATCCGTCCGTTATTCGCAGTAGCCGCCAAGGTGATAGCGTTTTCCTCCCGTTTCTGTAACAACATGATATACAGGGTCGCCTTGATCTCCTGCTGACGGGAGATCGTCATGAACTCCTTCTCCTGCCTCGGAGCATCGCTGATCCGGCTCTCAAACTTGCTCGCCTGGCGGTCAATGTCCGCCTTGACGATCTGGAGGCCCTTCAAGACGCTGTTCACCGTCGTCTTCACGTTACGGCGCATCGCCTCGATGCCGGCGTTCATATTGATCACCGCCGGGTTGTTCTCCGAAGAGGTACGCAGCAAACGCTTGCGCTCGATGATCATCGTATTATACTGGTCAATCACGGAGGTCAGGTTGTGATCCTGCAAGCCCACGTTGGCCGGGATCACCTCGTCCTCATTCACCGGGTCGTTGATATAGGTACGGAGATATTGCACCAAGCTGATCTGCGTGGCGTTCTCCGTTCGTTGCTGCTCGTACTTAGAACTCTCCTGCAACGCCATCTGCGCATCACTCGTCAAGTTGGTCAATCCGGAACGTTGCTTGAAGGCAGCCAACTCACTCTCGGTCGTACCCAACTCGCCATTGATGATACCGATACGCTCCTCGATGAACTCGGCCGTCTTTTGCGCCACCTCGTTCTTCTCGTCGTTCGCATCTTGGTTGTAAAAAGCGACCAAACGATTCACGAAATCCACGCCCCGCTGCTTCACCGTATTCTTGAAGGCGATCTTGGCGATCGTCGTTGTCTTGGAGGATGGGGTGATGCTCAAATCCTTGCCATACGCCTCAGCCGTCGCTGTCGGCGTATAGATATGGGCGATCAGGTCGATCTTGCCCTCCTCCAACTCCGGAATGGAATCCGCCTGGGTAAAGCTAAACACTCCGACCGGCGTGGGCAAGATGGCGGGCAGCTTATCAAACGACTGCTCCATCGTCACCTCATCCCCCTCCTTATCGATCTTATATTCCGCCTCCACCGAGAGTTTCCCCTCCTGGGTGTAACGCATCCGCAATTCTACCGGGGCCACTAAATGATTGGCCTCCTCCGGGGTGATAAAGACATTTACTGGGGAATTCTTATACAAGGGAGGATTAAAACCGAATGTCCGATCCTCTTCCATGCGGATATACAACCCCATGTCATTCACCACCTTCTTGATCAGCGTACGGGACTTGAGGATCTCCACCTCGTTGTCGAAATTACTCGTCATGGAGAGCATTCCCAAATCCTGAATCGCCGCCAAGCCATTGGCCGCGTTCGCCCCCTTCTTCTCGTCCTCCTTGATCAGGACCGAGGAGGTGATGTTATACACCGGCGTCTGGTAACGTAGGAACACGTACATGCCGATGCAACAGGCCAACATACTGGCCACGAACCAAGGCCAATACACCATATACTTGAAAAACAGGGCATACAGGTTGATCTCCTGTTCCTCTTCCTCCCTATTACTAGAAGTTATCGTATTACGTTCATCCACCATCTCTCTTAAATTTTCAATTCTCAACTTTCAATTATTTAAGTATGTTCACTAACAAACCCGCCACAGACACCAAGATCGAGACCGAGCTGACCCATAAAGTCGTACTATTTCCGATATCGGAGTTCTTAGCCTTCGTCTTGTTCGGGGTCACGTACAGGATATCGTTCTGCTTCAGATAATAATACGGAGAGGTCACGATACCCGCATTGTTCAAGTTCAGGTTGATGATCTCACGCTTGCCGTTCACGTCCTCGCGGATCAGCTTCACGTCGTCACGCACACCATAGATCGTCATATCTCCCGCCATCGCCAAGGCCTCCAACACGTTCACCTTCTCGTTGGAGATCGTGAAGCTACCCGGGCGGGCCACCTCACCCAAGACGGAGATCTTGTAGTTCGCCATACGAACCGTTACGATAGGCTCCTCCTTCAAATAGGGCTTCAAACGCTCACGGATCAAATCCTCCGCCTCGTTCTTGCTCAGACCGCCCACCTTTAACCGACCGATCACCGGGAAATCGATCTCACCCACGTTGTTGACTAAATACTGCTGCAACGTGGGTTGCGTGGTCGTGTTGATGTTTGTCAAGGCCGCATTAAGCGGGGTCTGCACCGTCAAGTTGAAGGGAGCGGCGGCCTGAGGATCCGTCGTATTGATCGTGATGCTCAACAAATCCTTCGGCATGATCTTCGCGTCATACAAAGGAAGGATCTCCTCAAAATCGTTCACAGTCTTCGGGTTTTGGAGGTATGGTACGTTCTTATAAGAGGTACAACTCGCTACCAATAGAGGTAAAGCTAATAAAAGTAGTAATCTTTTGATTTTCATATTATTTTGTTATCTTTTTTTATTTCATTGAACACAGAATGATATGGATTTAGCGAAACAAACGAGAGAAAAGGCCTTTCGGTTTCTCCGGTTCGTATTCCGACTCGTATTTCCGCATTAAATCCTCATAGGAAAGTCTTTTACTCACCATCTCGTAAATCATACCCCAGTCCGGGAGACCACCAAGATTACGATCATCGATAAAGAGATCTACTTTCAGTTTGCGGGAGAAATGGTTGTTCTGCCCTTTCTCCTCCTCCGGATAATCACGGTTTACGGCATAAAACTCCAAGCCACGGTCACGGCAGAAGGCAATAGCATCATCTAAAAGCTGGCCCTCACGCACACTCCATAAGATTAGCTTGTGGCGTTCCGATTGTAACTTTTTTAATGTCTCGATAGCGAAAGGAAGCTCCTTACCGATCGCCGGATATTTATGCTCAACGATCGTACCGTCAAAGTCTACCGCTATTAGCATGTCGATTGATTTTTGTTTTATGATTTATGATTCTTGATTTTTGATGTCCAATTCCGAGAATTTGGAGTTTTGGCTCTTGAACTCGGGGACAAAAGATTTCATCTCCTTTACCATCGGAAGGATTTGGACACGAAGGGATAATTCTGCCAATAAATTGATATGCTCTACCACGTCCGTATAAGTGTACTCCCGGACCGCAGCCACACGAATCTTCTCATGAGGAGTCTCCTTCGTATTCTCTTTCTTGCTCAATAACTCCTCATATAATTTCTCTCCGGGACGAAGACCGGTATATTTGATCTCGATATCTTTATTCACCTGTAAACCAGATAATTCAATCATACGTCTTGCCAAATCCGCTATCTTCACAGGCTCCCCCATGTCAAAGATAAAGATCTCACCACCTTTACCTAGCGTACCGGCCTCCAGCACCAAACGGCAAGCCTCCGGGATCGTCATAAAGTAACGGATGATATCGGGATGGGTGACCGTCACGGGACCTCCTTGAGCGATCTGATCACGAAAACGGGGGATCACAGAACCGTTACTGCCCAATACGTTGCCAAAACGGGTCGTGATGAATCTCGTATGACCACTCACCTCACCTCTCCCGATCGCTATGCTTAAACTCTGTACGTATATCTCGGCCAAGCGCTTGCTACATCCCATAATATTCGTGGGGTTAACCGCCTTGTCCGTACTGATCATCACGAACTTCTCGACACCATAAGCGACCGCAGCGTCCGCCATCACACGGGTTCCAAATACGTTCGTTCGAATTGCCTCGCAAGGATTCTCCTCCATTAAAGGTACATGTTTGTAGGCCGCCGCATGAAACACCACTTGAGGAAGCCAATTACGGAACACATAATCCACACGATCCGGATTACGGACATCTCCGATTACCGGAACAAAATTCAAGTCCTTGAATTTCTCCTCCAATTCCAAACGGAGGTTATGCATCGGAGTCTCGGCTGAGTCGAAACAAACAAGCCTCTTTATCGGGAAATGAGCTAATTGGCGGCAGATCTCACTACCGATACTCCCTGCGGCTCCCGTGACAAGGACTGTCTTCCCTTTCAATAGATTACCGATCTCACCCAAATTAATATTGATCTCCTCACGCCCTAATAAATCCTCTATACGAATCTCACGAACAGAGCGTTTCATGTTTCCACCACGGAGTTCTTCCATCTCAGGAACAACTAACGTTTTCAGGGAAGTCTGCTCACAATAACGGATCAGACGATCACGTTCCTGCTGGACCACCTTTATATTAGGAAAGAGAATACCATCCAAATTGTTGCGTGGGATCAAGCGACACAAATCTTCCAAGCTTTCTATCTGGTAAACAGGCAACTCCGCAATTCGAATACTTTTCTTGAAACTTCCAAACGCAACAAAGCCCACTATACTATAATTTTGCATGAAGACATGACGATTCGCAGACGTAGCGATCATCACGCTCTCTTCCTCCGTACCAAAAACCAATACACGCTTACGTTTTTTACCGAGTTGCGACAGGACACTATTATAAACATTTATTACGAATACACGCAAGGTGATCAGCATCACAATTGTCAACGTACAGTCCGTGATTCCTCCCACCCAATATACGGAGGGGCTGAAATTGGCCTTTAAAGCCACAAGGATCAAAAACATAAAGATCGATTTGGAGATCGCCACGCCACCGATCCTCCACACTCCCCGCAGCGTGGAATGACGAATAACCCCATGATAGACCTTGAACGCAAGGAAAGAGGCAACACTGGCCACAAATGAGGCCATGCCTACTTTCAATACATTGGACTCCCCTATATGTATGCGCAGGAGAGAAAATAACCCAAGCACTCCCACCAACGACACACCAAGGGAAACAAATAGATCCGCACAAAAAATGACCCAACGGTTGATATACCGCAAATTTACCAGACGGCCCAAAGCCAAGCGCCATCTGCCCTTACGAAAGTTCATCATTTGCATTTATTTTTTCTTATATTTTACAGAGCATAAAAGTTTAGCGACCGAACCTACCAAAAGGCTGGAGTGGTATAAGCTAAAGCAAGAGTTTAGTCTATCGGTTAAAGAAAAAGGGCTTCTCCTCGCTACTAGAGATAGCTGACCCCTTGATCGATACCGGTCGCCTTATCCTTATATATTTATTAATCAAGGATATATAAATTTAGTATTCAAACTTTTCCCAACGGCGGCGCCTGTGACTCGTGGCGTCCCGAAGCGGCGGGCGTAATACAGCTTTCCGTCCGCAAGATCGTACCATCACCTTGGTGGATGATTTGGATCGCATGGGTTGCATTGGGCAGGATCTGCACATTACAACCGTAGATATGGAAGACGAAACGTGCTTGTTCCGCCCGCTCATGGTTTTCTGTCATATCGTAATTTTTTCAGTAAGGTTATCACTTTTCGTTTCCCTTGGAAAACGAGGTATATATGAATTGCCCTGTGAAATATATATCAATTGCCTAACGCAGTATATATCCTCGGGCATATGCAGTATATCTTCTCAAAAACGGCCAGTTGAGCGGTGTCTGAGACGACTGCTCCACGCATCGTTGATACGGGCACGGATGTTGCTGACGCTTTTACCCTTCGTGATTCGGGGGGTGATGGGTAGAAAGAGGCGGATGAAACGCTCTTTGACCATCTCCTCGGGGGTTATTTTCAGCTCGTTCTCTTGCATGACCAGAATGACTTGGGCCAACTCGGTAACTGTCCGGCACTCGACGATCTGCGCAAGATAGCGTTCCAGATCCTCTTCTTTATTTATATAGGCACGAAAACGGATCGTTTCAGGCATGAGACCGGATCTACCGTCCCCCTCTTCTAAGGAGGTCTCCCCGCAATATTCCCCCACATAGAAGTTCTGGATGGCTTCCGTAGCGTTGGGGAGTATCTGGTTATTGCCGCCGTGTATGGTAATTGTTATATCAGACATAAGGTATATATGAATCGTTTGTCAATGAAAAGTAAACAGTTTGTCAACGGTTATCAACGGATTTGATTTCGCTATCCGGGGGTTGTACTTTCGCATTGTCAACAATAAGTTTAATCTTTTAAAAAAAGAAGTATGATTAATTATTCAACTTACATGTGGAAAAGTCCACTGGATGAGACCGCAAAGGAACAGGCGTACGCCAAGAACCAAGTGACGAAAGTGATGAGTTTCGATGATTTCGTGAAGCACATCTCAGATCACAACGGTGTTTTCACACGCGGCACGGTAAAAGGCGTGGTAAGCGACACCTGCTCATGCCTAGTGGAACAATTGCTGAACGGCTACAAGGTACAATTCGGCGAACTAGGAATCTTTAGCATCTCCATTACCTGCGAGCCGGCCGCTACACTCAAGGACTTCTCCAGCGATAATATCAAGGCAGTGAACATTCTATTCAATCCGGGTATAGACTTCGAGAACCTACGTTCTAAGGCAGAATTCAACCTAGTAACCAGCCGTGCGATCCAAGCCGCCTCGCTGAAGGCGGTAAAGGAGAATAAAGACACGGTAGACTTGGCAGCGTTGAAGAAAGGAGACTCAGAATCTCCCGATGAGATCTAAATCCTACCATTGAGAAATACGGCTCTTAAACCATGAAGCTTATTTTATTCATTTATTTAAAGACTACAAGTATGAAAAAAACAAATTGGAAGAGCGTCTTGCTCTACATCATCCGTATTGTCGAACTGGTCATCACCGGTGCTGCCGGTGGAGCCGCTAGCGGTTGGATCGGATGAGAACCATCACGCTGATTATCGTGCATTGCTCTGCCAATAGGCAGGGCAGCACTTTACGGATGATGGACATCGACCGTCTGCATCGCTCTCTCGGCTGGAATGGCTGCGGATATCACTTCGTTATCCCGACCGATGGTACGATCGAGACCGGTAGACCCCTTGAACAAGTGGGCGCTCACTGTAAGAACCACAATCGGTACAGTATCGGGGTTTGCTATATCGGAGGACTCGCCAACGATGGAAAGACTCCCATGGATACCCGAACGGAAGCCCAACGAGAAGCCCTACAGGGTTTGCTTCGTGAATTGCATCAGCGATTCCCCAAAGCCCTGATCGTGGGACATCGGGACTTGGACCCGTTGAAATCCTGTCCCTGTTTTAATGTAGTGAGCGAGTTTTCCGATTAGTTTAACGCAGGGAGTCCCTTCACCTCCCTCGAATGCCATGCTTGGTAGGCGGGAGCGGAGAGTTCAGGTACAGTCAGTAACTTGTAATCCGCCCCGTTCTGCTTAGCTATATGTTTTCGTTCATACAAACGGAGGGAACGATCCGTTACGGAAACCATGACAACCGGAAAAGGATAAGCGTACAAGCGCATCGGCGTGATCTCGCTATCCGGAAAGGCACGACGCAATTGATAAGCGGAACGTTCGAACGCAACCCAATAAGATCCCGTACAATATAAATGGATCGAGGCCTGATTCGCACACTCACGATTCATGATCTCTCTCAAATGTTCTTTCAGCAATAGCATCAAACGGATACCGGAGGGAGTTTCGCTTTCCTTGCTCATGACAGTCTACTATTTAATGTTTTAGCCAAATATCGTAATCGTGTAAACGCTGTATCAACAACGCCTTGCTTCTCTTAGGCGAAGGGTCATCACGCCAGGGATCTACCAGCTCATGCGCCATACGGTAATACAGGTTGCTATTCGTGCAGCCGTAAAGCGTGACGAGCAGCAAGGCACGAGAATTCACTGCCTTAACCAATGGAAGCATATTGCGTAGGGTGGAATACAAGCGTTCAAACTCCTCTTCCTGATCCAACAGCTTATAGGCCGGAAGGAGTAATGAGTAAACCTTGCAACGCATCACGTCGGTCTCCACACGAAGGGAAGCATAGCCCTTCAGCACCTCACAAACCAGAAGTTCGTCTTCCTTTCCCAATTTGCCCGAGAGATAATAACGCCCCAACGCCTTGTGCATACCTTCCGATAAACGATCGTTATCCAAATGGGTATAAACGTGCTTGCCTTTCGTATTCAACTCAATCAGCTCATACTCGCCTTGCCTTACCTCAAATAGAGGAACCCACATACAGTCAAGGATACGTACCATGACATCCTTATGACCTCCACCCGGTTGCACCACCACCTCAGCCTCCATCCCCATGAAAGAACCCGAGGTGATACGTACACGGTCACCTTTCAGCAAGCGACCGCTATCCGGTACGTACACCGGAAGCTCATTGGAGTAAGATTCTGCCATCCAGCGTAAGGTCTCCATCTCATGATCTGACAGATAAGGGAAATAAGAGTGTTCTCCCACGGATACCCGAGGAAGAAGATTATATAAGGGCATGATACGTTTCAAACGGAAAATCTCATTCTCCGAAGCATGGATAAACACATAGTTGTATAAAAGAGGCTTCCTCGTATTGACCATCTTGCCTCCCACCTTGCGAACCTCGACATACGAGGGGGCAAAGTACTCGAACAAGGGTTCCCCACAACGTTTACGACGAGAAAGCTCGGCATCTAATCCTTTTGACGAATAGATATTATCACGTCCCCCTATGGCGGTAGGAAGCGTCAGTACGTACCAGCGTACAGCCTCCTGACTACGGCGATTGCGTATATGCACCATAGCTCTATCAGAGCTATTACTTGTCATGATATTCATTGAGGAAGATAATTCAGAGCCTTATCAAGATATTCTTGTAATACCCTGATAAATAAACACTTATGTGAAAATAAAAAGGAATTACTGAAAATTTGCATCCCTTCAATACTCATGCTACTTGGCGAGTAGCCTTAACAAGAGGAGTGAAAGGATATTCCTTAGTTGTAGAGACGGAGCGTGTTCCGTTTCATCCCCTTAAAATGGTATTTTAGTTACTATCAGGCGGTGGGAGACGGAGCACGCTCCGTCTCTACATGATGTATGTAGAATTTACTTCGGATAACGTGATGATTTCGGGAATACGAGGCCATTTCGTTTCTATTGCCATGTCTATACATCAGAAATAAGAACGAAGATTTAAAGAGAATCAAGGTTGAAACACAAACAAAGCCTAATGTTTGCTTGTGTTATGTTATTTTTTACTACATTTGCGGCATGAAATGAACGCTACTCGCCAAGTAGCAGTCAGTTTGGCTACTCGCCAAGTAGCGTACTTTTCTTCACCCTACTTTCGGCGCATAATTATACACACTCTCGAAACAAAGTTTGTTTACGGTTGAGAGCTTTTCTAAAGAGAAACTCTTCAAGTATATTTGCGTAGTCTTGATAGATTTATGCCCTAACAGTTCACTGATCATCTCAATCGGTACGTTTTGCTCCTTCAAGGTCGTGGCGAAAGAGTGACGAATCGTGTATGAGGTAACCCGAGTATGAATGCCAATGGATTCCGACAGTATTTTCAATCTGCGGTTAAAACCTCCTAATACGGTATTATATTCCTTGTAGGCATCCTCACCGGTCTTCATTCCCTCTAAAAATGGAAACAGATAGGGCGAATCCTCGGTTGTATCGGCTGCCAACTCATTCAGCAGCCCTTGTGCCTCCGCTGGGATCTCCACCTGTATAAGGGATCCGCTTTTCTGCCGATAATAAGACAAGATCCCTTCCTTGATATCCTCCTTTCGCAAATGGGCCAGATCTACGAAAGCCATCCCGCAAAACAAAAACATCAGGCAAAAGGCTGATTGGGTCCTCTTCTGTTGCGGATCTGTCACCGGGCTTGTCATCAGCAAGCGTAAGCTTTCCGAAGGCAACGCCTTTTTACGTTTACTCTCAACCCCTGTAAACACATTCTTAAACAAATGAGGAATATAGGCAGCCTCACCCACCTCTACCGCTAAATTATAGATGTGACGAATCCGGCGCATATAAGTAGATACCGTGTTACGAGCACATCCCTTGGCCAACAGCCAAGATTGATAACGCAAAAGTGTATCCCGATTAATATACGCATAAGGAATCTCTTCCCGGCCACAAAAACATTTAAACGACCTCAACGCATCTTGATAACTCTTCGCCGTGGAATAACGCTTTTTCTCACGCAGGCAGGTGATATACGTAAGTACACCCACCACAAAATCATTCTCATTCATACTTTATCTCCTTAAGAATTAATACATAAAAAAATCCTCTATCTCTCCGTTGGCACGGGAAAGATAGAGGATCTTCATAAAATCCTTAAAGAAATATATTATTTTCCTGCTTTCTCAGCAGCAGCTTTCTTATTGATCTTCTTCTTCTGCAACTCGTAAGCGATCGGAGTAGCGATGAACAAAGTAGAGTATGTACCGATAATGATACCTAATAAGATAGCGAACGTAAAGCTTCGGATCGTGCTACCGCCCAAGATGAAGATACACAATACAACCACCAACGTAGTCAATGATGTATTAAATGTACGACACAAGGTAGAGTTCAACGCATCATTGATCACTTGATAACGATCACGCTTCGGATACAAAGCGATCGTCTCACGGATACGGTCGAATACAACCACGGTATCATTGATAGAGTAACCGATAATCGTCAAGATAGCTGCGATAAACGTCTGGTCTACCTCCATTGAGAACGGAAGAACCTTCCATAACAAAGTATAGAAAGAAATGATACACAATGTAGTCGTAGCAACAGAGGCGAACGCACCAACAGAGAATGACACATCACGGAAACGAAGCAGGATATAAGCGGCCATACAGATCATGGCGAAGATTACCGCTAAGATAGCGCTATTCTTGATATCGTCTGCCATGCTAGGACCCACCTTCTGCGAACTCTGTATGAAAGTAGTCGTGAACTCATCTAATGTAGTTCCTTCCGGAAGTAAGGACTTCACGCCCTCAAACAATTTATTCTCGATCTCTTGATCTACCGTAGGATCGTTATCATCGATCTTATAGTTGGTAGACACACGTACTTGATCTGCTGTACCGATCTGGATAACACTAACAGAACCGTCTAACTGAGCGTCCAGCATATTACGAACATCGTCAGTCTTCACCTCTTGATTGAAACGGATCACGTAATTACGTCCACCCGTGAAATCGATACCGTTATTCAAACCGATCGTCATCATAGAAATAGCACCCAATACGATAATAGCGGCCGGAATCAAATAACCGACCTTGCGAGCACCCAAGAAATTGATCTTAGGGTTTGTCAGCAAGTCTTTCGTCAGAGAAGTCGTGAATGTCACGTTCTTCAATTTATCTTTCGCTAACAATGCCTCATAAACGATACGAGTCAAGAACACGGCTGTAAGGAAGGAAGCGAACAAACCGATGATCATCGTTGTAGCGAAACCACGGATAGGACCTGTACCGAAATAGAACAATACGATACCGGTAATGATAGATGTCAAGTTTGAGTCGAAGATAGCGGAAAACGCATTGCCGTAACCATCGGCAATTGCCTTTCCTAAAGACTTACCGGCACGAAGTTCCTCTTTCGTACGCTCATAGATCAATACGTTCGCATCGACTGCCATACCTAGCGTCAACACCATACCGGCAATACCCGGCAAGGTAAGAACGGCTTGGAAAGAAGCAAGGATACCCATCGTGAAGAAAATGTTCAATACCAAAGCACCATCGGCGATCAATCCCGGTACCAATCCATAGAATGCGCACATATAGATCATCAACAGCACCAATGCCAACACGAAAGAGATCACACCGGCATTGATAGCCTCTTGTCCTAATGACGGACCAACGACGTCTTCTTGAACGATATGTACGGAAGCAGCCATCTTACCCGATTTCAATACGTTCGCTAAGTCCTTCGCCTCTTCCGGTGTAAAATGACCGGTGATTTGTGAACGACCTCCCGTGATCTCATCGTTTACGTTCGGAGCAGAATAAACCATCTCATCCAAAACGATAGCGATCTGGCGACCGATATTCTCTTTCGTCAAACGAGCCCAAGCCTTAGAGCCTTCGGCATTCATAACCATGTTAACCATTTGCTCTGAACGACCGGCTTGTTGCATAAAGTCAGCGTTAGCATCTGTTACTACGTCACCACCTAAAGCGGGACTTCCGTCACGGTTCGTTACCTTCAAGGCATATAACTCAAAGAACTGCTCTTTATCATCGATCGCCTTTACACCCCATTTTAAAGCCAAGTTACGAGGCAATACCTCTTTCACTTGTTTCATGTTCAGGTATTCGCTGATCTTCTCCATATCTTTTGCTTGAGCGATACCTACCGTCGAACCCGGAGACAACTGACCGTTGTACTGGCTAATCTGCAATAAAGCAAATAATGGATGTTGCTTAGCGAACTCTTCCATGCTTTGATTAGCTTCCGTATCTTTTTTATCTTGACCAAGCTCAGCCAACAAAGAATCGGCCTCACTTACATTCGCATCAGCGGCATCAGCGATTTTCTCAACATTATCGGTAGCTACAGAATCAGCGGAAGTCTCCTTACTTAGGATAGTAGCCAATACATTATCAGCGGCAACCAATTGTTGATAGATTTCCGGCAACTTATAAGTTTCCCAGAATTCCAAGTTAGCGCTACCTTGAAGCAATTTACGAACACGTTCCGGTTCTTTCACACCCGGCAACTCAACCAAGATACGGCCTGCGGTCTCCAAACGTTGGATGTTCGGAGAAACCACACCGAAACGGTCGATACGAGTACGCAATACGTTGAATGAGTTATCAATCGCACTTTGCAACTCTTGTTTCAAAACAGAAACAACCTGAGCGTCTGAGCTCTGGGGCGTGATTTTATCTTTTAACTCGAATGTACTGAAAATAGCGGAAAGACGTGCGCCGCTATCCAACTTCTTATACTCCTCAGCGAAAAGGTCGATGAAATCTTTTTGGCTAGTCGCTTGATGCGCGTAAGCTAAATCCAACGCCTTGTTGAAATTCTCGTCTTGGTTGTTGTTAGACAACGAACGGATTACATCCGCCACGTTCAACTCAAGGACAACGTTCATACCGCCCTTTAAGTCAAGACCTAAACTAATTTCCATTTCACGGCATTGCTTAAGCGTATAGCCTAACCATACCTTCTGAGTAGATAGTGAGTCTAAATAAGCACTCTCTTTCGCAGGATCTCCACCCGCATACTCAGCGGCTTTACTGTTGTAATGTTGCGTCACGAACGAGAACGACAAATAGAACAAACAGACAAGCGTAAGTAACACCGCGAAGACCTTTACAAATCCTTTGTTTTGCATCTGAATCTTAGGTTTATGTTATTACATTATTTATATTCGTTTTTTCACAGGGTGCAAATATAGACTTTTTTTCTTTGATAAAGAGCAATTAGTATAATTATTTGTCACGCTCATAGTTTATTTCAAACGCAAATGTATATCTTTGGGGCTAAAATAATAAGGAAAATATACCATGAAACAGTTATTATTCGCTCTGTTATTTATCCCCGCCCTGCTATTCGCGCAAGAGGATCAACACTATCTGGCAGGGGCCGTTCCGGTTGCAGACGGTAAAGTCGTTTTTACCCGAGAGATTAATGCCCCCTCTTTAAGCAAGGCACAAATCTACCAACAACTATTAAAATGGGGACAAGAAAATTTTAACACAAAGGACAGTAGAGTAGCTTATCAAAATGAGGCAAAAGGCGAGATCGCCATTATCGGGGAAGAATATATAGTATTCTCCAGCACAGCCTTATCCCTCGATCGGGCGATGATGAAATACCGTATTATCATTGAATGTAAGGAACATGCTTGTACCCTGCAACTTGCGGGCATCCGATATGAATATAACGTGTCTTACCAGAACGAGCCGGAGAAATACCTAGCCGAGGAATGGATCACGGACGAGTATGCCTTGAATAAGAGCAAGACGAAATTGAACCGTATCAGCGGTAAGTTCCGTAAGGCCACGATTGACTTCGCGGATAAGACGTTCGATAGCGCAGCCAACGCATTAGGCGCACAGTTGCTGACAGCTGCACCGGTAGAACCAGTATCCGCTCCGCAACGGGAAACACGACCTGTGGCACCGATGGAAGGTTTCGTAGCGTTCCAAGCGGACAAAATACCTAGCACGATCCTCCAAATGTTACCGGACAACGCTTTACAGATCAAAGCCGTAAAAGGAAATACGACCGACGCAAACGTTGAATGGAAAGGCATAGGCAATATGTTCGGTAAAACGATCAGTACAATCTCCATATCCAAAGATAGTCCTGCTTATAAAGCGATTGGCAATAACGACGTATATCGATTATCCTTCTCCAACCCCGGCACATCTGCCGATGCGCCATGGATTATTATCGAGTGCCGTAAACAAGGCGAGACCTCCGAAGGACAGCAAACGATGTTAATCGGCGAGATTACGAATGTATGGATCAAATAACGAAAAAGAGAGTTGCATTTATGAAAAAGATTCTATTATTAATATATATGATGTTCCCTGTGCTAGTCATGGCGCAGGGGCATAAAGGCGAGGTAGACGAATGCGCCCCCATGAAAAACGGGAAGGTATGCTATAGTGATGATGTAGAGATCGAGAATACCTCTAAACTAGAAATATTCAACGCTATTAACGCATGGGCTAAGAAATCTTATGGAAAAGATGTCTTCTTATCCAACGTAAACTCGAACAAGAACAAAGGGACCATCTTCGTAAGCTCTAAGGTTGAATTATTGTTGAATGATACAGACAAGACTATCATTAAATATAAAATGCGTATCACCTGCTTCGACAACCGATACACGATCGAGGCGAGCGATATCGTATATCAATACGATCCGCTAAACGATAAAAAGTACAAGACCTATAAAGCGGAAGATGTGATCGCCAATAATGGGGATAGCAATACGATAGCGCTGATCAAAGATCCTAAGCTATTCTGTAACGCTACCTTCTTCTTTGTCGAGAACTTGTTCGCCGACGTATTTGACGCTGCGCAGAACGCAGAATCCGAGTGATGAAACCCTTTTATTCAAGTTTCAGATAACACCATAACGGGTAGTGGTCTGAATAAGCGACCTTATCCACGGAACAATTCATAGAGGTCATGTTCGGGGAATGCAGGATATTATCGATACGGAACCAGAAGAAATTTTGATTATAGGTAATACCCATTCCCCGGCCAGACTCGGCAAAGGCATCCGTCAAATCCCCTTGGATCGTACGGTGCGCATAAGAAATAGGCGTATCATTAAAGTCACCGCATACCAAGACATAATCTCCTTTAGCGTTCTTAATCTCTTCTGATACCGCTTCCGCTTGCTTAGCCCGAATCCGGAAAGCAGGTCCTAGCTTTTGCTCGAACGCTCCTTTCAAATCGTCCAACCCATCCGAGCTAAAGCTCTTTATAAGGGATGAATAACGGGTCCGATCCTCCATCGTCAGTTTAAACGATTCCAAATGGTTATTAATCAAGGTCAACTTCTTTCCCTTGATGTTCACTTCATGTACGGAAGAGCCGTTATAATCCGAATCGTATTTCACCATCCGGGAATTCGACAGCGGATATTTGGAGAACACAGCGATGCCGAAACTCTGGAATTTCGTGGAGCTTTGATAAAATACGGAACGATAAGGATACATGCTCAACGCATCATAGATCTTAGAGGCAGTAAGGCTCTTCTCTGATTTAGCCGTGGCATATTCCTGCAAACAAACAATATCTGCGTCCGAGTTAGCGATATATTGGATAATCTTGTTCGGAGCTATCTTCGTATGATTCTTGTACCCAAAAGCCATCACATTATAAGTCAGCACCTTCAGTACCTCTTCCCGAGGAACATCCTTATGCGAGTGAAACGGAAAATAGCGTTTCACGGGACCCCAACATAACAAGAAGGAGAATATGCCGATCAATAAGAACTTCCATTCCCATAAGAACAGCCAATAGATAATAAAGCAAAGATTGACTACACATAAGACAGGAAAGGCTAATCCCAGATAAGATAACGTCATACTCGTCTCAGGAGACACCCGATCCGAATAAGCCGAGACTATCAACAATACGACAGCCACCACATTCGCTACGACGAATAAGAATTGAAGAAAAATCCGTAGAGTTTTCATAAGTATCTGTTATTTCTTACTGGCGTCGAAAAGTCGCTTTTTCTCTTCAGCGGAAAGGCTCTCATAACCGGAACGTTTCAATTTATCCAGTATAGTATCTAGATCCACCGACTCCTGATGTTTGCGTGCGTTATACTCATAATCCGTCTCGTTACGTTTATAAGTCACACGCATCTTCGGTTTCCGTTTGCCCAAATTCACGAACCAGTCGATCAACCGATTCATCGGAGCGGTCAAGTCCTTTCCATTACGAATACGGGAAGCGAACCACATACCAAACAAAGCCCCGCCGATATGGGCGATATGTCCTCCCGCATTATCAGAAGTCATCGCCAACAAATCGATCACCAGCGTAAAGATAGCCAAATAAATTAATTTGATCCTTCCGATCAAGAATAAATTAATCTCCAAATCCTTCCGGTAAAACGACACGGCGAAAACGATCGCCATAACAGATGCCGAAGCCCCCATCAAATAGCTAAAAGAAGCCACGTTCTGGAAATAAGGGAAAATATTATAAGCAAGGACAAACAATACCGCACCGGCAAGACCTCCCAATATATACAAGCCTCCCAACTGCCGCTCACTGAAGAAATTCAAGAACAATCCCCCGAACCAATACAACCAAAGCATATTGAACAAGATATGCAAGAAGTCAAAATGAGTGAACATATAAGTAAACAACGTCCACGGACGGAAGAGCAAAAGTTCCGGAGAAGCCGGTAACTGCAAATACTGCAAAAAAGGTACCCCTTGCACATTAAAGAGCATAAACAATACGCTGGCCAAACGTATCAAGATAAACAAGCCTACATTTATATATATCAGTTTCGACAGGATATTACCCGACTGAAACATACGCTTCAAATTAGTAAAAATACCGTCCATTGTCTGCATCTTTCTTTTTCCAATAACGAATTAGGAAATAACCGAATAACATACCCCCCAAATGAGCGAAATGCGCTACCGTATCGCCACCAAAACTAGCCACACCCATAAATAGTTCGGCAAGACCATAAAATATTACGAAATATTTGGCTTTAATCGGGATCGGTATGAACATCAAGTACAAAGGAACATTCGGGAAGATCATCGCGAATGCCAACAAGATTCCGAATACGGCACCCGAAGCGCCAATGGTCACGAAATAATTCAAGAACTCGCTTTTGCTGATAATCTGGGCTCCATTCAAGTTTATCATGTCTTGGCTAGCGAAGATCACATCCCGCAAATTAAAGAACCATACCACCTCTTGTACCAAACCGGCGCCTATACCCGTCACGAAGTAAAAAATCAAGAAACGTTTGGGGCCCCATACGTTCTCCAATACCCGGCCGAACATATAAACGGCGAACATATTAAAAAACACATGCGCGAACGAATGGGTATCGTGCATGAACATATAAGAAACGATCTGATAAGCCTTGAAGTCGGTAGCACCCGGGACGTGAAGCCCTAATAAATCCACCAAATCGATGCCGACTTTCGGCAGTGCAAGGCTGGCTACCCAAAATAGCAAGTTTATAATGATAAGATTTTTCGTTACCGGCGGGATACTATTCAAGAACCCCGAATTTGTCTGATTCATCATATACTACGTTAATTTAGCGGCAAAGGTAAATATATTTTAGCCGTTTTTGCCCATAATAATACTAAAACATATGTAAATCGGTAAAAAAAGTAGGTTTTTCTTTTGTGATATTTCAAAATAAAACTACATTTGGAGCCGTCTATCGGTTATCATAGTTTTGTTTAATATATTAACAGTCAAACCATCATGAACAAATCAGAATTTATTAGTGCAGTCGCTGAAAAATCAGGTCTCAGCAAAGTGGATGCTAAAAAGGCAGTAGAAGCTTTTGTTGACACAGTTTCTAACGAATTAAAAGAAGGCGGTAAAGTCGCTCTACTTGGCTTCGGTTCATTCTCTGTGTCAGAGAAGGCCGCTCGTAAAGGTGTTAACCCGAAAACTAAAGAAACCATTGAAATCGCAGCTCGCAAGGCCGTGAAGTTCAAGGCTGGTGCTGAATTGAACGAGCTAATCAAATAAGAAACACCATTATTCTCTATAGAAGAAGGATACGATGCAAATTGTATCCTTTTTTTGTGTACCTTCGCGTACAAAAATAAAATCCGAATTATAGTTAGACGAATATGGTTATCGAACAACAGATTACCGGGGCTATCATAGCCGGCATCAAAGAGCTGTACGGAGCGGATGTCACCGCTAGCCAAGTGCAGTTACAAAAAACGAAAAAAGAATTCAAGGGGCACTTGACCCTAGTCGTATTCCCATTCCTTCGCATGTCGAAGAAATCTCCGGAGCAGACCGCTCAGGAAATCGGTGAGTACTTGTTGAGAAACGAGCCAGCGGTAGCTGAATTTAATGTAATCAAAGGATTCCTTAACCTGACGGTCGCTTGCTCTTGCTGGATCGATTTACTGAACTCGATCAATGAGCAGCCTGCTTACGGTATCATTCCGGTTACCGAGCAGTCGCCTTTGGTTATGATCGAATATTCCTCTCCCAATACAAATAAACCGCTTCACTTGGGCCATGTCCGCAATAACTTATTAGGATACAGCTTATCGAAGATCATGAAAGCGAACGGTAACCAGATCGTAAAGACGAATATCGTAAACGATCGTGGTATCCATATCTGTAAATCCATGTTGGCTTGGCAGAAATGGGGAAATGGAGCTACCCCAGAGTCTACCGGAAAGAAGGGTGACCATCTGATCGGTGACTTTTACGTATTATTCAGCAACAAATTAAAAGAGGAGACCCATGCGTTAGAAGCGAAAGGCCTTACCAAGGAAGAAGCCGAGGCTCAATCCACCTTGATGGCGGAAGCCCGTGAGATGCTTCGTAAATGGGAAGCCGGAGACAAAGAGGTACGTGCGCTTTGGGAAATGATGAATAATTGGGTATACGCCGGGTTCAACGAGACCTATAAGATGATGGGCGTAGATTTCGATAAGATTTATTACGAGTCTCAAACGTATCTGGAAGGAAAAGGCAAGGTGATGGAAGGCCTAGAGAAAGGGATTTTCTATCGCCGTGAAGACGGCTCCGTATGGGCTGATCTGACGAAAGACGGGCTGGATGAGAAATTATTGCTTCGTGCGGATGGAACTTCCGTCTATATGACGCAGGATATCGGTACCGCCAAGCTGCGCTTCGATGATTACCCGATCAATAAGATGATCTATGTGGTAGGGAACGAGCAGAATTATCACTTCCAAGTATTATCGATCTTATTGGATAAGTTAGGCTTCGAGTTTGGCAAGGGATTGGTCCACTTCTCCTACGGAATGGTAGAGCTACCGGAAGGTAAGATGAAGAGCCGTGAGGGAACGGTCGTAGATGCCGATGATTTGATGGCCGAGATGATCAGTACCGCACGTGAGATTTCCCAAGAATTAGGGAAATTGGACGAAATGACTCCGGAAGAGGCTGAGAATATCGCCCGAATCGTAGGTCTTGGCTCCTTGAAATATTTCATATTAAAGGTAGACCCTCGCAAGAATATGACGTTCAACCCGAAAGAGTCTATCGACTTCAATGGGAATACGGGACCGTTCATCCAATATACCTACGCCCGTATCCGTTCCGTATTGCGCAAAGCAGCGGAACAGGGCATCGCATTACCGGAGCAGTTACCGCTTACTTTCGCCATTTCCGAGAAAGAAGAGAACCTGATCCAAATGATCGCCGATTATGCGGAGATCGTGAAAGAGGCAGGTAAGCTATACAGCCCGGCCTGTGTCGCCAACTATATTTATGATCTGGTAAAGGAATACAATCAATTCTATCACGATTTCTCCATCCTTCGCGAAGAGAATCCGGAATTGAAGAACTTCCGTTTAGTCTTATCCGCCAATGTAGCTAAGATCGTGAAATCCGGTATGGATTTATTAGGCATCGAGGTTCCGGAAAGAATGTAACGATAGAAGATGAACATAAACGAGAAAACAAGAAAGGCTCTCCTTCGATTTCAACAAAATGAAATCACGGAGAGCCTTCTCTATACGCAACTCGCCGCTATCGAGAAAGATCCAAGCAACAAGGAAGTATTATTACAGATAGCGAATGACGAGAAAGGACATTATACGATCCTGAAAAAGTATACGGGGCAAGAGATCTCCCCGAATAAATTACGTGTCACCAAATACTACTGGCTGGCACGTATCTTGGGGATTACTTTCGCCATTAAGCTAATGGAAGGTAGCGAGGAAAGCGCCAAGAATGATTACGCCTCTTATGATGAGTATCCGGATTTGCAACAAATCGCACGAGACGAGGATGAGCATGAGCAGAGGTTGATCGCCTTGATCAATGAGGAACGGTTGGAATATATGGGTTCTGTCGTACTGGGGCTAAATGACGCTTTGGTAGAATTTACAGGTGCTTTAGCTGGCTTTACCCTTGCCTTGAGCGACTCTAAATTAATAGCGTTGACCGGAAGCATCACTGGAATAGCCGCCGCATTATCCATGGCTTCCTCCGAATATCTATCTACCAAGTCCGAGAATGGAAATGAAAACGGGAAACATCCCGTCAAGGCATCGATCTATACGGGAATAGCTTATATCTTTACGGTAGTCGCCTTGGTCGCTCCATTTATCTTTATATCAAACGTATTAATGGCTTTAGGGCTTATGCTCATCATAGCGTTAAGCATCATCGCCCTTTTCAACTATTATTATTCCATAGCGAGAAGCGAGAGTTTCCGGAAGCGTTTTACCGAGATGGCAGTACTTAGTTTTAGCGTGGCCGCATTAAGCTTCTTGATCGGATATGCGTTAAAAGAATTTACGGGTATCGATGTCTAAAAAAATCATAGTTATGTTTTGAAAAATTCATAGTTATGAGTTTAGTAAATCATAACTATGAATTTTTAGAGCTATAATCAAGCCTTTTTCCGTGTCGTACGTTTCTTCGTCGCGGCAGGTTTTTCTCCCGCCTCGGCGATTATCTTCTGGCATTCCTCCAAGGTCAAGTTCTCCGGTTTCTCTATCGTCTTAGGGATTCTGTAATTCTTTTTCTTATAAGAGATATAAGGGCCGAAGCGACCATTCAAGATCTCCATTTCCGGATCCTCATCGAACTTCTTGATAAATCGTTGCTCATCTTTTTGTTTTTTTGCCTCGATCAACTCGATAGCTTCCTCGGCTGTTATCGACAAAGGATTCAAGCCCTTCGGTATGGATACGAACTTTCCGTCATGACGGATAAACGGGCCAAAACGTCCGACAGCGGCAACCATGACCTTACCTTCATATTCACCAATCGTACGGGGTAGATCAAACAATTTCAAGGCTTCTTCCAAAGTAATCGTCTCGATAGACTGCCCCTTCATCAAGGTTGCGAACTGAGGTTTAGGAGCCTCTTTATCCTCTGGGTGCGCCTGCCCGATCTGTACGACTGGGCCATAACGACCGATCTTCACGAAAACAGGTTTGCCGCTCTTCGGATCGATACCCAATTCACGCTCACCCACTTTATGCTCCGTACGGACAGAGGCTGCCTCTTCCACGATCGGATGGAATAGTTTATAGAATTTATCGATAGCGTCCGTCCATACCATCTCGCCTTCCGCTACGGCATCGAATTCCTTCTCTACGCTCGCCGTGAAGTTATAATCCATAACGCCCGGGAAATACTCCATCAAGAAATCATTCACGACCGTACCGATATCGGTTGGCATCAACTTATTCCGGTCCGCTCCTACGATCTCCGTCTTTTGGACTTCCTTGATCGTATGCTGAGCCAAGGTTATGATATTATAAGTACGCTCCGTTCCTTCCTTATCCCCTTTCACGACATACTCTCGATTCTGGATCGTCTGGATCGTAGGAGCATAGGTAGAAGGACGACCGATTCCCAATTCCTCCAAACGGCGAACCAAACTTGCTTCCGTATAGCGGGGAGGACGTTGCGTGAAACGTTCGGTAGCGACGATATCCTTCATACTCAATACCTCGTTCAAGGTAACCGGAGGAAGAAGGCCGTTTTCCTGTTCCTTCTCATTCTCGTCATCAAAACTCTCGCGGTACACCTGAAGGAAACCGTCAAAAGTAATGACCTCACCGGTAGCCACGAACTTCTCTTTCTTGCCGCCGATGCCTACGGAGATCGTCGTACGCTCCAACTCGGCGTCCGCCATCTGGCAAGCGATCGTACGTTTGCGGATCAATTCGTATAATCTCTTTTCCTGAGCGGTCCCGCTTATCTCATCATTGCTGATATAGGTCGGACGAATCGCCTCGTGCGCTTCTTGCGCTCCCTTGCTCTTGGTATGATATTGACGGAATTTATAATATTTCTCACCGTAGGTATCCAAGATAGCCTCTTTTGCCGTCCCCAAAGCCAAATCACTTAAGTTCACGGAGTCAGTACGCATATACGTGATCAATCCGGACTCATACAGGCGTTGGGCGATCATCATGGTCTGCGAGACCGAATAACCCAACTTACGGGCGGCCTCCTGCTGCAAGGTAGATGTCGTAAAAGGAGGGGCTGGTGTTTTACGCACCGGCTTTTTCGAGATATCATCGATCGTGAAAGAAGCGTCCTTGCAAGATTCAAGGAATGCCTCCACCTCTTCCTTATCTTTCAAACGACGGTTCAGCTCCGCCTTGAGGATTGTCGTACCATCCGGCAAGATAAAGCTAGCGATCACACGGTAGGCGGCCTCCGAGACAAACTCGTTGATCTCTCGCTCCCGCTCTACGATCAGACGTACGGCAACCGATTGCACGCGCCCCGCGGATAAAGCCGGCTTCACCTTACGCCAAAGAATGGGGGATAGCTCGAAACCCACGATACGGTCTAAGATACGACGGGCTTGCTGCGCGTTCACCAAATCGATATTGATATCTCTCGGCGTCTCAATCGCATGTAATATAGCGTTCTTGGTAATTTCATGAAAAACGATACGTTTCGTATTCTCAGGTTTCAATCCTAATACCTCATATAAATGCCAAGAGATGGCCTCTCCCTCCCGGTCCTCATCGGAAGCCAACCAAACCTGCTCGGCTTTCTTGGCTTCGTTCTTCAATTCGGTCACGAGTTTCTTCTTATCTGAGGGAATCACGTATTCCGGGGCATAATTGTGTTCGAGGTCTATACTGAAATCTTTCGTTTTCAAGTCGCGGATATGACCATAGCTAGACATAACCTTATAGTCCTTTCCGAGGAACTTCTCGATGGTTTTTGCCTTGGCTGGTGACTCCACTATTACCAAATTCTTTTGCATATCTATTTTTTGCTGGTTAGAAATCGGGTGCAAACTTACACAAATAATTAACGTACGCAGTATATCGATCACTAAAAAAGCGTTTTTTCCTATACATTATATATATAGTCATGCGTTTCTATTTACCTTCGCGGGACAAAATCAAAAAGCTATTCAAAAATATGGAAGAGATAAAGCGACTTATTTCAGAGAATAAACTAGAAGAAGCGATCCGGCTCTTGGACGCTTACCTCACGGAGCAACCGAGATCCGACGAGGCTTGGTTTCTCCTCGGAAAAGCTCATTATAAACTAGGCAACGTACGCCTAGCCCTCAACAGCTACCTGCAAGCGATAGAGATCAATCCGGAAAGCCCGGCACAAGCGGCCTACGATATGGCGATCAAGGTGCTGGATTTTTATAATAAGGATATGTACAACCATTAAGAAGACAGAGCACCCGCACCCAAATAAATTCTAGAAGTACAAGTAACTCGACTTTATGCATTTATGAAGTTAGTTGTTATTGATATAGCGTTTATTCGTATAATGCTCATTTACAACCTATAACGTAAGCTCGTCATAATAGGCATCGTTAAAGGCTTACAATGGGCATTATAAAGTGCTTATAATGGGCATTCTTAGCACCTAACATTGCCCATCGTAATTTGTAGAGACGGGGCATGCCCCGTCTCTACAAGATATACAATGAATTTATGTTTCTTTGGCTATCAATCTTCCACCGGAGTAATCGTATAGTTATGCAGACAGAAGAACTCCTCGGTCAGTATAGCCGGAGGGATCTTCCCGTCTTCCAAGGAGTATGCCTCTCCACTGAACCGAACCTCCAATCCCTCTTGCTGATAAGCCTTCGGCATATCTTCCACATAGTAATTACCCACAAAATCGATCGGCTTGGAGCAAACGATGGCCCATAGATTCACCCGATCGTCCCAACGAATACGACCAAACTCATCAACTAGATCCGTCCTTCGCCCATGCTCATGCTTATCCTCATGCTCATGCTCATCATCACCGCAAGCGGTAAAGCCTAGCATGGTAATAGTACACAGGCAAAATGATAAAAATACAGAAAATGCTTTTTTCATATAAGTAAACTTTAAGAAATTACCTTTATCCAGATGATTATCCTTTATAAGTCAGCGCCAACATCGTAATATCATCGCTCTGCGTAGCGCCGTTCACGAATGATTGGACGGATTCGGATATACCTTCGATCATGGATTTGGGGGATTGGTTCTTCACGGAGCTACAAGCCTCTACCAAACGGATATCTCCATATTGCTCATTCCTCAGGTTCATCGCCTCACTGATTCCATCCGTATAGAGGAACAAGCTGTCTCCCGCCTCCAGTTTCAAGGATTGTTCTTTATAAGCTAATCCCGGCACGACTCCCAAGGCCATCCCACCAGTCATCGGCAAAAGAGATACCTTATCGTTCTTACGAATCCAAACCGGACGATTATGCCCCCCATTGCAATAAACCACGTCGCCCGTATGGATATTCAAGATCGCATAAAAAGTAGTGACAAACATCCCATTGACACTCTCACGGCACAATAGATCATTCGATTCCTTCATGCAGACCGCCGGGGAAAGCTGCCTAAGCGCCGTAGCACGGATCACCGTACGGCTGATCGCCATGAAAATAGCGGCGGGAATCCCCTTATCCGACACGTCAGCGATCGTAAAACCCAGATGATTATCGTCCACCAAGAAGAAATCATAGAAATCACCCCCCACGGCTTTCGCCGCACTCATGGTCGCATAAAGATCGAATTGCTTATATTGCGGGAACGGAGGGAACTGCTTCGGCAAAATCGATTGCTGTATCTCACGTGCCACGTTCAAGTCATATTGTATCTCCTCTAGCTGATGATGTTCCTTTTGGGCCTCCTTGATAAAAGAAATCTGCTCGACCGCCTTCTCGATCGTACGTTCCAGATCCTCCATATCGATCGGCTTGGTAGCGAAGTCGAAAGCACCATGGTTCATGGCGGTACGAATATTCTCCATATCCCCGTAAGCCGATACGATGATACATTTCAAGGCCGGGTTACGCATCTCGTTAATCTTCGTCAGCAATGTCAAGCCATCCATCTCCGGCATATTGATATCGCTCAATATGATATCAAAGTCCGGATGGTCCAACATCATCCTCAACGCCTCCAAACCATTATGGGCAAAGGAGAACTCATACTCTCCCTTACGGATCTTCCGACGGAAATATTGGGTTAGCAACGCTTCCAGATCCTGTTCGTCGTCTACGCTTAATATCTTGATCGCCATAATTCTTCTGTTTATTTCGTTAATGGAATAAGGAATATGAAACGGGTAAACTCACCCTCTTTCGATTCCACCTCTATCTTCCCGTCATGCTTCTCCTCTATAATGGATCGAGTGATAGATAGCCCCAAGCCAGTTCCCTCTCCCACCGGTTTCGTGGTAAAAAACGCGGAGAATATCTGCTCCCGGATATTCTCCGGCATACCGATACCATTATCCTCGATACTTAATCTTAAAGAATCTCCCTCCTTCCGTAGATCCACGGATATAACCGGCTCATACCCGATCGGCGAGAGCTTGGATTTACTATAGACCGCATAGCAAGCGTTATTCATGACATTCAATACCGCACGGCTCAAATCCTGCGGGATCACTTTCAGCATCGGAAGCCCCTCCTCGTAATGCTCCCGGATCGCAATATTGAAACCTTTATAGTTCGCTCGCATCGAATGATAAGCCAGCCAAACATATTCCTTCACCAGATTCTTGATATCCGTAGGGATGTACTCGTCATCCTTCCCTCTGGAATAAAGCAAGATACCCCGGATGATACTTGTCGCCCGGTTTCCATGTTCCTCGATCTTCTTCAAGTTACCATGCAAATCGTTAACGATCTCGCTAAACTCCTCATGCAAGGCGGTCAGCTTCTCCCAAGATTCCGGAGGCAAGACATCTTTCTCTTCTTCTAATATATCTTCCAAGTCATCCACTAACTTAGAGGACAGCTTACTGAAATTGATGACAAAGTTGAGCGGATTCTGAATCTCATGCGCGATCCCGGCACTCAACATACCTAAAGAAGATAATTTCTCTAAGTTCTTCACTTGCAAACGTAGCCGTTCTATTTCCTTACTCTGGTCTTCCATATCTATTCCTCCTCTTTAGGCGGTGTAATTGTTTTCGGTTGATATACAGGGATCGTAATTAGAAACTGGGTATATTCTCCTTTCTTACTCTCCACCTCGATGGTTCCCCGATGGTTTTGCACGATCTCACGGCATAGGTAAAGCCCTACGCCAGCCGCTTCCCCCGTTGTCTTTGTCGTGAAGAAAGGAGCGAATATCTTATCTTTTATATTCTCGTCGATACCGGACCCATTATCCCGGATCGTTATTTCCAGCATATCCTTATTGACCTTCAATCCAAGGAATATCTCCGGACTAAAAGTCACGGTCTCCGATTTCTTCAACAGGGCATACATGGAATTTTTCAATATCCCGGCCAGAACCTTACTGAACTGCTCCACGTTTACCTCCATCATCAAAGACAGCGTCAAATTATCGAAAATAATCCGGATATTCTTCTCTTGAATATCCTGCTCATACGTTTTCTTCAATTTATCCAAGGCGATCCGGCATAATCCGTTTATGTTGGTAAGCGTAAGATTACCTCTTCGGTCTTTCAGCAATTCCTCCATCGCCTTAACGATACGGACCGTATTGAAACCATGCTCAGAGATCTTCTCCAAATTACTGGTCATCATATTCAGCAAATCTACCGAGTCATCATACACATCCGGTTTCAGATGCTCTTTCTGACTATCCAGATTTTCCCGGAGATCCTTGGCCAACCCCGATGTCAGATTTGCGAAGTTATTGATATAATTCAGTGGGTTCAAGATACGGTCCACCAAACCTTGGGTCAATTGCCCTACGGTAGCCATCCGTTCCTTACGGACCAGCTCGTCCTGCGCCTCACCCAAGGCTTTCAAAGCCGCCGCCAATTTCTCGGATTCCTCTTGGATCGCATCTTTCTCCGAACGGATCTCCTGCGTACGCTCCTCTACCTCTTTCACCAAATACTCTTTTTGTTTGAGTTTCCGCTTGAAAACCAACTTAGAGATCTGGCAAAACAGAATCAAGAAAAGCAATCCGATCCATTCTTGATGACCGAACTTCACAGATACACAAATACCGACCAAGCTACCCAGCGTAATCCGCTCGCAAAGTTTAATTCGCCTTTTTAACCGATCGATCTCGGTATGTAAATCCTGTATCATGATGAACCTCCTTTCCTAACTATAAATAGGCAACGTAATCGTAACTTCCGTATATTTATCTTTCTCAGACTCGATAGCGATCGTACCCTTATGGTTCAAAACGACCTCCCGACTCAAGTAAAGACCTGTTCCTGCCGCTTCCACGGTCGGTTTGGTGGTAAAGAACGGAGAAAAGACTTTCGTCTTTATCGTTTCTTCTATACCGACGCCATTATCACGGATAACCACTTGCAGCTTATCCGCTTGAATACGCAATACCAACGAGACAGAAGGCTGATATCCCGGCTCTCCGGCCTTTTTCAAGACCGCATATATACTATTATCCAATATCTGCGACAAGGCTTTTCCCATCTGATCGATATTCACCTCGATTGTCAACGGTACGGAAAGCCCGGAGAATGATAGATCTACTTGATTCTTCTCGATCTCCTTCGCATAATTCTTTCGCAAGATATCCAGATTGACCTTACATAAATCATTAATATCCACGCAGGTTCGATTCGCCGAATGATCTTTCAGCAATTCTTCCATCGCTTTTACGATCCGCACCGTGTTATCACCATGCTTGGCTATCTTATCCAGATTGCCAGTCAAAAGAACCAGCAGTTCTTGCGTATCATTATAATTATCGTGTTTATCGGTCTCTTCGTCCTCATCGATATTCTGCTTGATATCTTTCGCTAATGCAGCAGACAAATGAGCGAAGTTATTGATATAATTCAAGGGATTCAAGATACGGTCTACCAGACCTTTCGTTAATTGGCCGATCGATGCCAGACGTTCCTTACGAACCAACTCGTCTTGAGCGTCCGCCAAGGCAGAAAGGGCACGGGATAGTTTCTCCGACTCCGCTTGCATCGCATCCCGCTGGAAACGCAATTCCATCGTCCGCTGCTCCACGAGATTAGAGACGAACTGTCTTTTTCGCAGACGGAATTGCGTATAATACTTTAACAGGAATAGAAGGACTACGGCTCCCACCAAATAATAAACCAGTTCTTCCTTCTTCTGGTAAACCGCCAAGGCGATCCACGCCGTCCCGATCACGGTCAGCGTCTCGATCACCCGCATCCTCCAGCGAAGGCTTTCCAGTTGTTTGATATTTATGTCGCCCATCCTTCCTGTCCTCCGGATATCAGAAATTGATATTCACGCCCAACATCGCATTAAAACTCTGCATCGGATAACCGTAATACAGTTCGTACTTCTGGCAAAGAATATTGGTCAACTTGGCATAAACACCAAAGGTATCGTTGAAGGTATAGGTACCTGTTAGGTTTAGCTCGTTGATGTTATCCATCTTAAACTCATTCATTTTATCGTACGTCATACCAGTGTTCCCATTGACACCCCAAGTCCGTACATTCGCATAACGTCCGGTAGCCAAATAATAATCCAAAGCGATAGATAATTTCTCAATCGGGCGGACGGTCAGGTTCGCATTCAGTTCCATTTCCGGCTTCCCCCACGCATGAGGCAACTCGCCTTCATCCGTTTCCGCTTTCCAATTATTATATACACCTTTCAAAGCAATATCGAACCATTGTTGATAACTATACTTCAAGTTGGCTCCCACGAAAAGTTGCTTCGTGTCGATACCCGGCTCCGCAACACTGAAACTGCCGAAATAATTCGCTGACCAAACATCAGACTGAGTAAACAGCACATCATCGCTCGTTATCTTATATCCGGCGAACACATCAAACCAAAAGCCCGGTGCCACGCCGCTCCGGATACCCAAGACAGCGTCCAGCCAATTGCGCGAGGGCAATAGTTCTGCCATCGGGTAGAGGTAGCGGTTCACACGCGACATCTCGTACATGCTGTTGGAGTACATCTTGCCGCCAGCGTTCACGTATAGCTCCGTCTTGTCGGCCACCTCCACATCGGCGGCTACATTCGGAGAGGCCATGAATTTTGTCTCGTCGCCCGTAGCCAGCATCACGTTCGCACCCAGCTTTAAATTCCAATTATCACCCTCTACCTTATAATAAGGCGACAACATCGCCTCGACATGGTTCTTGAACTCATATTCATAACCTCCTACCTCCGGCAAACTGTAATTGAAATATTCGACCAAACCGCCCAAGCCTACTCGCATATTCCCATTGAAACCAGCGTTCAGATCAAACTTTGCCTCTAGAGTATGCTCCGTAGGGCCGTCCATCACCCTACTTAATCCATATTTATGCGAGAAATTAGTATAACCTAAGTCCAACAAATAGCCAACCTCAGCCTCCTCCTTCGACTCGAAACCTATCGTAGCAGCGATCGTCTGGTTCACTTGGTTGGTTTCGCGATCTCTCTGTAACAAATCCTCCGAAGGGGCATAACTGGATGTAGGATCAGACAATGCCGCCCCATAATAATTGAATGCGGAGTAGCCGTACTTCGCTCCGATACTGAATATCGTCTTCTCGAAAGCGTGCTTGTAGTTGATGCCTCCCAAGTTGTCATTGATTTTCGCCTTGACATCATAATCCTTTGGCTTTCCGTTCGTGGAGCGATGCGAATACCATAGATTCAGCTGATCCTTCTCGGTACTCAGGATATGATAGCCCAAGTCTCCGTTGATATTCATGCGCGTACCCATACCAAAGTTAAAATATCCCCGACGCTTGTTGTAATCCATCTGCGTCATGATATTTCCGGAAGGCAACAAACTAATCTCTTTCTGCGGATCGGCGGCGATCGTATAATTCGAGTAATCGATCGGGATCTTACGAACCTCCGGCTCTTTCACCACGGGAAGCGTATTTACCTTGCTAGCGTCCTGCACGGAAGGATCATACTCCCGTTCAAGCGTCATCTCTCGGTTCAGGTTCTTTTCTTTCGTAACATCCTCTTGCGCACTCGCAGCAGCAGCCGAACCCAGCAAAGCTACCACACACAACGCCTTTACATTATATATAGTCTTCATCGCTTTCTTTTATTTCTTTAGTTTACCCAATCTGTCTTCGATCATCGCGGCGATCTCATCATCGCCCTTGTAGTTGTTTTGCAAACTGGTCAGATATTGACGAGCTTGGAAATCATCACCTTGGCGGATATAAATATCAGCCAACAAGATAAAGCCCCGTGCCAACCAATATTGGTGAGGCGTACCGTTCTCGATGAAGTTCATCAAGACAGTCTCGGCATTCTTATCATCCTTATTATCATAATACAATTGAGCCAATAGATATTTAGCCTCCGCCCCGTGTATCGTACGGGTATCCTTGCTGATCTCCTTCAAGTCGGCCAACGCCTTGTTCTCCTGCTTCAAGCTGATATAAGCCTTCGCACGGACATAACGGGCCTCGGACATGATCTCCGGAGATAGCTTCGGTTCCTTCAGCAAATCGTTGGCGGCAAGCAAAGCCTCTTGCGGCTGACCGATCAACTCGGCGCAACGCATCAAGCCCAATTTAGCGGCCTCCTTATTCTCCGGATTCTCCGCTACCGCCTGTAGATGCTTGAAACTTTCCATAGCGGCGGCGTAATCCTTATCCAGATACTCGATCTCAGCTTTACGAGCCCAAGACTCTTCCCTGAATTTCGTATCACCGCTCTCCAATACCAATGAGAACAGACGTTTCGCCTCCTCCAGATCTTTCTTGGCAAAAGCGATACTTGCCAAATAGAAATTAGCGTTCGAGCTAAACGCTCCCTGCGGGAAGGTTTGCAAATAATTCGTCAAGCTACGACGAGCGCCCTCATTATCGCCTCGCATAAATAACTTCTCGGCCGCCAGATAGGTCAAGGAGTCTTGCTCACTCACCTCGAAACGAACATTTCCACCTAACGAATTCGCATAGGCGGCAAACGAATTGATATCGTTCAGCTCGATATATACGGACTTCAAATCTTGCAAGGCCACTTTCGCCTCCTCGCTACCCGGATAATTGCTAATCACGCTCTTATAAGCGTCGGCCGCTTTCTCCGGCTGATTGTCGTTGAAGTAAATCAAACCAAGCTGTACGCCGGCCTTACGAGCCAGACTGCTTTGCGGGAAATCACGCATCAATTGCTCAAAGCTTGCCGCAGCCGCTTGATTGTTATCCAATAACACGTAAGAACGTCCTTTCTCGAACAAGGCATCATCCACATATTGTGATTCCGGGAACTCACGGATCAAGCGATCCATCACGCTGATCTTTCCCTTATAATCTTTCTGCAATCCCAGCAAGAAGCCCTTCTGATACACCGAATAATCTCCGGCGGACGGTTGCAATTGCGCCGCACGGGTATAATTCTCTTCCGCCATAGCGAACTGACGGTTGTGGAATAAACAATCGCCGATACGATTATAAGCGTCCGCATAAGCCGGAGTCTGCTGATTGCTTTCCAAATTCACGTATTGACGGAAGCGGTTCAACGCCTCGCCATACTCTTTCAATTTGAAGTAGCTGTAACCTAAGTTATAATGTGCCAAGGCATACATATCCGTATTACGTTGGCGGGTATTATTCAAATAGGTACGATAATCGGAAATCGCCTTGTTATACTCACCTTGGCGATAATAAGATTCCCCACGCCAGAAATAAGCGTCGTTACGAGATTCCAGATTATAAGCGCCCAACGAGATCGCACGGCTGAAAAGATCGACCGCCTTATCCAATTCCATATTCGTGAACGCCTGCGTTCCCAACTGGAATAAGATATCTTGCTTCGCCTCCAAGATCTTCGTGCTCGGATGCTTGATCTTATCGATAGAGTTCAGAGCCGCTTGATAGTTCTTGGTAGTCAAATAAACCTCCACCAGATAATCGTTTACCTTATCGGCATATTTGGAATTCGGAAAATCATTCAAGAAATCCTCGAAGATTGTCACCGACTCGCCAAAGCCCGTGAAAGCGGTCTCGTGGATCAATAAAGCGTAATTATACATAGCCGCCTCTTTCACTTGCTTATCGAAAGAAGAAGTCGCGGCAGCCTCGAAGGCCATACGGGCGTTATTCTTATCTTTTAATTTCAGATAACTTTGCCCCAGATACAGATAAGCGTTCTGCGAAAGGGCATCGTTCTCACGTACGGTCCGCCCCAAAGCGTTCACGGCGCTACTGTAATTACCCTTATTGTAATAACATACGCCCAAGATATATAAATCGCCCCTCAACGGGCTATCCGTCGAGGATACATATTTACTCAGCATATTAATCGCCTGATCCTCATTTCCCAGATGATAGTAGGCGTTACCCATGATACGGTAAACCTCGCTATTGTTCTCGCTATCCGGATAAGAGGCTAGCAATTCCTTACCTTCGCTGATCACTTTCTCGTATTTATTCTGGATAAAATAAATTTGCGTGATATAGTACAAGGATCGCTCTTTATAATCAGGCAAGTCCTTCAAGCGGGTAAATTCCACCAAGGCATTGTTGTATTTACCGGTTGCGTAATCGATATAAGCGACATAATAGGTAGACGCTTCCCGGTACTTCGTTCCAATCTGCTCGATCCGTGCGAAATAACCACGGGCCTTCTCCATATCCCCGATTTGCAACAAGGAATAAGCCAGACGGAAACAATAAGCCTCCTGTTGTTCCGGACTTAGCATATCAATGTTCGATTCGTTAAACCAAAAGATAGCTTTCTGATACTCTCCCTGTCCGAAATGGGCGGAACCGATCAAGAAGTTCACCTCGTCCGCATAACGGGAAGCCGGGTACACATCCAGATAATCTTTCAATAACTCAACGGCATTGGGACGGCCTTGCTCATAAGCGGAGTAGACCAACATATAATCGGCTTCTTGAATCAAGTCGGCATCCGTGGAATGCTGTTTATACGCCTCCAGCTTATCGATGCAACCTGAATAATTCTTCAAACTAAACAACTCCTTGCCTTCGACAAACAAACGGTTCGGCGCATCAAATTGATACGATCTCTGCCCGCTTGCCATGTGGCTGCCTACTACCAGACACAGCGGAATAAGTATTCTTTTCATCACTCATTTGCTTTTTAATACAAGCACTTACTTCAGTGCCTATTCGTTCTAATTCGCAAATATAAGTAATATGCGCCAAACAGAAGGCAAGTTCTATTAATATTTAGGACAACACGTTCTAAAATTATCTCTATGGAAGATGATACACCTTATAGGGAGAAGATGTATTATCTTACAACGACAAGATGTATCATGTTGCAACGATAAGATATATCATCTTTCATTTTCGTACAATTTTCCTAATTGTTATTTTCTAAGATAGGCTGGTACCGCCTTTCGGATAGAGTCTAAACCGAAGTCTTCCGGATTCACATCCTCCGGGCGAAGGATCACGATCTCGGCGGCATCATCTTCCGCATGCACGTTATTGAAATCATCTACCAAGCACTCATAAAACATATCCAGCGTATGCACCTCAAAGCCGGAATACATATATAAATTAGGCAAGGAAAACAAATAACGGCAATTCTGGATATGCAACCCCGTCTCCTCCCTTACTTCCCGGCGAGCGGCCTCCTCCCCCGACTCAAACATATCGACGAAGCCACCGGGCAAATCCAATGTACCTTTAGCCGGCTCTTTTCCTCGGCGAACCAGCAATAACTCCCCCTTAGCGTTCTTTATGAAACAAGCGACAGCCGATGACGGGTTGAAATAATAAACAAAACCGCACGCCATACATTTTTTCGCTTTCTCGTTATGTTCCACGAAAGCTTTTGCCCCGCAAACCGGGCAAAACTGAAATTGATACAACGGATGTCTCATACTTTATGATTTATAATTCAATTAAAAACAACAAGCCGCACCTAAATATAGATGCGGCTTGCCTTATTTCGCAAATGTCTTTTCGTTATACGTAAAACCGGATTTAGACTTCCAAACCAGCGCTTTGGTCTCTTACTTCCCAACCCAAAGCACTTGCTCCTAATACGGCAGCGTCGCTCTCTTTCAATTGAGAGAATAATAATTTAGTCTTACCTGCGTAAACCTTCAACATATTTTTCTCCATTGAACGTTTAATCGGGTTCATGATCAAATCGCCAGCTTTCGTAAGACCGCCAAACAAAATGATAGCCTCCGGGCTAGAGAATGCTACGAAATCAGCGAAAGCCTCTCCCAACATAGAGCCGGTAGCCTCGAAAATCTCAAGAGCGATCTTATCATTCTTCATAGCTGCGTCGTATACGTCTTTTGAAGTGATTTCATCCGGATCCAAGTCGCGAAGAACACTCTCGTCCTTACGGATTTCCAGATATTCACGAGCCGTACGAGCCACACCGGTAGCTGAAGCATAAGCCTCCAGACATCCTTGACGACCGCAACCACACTGACGACCGTTGTTACGACGCATGATAACATGGCCCAACTCACCGGCAAAACCGTCATGTCCGTATACCAAGTTACCACCTACTACGATACCGCTACCCACGCCGGTACCCAAAGTGATCACGATAAAATCTTTCATACCGCGAGCGGCTCCATAAGTCATCTCACCGATAGCGGCAGCGTTGGCGTCGTTTGTTAAAGCAACAGGAATACCATCAATCTGTTCGCTGATCAATTGAGCCAAAGGAATCTTACCTTTCCAAGGCAAGTTCGGAGCGAATTCGATACATCCGTTGAAAAAGTTTCCGTTCGGAGCACCTACACCCACACCTTTAATCTTATCCGGACCACCAGCCTGATCAATAACAGACTTCAGACCTTTAGCTAATTCCGCTACATAGTCATTAACGTCTGCATATTTACCAGTCTTAATTGATCCACTATACAAGATTGTTCCTCTTGCGTCAACTACACCAAAAACAGTGTTGGTACCACCTATATCGATACCTACTACATAAGGCTTCTCCATGATTTTATATTTAGGATTAATAATGATTTTCCTCTTTCTAGGTAGCAAATATAAGAGGTTTAACACAAGTTGCAATACGATTTGAAGAAAATTTTACAGATTCCTGTCATTTTATCTTCTTTTTTCGAAAACTTATGTTAAGCAACATTGTTATATAATAATGGAGAATTATCGCAACGGTAATATCTCGATCCAATAGTCATCCGGATCATTAATAAAATACAATCCCATCTTGGTATTCTCGAAGCAAACCGCTCCCATTTCCTTGTGGTATTTACGTACCTCCTCATAATCGCCGGCTACCCGGAAACAAAGATGGCTCTCATTGTCGCCTAGCTCATAAGGTTCTTTCCGGTCACGCAGCCAAGTCAGCTCCATCAAGAAACCGGTTTGCTCATCCGTTAGATAAACCAAGATAAACGAACCGTCTTCCGCTACCTTACGATGGTGCTCTTTCAATCCCAACGCTTTATTATAAAAAGCGATACTCTTATCCAAATCCAATACATTAATATTGAAATGGTCAAATCTACCTTTAACTTCCATACCTAATAAATTTATGCGTTTAAAATAACCTATACATTAATAATATATTATATATCCGTCCCTTCTCCCGGAACAGACAATACGATATAACGACATCCTTTCGATTCGGCGTAAGGGCCGAAAGCCATAACCTCCGCCGGACGTTCCCAAAAGTGCATCGGGACAAATACGCTTGTTTTTATACGATCGATAAATTGCTGGGCGCCCCTCATGAAATCGGTACCCAAACGAGGATCGACCGGGAACATGACGAGATCCATCACAGAGGTTTCTTTCGCTATTATATCCAGTTCCTTCAAGTAATTACCCTCAGCCTCGGCTACCTCTTGTGGGGTGGACTCGTCTTTCCAATGCCAATTATTCAAGTCGCCGGCATGGAAGATCCGTCTGCCTTCTGTCTCTATCAGGAAAGAGATCCCCACATCCGTGGAACCAAATGCCTTGATGGTCAGAAGTTCATCCTGATAGGCATCCCCCTTCTTCAAATAAATAGCATCATCAGCCTTGGCCCTCCGACGCTTCAATATATCCTTGGAAAAGATATATTTGATATCCGGCTTCTGCTCTTTCCATTTCAATACTTCCGGATGAAAATGATCCGGATGAAAATGCGACGCTAATATATATAATGTGCCCGCACGCTTCAAGAGTTCGCTACGCACGTATCCCTTGGCCGGGTCCGGATCGCTATCCTTGAAATAATCGATCAAGATCGAAAAGCCATCCGCTTCCAAAGCGAATCCGCTATGATAAATATACACCAATCTCATAATGATCCTCATTTATTGTTTATCTTAAGAACACCGAACCTCACCGGGTTGTTGAATTCACGGTACAAATATACAAAAGGCCGGACATATCACATGCCCGGCCCACAATGATTATCAACTTACAATTTATTTCCAGTTCTCATTCTGGACTAATACGCCTTCCATGGTGACAATTTCATCGTTAGGGATCGGAAGTGTCACTAATCTATCCGGATACGTAGCCGATTGGTACTTCAGCAAATATCTCTTTTCATAAGCCAAGAAGCCCGAACCTTTATTACCCAGCTCCTCAGAAGCCGCATTCCAGCGCACAAGATCATACCAATGATGCCCCTCCATCGCCAACTCGATCCTACGCTCGAAACGCAAGGCTTTTATCGCCTTATCCACTGTCCAGCCACTCGCAGGATACAAGCCGATGCGATAATTAGCCGCCGTATTAGCAATGGTATTTCCGCTCACCTTATCCTCCAATACATATGGAGAAGAAGTTAAAGCCATATTGTTATTCGCGTCGGCAGCCATGATACAACTTTGTGCGGCACGTGCGCGAACTTTGTTGATATATTCTCTGGCAGTATTGATATCACCCGTTTCTATACAAGCCTCAGCATAAAGCAGGTAAAGCTCAGCTACACGCATCAAGTGGAAGTTCTTGGCAGTTGAGCCACCGGTTGTAGTCAAGCTCAAGCCTCCCTTATCCGCCTTTTTCGGCAGGTTCTTCTTATTCAAGAACGGACCGCCATTCGCCAAATCACGAATCCAGCCATCGATAGTAACTGGTATATCCCAATCCATATAGGGCACATTGAAACGACCCGCAGATACATCAACCCGAGGATCCGTATAAACCGTCAAATCCGTATGAGGTACATTATCGCCATCAATTGTCGTAACCGAGGTTTTGCTTTGATACGACTTATCGAGATAAGGCAATCCATTCTCATCCACCATATGCGCATTCACCAAGTCATAAGAAGGCTGGTAGAATCCCCAGCCGGAACCAATCTTGCCAGACAATGAGATATGAGAGTTACCATTGATCGCGTTGGTATAATACTGCGTACCGGAGATTGCCATCTGGACGTCAAACACAGACTCGCCCGTCCAGTCGCTCTCGCCCGCCGTGTAAAGCGTCTCATAACTCGGGGTCAAGGTATATTTCGTGCCCTTGCTATCCGTACCATTAGCGATAACCGTTTCTAAAATCGATTTAGCCTCCGTCCATTTGTTGGAGGTTCCATTCGTTCCATTATAGGGAGAAGACTGGAATATTCTCAGTTTCGCCAAAAACGCTCCAGCCGCCCATTTGTTGGCACGACCGGGCTCTTCCGGCCATGCGCCGGGAAGATTATCATAAGCATACTGCAAATCTTCAGCCACCTGTTCCCAAATATAAATATAGTTACCGCTCTCATCCACATTCGATATCAGTGGGTTCACGGACGACTCATAATCCTCCAAAGATACATAAGGAATAGCCGCCCCAAAATTCTTGATACCCTCAAACAAATAAAAACCACGCATGAAACGAGCTTGGGCTATGGCCTCGGTATAAAAATCTTTCTCCTGTCCCGGTATAGCGGAAAGCTCATCTTTAATCAAACCGGCCAAATGCATGACATTATTAGCACGAGCCACCGCATCGTATACTGCCACCCATTTACGCTTGATATAGGAATTATCGGTCGTAAAGCTAAAAGTCTCCAACAACGTGAAGTCCGATTGGTCCGCAGCCGTTGACCCCTTATTAGCGTCACCGCCCATCACATCACCATACGTATAGTTTGTCAAGCTTGCCCCAAAATAAGAGTTAGTCGTAGCCGCCGGAATATTTAACGCTGAATACATGCCGGTAAGAAGATAATTAATACCTTCCTGATCCGTTAAATTGGTTTCATTAACCGCACCTACTGGTTCGATCTCCAAGAAATCGGAACAAGATGTGCTGCCTAACGCGAGAACCACCGCCATCGCAAAATATATAAGAACTTTTTTCATAATGAATTCAAATTAATCGTTTATAAAGCACATACGTTAGAATGTCACATTCACACCCATCAAGAACTGACGAGGCATACCATAAGATCCATAATCGATACCTTTATTCATATCGCTTGATACATATTCGTTCTCGAACGAAGTATGCGAACGAACCTCCGGATCCAATCCATCATAACCGGTTATCGTAAACACGTTACTGATCTGGCCGTATACACGTATCTTCTCGAAACCGATCTTCTTCAGCAACTTCTTAGGCAATGAATACCCCAAAGTCAACGTCTGCATCCGAAGATAAGAACCATCTTGCACATAATTGGAGTTCGATTCGTTACCAGCCTCGGGGCCCTCGGTCGAGGTCGTTGTCCACAAAGGATAAATACCGTTCGGATTATTCACCGGATCCCAAGATTTCGCCAAACGATCTTTCGAATAATTAGACTGCAAGTTTCCAAACATCGTATAGTACTCGTAGTGTTTGTACAAATCATTTCCAATCGAGTAATACATGTAAGTACTTAGATCAAAATCTCTCCAAGTCAAAGAGATATTGAAACCTCCGGTCAAATCAGGATGAGGATTACCGATAATCGTACGGTCATCCGCGTCGATCTTACCATCGTTGTTCACGTCTTTCATCTTATATCGGCCTACCCATGCGGAAGCGACCAAATCGTTTTCCGTAGCCACACCATAAGGCAGAACGCCCGAGGAAATAACATCTTGCTCATTTTGATAAATACCCTCAATCTGATACCCGTAGAACATTCCGACAGGTTGGCCCACCGTAGTAATATTCACCTTGCTCAAACGAGTATCGTTGAACAAATCAGAAGATCCCAACCGGGTAACCTCATTCTTGTATCTTGAGATGTTAGCCGTGATGTTATAACCGAACTCGCCAACTTTGTCCCTCCATCCAATGGACAAATCAACACCTCTGTTCTTCATATCACCGATATTGATACTAGGCTTTGATGCGTTACCAACCAGCGCAGACCAGTTAGCAGGCACAAGCAAGTCTGAGGTATTCTTTACATAAAAGTCAAATCCGGCGGTCAATCGGTTACTCAAAGCCGTAAGGTCGAAACCTATATTAAACATTTTTGTGGTTTCCCATTTAGCGTCCGAGTCACCCAAGTTCGAGAGCACATAACCGGGAGAAGTCTCTGAATCCGATCCCGTGATAGGATACATATAATAATTTCCCGTACCATACTGGAACGCATAGTTGTAAGAACCAATATTCGAATTACCGGTCGTACCATAACCGGCACGCAGCTTAAAGTCATCCAACCATTTCCGGGTAGGCTCCATAAATTTCTCGTCAGACATACGCCATCCCAAGGAGGCGGAAGGGAAGTTACCCCAACGGTTCTTGGAGCCAAACTTGGAAGAAGCGTCGCGGCGAATCGTGAATGTCGCCAAATATTTACCCTTATAAGAATAGTCCGCACGTCCGAAAAGGCCGAACATAGTCACTTTTCTTTGATAACGGCTAGAGTTACCTATATTAGAAGAAGAACCATTATCCAGTGTCCAAGTATTCGGATCGCTCTCGAAGATGTAATCGATACGGGTTCCTTGCATATAACGGCCGACACCTTGTTTGATAGCCTCCGTACCCAAAACAACGGTAATATTATGATCTTCATGAATCTTCTTGGTATAAGTAGCCGTATTTGTCCACTGCCAGTTCAAACGCCAGTTGCCCGTCTCAGTCAATGTATTGTTGGCAGAAGCCTCTTTGTTCGCCATATTTTGACGTTCGGTCATCTCCAAACTCCACATACCATTCAAGCGAGCGCTAAACTGAGAACGAAGCTTCAGACCTTCGATCCAAGGATTGGAAAGCTCGGCAAAAACCGCAGTCTGTCCATGAAACATGCGTGTCCAATCATTCTCATTCATAGCTACCTGATGCACGGCGGAAATATCACGGCCCGCATTAGGTGCCACGGATCCCGTATAATCACCTCCTACATTATATATAGGTACCCACGAATTCATGGTATAAGTCTTAGCGAACGTGTTCGCATCTCCTTGACGACCAGACTCTCCTCCCGTTTCCATAGCGGCAAGGTTCGTATTTTGGCCCATCGTGAAATACTTATTAGGATTATAGGTCGTATTCGTACGTAAAGAGTAACGTTTGAAATAAGAATTCTGGATCGTACCCTCTCGATTTGTATAACCCAAAGAGACAGAATAAGTAGCTTTCTCGCCACCACCCACCAAAGAGATCTGGTGATCTTGGATCTTTCCGGTCTGTACAATCTCATCGTACCAATTGGTACCCTTACGAGCCTCCGCATCGGAATAACCGTCGGCCAACATCTGATAATACGCGGATCGGGCCCAAGAGCTGCTTCCATCGTCTACATACGACTTTTCCCAAGCCTCTACGCTCCCATACATATCAATAATCTGCTGTTCGCTATAACCGGCCGGCTTAATCGCATAAGGCATCGAAATACCTTTACCACCCGTAGCGGCGATTTGCCCGAATTGAGGATGAGAGGTTGCCAAACCACGATAGTTATACAGATTCTGCTGTCCTAATTCCTCGAATTCCATCGATTCCCAACCGTTCAACAAATCATAACCGCTGTTAGCCATCTTAGCGACACCAAAATATCCATTATAAGAGACACGAACACGATCAGCACGCGTACCCTGCTTCGTCGTAATGATAATTACGCCATTCGCACCTTGTGCACCATAAATAGCGGTAGCTGAAGCATCCTTCAACACTTGCATAGACTCAATATCATTCGGGTTTACGGAACTGATATCCACCCCGGATACACCATCCACAACAATCAACGGGTCTGAACTATTAAGAGAACCCACACCACGAATACGGATCGTAGTCTCACCGCTGGGACCTCCGGAATTAGAGATATACACACCGGATGCTTTTCCTTGCAAAGCCTCGGCGAAAGTCGCCACCGGAGTCTCGTGGATAGCGTCTGTAGAAACAACAGCAACAGAACCGGTAATGTCCTTCTTCGATTGCGTACCATATCCAACTACTACCACTTCATCCAAAGCTTGAGTATCTTCCACCAATTGAATCCTCACATTCGTCTGACTACTTTTTAAAGGAATTTCTTGACTGACATAGCCAATGTAAGACACAACTAAAATCGCATTACTAGGCACACCGTCTAAAATAACACGTCCGTCCATATCGGAGATATTTCCGATAGTGGTTCCTTTAACAAGGACATTTGCTCCTACAATTGGTCCGGCTTTGTCTGAAATAGTACAAATGACTCTACGTCCATCTTGTTGTAGGCTACGAGTTCCTACGTTTGGTGTTAAATCGCCAACTTCCGCAGCGATGATGGGATATCCGCCGCAAAGGAATAAAGAGGCTCCCAGAAACACCTGTCTCCAAAATACTACATTACTCATAAAATTAGAATTTAAGGTATAAATCAAAAAAACACAATCTACTTAACAATTTGATTTTTTCATATAGACACAACATCACAACTTGTAGCTATTACTCATCTATCTTATGGTCTAAATGTTTTTTCATAAAACGACTAGTTGAAACGATCGTTTAAATCTTGCGTTTTCGAGAAGGGGGAAAGAGGATTTGAAAAAGAAGAGCTTTTTTGTGGGAAGAAAAGGTTATCTTTCCCATTAGCAATAAGATAAAATAAAAAAAAATGAACAAAAAGTTGCATGTGTCAAAAAAAAGACAGATCTTTACAAACGACTAAATGAAACGATCGTTTCAACTAGTCGTTTTTTTAATATCATGAAAAAAACAAGAAGTGATTTTCATAATTAAAACCATGATAATGAAGAAGCTACACAAAAGAAGTTGAAAAGAAGAGAGTGATGTTTACTTATTTTAAGATGTAAACAGATGTAATATACCTTAGAGGTATGAGAGAGTAGTGAATTCATTTTGTTAAAAGTTTGTGTTTTTTATTTTATTATACCTTAAATTCTAAATTTGTATGAGAAATGTTGTATCATGGAAGCCATTAGTCTTAGGAGCTTCTTTTCTTCTGTACGGAGCCGGAACGGCCTTTGCAACAGAAACAGATCATCTGTATCCTACACCTAGTACGGGATTTATGAGTGTCCAGCAAGATGGACGACAGATTAACTGCCACATCGTGGATAAATCTGGTCCTATCGTTGGAGCCAACGTAGTCGTAAAAGGAACTACTATCGGAAATATTTCTGATATGGATGGACGAGCCATTATAGAGAATGTGCCCGCAAACGCCATCTTAGTAGTCTCTTATATCGGATACGTAACTCAAGAGGTTACTTTGAAGAGTAATCAGACAAACATCAAGATCACGCTGGTCGAGGATTCACAAGCTTTGGATGAAGTCGTCGTTACTGGTTATAGTACACAAGCGAAGAAGGATATTACCGGATCTGTGGCTGTTGTCGCTACGGATGAGTTAAAAGAGACTCCTGTTTCCAATTTCGCTGAGGCTTTGCAAGGAAAAGCTGCTGGTGTATTTGTACAAGCAGGTGGTGGTCCATTAGGGGAGACAACGATTCGTATACGTGGTGTGGGTTCCGTAAACGGCTCAGACCCGTTGATCATTGTCGATGGTGTACAAGGAGTAGATATCGATGCGGTAAATGCGAATGATATTGAATCCATGCAGATATTGAAAGACGCTGCTGCTTCCGCTATTTATGGAGCGAAAGGTGCAAATGGTGTTATCGTTATCACGACTAAACAAGGAAAAAAGAACGACCGTGTACAAGTATCTTATAACGGTTACTTCGGTGTAGCCAAGATGGCCAATGACGGTTATGGTCTGTTGAACGCTTGGGAAGCTATGGAATTCCAAGAAGAAGGGCAACGTAATTTATTCAACTACCGCGGTGGCCAAACAGTAAACCACGCCCAGTTCGGTTCAATAGGTAAAGACGGTACAGGTCATTTAACAATGCCTTATGCTATCAAACCTGCTGGTTATAGTAAAGAACAGATCATCTCTCAATACGGCAGTATCGCAGCTTGGGAAGCTTCTTACAAAGACAATGGTGAGAACACTTGGTCTCGTTCCGCTTACTACCAAATGCTTGAGGACGGCTACTCTGAGGAAGAAGCTCGTGCCGGCACGAATTGGTACGACGAAGTAGTTCAAACCGGTAAGGTGCAAGATCACCAGATTTCTATCACCGGAGGTGGTGAAAAAGCGACTTATTCAGTAGGCTTAGGCTACATGAATCGTGAAGGTACGATCAAGGAGTCATGGTTCCGTCGTTATTCCTTGCGTGCGAATACAAACTTCTTCGTGAACAAGTGGTTCAATATCGGTCAGAATACCAACATCGCCGTAATCGAGAACTCAGGAGAACGCGGTCGTCAAGGTGATGATAATACCTTCGGTAAGACCTTCTCCATCCAACCTTGGGTACCTATCTACACAGTTGGCGGTGATTATTCCGGTTCACAAAATGCCGAAGGAGGACGTGCTGAGAGCGCACCAATGTCCGTTGATTATGGCAAGGACAATCGTCGTCGTTTCTTACGTGCCCAATCAGCTATCTACGCAGAGATTATGCCTTTAGAAAGCCTTGGAGAGAATTTGAAGATCCGTACTCAGTTCAGCGCACGTTTAGGTGGCGCATGGGACTTCTGGATGAACAAACGTACGATCATGACCAATAAAGAAGGACGTAACAACAACGAGTTCTACGAGCAAGCAAACTATTGGTTAGATTATCAATGGACAAACACCGCTACTTATAGCAAAACAATCAACGACGATCATACGATCAATGCTGTGATTGGTACAGAGGCACTTCGTGAGGGTTTAGGACGTTGGATCCAGGCAGGTCGTATCAACTATCCATTCGAAGATGATCCCAACACTTGGGTAATCAACAACGGTGCTAGCTCTGACTTAAGAAATAGCGGAAACCAGAACGCTGTATCCACCATGTTCGGTATGTTCGCTCGTGCGGACTATGCTTACCAAGGTAAATATTTGGCTACAGTTACGGTACGTCGCGACGCATCCTCTCGTTTTTCTGAAAAGAATCGCTGGGGTACATTCCCTTCTATCTCTTTAGGTTGGCGTATGTCGGACGAGAAATTCATGGAGAAATCACGTACTTGGTTAGACGATTTGAAGATTCGTGCCGGTTACGGTACAACCGGTAACTCCAATATCGATTCATATAACTGGGCATTCCAATATGGTACTGGTAACCGTTATCTCTATAGCATCAATGGTTCTGACACAGAGGTATATCAAGGATTTGGCGTAACCAATCTTGGTGATATCGAGGCAAAATGGGAAACATCTAAGATGTTTAATGCAGGTTTCGATATTACAGCTTTTAATCAACGATTAACCGCCAACTTCGACTACTACATCAAGAAAACTTCTGATATGTTGATCGATGCCAACTGGTCTGCTTTGGCCGGTGCCGCTGACAAGCCGAAAGTAAACATCGGTGATATGACAAACAAAGGTGTTGATTTGAATATTACTTGGAATGATAAAATCGGTGAGGTAGGTTACTCTGTAGGCGTAAACTTGTCGCATTACAAGAATAGACTGGATGAGATTGGTACTGATGCCGGAATCTTTACCGGAACTCGTATTTCCAACATGAACGTATTGATGAAGGGACATGCAATCGGTGAATTCCACGGTTATCAGCTAGATGGTATCTATAAGAGTGAAGAAGAAGTCCGTAACTATAAGAATGATACCGGTGGAACAGTATTGCCATATGGTACATCTGATGCTTCTACGTTAAACGCTGCCAATTATGTAGGTCAGTTCAAAGTAAAAGATGTGAACAACAATGGTAAGATCGACGCTAGTGACCGTACATTCATTGGAAACCCACATCCGGATTTAACAGGAGGTATCAACTTAGGTGTTAACTGGAAAGGATTCGACTTAAGTACTTATATGTACTTCTCCGTAGGCAATGATCTATTCGCCATGTATAAATATTATACACATTATGGTTCCTTACAGTCCGCTTATTCTAAAGATCGTCGCGACAATTCATGGCATCCTGTAACCAACCCTGATGGTATCTATCCTATGTGGGCAACCGCTAATGGTGAGAGTACAATCGCCGCAAATGAGTCTAATTCCGGCTATATAGAAGATGGTTCATTCTTACGCATGCAAACGTTGACTTTAGGTTATACACTTCCAAAGAGTATTTTAGATAAAATCAAGTTTGAGAAGATCCGCATCTATGGTCAAATAGCAAACGTATTCACATTGACTGGTTACTCCGGACTAGACCCACAGGTTCGTACAGATACAGACGGTCGTTCCAATGACCGTACGATGGGTACCGATTTCGGTTCTTATGGTATGCCACGCCAATTTATCATGGGTGTAAATGTGACATTCTAACAAATATTTGCTAACTAAAAATTGAAACAAGATGAAAAATCTATTTATATATGCGGCAGTCATTGCCGCCACGATGGGAAGCATGACTGCTTGCTCCGATTTCTTGGATGTGAAGCCAGTCACAAATAAACAGGAACCGGATTTTGTATCGCAAGAAGGTATTACTCAGTTGCTAACTGGTATGTACGCTAGATTAAACTCTACAGATGCGAATGATGGATACTTCCGTTCGACATTGACCAACTATGTATATGGTGACGTAATGGGAGGTGACGCAAACAAAGGTTCAACTTTCCAAGACCAACCAGACTTTACCAGCTTGGAAACTTATACATTTACAACTGACAACGCTTATTTTGAAACAAAATGGGCACATAGTTACCATGGGGTATTCACCGCAAACAACGTAATCAAGGTAGCGGATTTAGCAAAAGAAGAGCTTTCGGCTATAGCAGGCCAAAGTAAAGACTTCTATACGGAAACAATCGCCCAAGCCCGCTTCATACGCGGTTTCTTCCATTTCGAGGTCGTAAAATTATTTGGAGCGGCTGTTCCTTATGTAGATGACATAGCCATGAAAGAGAACGTGAACCCACAAGTCTCTAATGTGGATGAGAATGGGAATTATATCTATATCTGGGATAAGATAGTAGAAGACTTGCAGTTTGCCTATGACAATCTGCCCGACACTTGGACCGAGGCAGGACGCGTAAACAAATGGGCAGCTGGCGCTATGTTGGCTAAAGTAAAGATGTACCAATCCTCTCCATATAACGGAAAAAATGGAACGTCTAATCATTGGACTGAAGTTAAAACGATTTTGGAAGATGTAATCGCAAACGGAAAAGATAACAAAGGCACTAAGTTCCGCTTGGCAGATACATACGAGGAACTCTATACAGCAGGGGAAAGTGACTGGACAGGAGAATCTGTATTCGATGTCCAAGCTGCAGTTTCCGGCACCGTAGAACAAACTGCCAATATCAACGGAGCTTGGCACATCGGCTTCAGCGGAGCGTTAGGAACTGGAGGTTGGGGATTCTATCAACCCTCTTATGATATGGTCAACGCTCATATTGTTGACGCAAACGGATTACCTAAAATGGATGATTCTTATCGTAATGATCCTGCGTTATCAACTTTAGACGAGAACAATTTACCTCACACTGATTTGACCGTCTATACAGACCCTCGTTTGGATGTTTCTACCGGTCGTTTCGAGACTCCATTCTTAGATTGGACAGTGCCAAATGCGTTGGATGGTTGGGTACGTGATGTTTCTAACGGAGGTTTATACCTAAACAAGAAGAATATCCCTAGAAAAGCCGATAAAGGAAGCTTATCTAACACGACGCAAACAAACTCCACTGCTAAAAACTTCCACTTGATCCGTTACGCAGACGTATTGCTTTGGTACGCTGAAACCTTGATCGAGTTAGGACAGCCTCAACAAGCAGGTGAATACATTAATCAAGTACGTGCTCGTGCCGCCAATAGCTATGTAAAGGCAGTAGATCCGGCAACAATGACCGAGGCTAGTTCTACTTATGTTTTGGATGACAAGATTAACGGGAAGCAAAGTACAGATGCTGCCGCAAACTATCGTATAGGTTTATATCCACCTTCTCAATTCGCATCAAAAGACAAAGCGCTGGAGGCACTGCGTTGGGAACGTCGTATCGAGTTAGCGATGGAAGGTCATCGCTGGTATGACTTAGCTCGCTGGGGTATCGCATCCGAGGTATTAAATGATTTCGTGAAATACGAAGCTAAGCATTTAGGTAAATATTCCAATAGTACATACAACGCAAAATGGGCAACAATGCCTATCCCTCATAATGAAATCTTAAAGATGGATGGTCTTTTAGTTCAGAATGAAAACTGGAAATAAACAAGTGGGTTAACAGTCAGAAAGGGCAGCCGGGCATGTGATATGTCCGGCCTGCTTTTTAATCCCCAAAAGTAAGTTAACTTACTTTGCTCACGAAGTTAACATACTTTGCCAACGAAGTTAACTCCATGTGCCAATTAAGTTAACTTCGTTTTGTGTAGATTGGTATTTCCGATAAAAATCGTATCTTTGTTTGACTTTAAATCAAAATGAAACGTGTACTCTAGCCATGAGATATAAACAAATACTCCTCGGTTTGATCCTGTTTGTCCTATTAGGGGGTTTCTTGCAAATAACCGGCAAGTTTCATTTCTTCTATATCGAGCAGCTTCAACTATTCCAGTTTTCCGAAGATTATCTTGCGGATAAAATCAGCAGTCCGGGAGGTTTATCTTTGATTATCGGGGAATTCTTGACACAATTCTTTATTACGCCTTATGCAGGGCCTTTCATTATCGCAGCTATACTTACGTCTATCGGCTTAACAATGAGGGAGATCATCCTGCAAATTAATCCAAATAAAGAGCTCTTCCTGCTTTACTTACTCCCGGTTTTATTCTTATTATTGATTCAATACGACTTCAATTATTTAGTACAAGGCACTATCGCATTCCTATTTTGTTTGATTAGCCTGAACGCATGGATGCGCATAAAAGATCCCTGTTACCGGCTATCCGCCGCATTGGTAATCACCCCACTACTTTTTTGGATAGGAGGACCGATTGCCGGGCTATTCTCATTAAGTGTGGTTCTCAAGGAAGCGATAAGCCGTTCCAAACAGGGGTTCTATTTTTTAGCGGTTTTAATTGAATACCTGTTTATCGGGATCGGAAGTGTCTGGTCAACTACCATCACCAGTTATCGCTTCGCATTCTTACCGGACGCTTTTTACCACCCGATTCTGGCGGCTCCCAATCTCATCTATTTCGCATGGGTCTGTTTACCGCTTAGCTTGATCGGGGCATTCGTATATCCTAAAGGCAAAAACCAATCAAAGAAAAAAACAGGGATAGAGCTTACCGTTCAATTCATCCTAATCCTATTCCTTTGCTGGGTAACGATTCCACGGTATAACGACCAGAAAGCCTATCCTCTAAAAGTCTTGGATTATTATGCCCGTACCGAACAATGGGACGAGATCATCCGGCATTGTCACGGGCCGATCAAAAACTATTTATATTTAACTTACTTAAATAGGGCACTTGCGGAAAAAGGGGAGTTGGCAGACCGGATGTTCGCTTTTGATCAACACGGTCCTCAAGGGTTACTCGCCTCTTGGAACAAGACCTTTACGGTCTCCACCCTGTTAAGCGACGCCTATTTTACGCTAGGGGAAATCGCATTATCGCAGGAGATGGCTTTTGAAGGGTATGTCACCGTAATTGGCGCCGGTAATCCCCGGAACCTGCAACGGCTTGTTCAAACAAACTTGATTTACGGAACGTATCCTATCGCCGAGAAATATATCAGTATCTTAGAAAAAACATATGCCTATCATGATTGGGCCAAACGGCATAGAGGCTTCTTATATAACGACAAAGCGATTGAAGCTGATCCGGTATTAGGGCCTAAACGAAAAGCTCTTCCGAAGGAAAGTAACTTATCCGGTATCAACGGACTGGAACATGATTTACTTATCCGTGCGGAACAAGATCCGGAAAATCAGCTCCCGATCCAATTCACCGGGGCTATCTATCTGCTGTCTAAAGACATGAAAGCTTTCCAAAGGCTGATAGAAAAGTATTATGGAACACCGGTACTCCCCTCTCTCCCCGTGAGTTTCCAAGAGGCTGTTATCCTATTAGCAGAGAAGGATGTGGATTACTGGAAGCGTTTTAACGTATCCGGAAATGTGATCCGCAAATTCGCAGGTTATCGGAATTTAGTCGTGCAGAACCGGAACAACCCACAACTTCCGCAACTTATAAAGAAGTCGTTCGGAGACACTTATTGGTCTTATTATACTCTAAAATGATCAACAACCATGAAAAGAAATATTCTATATATCACCTGTTTATTTCTTATTCTACTAGGAATATCCTGCTCGGATACGATCCCGGTAAGCAAAGAAACCTCGGAGAAACCTGTATTATTTCCCGATTATGCGGATGTAACGATCCCTTATAATATCGCTCCCTTAAATTTCAAGATAGAAAATCCACATGCGGAAGCCTTCGCCGTACTCAAATTCGGAGAAGAAAAGATACAAGTCAAGGAAAAAGGGGGACAATTCTATCTTCCCGCATCCGATTGGAGAAAATTGCTGAAAAGGGCGACAGGAAAAGCGATACAAGTAAAGCTCTACGCAAAAGACAAAGAATGGCTCGCCTATCCGGAATTCTCACTATTCGTCGCTCCGGAACCCATGGATTCATATCTGGCTTATCGCTTGATCGAACCCGGATACGAACTTTGGAATCAAATGGGTATTTACCAACGGAATCTGGAAGATTATAAGCAAAGCCCTATCATGGAAAACAAATACAGCGGTCAAAATTGTATGAATTGCCATTCTTTTTGTATGCAAAACCCCGATAAAATGCTGTTCCACATGAGGGATAAGTATTCGGGCACTTATCTGATCAACGGAGACAAGATCGAGAAATTAAATACGAAGACCGATCAGACGATCTCGCCTTTGGTCTATCCCTCTTGGCATCCATCGGGGAAATACGTAGCCTTCTCTGTCAATCAGACCAGCCAAAGCTTTCATGCCAACGACAAAAACCGGGTGGAGGTCTTCGACAGCCAATCCGACGTAGTTGTATACGATACGGAAAAGCATGAGATTATCAGTACGCCTTCCATTCGGACAGCAAAAGCGTTTGAGACTTTCCCGACATTCTCTCCCGATGGCAAGACTCTTTACTTCTGCTCGGCAGAGGCACGTTCCATGCCGCATGAATATTCAGAAGTAAAATATAACCTTTGCTCCATAGCGTTCGATCCCGTAACCCGGAGTTTCGGCTCCCGTATAGATACCTTATACAATGCCGGAAAAGATGGGAAGAGCGCCTCTTTTCCCCGTGTTTCCCCAAACGGGAAATTCTTGTTATATACGCTGTCCGGCTACGGTAACTTCTCGATCTGGCATAAAGACGCAGATCTATATCTACTGGATATAGCGAGCGGAATCTCTCATTCCTTGCAAAACGCCAATAGCACGGATACGGAGAGCTATCACTCATGGAGTAGCAACAGCCGCTGGATCGTCTTCAGCAGTCGAAGGATAGACGGGTTATACACACGTCCTTATTTTGCTTATATAGATGAAGAAGGAAATGCGTCTAAGCCCTTCCTTTTGCCTCAGAAAGACACAGACTACTATCACCGTTTCATGAAATCTTATAATATACCCGAGTTTATTACCGGAAAAGTATCCTCCAAGATCCGGGCGCTTAGCACGCTAGCCAAAGAGGATAAAGGAATTGACGTAACTTATCGTAAATAGAATAAATCACATGAGTACTTTATATAAGAAGATATTACCACCGCTTCCATTCATTCTATTGACCGGCGTCTTATGGTTTCATTTGCAGACCATGCAAGAGCCTCTCTTTTTTTATCGGGAACAGCAGCAGATTTTCCTATTCGATTCCACCTATATATTCAGCATACTTAAGCAGATAGGGGGGCTAGCGACTTTTATCTCTCAATTCTTGATACAGTTTTTCAGGATCCCGCTTATCGGATCGCTGGTGACCGCCTTGATCGGTGGAATCTCCGGTTGGTTATTCTGGCTGACCTTACGAAAGATACATCCGGCATTATATCTTATGCCCTTGGCCTTTCTCCCCATCCTATTCCAATATCTTTACCTAATGAAAGATAGCTATCATTATGAAGGACTGATAGCCATGTTGTTTTGGTCATTGGCGCTTAACGTATATAGTTACAGCGCACGAAGATTTAATTGGACGTACCGTACCTTAATTGGTTGCTTGCTGGCGACCGGATTGTTTTACACGATGGGATCTGTAGCTATATTATTCGCCCTTAGCATCTTACTATTTGATGTATTACAAAAATGCGAACGCTGGTACGCAAGCTTCATCCCGTTGCTGCTGCTACTTATCGTAGGTTCTCTATGCGTTCTAGGGGGCAGTAAACCCGATTATGACTATGTATTTTGGATGAAAGATTACGTAGAGTATTTCATTGAGCTGGAACCATTCTACAGCTTCTCTTGGCAAGTAGCGCTACTCGTTATGCTTCTATTCTTCCTATCACGTTACTTAGATCACATAAAAACCTATTTAAAAGCTTTAGTAGCCGTAGCATTACTTGCCTTATCCGGTATGTATTATACGCAAACGGCTCTTCAACAGAGGAATAAAGATTTCTATACGTTGATGCAAATGTTTCATTACATAGATACCGAGCAATGGGATGCCATAATCTCGTCCGCCGATCTAAACTATAATAACTACTTACACCTGAATTGCTTAAACCTTGCCTTATCCCACAAGGGTGTCATGCAGACTGATTTATTCAAATATCCGCAAAGCGGAATACAATCTTTGGTCTCAAAGTACCAAGCGCATATAGAGGAAAGTTTCCTATTCAGCCAGATATACTACCATGTAGGAATCACGTCCTTGGCATACAATTTCGCTTTTGGTACCTCGGTAGGAATTACATACGGAAGTCCCGTCATGACTAAATTATTAATAAAATCCCATTTGATATACGGACAGTATCCCGCAGCCGAGAAGTTTATATCATTATTGGAAAAGACATGGGCCTATCACGAATGGGCCTCCTCGCAACGAAAGTTCTTATATAATGACCAAGCGGTGGAGAGCGACCCGGAATTAGGTACAAAAAGAAAAAGCCTATCTAGCGACACGGACCTTTTCGCCAATATAATCGGATTGTTTGATAACCTGATGATTATATTGGAAGAGAATCCCCAGAATAAAGCCGCATTGGATTATACGATCGGTACGTTATTATTATCGAAAGACCTGCCCGCTATAAAAACGTTTGTTGAAAGATTCAGTGGGACGGAAGTACTCCCTATATTACCCGAACCCTTGCAACAAGCCGTGATCTCTTATGCGGAGCATGATCCGGAATATTGCCGCAAGTATGGGGTAACCGATAAAGTCCTGTCCGAGTTCTCGATATTCAAGCAACGTGTATTGGGACTAAGGCATGCCCGACAAAATCTAGCGACTGGAATAGCCGACTATCAACCTACTTTCTGGTACTATTTGATACTCTCTAAATAAAACACATATGGAAAGACAGACTTATACAAATACAAACCGATATCTTTTCCTTTTTCTCATCGCCTTGATGGTTTCATGCTCCAAAAACGACATACAGATCGCCAAGAGCTTAAACAAGGAAATAACCATTTATCCGGATTACAAGGATGTGACCATCCCTGTGAACATCGCCCCGCTCAATTTCTCTATCGCCGATAGCAGTGAGCACTGCCTTATCATTAAAGGGGAAAAGACTCAACTCCAAGTTTATAGTGATGAGGGGCTCTTTGAGATCCCACAAAAGAGATGGAAAGCCTTATTGAAAGAGAATGCCGGAAACCAAATAGAATTGACCATTGCTAAACGCATACAGGGCGAATGGAACGCCTATACGCCTTTTCATATGGACATCGTAAATGATTCCATTGATAAATATATAGCCTATCGGTTATTAGCCTTGAGTAATGATATGTGGAACAGGATGGGTATCTATCAACGGAACTTGGAGAATTATGACCAAAGCGTGATTTATGAGAATAGCTTAACCGACTATAACTGCGTAAACTGCCACACGTTTTCCTCCGGGAACCCGGATAAAATGATTTTCCATATGCGAGGCAAACACGCTGGTTCCGTACTGATTGATGGAAAGAAAATCACCAAGCTAAATACCAAGACTCCCGAGACCGTCTCAAACTTTGTCTACATGTATTGGCATCCGAATGGTAACTATCTGGCGGCCACCGTATGCGATACCTACCAAAACTTCTTCATCAATAATCCCAATACGCTGGAAGTATTGGATCATAACTCCGATATCGTGATCTACGACGTGAAGAAGAACGAGGTATTCTCTTGCGAAGCGTTAAATTCCAAAGACGCATGGCAAATATTCCCTGCGTTCTCTCCCGACGGGAAGAGCCTCTATTTCAGTTCGACCGCCGCCGTAGATTCTATTTCTAAGAATTTCAGACAAATGACCTACAGCCTATGCCGTGTCGACTTTGACCCGGAAACCCGCACCCTAGGCCAGCAAGTAGATACTTTATACAATGGCCGGGCCAATCACAAAAGCGTATCCTTCCCTAGAATCTCACCGGATGGTAAATATCTGGCTTTTACCCTACAGGAATATGGCGGTTTCGGGGTTTGGCATAAAGACGCTGAATTATATATGATCCGCCTATCCGACGGAAAGACGTACCCGCTGAGCGAGGCGAACAGCGCCGAAGGAGAAAGCTACCATTCATGGAGCCACAACAATCGTTGGCTGGTATTTAGCAGTCGCAGGTTGGATGGATTATACACACGCCCGTTCTTTACCTATATCGATGATAAAGGTACGGCCCATAAACCATTCCTCCTGCCGCAAAAAAATCCCGTAAAATATTATAAAGACCTGTTGTGGACTTACAACCTCCCGGAGTTTATACAAGAAAAGGCCCAAGTAGATACGCATGCCGTGATGGAAACCATGAGAAATACAAAAGGAATCCAAGTAAAATAAGAACAATAGCTAGGGTGGGCGAAAGGAGATAAGGATGTCTGTTTGGTTAAATCTACCCACCCTTAGCTATTGATCTGTTTGCTCACTCTTTTATCTTCACCGAGAACAGAAATAGAGCGTTTCAAATCAACGCCCATATTTCCATTTGTTGTATTCATAAAATAAGTACAAACTTTCGGCAATCAGATTTCACTCTTTAGTGAAACAAACATATGTAATCTGCGTTTATAGATTATCAAATGTCTCTTTAAAAACTTGAGACAAAAATAAACTATTTTGATAGAAAAATAGGTCTGTAAATATTCACATTTTATTCACAACACACACCAAAACGTTCATTTATCCTAGGAAGCATCACAATTTAACATTTAACTGCTCCATCATCACTCCGGTCTTCTCCCTTGCCTCCGTCACATCCAAACCACGAGCCAGCAAGACGGCCATACGGCGATGTCCATGAACTTCCGGTTTTCCAAAGAAACGCATCTGCGTATCGGGTTGTTCCAAAACCTTATCCAGATTCCCCAAAGACAACCGGTCACTGTCCCCTTCCACTACAACGGCACGGGAAGCTCCCGCTCCATGAAACACGATATTAGGGATCGGCAAGCCAAGCACCGCACGGGCGTGCAAAGCGAATTGAGACAAATCTTGCGTAATCATCGTCACCATTCCGGTATCGTGCGGACGGGGGGAAACCTCGCTGAATATGACATCGTCTCCTTTAATGAATAATTCCACGCCAAAAATACCACGTCCGCCTAAAGCCTCGGTGATCTTACCGGCGATCTCACGGGCTTTCGCTTTAGCGGCAAGGCTCATGGCTTGCGGTTGCCAAGACTCCCGGTAATCACCGTCCACCTGAACATGTCCTACGGGTTCCAAGAAAGACGTTCCTCCGATATGCCGAACCGTCAGCTGGGTAATCTCATAGTCGAAATCCACGAAACCTTCCACGATCACCTTACCCGCTCCAGCACGTCCTCCTTCTTGGGCGTACTGCCAAGCACGATCGATATCCTTTTCCTCACGAACCACGCTCTGTCCGTGTCCGCTCGAGCTCATGATCGGCTTCACCACGCAAGGCATACCGATTACCTTCACCGCTTCCTTAAATTCCTCCTCGGTCTCGGCGAAACGATACGGCGAGGTAGGCAAGCCCAGTTCCTCGGCCGCCAAGCGGCGGATTCCCTCACGGTTCATCGTCAGCCAAGTGGCACGGGCGGTAGGAATCACATGGTATCCCTCTTCCTCCAGTTCCATCAAGGTACGGGTAGCGATCGCTTCCACCTCCGGCACGATATAATCCGGTTTCTCTTTCTCGATGATCTCCCGCAAGGCATCGCCATCCAGCATGGAGACCACATAGGAACGATGCGCCACCTGCATGGCCGGAGCGTCCGGATACTTATCCAAGGCGATTACCTCCACGCCATAACGCTGCAACTCTATTACAAACTCTTTCCCCAATTCGCCCGAGCCACAAAGCACGACTTTAGTTGCCGTAGCCGATTTGGGCGTACCAATTGTTACCATAAATCTTTCTGCTATTTGAATTTCGCCGCAAAGTTAAGGGTTTATGCCTGTATAGCCTAAAGCTTTTCCCTTTATCTATTAGGGCAAAGATAAGGTTAGCTTCATCGTCCAACGGCTGGTGGACGATCATGCACCAGTTGGTAGATGATCATGCACCAGCCGTTAGAAGATCATGCATCAGTTGGTGCATGATGAATGTATCCTTATGAATTGGGTAAGACAGCCGCTTGTTTAGCCTAAAATATACAGAGGAAAGGAACAAGGATCTACTTATAATCAAGACCTCTTTGTTAATATTACATAATTAGCAGTACCTTGCGATACAAGGTATCTTAGTAAAACATATATTTGTAACCAGATGATAAAAGTGTTCACCAACAGTGTAACTTATTTAGCAAACTGTACGTCTAATATATAAAGTAACTACATAATATGATGATTCAACTGAAAGGAATAAACAAAACGTACTTTAACGGAGCCCCACTGCACGTTTTGAAAGGTATCGACCTAGATATAGAGAAGGGAGAGATGGTATCTATCATGGGAGCGTCCGGTTCCGGGAAGTCAACCCTATTGAATATCTTGGGGATATTGGATACGTACGACACGGGCACCTATCTATTAAACGGACAGTTGATTCAGAATCTAAGCGAAAGCCGTGCCGCCGAGCTGAGGAACCGTATGATCGGCTTCATCTTCCAATCATTTAACTTAATCTCGTTTAAGAACGCAGTGGAGAACGTAGCTCTCCCACTCTATTACCAAGGCGTAAGCCGGAAGAAGAGAAACGCCATGGCACTGGAATATCTCGACATGGTGGGATTGAAGGATTGGGCGGATCATATGCCGAACGAGATGTCCGGCGGACAGAAGCAACGTGTGGCCATCGCACGTGCCTTGATCGCCAAGCCGCAGGTCATATTGGCCGACGAGCCTACCGGGGCATTGGATAGTACCACGACCGTGGAAGTGATGGAACTCCTCCGTAGCGTAAACCAAGAAGGTATGACCATGGTGATCGTTACCCACGAGCCATCCGTGGCGGAAGCTACCGACCGGATTATCCGGGTAAAAGACGGATTGATTGAATACACCGTAAACGAAGAATCGCATGTTTGATTTTGACAATTTTAGGGAAATATGGAGCACGATAAAGAAAAACAAGCTCCGTACCTTCTTGACCGGTTTCGCCGTATCATGGGGGATCTTTATGCTGATTACCCTGCTGGGAGCGGGAAATGGGTTGAGAAACGGCATCATATTCAACTTCCGGAGGTTTTCCGCCAATACCGTGGAGGTTTGGGGGCGCTATACCACCATGCCTTATAAAGGTAACCCCACGAACCGCAGGATCGAGTTCAAGGAAGCGGATCTCAGCGGCATCAAGATGGCATTCCCGGAAATAGAATACTGCTCGGCTACCATTTCGCAAACAGATACCATCTCGTATGGGGAAGAATACATCGTGGGCGACCTGCGGGGCGTATCCGAGGATTACAATTCCATTATATATATTAATGTAGCGAGCCAGAACGGGCGCTTCATCAATAAGATGGATATGAACGCTACACGCAAGGTAATCATACTAAGCCCCCGTATGGCGGAAGTGCTATTCCGTAACGAGGACCCGCTGGGTAAATACGTGAAATGCGGCAATATGATGTATCAAGTTGTTGGTATCTATGATGATGACGACAAGAGTAACAACGCGCCCGCATATATACCGTTTACCGTAGCGCAACAACTTTATAATAAAGGCTTCGGGTTCGGCTCCATTTACTTTACGGTAAACGGGGTCTCCACCGAAGAAGAGTGCAAGGATTTCGAGAACAGGTTCCGGTCGTATATGGCCCGTAAGCACATATTCGACCCGACAGACAAGAACGCAATCGGTATGTGGATGACCGGCAATGAGATCCGTATGTTCAATACGATGACAGACGGTATCTTGCTCTTCATCTGGATCGTAGGTATCGGCACCTTGATGGCTGGTATCGTGGGGGTTAGCAACATCATGTTGATCACCGTACGCGAACGGACCCGGGAGTTCGGCATCCGGAAGGCGATCGGGGCGAAACCGGCCTCGATATTGAAGCTTGTCATCGTAGAGTCCATCATGATCACCGCCATATTCGGTTACATCGGGATGCTGATGGGAATCGGGTTGACGGAGCTAATCGACTATGGCATGACGATGAGCGGGATGAACAACGCTTCATCCGGAGGAAATCCCGGCGAGGATCTTACCTTATTCCGGCACCCGACCGTCAGCCTAGGGAGATCGCTGGCCGCTACCGGGGTACTGGTCGTAGCCGGGGTGCTGGCGGGCTATTTCCCCGCTCGCAAAGCCGTGAATGTATCCGCTATTGAAGCCATGAGAACAGAATAAACCGAAAAGATATGTTTGACATAGACAGATGGACAGAAATATGGGTAACCATCACCCGCAACAAGACACGTAGCTTGATGACTTGCTTCGGCGTGTTCTGGGGAATCCTTATGCTGGTATTGTTGCTGGGTACCGGATCGGGATTCAAGAACGCCATGTTCAAGAGCGTCAACGGATTCGCGACGAATTCGCTATTCTTCTACGCCGATCGCACCAGCGAACCCTACCAAGGATTCAACAAGGGGCGAAACTGGAACATGAGGAACCGGGACATAGACGCCATCATACGAGACGTACCTAGCGTACAGGATATCTCCCCCATCCTTTGGGGCAACCGCTCGGAAAAGAATATCGTTTACGGGATAATGACCGGAACGTTCAACGTGAAAGGTATATATCCGGCTTACTTCAATATCGATACGCAAGACCTATACTATGGCCGTTTATTGAATGAGATCGATATGCGGGAAAAGCGCAAGGTTTGCTTGATCGGCACGAAGATCAATGAGGTATTATTCCACAACGAGGACCCTTGCGGCAAATATATCCGGGTGAACGGGCTTTACTACCAAGTAGTAGGAGTGGTCAACCAAAGGGCATCGGGCCTGAATCTGGGCGGCCGGGGAGAAGAAACCGTCTTCATTCCGTTCAATACCATGCAGCAGACCTTGAACCAAGGCGACATCCTGCATTTCCTCGCACTGAGCGTGAAACCGGGATATCCGATTGAGACGACGATCGAGCAGGTCAAGAATATCATGAAGACGCAAAATCAGATCGCACCGACCGATCCTCAGGCGATAGGCGTAGTCAATATCGCCGCACAATTCAAGACATTCAATCTACTGTTTACAGGTATCGACATCTTGGTCTGGCTGGTCGGCATGGGTACCTTGCTATCGGGTATTATTGGTATCAGCAATATCATGATGGTAACGGTAAAAGAGCGCACGAGGGAGATAGGCGTACGAAGGGCTTTGGGAGCCAAGCCTTTCGACATCATCTCGCAAGTCATGAGCGAGAGCTTGGTGCTGACTGCCTTGGCGGGCTTACTGGGATTAAGCGCCGGAGTCTTCCTCTTGGATTTGTTGGATAAGATATTGTCCGCCAATCCAACGAACGATCCGACCTTGCTGAATCCCGGCGTAAACATCCAAACAGCGGTAGCTGCCACTGTCGTACTGCTGATAAGCGGTTTTATGGCTGGCCTGATTCCCGCATGGAGAGCCATGCAGATCAAAGCGATAGATGCCATCCGAGATGAATAATAACGAATCGATAATTAAAATAAAACTATATAATCATGAAGAATCGCATCGTAAAGAAAATCCTACGTATTATCTTATTAACGATCGTAGGTGCGGCGGTAATAGGCACATTCTATTTCTTATGGAAGAAGGCGCAACCGGTAATAACCGTTTATGAGGTCGTAACCCCCAAAAGGGATACGGTAGAGACCAAGACGGTGGCCACCGGAAGCGTGGAACCTCGCTACGAGGTAGAGATCAAGCCGCAGATATCCGGTATCATCTCCGAGCTAAGGAAAGAAGCGGGACAGATGGTACAGGCCGGGGAGATTATCGCCACGATCAAGGTCATACCGGAGATGGTACAGCTAAATAGCGCCGAATCTCGCGTAAACATAGCGGATATATCTCTTAAACAGGTGGAGGAAACCTATAAGAGAGATGAACTGCTGTTCAAGCAAGGTGTTATCGCCCAAGAGGATTTCGATCTCTCGAAGGCCAACTACTTAAAGGCGGTCGAGGAGAAAGAGAATGCGCAAAGCGCACTGGAAATTATTCGTGACGGTATCGCCAAGAACTCCAATGTAGCCAGTACCACGCAGATCCGTAGTACCATCACCGGTATGATACTGGATATCCCGGTGAAAGTAGGTAACTCCGTTATCCAAGCGAACAACTTCAACGACGGTACGACAATCGCCACAGTCGCCAACATGAATGACATGATCTTCAAGGGAAACGTAGACGAGACCGAGATCGGGCGCATTCACGAGGGAATGCCTATCAAGCTTACGATCGGAGCCATGGAAAGCCGTTCGTTCGAGGCCTTGCTGGAATATGTATCACCCAAAGGTGTTGAGAAAAACGGAGCCATTCAATTTGAGATCAAGGCAGCCGTGACGATCCCCGAAGATGCTTTCATCCGTGCGGGATATAGCGCCAACGCCGAGATCGTGCTAAAACGTGCGGAAGACGTTCTTACGATCCCGGAAAGCACGGTCGAGTTCCAAGGGGATTCCGCATTCGTTCAGTTAGTTAAACAAGAGCAACCGGAGCAAGTCTTCGAGAAACATCCGGTAAAGGTAGGTCTGTCCGACGGTATCAAGATCGAGGTTCAAGAAGGACTGGCCGCGACCGATAAAGTCCGGGGCGCAGCTATTGACCCGAATAAGAAATAAAAGAAAGATTGTATGATGAGAAGAAACTTATATATACTGGCAATCGCTTCCCTCCTGTCCGGAAACTATGTTTTCGCTCAGGATGCGGTGAAGCAATGGAGTCTGGAGGAGTGCATCCAATATGCCATCGAGCATAATATCGACTTAAAGCAAAAGGAGCAGGAACAGGAAAGCCGAAAGGTAGACTTACATACCAGCAAATACAGTTGGCTCCCGGCCCTAAACGGCAGTCTTGGACAGAGCTTCCAGTTCGGACGCTCCACGTCTAAATCCGGGGTGATCGTGGACCAGAACGCCGCCAATTCCACATTGGGGATCAATCTGGACATGCCTTTATTTGACGGGTTAAAAATACCGAACGATATCGCCGCCCGCAAACTTGATCTAAAAGCGTCTATCGAGAACTTGAATAAGGCGAGAGAAGACCTATCCATCAATATAGCTTCCTACTACCTGCAAGTACTTTATAATAAAGAGTTACTGAAAATAGCGCAACTACAAGTGGAACTAGACAAGGAGCAGGTGAATAAAACGGAGGCCATGGTGAACGCCGGAAAGGTGCCACTTTCCCAACTGTATGATATCAAGGCCCAATTAGCGAAAGATGAGGTCACGCTTACCGAGTCGCAAAACAATGTGAACCTCGCTTTACTGGATCTGGCGCAAAGTCTGGAACTAGAGCGAAGCGATCGGAGTTTCGATATACAGACTCCTGTAATTGAAGATGCGGTGGCTGATAATATGAGTAGCATCCTACCTCCGGAAAACATTTACGATCATGCGGTTACGTTCAAGCCTCAGATCAAGGAACAACAGTATTTGCTAGAGAGCCAAAAGAAAATGTTGCGTGTCGCGCAAGCGGGCTATTACCCCAAGTTAAATTTCGGGGCTAGTTACAGCAATGGATATTATCATTCTACTTCCGGAGGTGAATTTGCCGATACTCGTTCCTTTAGCGAGCAGTTTAAGCAGAATGGGCAAAAGATCGTCGGATTCTCATTGAGCATTCCACTTTTCAACCGCTTCCAAGTACGCAATAGCGTTCGTACCGCAAGGATCAACATTATCAACCGGGAATTGCTGATGGAAAATACAAAGAAAACGTTATACAAGGAAATCCAGCAAGCGTACTACAACGCAACGGCTTCCCAAGAGAAATATACGGCTTCCGACAAATCCGTCACGGCGAGCAAGGAAGCGTTCAATTATGCCCAAGAGCGTTACAACGCAGGTAAAAGCACTGTCTTTGAATTTAATGAGGCTAAAACAAAATACGCGCAAAGTCTAGCGGAACAGGCACAGGCCAAATATGATTTTATCTTCCGTACGAAGATTCTAGATTTCTATAATGGTAACCCTATCCGTTTATAAACGTTAATTAATACTTCATTTTTTTATTATACACACAAAGTTTAAGGGAAGATATCCTTTATGGACATCTTCCCTTTCAGCATCCATTAAGGCATTTAGTCTGCACAGAACTATGTTTAACAGCATAATTAACAGATAGATAGCTAAGACCAAAAACCCTCCTGCCAGCTATCATAATGCAACAAGATCCCCAGTACAACTAAATTGAATTTGACAATATCAACCAATATTATATTAGTTTTAGAATGTTTTATAACAGTTTGCTTTTTTATAATAAAAATTAGTATATTTGCGGCTGTGATTTTCAGGAGTCTTGGTGTGTACATTTTTTTGATAAGTATTTTAACTGTAGTTCTGTGCAAACTATGGTCTCTTGAAAAAATAATGTGTGTCTAATTAACAAACAAATTCATTCTATGAAGCACAAATTAACGCTTGTACTACTCTCATTCTTTCTGGGAGTGCAGTGTATGGTCGCCCAGCAAATGAAGGTGACCGGTGTAGTGATTAATGAAGATGATGGGGAGCCTGTTATAGGTGCATCCATCGTAGTAAAAGGAACCACTATTGGAACCATTACCGATTTAGATGGTAAATTTGAGTTAGAAACTCAGAAAGATGCTAAGCTAATTATTTCTTATGTAGGTTTACGGACTCAAGAAACTACAGCTCAGCAAAACATGAGAATTGTTCTTTCTTCAGATTCTCAAGCTATAGATGAAGTTGTTGTCGTAGCTTATGGTACCGCAAAGAAAAGTTCTTTTACAGGTTCCGCATCCACGGTGGGTGCCGCTTTGATGGACAAACGTCCATTGAGTAACGCCCTCTCCGCATTGGAAGGAAACACTTCCGGAGTACAAATGACTTCCTCTATCGGACAACCGGGAGAAGCTGCCAAGGTAACGATCCGTGGTTTTGGTTCAGTAAACGCGGATAATGCTCCTTTATATGTAGTGGATGGTGCCATCTTCAGTGGTGATATCTCTTCTATCAGCCCATCTGATATCGAATCAATGACAATTTTAAAAGATGCCGCTTCTACATCTTTGTATGGATCTAGCGCAGTAACGGTGTGGTTTTGATCACGACTAAGAAAGGTTCTAGCAGCAGTGGCGCAGGTGTTACCTTGAGTATCTCACAAGGTTGGTCTAGCAGAGCTTATAACGATTACGCAAAAGTAGGTGTATACGATTATTATCCTTTGCAATGGCAAATGTTGAGAAACGCAAATATGTCACTCGGACAAAGTGCTACCGACGCTGCCGCTAATGCTTCTAAAGATATTATCAACAAATTAAAATATAATCCTTTCGTAGGAATCGCCAATGACGCAATCGTGGGCACAGACGGTTTATTGAATCCATCAGCCTCGGCTTTAAAATGGGGTGAGGACCTTGATTGGGAAGATGCCGCTTACCGTACCGGACATCGCCAAGAATATAATGTAAGCTACAATACAAAAACAGAAAAGAGCGACACATATGCTTCCATAGGCTATCTGAATGATAAGGGATATATGATTAAGACAGACTTTGAGCGTTACAACGCACGCTTGAACTATAATATCTATCCGGTGAAATGGTTCAAGAGTGGATTGAATTTAGGTTTAAGTCGTACAAACTCCAATTATTCTACTTCTACTTCTAGCAACTCCGCTGGTTATGGTAACTTATCTCGTTTCATTCGTTCTATGGCACCGATCTATCCGGTACATAAGCATGATATTGAGACAGGGGCTTATTTGGATAAAGAAGGAAACGTAGTTACTGATCCGGCTTTATATACCTACGATTATGAAGGAGCCCGTATCTCCAGCAATGGACGCGACGGTATCGCTGAGGCCCTGTGGAACGATCGCTTGATGTCTACCACAAACTCTAGTGCCCGTACTTATGTAACGATCACTCCGATCGAAGGATTGAATTTAACAGTGAACTACGCATTTGACAATAAGGATGAACGCCGTAGAGTATATGAGAACCCAGAGGTAGGTGACGGAACCGCAGGACCGGGACGTTTGAACATCCGAAATAGAAACTTCTTGACACAGACATTCAACCAGTTGATTAATTACACAAAGACTTTTGGTAAGCATAACATCGAAGCTTTGTTAGGCCATGAGAACTATAGCTACCGTTTACAATATAACTACGGTATGAAGACTAATGAGATCGTTTCCGGAACGTATGAGTACAGTAACTTCGTAAGCATAAGCTCAATGGATTCTTATACACGCGAATATAAGAAAGAAGGATACTTCGCTCGTTTGAACTATGATTTCGATGATAAATATTATGTAACAGCCTCGTATCGTCGTGACGGTTCCTCTCGCTTTAGCAAGGATAACCGTTGGGGTAACTTCTGGTCATTCGGAGCATCTTGGCGTATCAGCCAAGAAGATTTCATGGAAAACTTGACTTGGGTGGACAATTTGAAACTGAGGGCATCCTACGGTGAAACCGGAAACGATGCCATCTATTATACAGATGATGACACACAACAGGATTACTATCCTTATCAAACCTTGTATAATTTGGGTATCAACAACGGTTTGGAAGCAGGTCTCTACTTCCCGACTATGGCAAACAATAATTTGAAATGGGAGACACAGGTTTCTACCGATGTCGCTTTAGAATTCGGATTGTTCGGTCGCTTGAATGGTACGGTCGAGTTCTTCCGTAAGGCCTCCAGAGACTTGTTATTCAATGTTAGCCAACCGTTATCCAGTGGTGTCGAAAAGATCGTACAAAACATTGGTAAAGTTCGTAACCAAGGGGTGGAAATCGACTTAAACTACCAAGTATTAAAATCAAAAGATTGGAAATTATCAGTCGGCGCAAACGCTACATTCATCAATAATAAGGTGACTCGTCTGCCTGATGCCAACCGGAAAGATGGTATCATCAAAGACTCTAAGAAATTGATGGAGGGACATTCAATCTATGAGTTCTGGTTACGTCAATGGTGGGGTGTTAATCCTGATAACGGAGATGGATTGTATATCTTTGATGCCGAAAACAACACCGATGCGAATGGTAATATTAAAGATGCGGTAAAAAAGACACTTGTAGAGAAAGATGGTCAAGTATTGACAAACTCTTATAGCTATGCGAAATATGATTTCAGTGGTTCTGCCGTTCCGAAAGTATATGGTGGTTTCAATATCAATTTGAGCTATAAGGCATTCGACCTTTCTACCGTATTCTCTTATTCATTAGGAGGTAAGGTGCTTGACTCGAGTTATAGAGGATTGATGGATGTAGGTGAGTTCGGTTATGCGATGTCACCGGATCTACATAACGCATGGACAACTCCGGGCCAGATCACAGATGTACCTCGTTTGGACAATAACTCAGGTCATGCGACTAGCATCGGACAATCCTATTCTACACGTTGGTTGACAAACGCAAATTACTTGAACTTGCGTACTGTCACTTTGGCTTACAACTTGCCTAAGTCTATCCTAAACGTTATCAACATCAAGAGTGCACGCGTCAATGTCAGCGCAGAGAACTTATTCATGTTGAAAGCCCGTCAAGGTCTGAATCCGCAAGCTAACTATGCCGGAGTATCTTACAATGAATATATGCCGGCTAAGAACTTTACGATCGGTTTAAATGTATCGTTCTAAATTCATAATACATCAAACAAAGGAAAAGATATGAAAAATATACAATTATTCAAACACATCGCAGCAGGACTGCTTCTAAGTGGCTCTCTAATCGGCACAAGCTGTTCCAGCGATTATATGGATACAATCCCAACCGAGAACGTTTCATTCACGACAGTATCCACTTCGCTCGACAATCTTTATCTTGCACTGAACGGTATTCATCGTAAGATGGTATCTCAAGACTTAGGCAACCAAGGTTTGGGAGGTGAGCCCGGTTTCATCATCGGTCGAGAAGCGTTGGCTGATGATTTGACATGGGACACGCAGACTTGGCATCAAGGTTTCTTAAACTGGAGTTATCCAACGAACGCAACAAGTTCGTACAACTCCGGTGAGTGGGAAACTTATTATAAGTTCATTTTGAATGCAAACAACATCTTGAAAGCGTTGAATGATAACTTTAGCGATGAGTCAAAACTCACAGATAGCGAAAAAGCGCTTGCGAACCATATCAAGGGCGAGTGTTTGGCAATTCGTGCATGGAGTCATTTCAATCTAGTACAATATTATGCGAAACCATATCGTAACGGACAGGACAACTCTCAACCGGGAGTTCCTTATCGTACGAGTCCGGAAATCGAGCCTATGGCACGTAATACGGTAGAAGAGGTGTACACAAAGATTCACGGGGACTTAGACGAAGCATTGAACTTATTGGCAGACTATGAGCCAAATGATAAGAATCATTATAGCCTAGCATCGGTTTACGGATTGAAAGCACGTGCTCTTCTGACTCAACAGAAATACGCAGACGCAGCTACGGCCGCAGTGAATTCTATCAATGAAGCAGAGAAAGATGGCTGTAAGATCATGTCTCAGTCTGAATTGATGAATGGTTTCGCTAATATCACTTCCGCTACGAAAGAGGCGATGTATGCCGCAATGACACAGAATGACCAAACGGTTTATTTCTACTCTTTCTATGCGTATATGTCTTGGAACTTCAACTCCAGCTCTATCCGCACAGGTATCAAATGTATCAGCCAAAGTACTTACGACTTAATGTCGCCAACCGATCTTCGCCGTCAATGGTGGGATCCGACAGGAAAGGCAGAAGTACCCGCAACTTCTTACAACCAGCGTGTTTATCAGAACCGCAAGTTCACGGCACGCTCTACAGCTGATGCTGTAGGTGATTTTGCCTTCATGCGTATCAGCGAAATGTACTTGACTGCAGCCGAGGCTTTCGCTCGTTCCAATCAAGACGCAAAAGCAAAGGAATATTTGCAAGCCTTGTTGAAAGAACGTGATCCAGAGTACAAGGATTTGGGTAACACTGGCGCAAAACTAGCGGATGAGATCATGACACATCGCCGTATCGAACTTTGGGGCGAAGGTTTCCGTTGGTTCGACTTGAAACGTCTAGGTTTGCCATTGGATAGAACCGGGTCTAATTTTGACGCTACTTTCTGTGGTTTCTTGCACAAGGATCCGAATGCTGATGGTTGGATCTTCGAGATTCCAAAAAAGGAAACAGATTTCAACGACTTGATCGAAAAGAACTATTAACACTCTTTTTACGTTAACTTACATTAATCACAATCCCCAAAGTATACTTTAACAGGTTATCTTTGGGGATTTCTTATATCACTATTTATGAAAACAAATCATTTATTTTCAGCTCTGCTCTCTTTAGCGCTTATATGTCCTGGAATAGCGCAAGAAACACATTATCAACGTCCTCCAGCCGTAATAGAGGAAGTGGCCCTAGCCAAATTATCCCCGATCATCCGAATTAGTGATAACAATCAGTGGGCACTCCAGTTAGAGCGTTCCCCGTACCGGTCTATCGCCAAGCTTGCGCAACCGGAGCTTAAATTAGCGGGAATGCGTATCAGTCCCGAAACATTCAATACGAGCCGGCAAGCCGAATATACGGGTGCCAGTTTAATGAACATCGCTACTCAAGAAGAAATCAAGATAGAAGGAATTCCTGACAACGCGGTAATCACAGAAGCCTCATTCTCTCCTTCATCCAATAAGGTAGCTCTATTCGTGGAAGAAGCGGATGGCGTATACCTTTATATCTGTACCCCGGAACAGCCCATAGCTCAGAAAGTAAGTACCCGTAAAATCAACGCAACAAGTGGAGCGGAGATCTTATGGATTAGCGACAATGAATTTATTACGCTTATGGTTCCGGAAAACAGGGAGAAGGCACCAGAGAAACCCACAGTCCCATCCGGGCCCATCATTCAAGAAAGTACTGGAAAGGTGATGCCCGCCCGTACCTATCAAGACTTACTCAAAAATCCGTACGACGAGCAACTATTCGACTATTATTTCACCGCTCAATTGGTACGCATAAAAGAAGGTGCTGTGTACGAGATCGGAAAACCGGCAATCTACGGCAGTACGCTTTCATTATCCCCGGATAAATCTTTGCTACTTATCGCGACAGTTCATCGTCCGTATTCCTATCAAGTACCGGTATATAACTTCCCACAAAAGTTCGAGGTCATAGACTTACAAGGCAATTCCATTTATACGTTAGCGGATAATCCAACCGTCAATATTCCGATGGGATATGACACGACCTCGCCTTATCCCCGTCAATTCGGATGGAGATCGGATCAACCGGCTACCGTTTACTGGGCGGAAGCGCAAGATAAAGGAGATCCTAAGCAAAACAAGACCGATTTCATGGATATTATCTACCAAATAAGCTATCCGTTCAACAGCGAGAAACAGGAAGTCGCAAAGACAGAGAAACGTTTCCGCAACATCCTGTGGAATGACGATGCTTTCGCTTTATTGATCGAGACTTCCCGGGAGACTCGTAAAAACAGGACATTTACTTTTAAGCCTTGCTCTTCTGAGTCTCCGGTTCTATTATTCGATGTATCCACCGACGATAATTACAACAATCCGGGAAATCCACTTACGATTAAAAATGCGTATGGTAAATATATCGTTTATACCAATAAAGCCCACAATGAGTTATTGATGCTTGCCCAAGGAGCCTCATCTAAAGGGGATATGCCTTACCTTAGCCGTTACAATTTGAAAACAAAAAAGAACACGGAACTTTGGCGCTGCGAGGACGGATATTATGAGACCATCCTAAAGGTAGCGAATCCGGAAAAGCTTCAATTGATCACTTCACGTCAATCCATTACAGAACCAGCGAATCTCTGCTCTCGTGACTTGAAAAAGAAAAAATTCGCTCAATTGACTCATTTCGCCAATCCATATCCGGCCATGGCAAACGTTAGCAAACAAAAGATCAAGTATAAACGTGCGGATGGTTTGGATCTAACAGCGACCGTATACCTCCCTGCCGGATATGATAAAGCGAAGGACGGTCCATTACCTGTCTTAATGTGGGCCTATCCGAGAGAATATAAAAGCAAGGCCGAGGCTTCTCAGGTACGAGGTTCTCAATACATGTTTACGAATATCAACTATGGTTCTCCCGTCTATTGGGTTTTACGTGGATTCTGTATAATGGAAAATGTCGAGATGCCGATCGTTAGTACCAGTGAGGGAGCGGAGCCGAACGATGATTTCATTGAGCAATTGACAATGAACGCCGAGGCGGCCGTAAAAGTTATTTCCGAGATGGGTGTAGGTGATCCGAATCGTGTAGCCGTAGGAGGACATTCCTATGGAGCTTTCATGACAGCGAATCTATTAACACATACCAAACTGTTCAAAGCCGGCATCGCACGTAGCGGGGCTTACAACCGTACGCTTACCCCGTTCGGCTTCCAAACAGAGACCCGTACTTATTGGGAAGTACCGGAAATATATAATGCCATGTCGCCATTCATGTCTGCCGATAAACTACATGGAGCTTTATTAATCATACATGGTGAGATGGATAACAACTCCGGAACCTTTCCGATCCAATCCGAGCGCCTGTTCAGTGCCCTAAAAGGCCACGGGGCGATCGCACGTTATGTCGTATTGCCCTATGAGAGTCATGGCTACGCCGCCAAAGAGAACATATTACATCTATTGTATGAATGTGACCTATGGCTGGATCGTTACGTCAAGAACGCAAAAAAGTAAGTAGTACTGACTTTGTCAATGAAGTATATATCCTCTGACAGGAAAAGTATATTTCCTCTAACCAGTGAAGTATATCTTCTATGAGGAAGCCAGCCGGCAGCCACCAATTGCCCTAAAACAACGATGCCCATCGTAAGGTTATAAGAATGCCCATCGTAAACTCCTTACAATGGGCATTCTTAACTCCTTATGATGGGCATTCAAAGAAAGCCCTATCTGAGATTCGTTTATTTTAGCAATGAACAAGGACAAAGATGATCCTTCTCGATATCCTTGAAATAGTTATAAGTACCTACCTTAAGATTCGCACAAGCCGCCTCATCGCAAACAATGATTCCCTTCGGATGCAACTGCAAGGCGGTAATTGTCCACATTTGGTTCACGGCACCCTCAACGGCTTGTTGCAACGCACGAGCCTTGTTATGACCATTTACCATGATCAATACCTCCTTAGCGTCAAGAACCGTACCTACACCAACCGTTACAGAAGTCTTCGGAACTTTATTCACGTCATTATCAAAGAAACGGGAGTTAGCGATAATCGTATCTGTAGTTAACGTCTTGATACGAGTACGAGAACTCAAAGATGAACCCGGCTCATTGAACGCAATATGGCCATCAGGACCGATACCACCCAAGAACAGGTCTACGCCACCGACCGCTTTCATGCGAGCCTCATAAGACGCACACTCAGCCTCCAAATCCTCGGCGTTACCATTCAAGATATTTACGTTCTCCGGTTTGATATCGATATGACTGAAGAAATTATTCCACATGAAAGAATGATAGCTTTCCGGATGATCTTTCGGAAGGCCGACATACTCATCCATATTGAAAGTGATCACGTTCTGGAACGATACGACACCCTGCTTGTTCAATTCAATCAGGTTCTTGTACATACCCAGCGGAGAAGATCCGGTAGGCAAGCCCAGTACGAATGGTTTTTCAGCGGTTGGATTCGCGGCTTTGATCTTCGCTGCTACATAATTGGCAGCCCATTTTGAGAGTTGCTCGTAATTAGGTTCGATAATTAATCTCATAACGTTACGCTTTTTTTAATTGAAAATTGAAAATTGGAAATTGAAAATTAAAGGATTCCCAATCTACGCATCTCGCCTTTCTTTTGTTTATAAATTAGATCTATTGTTAATAGCTTTCGTTTTATCTGTTGTCGGAGCCTTTAGACTTTTCAATTCTCAATTCTCCATTTTCAATTTCCCAGCCATTTCCTTGCCCAAGGCTAAACACTCCTCGTATTTAGTAGCGCTTAAACCTTGCTTCTGCTCAACCGGCGTACCGACAGTCTCCCACTTCATCTTCTCGCCAAAAGCCGCCAAACGTTTCACGGCGGCTCCAGCCCATGTGAAAGACCCGAAATAACCGAAAATACGATTTTTCACCTCACGCAACTCGATCTTACTCAACACAGCTTCCACCTCTGGGAACAATTGATTGCTATAAGTCGGGCTACCTACGATAACTCCCTTATATTTGAACACATCTTTCAAGATATAAGAAGAAGGGCTTTTGCTAACATTATGCATCACAATATTCTTGATGCCATTATCAGCCAAAGAAGCGGCGATCGCCTCAGCCATCTGCTCCGTGTTACCATACATGCTGCCATAAATAATAACCACGCCTTCCTCACCTTCGTAGCGGCTCATACGGTCATAGATATCGATCGCTTTCGACGCATATTCACGCCAAACAGGTCCATGGGTAGAGCAAATCGTCTGGATATCCAAGCCCGAAAGCTTCTGTAATGCCCTTTGTACTGGACTTCCATATTTTCCGACAATGTTGGAGTAATAGCGAATCATCTCTTCCCAATAATGCTCCACGTTCATCTCCGTATCGATCACACCACCATCCAATGTGCCATACGTACCGAACGCATCCGCGGAGAATACGATTTTATCCGTAACGTCATAAGTAACCATCACTTCCGGCCAATGCACCATCGGAGCCATATAAAATACAAGCTCATGACGACCCGTATTCAAGGTATCACCCTCTTTCACCTCAAACAAGCCTTCCTTGATGCCATGATATCCTTCCAGCATTCCGAAAGTCTTATTGTTTCCGACAATCTGTACGTCCGGATATTGCTGACGCAACAAACGGATACTTCCCGCATGATCCGGCTCCATATGATTTACCACGAGATAATCCAAAGAACGTCCGTCCAAGGCATCCGCTACTTTTTTCAAGAAAATATCAGAGTAACAAACATCGACCGTATCGATCAATACGGTTTTCTCGTCTACGATCAAGTACGAGTTATAGGAAACGCCGTATGGCAACGGCCACATATTCTCGAAGAGGGCCTTTTGACGGTCATTAACTCCTACATAATAAACTTTATCCGCAATTTCTTTTAACTTGTACATCTTTTTTAATTGATAATTGATAATTAAAAATTGAAAATAACAAAGCGTGTGCTCTCTAATTTTCAATTCTCAATTTTTAATTTTCCATTTCTTAGCGCTCTCCAGACAAACCAGCACCCTGCCAAAACAAACGGGATACTTAGCCATTGCCCCATATTCAACATCATTCCAGCCTCGAAAGGCTCTTGGTCATTTTTCACGAATTCGATGAAGAAACGAGACCCGAATACGCATATCATAAATACGCCGAAGATAAGTCCTTGCTTTTTCCATGCCTCTTTCTTGAAATATAGCCACATACAGATAGCGAACGTCACCAGATAACAAGCGGCCTCATACAATTGCGTCGGATGGCTCGGAGCTGTAAAAATAGGCTCCGCCCCCATTCTCCATGCGTGTAAATTATCGATAAAACGAAATCCCCAAGGCAAATCAGTGGAATGACCGTAAATCTCATGATTCATCAGGTTTCCCAGACGAATCATAGCAGCTACCAATCCTGTCGGAACCACCAACTTATCGAAAGCCCATAACATACTTTTATGGCTTACTCGCTTCGAGTAGAAATAAATGGCGATAATTATACCTAACGTACCACCATGGCTAGCCAATCCTCCCTCCCAAATCTTGAAAATCTCAATCGGGTTGGCTAAATAATATTCCGGAGCATAAAACAAACAATGCCCCAAACGGGCACCAATCACCGTACCGAGCATCGTATAAATCAAAAGGGAATCGATCCATGCGGGCGGCAGTCCCTCTTTTTTCCACATCCGCTCTACAATCATATAGCCAATAGCGAAACCAATCGCAAAAGCCAATCCATACCAACGAATCTCCCGGGAACCGATGGTAAAGATAGCGGGATCGGCAGTCCATGTAATAAAATCAAGCATAATTATTTCAGTTGGCAATTGACAATTGACAGTCGACAATCGCAAGTCAGGATTTCCCGAACTGTCAATTGCCAGCTGTCAACCATCAACTTATATTAAACGAGTCTTCTAATTAAGTTCTCTCTCTCGCCGTACAGCATATCGATTATCGGCAATTCGATCATCGTATATGCGCCCGGTTGTTGCTTCAAGCTCGCACGAGCGACAGAAACCAAGATTTGAGCGGTCAAGGCAGGGTTATTGATCTTCATATCGAATTCGATCAACTGGTTCTGAGTCTTGCCCGATACACCTTTACGAACCAAGTTCACACCATGTCCCATGTCCAACAAATTATCGACACATTCAACCTGCATTACATGAGTCTCATCATGAGCGAAATAATCATCCGCCTTGATAGCGGCAGACACTTGCTTGAAATCGTATCCGTCTTCTACCTCGATATAAACCATACGACGGTGTACACCTGTTCCCAAAGGAATCGTCATACTTAAAGCCGCCTTCACGCCTTCGATAGCCTTCACGGCAACCGTATGCCCCATACTCATTCCCGGACCGAAGTTCGTATAAGTAATACCTTTCGGCACCATCGCTTCTAACAAAGCACGTACCACAGAGTCGCTTCCCGGATCCCAACCGGCAGAAATTACAGCTACCGTATTATGAGCCTTCGCTACAGCGTCCAAAGAACGACGTAAATCCATGATACCTCCGTGTATATCGAAACTATCGACAGTATTGATGCCTAAAGCCAGAATCTCTTTCGCATGCTCTTCCACGCTACGTGTAGGAGTAGCCAAAACCGCTACGTCAACCTTATCTAACTTGGTGATGCTATCAGTAACCGTGTATGCCTTCAACTCGTCCGGAATATCATTCGGATTACGACGAATAATACCTGCTACCTCAAAATCCGGGGCAGCTTCAAGGGCCTCTAACACATATTTCCCGATGTTGCCATAACCTACGATGGCGGCTCTAATTTTCTTCATACTCTAGTTTTTACTTTTCAACCAACCGCAAAGTTAGATATAATTTAGAGCTTTAACAATAAGGAATACAGTTTTTATATCATTTTCAGAATGATATAGATCCTCACTCTTTCACGAATGAATCCGGATAGGTAGTAAGCTGCTCTACACCGGCTTTCGTACGAATCCAAGTCTTGAAGGTACGGGCTCCCTCGTTCAATTCGATCACACGTGCTCCATTTGGTATATGGATGTATTCCGTCGGACCACCCGTAAAACGACCGTAAGCCAATAATACGTCATACCAGCAAACCGCATAATCATCGTCATGATCATGACCGACAAATATACCCATCACGTCCCCGTTCTCCTTAATCGCCGTAAATAAGCCGGAATTCAAGGCCGGAGCGCATGCCTTTTCCCTACGTATGCCATAGAGTTGGGCATTCTCATCGGAAGCCGCTTGATTAAACTCCGGCAACGCAATATGGAAGAAAGCCAAAGAAGGAACCGGCTCTCCCCCGTTATTCCGGGTAAACTCTGCGCTTTTCTTACAATACCAATCGATCTGGTCACGCTTAATATAATCGTATCCTTTTACCCCCTTGATAGTTGAATAGGTATTCGAATCGATGCAATACAAGACGAAAGCATCCTTCTTCCCGTCGGAGGAACGTACGGTCAAGGCGTAATTACCCACGCCTGAGATTTCGGGAACCTCATCCGCCGTTAAACTATACGGTAGGCTTTCGGCTACTTTCAGCAACTCCTCTTTTGTCGCCCCCTGCTCATTATCATGATTTCCGAAAACAATGGAGAATGGTATTTTACGGTCGGAGACTGTCTTCAATACATTCCGCATATTTTCCAACGCAGGCTTGCTATAGATAATATCTCCCGTAAAAATCACCAAGTCCGGTTTCTCGTCATCCAACACTTGGTTCATACGCTCAAAAGCGATGTCCGAACGAGGGTCTTGCCATTTCACATGCAAGTCCGTAAACTGTACAATCTTAAACTTCTTATCCGGATTAAACTTCAACCCCGGTTTTTGGGCAAATCCCAAAGAACTCAAGCCGGCGGCCAATAACAAGGCCCCGGCAAACATCCACTTTCTCACACTCATCAAATCTCGTGTTTTTTGTAATTAATAATTATTTATTCCTTTCCGAAACAAGCGTCGAACGCATGGGCGGAAGGTTGGAAATCCACTCTCTTCACCAATTCGCAAGATTCCCGTGCCCCATGTTCCCGATCCATAGCGCTATCTTCCCATTCCACGGAAAGCGGACCTTGATAGCCAATTGAATTCAAAGCACGGATAATCTCCTCAAAATTAATCTTTCCTCGTCCTAAGCTACGGAAATTCCAATATCGACGGGGATCGCCGAAAGTAACATGACCGCCGAATATACCCACCTGCTTAGGGGTATCACTCCAATATACGTCCTTCATATGCACATGGAAGATACGCTCCGGAAACTGATAGATGAAATCCACATAGTCCACCCCTTGATATCCTAGATGACTCGGATCATAGTTAAAACCGAAAGCAGGATGGTTATTTACCGCCTCCAATGCCCTGCGTGCGGAAAAAGTATCGAACGCAATCTCTGTAGGATGTACCTCCAACGCAAAACGTACACCCAGTTTCTGAAACTCATCCAAGATGGGCGTAAAGCGACGGGCGAAATCATCATACCCCTTTTGTATCATAGCGTCCGTTACCGGAGGGAAAGAATACAAATAATGCCAAATAGAACTACCCGTAAAACCTACAACCGTATCGACTCCCAACATCTTTGCCGCATGGGCGGTCCGGATCATCTCCTCGGTAGCCCGTTGGTGAACCCCTTCCGGATCGCCATCTCCCCAAATGTAATCCGGCAAGATTGCCTTATGACGCTCATCGATATTATCGCAAACAGCTTGTCCAACCAGATGGGTAGAGATCGCATAAAGCCGTAAGTCATATTTCTTTAACAGATCCTTGATTCCTTGATAATAAGCCGTATCCGTACGTCGGACATCCACATGATCGGGAAGTCCCAATTCCACACCGTCGTATCCGAATTCTTTCGCTTTTTGACAAACTGTTTCCAGTGATAAATCTCCCCACTGGAGGGTATATAATGTTACAGGACGTGCCATATATAGTATTATTTTTAGTCGATTATTTTTATCCATTTATTCTCTGTCGATCCGGTAGCTACAATCGTCTCGATAAACCGCATGCCACGGACACCGTCTTCGGCGGAAGGGAAATCCAAGGTTTCAGGAGCCGGTTCCTCACCAGCCAGAATCGATCGCAAAGCCAAGGCGAAATTCCGATACAAATTAGCGAATGCCTCTATATAGCCTTCCGGATGCCCGCCCGGCGTACGGGAATTATGAGCGGCGATACCCGACATATATCCATTGGAAGTACGGATGATCTCCGCCGGACGATCCGGCCAACGCATAATCATCGTATTCGGTTCTTCTTGACGCCATTCCAACCCACCTTTCTCTCCATACACACGAATATTCAAGCCATTCTCTACACCTACGGCGATCTGACTAGCGGTCAGCACCCCTTTCGCGCCTCCCTCATAACGGATCAATGCCGCCCCATCATCATCCAAAAGACGATCCGGCACGAAGGTATTCAATTCACCGCATAATTCCACGGCCTTCAGCCCTGTTATATATTCCGCCAGATTAAACGCATGAGTCCCGATATCCCCCATGCAACCGGCCTTACCCGACCGATTGGGATCCACCCGCCAAGCCGCCTGCTTATTAACATCAGCGCAGTCATTATATAGCCAGCCTTGAGGATATTCCACATAAATACGGCGTATCTTACCTAAATCCCCCCTGCGTATCCTTTCCCGAGCCTCCTTCACCATCGGGTAAGCGGTATAGGTATGAGTCAGCATAAACAATTTTCCGGTTTCCTTCACTTTGTCTCGTAATTGCTTCGCCTCATCCAAGGTATATGTCATCGGTTTATCTAGTACGACATGGAAACCATGTTCCAACGCCATCATGGCCGGACCGAAATGCACATGATTCGGGGTAACAATAGACACAAAATCCATCCGTTCGCCTTCAGGCAGGGTGGCCTCTTTCTCTATCATTTCCTGATAAGATGCGTAAATACGATTATCCGGTAAAAATAAAGATTGTCCGGTAGCCAATGAATTCTCCGGGCGAGAACTGAAGCATCCACAGACCAACTCGATCTGTCCGTCTAAATTAGCGGCGATACGATGAACGGCCCCGATAAACGAGCCTTGTCCTCCACCGACCATTCCCATTCTGATTTTTCGTTTCATGGTATTATTCCGTTTTATTAAACTAAGGTAATTACATTGTTGATTCACAAAGCTATGAAAAATAACCCTGCGTACGCCAATTTAACAGCTTAATATTTTTTAATTCACAAAATATATCGTTCCTTTGCGTCAAACATTTACCAAAAATATCAACTATGAAGAAAAATGAATTAGTGGCTATCGCCTGTCTGCTTTGTTTTTGTTGTTGTAATGGAACGGAAAAGGAAGTACCTAACCCCGACCTACAAGAGGAATTATCACCCATACAGTTTACGATCGATTTACAAAAGGAAGTATTACCCTTCCCCGTAACCAAGAGTATTCCCGAGCTGAATATCCCTGAGCCTATTCCCCAAAATCCCGATGCCGAGGAAGATCCTTCTACACCAGATATCGATCCGGATAATTTATACAACCGGATCGATTATATCGTATACCAAAGCGGAAAACCGGACATTCTGGTAAAACATAAGCAATTCACGCCTCAAGATCCGGATTTCACGATCATTTATGATTCACTGCCCTCCGGCGACTATCATATTTGTTTCCTAGCCCACTCAGACAAGAATATCTCCGTGTCCGGACAAACCGCACTATTCAGTAAAGTATCAGATACGTTTCATCTTTTTCTCACCCAAGAAGTACAAGCGGGAGAAAGAATCATTAAAGATATCACCTTACAAAGAATCGTCGGCAAAATAGAGTTCATATCCGCCGATGCCGTATCTAAAGCCCTAAAAAGCTTCACGATAAATGTCTCCAATTATCAAAACAAGATTGACTTAACCACCGGGAATGGCATTTCTCAAAACACGCCTTATACACAAACCGACACTTTTAACGACTCTGATATCGGGAAAACAAATTTCTCCCATTCCTTCTTCACGTTTATCCCGGCTCCGGAATTCATGCTCAAAGCACACCTCTCGGCCAAAAATCAGATAAATGAAGTAACCCGGGAAAGAGAGGTTAATGACATCCTGCCTCTCATAAATCACATTATTCGTTATACTGGGATTCTCTACACCCCGAAGGAATCAGACGATACCTTCACCCTTGATATATTAAACGGTGGCAAATGGGATAGCCCCATCGACAAAGATCTAAAAGATTAATACAAAACCGGTGTGCCAAATTTGACACACCGGCTACCTTTTTCCTAACCTTCACACTTATTTTGCGTCTTCTATCTTGAAGAGAGCGTTAAATCCCGTCAAACTAAAGGTCTCACGAACCACATTCCGCATACCGATCAAACGTAAAGACCCTTTCTTGGCAGTCGTCATTTTTTGTAATATTAAAAACAATCGGAGGCCCGCACTACTCACATATTCCAAATCAGAACAATCGACACATACTTTTACTCCCGGATTCTCCCATACCGGCAAAACCTTTTCCTCGCATTCGCGAGCCGTATTCGTATCCAATCTTCCTTTGATCTTAATTACAGTCTCTTCACCTTTTTGGTCAATAACTACTTCCATATCTTTATATTTTATTCGGTTATTTTTTTCTTCATGATAAAGACATTCCGCTCATCTACTCTCTGATAAGAGACCTCATCCATAATCTTCTTGATCAAGAAAATACCCAACCCTCCGATTGGACGGTCTTCGGCAGATAAAGTAATATCAGGGTCTTTTCTTAAAGTCGGATCGAAAGCAATCCCATGATCTATCAAAGTCACGATCAATTCCCCACCTTCCCTGACCAACGAAATGTCTACGGCATCCTCAACATCTCCCTTATACGCATAAAAAATTATATTTGAGACAGCTTCTTCCATCACCAGATTCAGGCTCATCATGAAAGCGGTGCTTAATCCCAATTCTTCTCCAGCTTCCTCCAAGAACTGATTCATCATGGAAAGCTCATGAATATCGTTCTTAATGCGTAATGTTTTTTGCATATATCTGAAAATTTTGCGCTAAAGATATAAAAAAAAGAAATATCCTTTCCTTAAATTTGTATCTTTACCTTCGAATAGTATTTAAAGGTATAGAGTTATGGCTAAAAGATATTTAATAAACATATTCTTATTGATCGCCGTCTTATGCGGGTTCAGTAGTTGCGAGGAGGATCCGTATTATGATCCGTATGAGGAAATCACCTATGATTTATGTAATTATGTATGGACTGATTGGTTTGTCGTAGACGGTTTAGATTGTGAGCAGCAACTTACATTTAATCCGGATGGGAAAGGATGGGATACAAGAATTTATCATTACCCAAGCGGACGCATAGATCGAGAGGAAATTCCATTCTACTGGGACTGGGACAATTACTATACCGATATACTTTGTATGGACTATGAAGACGGCCAGACGGTCTTGAAGGACATATGGATAAGCGGCCGAACTTTTGAATGTCAATACAATGGCGAATGGGTGACGTTTAAAGCCTATTAAATGATACTCACCTCTGTTGCGATCATATTAAGGGTATTATCGAATCCGCTTGGTAATGTTTTCCAAAAGCAATTAACCAATCGGTATAACCACCCTTTATTAATCAACTTCTTGACATTCCTACTATTGAGCGTATTCTGTATCATCCCGGCGATCCAAGTTCGCTGGCTTGAGTTGCCTTTCGAATTCTGGAAATATTGTATTCTAGCCGGAATCGTGGGAGCTACCGGGAATGGATTCTTAGTAAAAGCTTTACAATGCGGGGATCTATCGGTACTGGGCCCCATCAATTCCTACAAATCCGTAGTAGGTATTATTGTCGGTATCTTCTTATTAGGGGAGATCCCGAACCTATGGGGTATCGCAGGAATGTCACTGATCGTATATGGGAGCTATTATGTTTTGGATACGATGGATGAGCATTTTTCCTTGGCTCTTTTAAAACGGAAAGAGATTCAATACCGGATATGGGCTATGGTCCTTACAGCTATCGAGGCGGTCTTTATCAAGAAAATCATCTTATATTCATCCACCACCATCTCGTTCATTGTTTGGTGTTGGTTTGGCGCGATTTTCTCTTTCGCTCTTTTATTCGCTTTCAAGGTCCATCTTATCAAAGAATTCAAGCGAATCAAAATACGGGATCTTTCCTCCTACTTTTATTTGGTCCTTTGTATCGGCACCATGCAATACACCACCAATTACGTATTCGATCATATGGAGGTAGGTTATGCGTTAGCCTTGTTCCAACTCTCTACGATCGTAAGTATCTTCTTAGGATACCGTATATTCAAAGAGGAAAATATAACGAAGAAATTGATTGGCTCCGTTATCATGGTAGCGGGATCGGTCATGATCATCTTATTAAAATAATACATTGAGCTTATTTACAGATCAACCGTTCTATCTTATCCTTAAGCGGAAATAGATCTGTTTGAATGGTTCCCCACACTATCTCATCCCGAATCTGATAATACCCATGCACTAACACATGGCGCATGCCTATGACCTCATTCCATGCGATCTCTTGATGTTCCTCCCGAAATTCCTTTGTAATCAAATAAGCCGCCTCCCCTATAATCTCCAAATTCTTGATGACCGCAAAACGCAATATCTTGTTCCTGGAATACTCCTCAAAAGTCACATCTGTCGTGAACTCAATGACATTATTTATCGCCTCCAGCATATGCCGTAGACGTGTATTGTCTTTAGGCTTCTCTCTCATATACCAATATTTTATCCCGATCTACAGAAGAAACGGCAAAATCCTTCAATTGTCCTTCCTCCACCAAATCAACCTTACGATGCAACAATTGGCTTAGAGCTTCCACCATACCCGCATACTTGAATAATGTAATACGAGCGTGGGAGTCAAAACGAACCAGAATATCAATATCGCTATCCTTCGTCTCCTCTCCACGTGAACAGGAACCAAACACCCATGCTTTCTCTATTGGTTGCAAAGAGAAAAAGCCTCTTAGCTTATTAATTATCTGTTGTTTCATCTTTTAGTGATTACCTTGCGCAAATATAAACAATATTCTCACCACAAGAAACAACCTGCAGTAAGAAAACGCTTATTTTATTTACTCTCTCTTTATACAAGAGACAAAAAAACGTTTAACAATAAGGAGATCAACTTACTTGTTTTGACCAAGTTTGATAAAAAAGAGAGGAAATAAAAGTAGTCTCGCCGGGAATCGAACCCGGATCTAAAGTTTAGGAAACTTCTAACCTAACTTTGAGTATCAGTCACTTGCGAGACTATTTCAATTTTTCGTAGAACTATAGTAGAACTTTTGCATTTTTGTTGAATACCCCTGCCTCTCCAAAAGAAGAATACAGGGGTACAATGCAACACCGATTTTCAGAATCGGTACTGCAAAGATATGACTTTTATTTCAAAGGACAAAGAAAAACCGGGCGCACTTCACAGCGAACCCGGCTCAGAACAAAAGTTCTACTCTATTACTAACACCTAATCATTTCTTTTTCCGTTTCTTCAATTCTATATATTCCGAATACACTATTTTGGTATGGGGATTGCTACTTACAACTTCTTGCCTAATAGCCTTTGTTCCCCATCGGAAAAACAACCATTGCTTAGGCACTCTATGCACTACTTGAAATAGGGTATCTACAGATTGTATGCGTAAATCTAGTTTCTTATCGGGCATGATTAAGCCATCAACATTTATCCACGGGTCTTTCCATCGTATCGCTTGGACTTTAAGATAGGATGTATCACGGTATATAATGCTATCCTTAACTATGGTTTGTACCTCCACCTCCGTTTTTGTTGCATTCGTGGAAGCCGCTTGTAACCTCTTTACTTTCAAGTCAAGTTCCTTAACGGTATTCGTCAAGTCGGCACAATGCTTTTCCACCTCAGACTTGGATAAAGTCAATGCCTGTACAGAAGCAGCGGATTTTCCGGATTCTGTTTGGTAAAATTCAATTTTCTCCAACAAGGCGGTTTGGTTGCCATCCAATCTTTCCTTTTCTGATTTCAACTTGGAACAATAAGCCCATAGCCCAAAGGTAGCCGCCATCAAAAGCCCACAGAGGGCGATTAATATCAAAAACGCTTTATTTCTCATATTCCTTGATGTATTGGATTATACCCTCTACGTGGGTGTTCACAATGTTTTGTTTCCCCTCCATAGATGTAAGGTAAGCAATATCTTCCTTGTTATCCATGAAGAAATTTTCCGTCAATACAGCCGGGCATTTCGTCTTGGAAAGGATGTAAAAATTTTCCTCCCAATCCGGGTCGCCATCCGAATAGTCACGCCTAATCTTTTGCCCGGTAATAAAGCAAGCGGCAGCATCATACATTCGGTTTGCCAATTCGTCAGCTTTCGTTTTGCCCTTAGTGGTATAGGCAGACCATCCACGGGCATTCATCCATTCGCCATTCCCGGCAGCATTGCAGTGGATGGAAACAAGCAACACGTTATTAGCTCCATATCGGGCGCAAATCTCGTTCACACGCCTTGCACGTTCAGCCAAAGGCACGTCCAAGTTCTCCTTAACAATGCGTTCCGCTACATAGCCACGTTTAGCCAGTTCACGCACGACTTCATCCGCAATTTCTCTTGTATAGGCATACTCCCTGAAAGTTCCATCCGGGCTGCGTTTACCTGGTGTATTTTCTCCATGCCCATTGTCTATAAGTATCTTCATTCTTGATTCAATTTATGGTAAAAATCTATTTTAATTCTGTCATATACCATTTGTACATTGGTATAAGCTCTGCCATTGTTCACCGTTTCCGCATAAACCTCTGACAACACACATTGCTCTACCCATTCAATCCATTCGGGCGAAGTGTAGCTTGACAATCGTTTCCCTCGATACGAATGTGCATCAAATCGGCTGTTTCTGTCCTCGTGCATATTCATAATCAAGGTGTGTACTTTCGCTTTCGTGGCTTCACGGTCTGCGATGTGGTTTTCTTCACGCACTTTCTTTATTATACGGCAAACCCTCTCAACGGCAAGGTCAAAGTAAATGCTTGATATGTTTTTTATCCGCAACTGCGTTTCGGGTCTTAACCCCTCTGCAATGTCAGTGAGCATATCATTTTGGGTTTTGGTTTCCGTCAGAAGTTCGGCTACCATAGACTGATTGCTTTTAATCATGTCGTTAATGATAGACTTGAACCACTTGAAACAAGCTACCATAAGTGCAGCCGCCAAACAGAGAAACACAGCGCACACTATCACCATAAAGCCAAAATCGCTTATGCCTTGTGCTACTTTCAAACTTTCTTCCATCATCGGTTTTTCTTATACTTGTTTCGCTTGTAATACTCAAAGTTATCCCTATCCTCCTGCGTGATTGGAGTATTCGGTGGAAAGAACTTAAACCCGTACATCGTTCCATAGCGTACCACTTTGATTACGGCACGAAATGGATATTTGCGCTTCGGGTCTAAAACAACATCTTTCAACTTCTTACTATCAGTATAGAAAGCGGATGCACCGATACCCTCGCCATAGGCGATTAGTGTTCTCGTTCCGTTCTCTGTCTGTCTTTCCTTACATCCCGTAAACACCGTGACCTCATTAATCACGGCATCTACTGAGGTGTATTCACAATCGAAAATATCTTCATTCAAGGATTCGGTTTCCTCAAAGTCCATTACCTCGTTCATAAGTCCATCGGTATATTATAGGTTTCACAATCGGCATCCACCATTTCACGGATAGCCAAACGGTCTTTCAAAAAGTTCTCATAGGGGGATTTCGCACTTTCGGCAAGCAATCCCAGCATGGCAGACTGATATTCGTTTACCAGCTTACTTTCTGTCTTAGCCGGGTATCTTGCAGTAAGCAACGTGCTGAAAATATTATCAGCCGTTTTTGGATATTCCACCCTCACGCTGTCATATTGGAACATCGTGCCTGTGGCACGTTCCGCATCAGTCGTAATCTCAATGCCACCCTCTTTGTCTGCAATAACCTTAACCTCTTTGATGTTATGGTTATAAAGGAACGTTCCCTGCCCGTTATTAAGAGAATCTATCACCTCCGGCTTAGTCTTAGCCAGCAGCCCTGTAGTCAAAACATTTGCTTCCATCGTTCAAACAATTATTAAAAATGAATTTACTGTGTTCCTCCGAGCATCTGATTATCCAGCCATATTCAGATGGGAAGAAGTGTTTAATATCCGTTTCATCTTTGATTTCGTATTTATTGATGGTGCGGTGGAATTTCTTATAAAACCTTTTCAGAATACCGCTTCTTAGCAATATGCCGTAATGGTTTTGTTTGAATCCCACATAATCAATGCTACGAGCATCAACCGGGAATATCTGCCAGTTGCTTTTAATCTCTACTTTCAATTCGCCACCCAAGTAAAGCCCCATCATGTCGAGTACGAAATGCAGTGCCTCTTTGTCAGCGCATAGTATCACCATATCATCCATATAGCGATAGTAGTAGATTTTCACCCCAAAACGCTTCATCACTATCTTAGCCAGTTCTTCTTTAACCCAATGGTCGAAATATGCTAAATAGAGATTAGCCAAATATTGACTTGTGAAATTGCCTATTGGCAGCCCCTTGTCTTTACCGTTACTATCTATTATCTTATCCAACAGCCTTAACAGTTGTTCATCCGCTATAGTGTAGCGGATTATCCTTTTCAATGCTGCGTGGTCTATGTTATCATAGAACTTCTTGATGTCAATCTTCAAACAGAACCTTGTACCTTTTCTGTCTATGATTAAAGCCGTATGCACATCCTCCATACATTTATGAATACCACGCCCTTTGATACAAGCGTATGTATTCGCAATGAAGAAGTTAGTCCAGTAACGCCCCAACACATTGATAATGCAATGGTGTACTATCCTGTCCGGGAAGAACGGGGCAATCATAATCACCCTTTCTTTCGGCTCATATATAACCTTAATCCGATATTCACCGGGGGTATAAGTTTCATTGCGCAAGTCCCAGTACAAGCTATCCAAATTCTCCAAAATGTTCTCATTGAACTTGGATATTTCGGTACGCTCTCCTTTGCCTTGCTGTGCCTTATATTGCGCCCGTATGAGGTTGGAGCATTCATATATCAGGTGATAAACATTCTTAATTTTCTTAGCTTGGGAAATGAATATCTTTCCTGTATCACCGACATATAAACCGCAATCCTCAAAATCCGAGTATTGATTAAAGCAGGTATCAGCCGTATAACATAACCCGTATTCAGTCTTTACTACACCCATTTGTGCCGTTGTTCTAAAACAGAGCTTTCAATTACTTACTTGCACCGTCCTAATCCATATTATTTTACCAACTATCAGACGTGCCGATAGTCCCTGTGAGGTAAGGGCGTGGCAGCAACAGTTATAAGTTGAAACCACGGTAAAAGCGGAACCCAATGTTCGCATTCGCATTCGAGGAACGATTATTCGCATTCAGATAACCGAAACCCGCATTCGCACCATTATTCGCATTAGCAGACAAAAGGGCACCAGCCGCCACAACCCTGTTATGTTTTTATTTTTTTCAATCCAACGCCATTTTCGTTGCTCCGTTCACCGAGTTTTGCAGTCCGTCAAAAACGGCACAAGCGGAACCCAAGGGTCGCAGGCGCATTCGAGGAACGATAAGACGCATACAGAAAACCGAAACCCGCACCCGCACCATAAGTCGCATGAGCAGACAAAAGGGCACCATACCAGCCTACAGCAGACCACGTACTACCACCTGTGGGAGTCCAATAGTAATCGCAATACCCTTTATTACTTGAACCTCCTACTTTTTCGGCAAAGGAATAACCTTTAGTGGAATGAGCCATAGAAAGCACATAGCCCTCAGTTCGTGGAAGCTCCGTAATGGCTTCATATCCGATAGGTACGGTAGTAGCACTATCTGAATGAGAGGTGAATTTTGTCGGGTCTTCGCATACATAGGCAATAGATACATCCGCTTTATGCCAAATTAGTACATCATCAGCAAGCATCCACAAGTATTCATAAGGAGTTTCCAAGCCACGGTAAGAGGTTACTTGTACCACCTTATCGCCACCAGTCCATCCCTTGATGGTGTAGGACACCTTACCCGTGTTGTTTCCCAGCGTTGCAGTAACACCGCAAGGCACAAAGGGTTTGTAACTTCCCCATGTATTCCACTCCGTACCATTAACAACCGGACCACTCCCTAAGCCTCCTTGATGGAATCCGTCAGCAGTCAGCGTTTCGGTGTAAGCATCTTGGCAGTGCAATGAGGCATATTCCACACGTTGCAACCAAGCAATTTCATTGTACACCCTGTACGCCCCGTGGTGTGTTCCGTTCTTGCAAAGAGGACGAACACCAGCCTTTGAAATGGAAGTACGAGGCATACCCAACATGGAGTTGTAAGTACCATCCTTAGCGGCATCACCAGCACCCGAACCGCCTCTGAATTGTGCGGCATTCGCTTTGAGTATAACAAATCCGTCTGAATCCCTTGCAATTTCATCGCCATTCCAAGTGAGCCAACATCCCGAAACGGCTACAGAGTTGGTAATATCCACCGTTGCATACCACGGGCTTACCGTCTTTCGTTCCATCTTGATAAAGCCGGGCAACGGATATTCGGAATAGGCACGAATCCATTTCGTTCCCTCTATTTCCAACTTGAAGTAATATTCCGGCTTTTCAAGCATTACATTACCGTCCGTGCTGTCAATCAAAGCCGTTGCACCCGAATCCTTTTTACGGCTGTCATTTTGGTTAAGGTAATACTTAACCGAGCCGTCAGGGTTTTCCACAAAGCGTTTCAGCTTCGCTTGAATGGGTAATGTACGGTGCAAATCCAAATTACCCACACGCTTTAGTTTGTAGTCCTGTGAGTTGAAATCACCTTGCACCCCATACCATTGGTCGTAAGGATATTGCGGTTTCGTGTTTCCGCTTCCCAATAATAATCCCATAGCTATAAGTTATTTAATAGTTTCACCAGCACCCCAATACACATCATATACCGAAAGGTCGATACCGTTTGGGGATATTACGGCTATCGCTCCGGGCGTCCAATCCCCGATAGGTACGGGGAACATACTAAATTCCTTATCACAAATGAGCTTGCATTTAAGCAGCGTACTTGTTTCCATCGTAACCTCTTTAGGTCGTACAAAGACGGTAAACGGAACACCACCCAAAGCAAAACCATTGGAAAGGTCTGTAACCTTACCTTTGGAAAGAATCCGTAGGCTGTACATCGTTGTTTCCATAATTCACTGAGTAAATCAAGTTTATTTAACTGCAAATATAATCATAAATGTGTTTGTTGAACACATTTATGATTATAATTAAAGTATATCATCAGATAATGAGGTATAACGTGCTTCAAGTTCATTGATTTTATCTCTTAGCAACTGCCTTTCATTATGCAATGCCTTTATCTCATACGGCATTGCATACCCCATTAGGGCGGCTTCGTAGCATTTGATTATCTTATAATCGCTACTTGCCAACACCTCCTTTGAGCGTTCAATCTCATGTGCCACCTTTTGAAAGTCGGGGACTTCTATGTATCTGAATGAAATCCTGTCCCCGGCATCGTATGGCACAATGCGCACAACATAGCCCTCCTTATCTGTGTTTTGTTTACTTTCATCTATTGCATCCACTGGCTTATATATGGTTGGCAGTTCAGCCACCTGTTCAATAACCGATACCATGCGTGTTGTTATTTCCCCCGTTTTCTCATTTCTGATTTTTTGAGGAATAGGGGCTATTTCTATACATTGTAGATAGTCGCCATCCATATATCCGTATAATACTCTTTCTTCCATATTTTTAGTATTTCCATCTACTTACTAACCATGCTTGTTTTTTAACTCCATCTACATATCCTACGGTATATACAAACATACCACCTTGACCCTCTCCAAAATCGTAGTAGTCATTTACCGAAGTATCATCATAGATTAGGTAGCCGCTTCTTGGTCTGAATCTCATATAGCCTCTCCACCACTGCTTTACAAATATAACCTGTCCTTCTTTAGGAGAAGCCGGAAGATACACTACTGATGCGGCAGACGTGTACCCTATTACCACGGTATCTTCTCTATTCAAATACCATGTGTTATTCGACGTTCCTGTAATACACTTTCGACCAAAAATCAAGCCTCCGGCAAATAAATCATAGAAGAAACCGCCAAAGGCTGGTGCAGTCCCCGAATTAGAAGCCCGACCATAAACACCTGCCACGATTGTATCTACCGCATTTATAGCCCATGTTCTTGCCGGAACATTTGCAAAACCAAGCCCAACAATAGCCCCACGGTGCGTATATCCGCTACTTGCTGGCATACCGTCCGTACCTGCCATATTTGAGAATATTCCCGTTGGTGACATATAGGAAACCGCATTAGAATAGTTAGGAGCATTTTTAGCCCTTGTTTCAAAAATTCCACGGTTGGCATCTATTGTCATTTTTGCGCCAAAATCAACGAGCGCATAATCACCACCACCACTTGAAGATTCAATATAAATACGAGCCATTGAAGCATCCAGCTCTACCCTGTTACCATTACCCATAGTGGAAACAATCTTACCGCCCTTAATAAACCAATCTCCAATGTTTGCCCCCTCAGCCAATAACAAGTTTGTGGCAATAGTTTCAAATTGCGCTCCAAACGTATTCCATTTGCTTGTTGTCGTGGGAGTGACATTTGAGAATGTTCCTGCATCAATACGGACTATATAGTATTGATTGTTGTATTTTACAGCATCCAACCGTTTGCTATTTCCGTAATAAGTCTTGGATGAATCATAAATACCCCTATAAACAAGTACGGGGCTATCGCCTTTCTCCCCCTTATCACCCGGCTTTCCATCTTCACCTTTATCACCTTTCGACCCCGTTACACATATTGCAGCCGTAGTGTCGCTCGTTCCATTCGTATAAGTGATAACCGAGCGTGTCCATATATACCATTTGTCTTTCCAAGTTGGGCGTGTTGTACTCCATGAGCCATTAAGTAATGAGGTTGCCGAACTGGATAGGTAGTATTGTTCAATAATAGAACTTACGCCAACACCGCTATCACCCGTAGAGCCTTTGCCGCCTGTAATACAAACCGCCTTAGTGTAGGTAGTCGTGTTGTCTGAATAAGATACTTTCGTTCTACTCCATATATACCTCCCATTTATCCATGTCGGGGCGGTTGTCTGCCACCCCGTAGTAGGCGCAACTGAATTTGACGTGCTTTGTGCATATTCCACATCTGCCAATGTCACACTAACACCAGGCTTTCCATCTTCACCATCATAAGGATTTACACGAATAGGGGTACTCCATTTCTGTATCATCAGGTCTGCTTTGCCATTCATTACGGAAGCAATGTCATTCACAGGTAAAGCCCCCATCAACAAACGTATATCATCGAAATACACGGCAGAACCGAATACATCATCATCGTAAATAGCAAAGCCTACAGCCATGATATTAACGCTACCACTATGTAATTGCTCTCCGTTTTTGAATACCGTAACGGTACGGTCATTAAAACGGAATGCAAGGTGAAACCACGTATTAGGCGTGATTGCAATACTCTTTTCCACATAGTGCCTACCGTTATATCCGTTCAACATCCACTTGACTTGATTTTGGTCTGACTTCATCCAAAAACAGAGTGTAAAACTTTCCCCAAAGGGTAAATCATAAGGAATACGGCTCTCCATTCCACCACTCAGATTGAGGGCATATCTCGTTCCGTCTTTTACTACCGTCCCACCGCCCAGCACACCATTATAACCGTTACCCGAAATATCGGCAATGCTTGAAGTGTCGTTAGCTTCAATGGGCAAATGAAATTTGGTACGGTCTGCAAGCCCGGACTTCTTAGCCATTGTACACCAAATATATTCCAACGCTCCTACTTTCGGCATTTCCGTACTCCACCCGGTAGGGTTGGAAGAATTAACATCCAAATCGGGCGGTACTAAAGTCGAGCCATTTTTAGCGTAACGATACTCGTAATATTCACCAGCTCCGGCATCCGTTCCACCTGTACCCGATTCGCCTTTAATCAAAGCCCAAGTGTAATCCATCGGATTATCACTGTCTTTCTGCACGTAGTCGGTGTATTGCCCTATGTAGTCGCCCGGCTCTTCACCATTGTTTGCAGTGAACGACATTCCCCCGTTGTCCGAATACTTGATATGGAAGTATGGAGTACGCCCATCTTCACCGGGTAAACCGGGCGTTCCGTCTTGTCCTTTCGTGTCGCTCCACTTGTAGGCACTTGGTTTGTCGCTATCGGTGGGTATCATATCCACATACAAACCCAACCATCTTCCGGGTGTTTCACCGTTTCCGGCTGTGAACGTTTTGCCGCCATCATCGGAATACTTCTTATGAAGATAGCTACTCTTTCCATCTTCCCCCTTAATAGCTCCAACATCTTTCCAGTTCGTGCCATCCCAAATATAGAGGTTGCCCCCGATTAGATAAGCATCGCCCTCTGAATTTCCAACGGTAGGCAGTTGTGAAACATTGTCCTTAGAACCTTTGATATTGATTGAAGTACCATCAGCACCACGCACACGAAAAGGAATACCCCACGCACCCTCCGTATCAGTCTTGGCGTTCTTTATACTCATCCAAACCACGTTTTCGGACGAAGTTCTGTGCCAACCTCCCGTAGAGCCATCCCCCGTAGGGGTGGCAGGCTTGGTTTCACTGTCATTATAGGTATAGAATACGGATAAACCGCTTTCTCCCTTATCCCCGGTAGAACCTTTCGCCACAACCGACCAATATACGGAATTGGTAGGCAGGTTGCCCATGCTTGGTGTGGGGTTAGTGTATCGGTAGGTACACGTTTCACCATTCACCGTGTAAGCCACCTCATCCCCGGCATAGTACACGTACTTCGGGTTATATGTGCCACGGAACACCCCGATATGTGAGGTGTCCCCACTATCAGAAAGCAAACGGACGTTGTGCAACGTTAATTGGCGTTTTGCCGTTACGTTCCAATCAATAGAACTTGAAGAATCACCGATACGGAACTTGTTGCCGTCCAAATCCAAATAGCACTCCTTATCGCTTGTTATAATCTTACCCGTAGTGATAGTGTTCCCATTAATACGGGTAAATCCGTAGGTGGTGGTAAAGTCCCTGAAATCATCATCCGAATGCACTGACCCCAATATACCCACTTGGAAATAATAGTTATTCGGGTCTTCGGTTGGTTCAACCTTTAGTTGTTCCTGTGTCACATACCAAATGCCATCCGTGCTTTTCTTGGAACACTTGGCAAACACATAGTACCCCTTTGGGCTTGATAGAGTGAATGAGCCAGCCGCCATGTTCCAATGCTTGATTATCTCATCATCAATAGTCAAGTGAGCCAATACCCCGGCAGAAGCATCAAAACGATTGGATATTCCGTTTACGTTGGCTTGCAGTATCACATCTATCAAAACAAATTGTTGGCTCTTAGACCCCACCGTAAGCATATTGGTGTCAATGGAATTGGGCTTGATGTTTTCGGGGTCAAAATAACCGTCCGTATCATACACCATTGTACGCAGTTCCTCTGTTGTACGCCATCCCCTCCGTGCCTTAGTCAAGTCCCGAAGCCGATTGTTTTCTATGATTGTTTCGTGCCGTCCAACATCCACAACCGTTTGAGTGATTGGGGAAATGGCTGTAATGTCCGAAAGGGTCAGTGTATAGTCATGCTCCACAAGCAGGTTCTTTGTCACCTTTTGGATGCGGATATTCTTTTCAATACCGAAACGCTCATCTTTCACGGGTACATAGTTACCCACATGAAAGACGGTTGTTTCGCTATCGCTTGGCAAAGCGTTCAAAAAATAGGAACGTTCAAAGGTAAGCTGATATTGCGCCCGTGCCTGTGTGCGTGGCTTGAACTCGTTATATCCGGCATACCATAAATCTTCCTCTGCATCATCTTCATAAGATTTAGGCAGGTGAATATCCGTAATCTTATACGTGTCACCCTCCGTTATTCGGTAAGCCTCGCTTTCAGTGGTAGGAATAGTTAGCCCCCTGTTGTCCGTAAATGGAATGAGCGTAAACCTTTTTGTTGCATGGTCGTATCCTCCCTTTTTCGCCAATTCAAATTGTTGTCCGGCTAATTTACCCGAAATGAAATTAATCTTTGCCGATACCTCGTTAATCAGATACTTTGTACCTTTATCGTCTTTCTCGTTCAGGTCAAAGTCCATTGTATCATCAATGAAGCTGTTTATATCATCAGCCACCAAAGCAGTAACCGTACCCGTCCGTTTCGGGAAAATATTATCATACGTCACAGCATCCTCATCACTACCCAGTGCATCCCTCAAATCGCCATCCTCCAAATAACGCTTGTTATCATCGGATATGCCTATATATTCGCTCTGAGGCGGTACTATTGTACCGTCCCATAGTTTGTGTTCCTTTTTGTTCAAACGCACTGGAAACGGAAGCTGTAGGCGTTCTGAATAGTCCCTGTAATCACTCCGAATGTTGGTCGTGCCACCCTCCACCCAAAGTCTTGTGATAATGGTCTTATCATCTACCTTTTGCTCTTTGAGCTTGTACAAGCCGTTGCCTTTGCCCCACTCAAAGAAAGCGTTGCCACCCGGGGGCACAACTTTTGCACCGAACTTTCCTATGTGGATGGTACGCACCCCGTCCTTTTGGGTAATGAGAAACTCCAAATCAAATTCACGGTCACTGCAAAGCATTTGCAAAACCTGTAGGCAATTGTTACGGGCAAAGGAAATGGTACGTGGTTCTGTGTCCGGGCAATTAGCTTCATCGAAAGCCCATAAGCCCGGATAGTCACGGCTCACGTTGTAGATAAGCACCTTTACAAAGTCCCGGATATTATAAGTGAGGTCAAACGTGCTTTTGCTGGATTTCCCGTTTGCATCGGTGTTTCGGTACAGGCTTTTCATCAGCTCGTACATCACTCCGTAGAAAGTGGCATCATGCACATAATGGTTGTCCGAAAGCATTTCACGGTTCACCTTAGTACGGATGGTGTATTCTTCACCCTCCACTATGATTTTATCTCCCTTGCCTAAATTAAGCAACTCAGAGGAAACAATGGAAAGCTGTACGTTATCATCCCCCATTAAGGAACTGTTTTGAGCGGCTGATTTCAGCGTACAAAACGGCTCTTTGGAAAACAAGCGTACCTTTTCACCGTTGCGCCTGATTATTTCAAGAGTTCCCATATCACAATAGCATTGGTTTCAAATTTTTCAATGTCTTCAATCACGCCCGAAACGATTATCTCGTATTCACCGGGTGTAACGTAAGTGTGTTCTATCGTTTGTTCGCTGCCGGACACATCGTAAGTGTGCGTGCCGTCACCCCAATAGATATTAAGCAGCTTGGACGAAGTGACGGTAATCGTAGCCTTGCCGTTTGCAGTTCCACCTATATATCTAAGCACCTTTTTCACAGGTTCATCTTCCACCAGCTTTAAACGGAATGTACCCACCATCAAATCGTTGCTATATTGTCCCCAGCTCTTTTCCGGGTCTGCCTCATCCAGCAATTCCACTTCATATACCAAAGGCTTTGCCTTTCCGTCATAGTCCACACGCAAACGGTGGTTCCCCTCCGCATCGAATTGGGAAAAGAAAAGGTTTACCCATTCCACATAGGCGGCACGTCCCGAAGCCTCAATAAAGCAATCCAGTGTAATGTTGCGTTCCTTGTAGCGTGGTCGCTTCTTATCCCTTACAATACCGTGGTAATTGTCCCAGTTCACTTGCAAGGCTTCTTTGCGCTCCAACCGTCCAACCAATCCGGCACTTTTGGAAACGAATACCCCAAACTCCTTGAAGTTCTTTCCGTCTATGAAATATTCCACATCCGTATCTTTCTGCAACTCGAATATTTCACGGGGTTCTTTCGCCACGTCAAACAGTTTCACTTCGTCCAGCAAGGCTTTCGTCCCAAAAAGTGATTGGTCGTTGATGGAAAGCCCCGTTGGTGTCTTTGGTAATATTTCACTGAATATCCGGGTCGTGTTCTCATAGACGGTAAACATATTGCCGGACTTAACGAAAGCAAAGAAAATCCAGCCATCGGGCATTACATCAAGCCATTGCTCTTTATAATTGTCTATACCGGGCATATTCAGCACCCAGCCTAACTTTTGAGAAACAGGCAGCACCCAAAAACAAAGTGTAAAATTACCGCTAAAGGGTATGGAACGAGCTGTTTCGCATTCGCCCGTACCATTCAAAGCAAGTGATTTACCCACTTTAGATTTCTTAGAAAAATCCGCACCATCCGATAAGGTGGCATCGTTGCGGTACTGTGAAAAGTCGTAAGCTATACTACCGTCCGGGTCATCGAAAGGCAGGTGTAAAATCATGTTCTTATCCATATCAGTAAGTATTTTTATTCATTTGTCTAACTTCTATCCCCACTCCCTCTATATCCGCTTTGGCATTGCCATACAGATTCACAAGCACCTTTGCATCCGTTCCGGCTACCGCCACATACAGATACGAGTTATCGAAAGCGTCTATGGTAACAATCGCATTGTCCGACACGTTTACGGCACTATGGGAATCATGCCGTGCATATACCCGTGAAACAGAATAGCCGTCATACTCCAACATAGCTTTGCAGTCACCATTCAGCACCACATCGGGTAAATTCACCTTATCCGTAACCTCATCATCCACAAACACCCCGTAAACCTCGCATTTGCCTTTGAAGTGTTCCCGTATAAAGTCAAGCGTGGGGTAATTCTCCGATATACAGAAATCTATGCCCTTAATGTAAAGCTGTATCAGTTGCTCATAGTCAAGCCCCGTTCTTAGCTTCATTTGCCACATCCGGCAAAGCCCCTTTGCCTTGCCATCCTCTTTAAGTTGTTGTACCAGTTCCATAACTATGCTATTCCTTGTGATAAAAGTGAACTATCTTTATTTTCAATGCGCTTCAAAGTAGTTTTAATCTCCGTCAGCTCTGATGCACTCAACTTCGTGTTGGCGGCTATTTCGGCTTGGTAAACAAGTGCCTGCCTCATAATAGAGGTTTGGTCGCTTTGGTTTATGACAAAGGCATTCAACCGCCCGGCTATCACACCGCCCGTTTCCTCATTCATGGAAGTAACCGCACCCGTAAGGGGGTCTTGCTGTACGGTTTCTTCCTCCACATCCTTAATCCAATCACCAATACCCTCCAATGCGGAATTGAACAAATCCCCGGCAGCGTTCACCATCCTTTCAAATTCTCGCTTCTCTACATCGGTCAGTTTCCCGTCTTTCATGGATTCTCCCAAATAGAGAACGGCATCATTGATTCCCTTTGCCAAAAACTCACGTTTCAACGCTTCCACAACCGCTTTTTTAAGGACTTCTTTTGTCTTTTCGCCCAATGCTTCCGCTGCATCCTCACCTTTGCAATAAGCATCTACCAACGCATCGGCAAATTCATCAATGGCGGTTTTTACATCCGTTCCGGCAAGCGTTTCCATCATTGACCTATCCAAATCCTCTATCTGTTGGGTAATGGATTCTATTTGCTCGTTCCACTGTTGGATTTTTCCGTTATCGGTTTTCTTCTTATCCTTTTCAGCTTGAATTTGCTTTCTTAAATCCTCTTGTTGCTGTTTGAGGTTCTTTTTCTGAGCCTCATAGATAGAAAACATATCTCCGTTTTCTTCCGCATTCTTCAACTGTTTGTTGAGTTCCTTAATCTCCTTGTTGAGTTGAGCGTAACGGGCAAAATCCCAATTCTTCTTTGCTACGTTGGCTTCTTGTTCCAAAGCCCGTATTTGGTCGTTAATCAGTTGGATATTCTTTTCGTAGGCTTCACGTTGGCTATCATTGAACACCCAATAAGTATTATTGTAGGCTCGTTCCAAACGGCTGTAGGATTGTTCCAGCGCATCTATTTCCTTTTGCAGATTTTGAATTTTCTTCTCATACTTGGAATCATGCAATTTGGCAAATATGCCCACTACAGAAGTAACGGCACTTACCATACCCGTAACGCCTCCCAATATGTCACCGCTCATCATTTTACCTACAGAGGCGGCGGCATTGCCCAACTGCCCGAACAACTCCATTGCAGTGCCTAAGCCGTTTGCCAAATCATCCTGTCCCAAATCAGAAAACATGGATGCAATGGCATTGCCGCACGTGGTAGCCGTATCGGTAATCGTTTCAATGGACTTGGTTACGCCTTTGGCGGCTTTCTTCATGTCAGCCTCTGCCTTTTTCACATCCTCATCCGTACCCTTTCCGGCAGCAACATTCGCTTTGGCTTCTGCCAGCTTCTTTTTGGCTTCAATGTAATCATCATAGAACGTGCCTAAAGCCTTAAAGGGATTCTTTGAAATAAGCGTTTCCTTTGCTTGATTCAAACTATCAATCAAAGCACGGTAATCTACGGGATTCAGTTTCAAATCCGCATCTTTTAGCTTTGTTTCAATATCAGCCACCAACTTATCTATTTCAGCTACAGAAAGGCTATCCAAATCGCCAAATAACTTCTTCCAACTATCCGATTGCTTTAACATATTGGCGGTAAGGGTGCTTAACGCTTCTGCCTCCGACTTGTTTACTTGGTTAATCCGTTCTTGGTCGCCCGTCTTTTGAGCGGCAGCACGCAGCAAGGCGTATTCCTTTTGGATGTCATTTCTTTGTTCCTCAAAGGTTCTGTAAGAGGAAAGTATCTTTTGCTGTACTTCTTCCTGTAACTTTTCATCTTCTTCTGAAACAAACAAAGTGGCTTCCGCTTTTTCGTCAGCACCCACAAGCCCGGAACTTCCATTAGCCAGCTTCTCTTTTGCATCGGCTATGGCTTCCAACTTCTCGGCAAGTGTTTGGGCTTGCTGAATGGTCTTAGATACAGATTCCTTGAAAGAATCCATAGCGGACTTTGCCCCCGTGATTTCATTGTATTGCATATTAAGGGAAATAAGTTGGTTACTTTCTCCCTCTGTGAGTGTTCCGGCTTGTTGTTTATCCTTTAGAGCCTTGATTTCATTTTCCACATACTCCTTGTATGATTTACCGCCTTTTAAAAGCGTGGCAAATTGGGTATTGGCTACATCTTCGCCCATGTTACGCACCCAACGGAAATACAAGGCATATTGCTGTTTCTTGTACTCTATTTCACCGTCAAAGAGTTTGTTTTGGGCTTTGTCATATTTCTTGTTTTCAAGTGTTCGCCTTTCATCGAAGCCGTCCTTTTCAGACTTAGATAAGCCACCTTTTCCGGCATCCTTACGAGCTTTAGCCAAAGCCTTTTCCTCTTTGTCTATATTATCCAATGCCTCCTTGTGTTGGAGCGAAAGGGTGCGCTTGCGTTTTTCGTAGCCCTCTTCCAAGACTGCAATACGGTCAGCCTCCAATTTGCGGTCAGCTTCAAGTTGCCTTTCACGTAGTTGCTTGGCGGCACTATCCGCTTTATCCCCCGTGGTATGCTTGGGTAAACGGGCTTCCAACTTCTTTATTTGCGTATCATAACTCTTATAGTCAGAACTACCGATAATGGCAGCTTCACGCAATTCTTTAAGCTGCTTGATACGGTCTGATATTCCCTTTTCCGTGTTAAGGTTTGTATTCTTGGTGTTTACAGCACCATTCAATTTATCCAACAAGTCTTTCAGCTCTTTCAGTTGGGTATTATCGGCTTCCACCTTTACCTTTTTGGCATTGAGGGTATCAATACTTTTCTGAGTTTCACCTATTTTCTTATCCAGCTCGTTAAACGACATAGCCACATAGTCGGTACTCTCTGTTACAGAAGTCGTATCTTTTTTACCATAGAATTTTTCAAGTTGCCTATCTACCTTGCCTATGGTTTCATCTGCCTTTTTTGCTGATTGTGCGACACTTTCAAGATAAGTTTTTATATTTTCCTTGAAAGCATCCATTTCTTTACCTGTAGCCCCGGTGGACTTTTGTACGGCAGAAACAATGCTATCCAATGAGTTGTTGAACGCATCGGTATAGGCTTGACCTGTTAGCCCTTTCAATTGGTTTGCGGATTCTACCGCCATAGATTCTACCGCATCCCATACAGCCCCCGAAGCTCCACGAATAGAACTTGAAGCCACATCAACAACCTTATTCATCATAACGGTTACACCCTCCGGGGTGGTTTCCATAACTTCTTGAATTTCTTTGTAGGTTGCATCTTCGGCATTCTCTTTCAGCTTATCAAGTGCATCCGTTTGGCTTTGTACCAGTTCTTGCATAGCTTGTTCGGTATATTTAGCCTTGATTTTTTCGGCTGTAGTTTGCTGAATGGCTGTAGTCAATTCCTCATATTTAAGACGCTGTAAATCAAGTGTAGCGTTTTCATCAAGCAATGTCTTATTATATTGTTTACATACGGCATTGATTTTTTCAATCGTATTTTTATGTGTTTGAGTTCCTTTCTCCGTATTTTGCAATACGGCAAAAAGTAAATTCAAATCGTCAATCTCTTTTTTCGTGGTATCTTGAAATTCACCCGTTGCCGTGGTCGCTTCTTTTTGTTTGCCCGTAAAAAGAGTAATTACACTGACTAATGCACCTATCAATCCCATTACCCAGCCGATAGGATTGCTCATCATGGAAGCCCAAAGAGCTTTCACCGCTACCGTTGCTTTTGTCGTGATTGCAGTCAGTACGGAAGTTACAGCCCCTTGTGTTGTCTTTGCCGTAGTATCTGCCACGGAAGCGGCTGTGGATTGCTTGGTGGCTGTAGCTTCAAGTAGTTTTTTCTTTGCGTAAAAATCGGATTGGGTGGCTAAAGCCGTCTTTCGTGCGATAGCTGCGTTATCCTCCGCTGCCTCCATCTTCTTAGTGGCAATGGCTATCTTTTCAGCGTTCCCAGTCTGTTGTGCCCTGTACACTTCCAAATAGGCACGTTCTACAGCCGCCTTTGCCGCCAGTGCATCAGCCCGTGCCGATTCCATCTTTACGGCTGCTGCCTTGACATCGGTACGCATGGCATTTAAGGTAGCCGCACTGTTTTGTGTCTTAACGGCAACCTCATTTTCCAAAGCGGCACGATACACGGCACTTTTAGCCGACAAGTCTAACTTGCTTAGAGCTTGCTTTTGTTCAACGGTAAGAACACTCAGAGCCACCGCCTCATAATTGGCAGAAGAAGCCGTTAGATTCAAATTGGAAAGGTATTCTGCTTGTTGGATGGTAAGCATTTGTTGAATGGTGGCAATGCGTAACTGCTTTACCATGTTGGCGTGTTCCTCTACCGTCAGTTGCGCTTGCAATGCTGCGACATGGCTGTTTTGGGCTGCAACCATCGCTTTTGTCTGAGCTACCATCTGCCCAGTAGCAACGGCTTCCAACTTCATTAAGGAAATCTTAGCCTGCCTTGCCGTGTTATCCAAAAGAGCAACGCCCGTATATCCCTTTGTGGCTAATGTATTCAGTACAATAGCGGCTTTCACGCTTCCATAGCCTATAGCAACGGCTTTCAAAATACGCAAAATATCATCCAAATGCTCTGCCATATAGGTAGCACTTTCAATAGCTCCGGCAAAAACATCTTGGTTATCCGCACCCAACTTGTTTAACGATTGTTCCCACGCATCACCCATGTTGGAAATCATACCCGTTAGGGACTTGCTTTGTTCTTGCATGAGGTTGTAGTAAGTCCCGGCTTTACCCGTCATGTTTTGGAAAGCCTTTTCTACTTCCGCAAAGCCAACCTTACCCTCCGTTACAAGGCTGGAAACTTCATCTTTGGTTACGCCAAGCACTTTAGCCAGTTCCTCATAGATGGGAATACCACGCCCGGCAAACTGCCTAATATCCACGGTAAATGCCCTGCCTTGTGTCCGTAGCGTTCCATAGAGGTAGGCAATATCCTGTAGTGGCGCACCCACGCCCGAAGCCACGTTACCAAGCATTACCAGCTCATCCACCACATTATCCACGGTTGAGCCGTAAGCAAGCATCTGTTTGGCACTACTCGCAATGCCCGAAAGGTCAAACGGAGTTTTGGCGGCTGTATCAATAAGCCTATCCATCAAGCCCTTTGCTTGCGTACCACTTTTGAGCATGGTTGTAAAGGCAATTTCCAACTGTTGAAACTGCCCACGTGTTTGCACGATACTTTGAAGCAAAGTCCCCATACCCTGCCCAACGAGGTAGGAAACAATGTATTTCGCCCCATTTTGCGCAAAGCTCTGAATGGAGTTATCCATCACAGACGATTCCGATACGGCTGTGGATGAAACCTGTTTGATACTCCTTTCCATCGCTTGTGCCGACACGTTGAAATCATTTATATCAAGGGTGGCTTTGAACGCCAACGCTCCGTTTATATTATCCATTACATTATTCCTTTCAGATAATTCTTAATATCATCCTTTGTCTTTAGCTGTACAGGCGGCTTCCCACCATCTTTGTTTCCGTCCGTTTGCTCCGGCTCTTGTTCCACACGTGCCGCATCTGCCAGCATGATTTGTACGTTTAGCCAACTGATACCCCAAAGCAGATAATCGTAAGTCCAGCCAAAGGACTTGATAATTTCCCCACGATTACCCCACGGGCTATTTAGCCCGATTACTCTACTCGGTTTGCTTTGAGTTTCTTCGGATTGGTCGTTCCTATCTCCCGTATTGACCGAATAGAGGACGTAAAACCCCCGGGATTCATCATTTGGCTTATCACGTCTGCCAGCTTTTCAAGCCGGGTAGATGTAAGGTGTTCCATGAAAAACGCTTTCAAGGCTTTCACCTCTTTGTCTTTAGAGGGGTCAGCTACCACGGGATTGTTAAGCACGGCTACGGCTGCAATCTCAGCCATCAGAGGAATATACTTGAAAAGGCGTTTGCTTTCCTGTATGGGTTCGGCTTGTATCTTTTCCTCATCGTATTCTATATTCAGATACAACCGCCTCAAACAATCCATCGTACCCAAATAAAGAGGCTTCAAATGGAAGTGGCGCATATATACACGCTCCATAGTTTGCAAAGCGGCATTGGGTACTTCTGTTTCGGACACATCCCAGCCTTTGGGAATACGTTTGTCACGCCACATCTTTACATGGTTCGGAAAATGCTTATTCCACCAACGGATGAAGCGTGGCGGTTTTACCGGGTTAATTTTAAGCGGTACATTGAATTTCACTCCCATGTTCACAAGTGCCTGTATCGCCTTTTCTTCGATTTCCAAGCGTTCTTCACGGGTCAATTCACGTTCATTATTCAGTTGTTCCATTTGTCTTAAAAGTTAAAAAGCCCCCCATCCGGGGATAGGAGGCTATCGGTTCTCAGACTTTTTCAGTGTCATGCTACTGTTGGGTCGCTCATTTCCTCGCTTGCTTGCAAGTTTGATTGGAACTTGATAGTCATAGGCACAAGGCAGATACCCTTTGAAGAATAGGTAATCTCGAATGTCGGGATGATACGCACATTGGCACACCCGATAAACAAGCCCTCTTCCGGTTGAATCCATAACGCCCACTCCTTGTATTCCAATTTTCGTGGACGAATCCAAGTGCGCTTGCCCTTTTCTCCAGCAATAGTACCACCGAAATAACGTGCAAGCAATTCCAAATCCGGGTCCATCAAAGAAAGCTCCACATTTGTAGGTGTTTCACCCACCAACGTAATAACCTTGCTTGACGTTTCCGACTTATGTTCCGTGATTTCGGGAGAATCATCTTTCAAGTTGCAAGTGTCTTGATACACATCGCCCAAATCAAGCCATTGGTTGCCTTTTGCGGGCATACTTCCATCGGTCATGGCAGGGGCGATATAAATCTTTTTCAACCCCATTGTTGCTAAAATCGGCATAATCTTAATTTTTTATTAGTTGATACTCTTTTCTCTTACTGTAAGCTCCAAAGCAAGGGAAACAAAATGTTCGTTTTGGTCTTTCTCCTTAATCGGTGGGTTAAACCGCCCTATGTTCCAGTTATAGCCTTTCCCACTTTCATAATGGTTTTTCAACACCTCAACCACCTTTGCCCTTATCTCTATGAGCCTCTTAAAATGTGTCCTGTAAACGGCTTGCCCCTTGCCTTTGGCTATCACCTTATCCGGCACATGAATATTCACGTTTATCTGACCGTAGCGCACGGATGCTTCACCGTCTATCGTATGAGGGACAATTATCACATCCTCTTTGGTGTAGTCGTTACGCTCGTAATCAATCACACCCGAAATGAAGTTTTTCACCTCGCTTGCTTGAAGCATGGCGTAAACCTTTGTTGCTATTTCCTCAGTCGTTATCATGCTGCGTTCCCGAATAATTCGATTGCTTTCTTATTAGCTTTCATCACCAACTTGTTAATCTCGGCAGGAAGTTCGCTTTTGGCTTTCAGTTCGGCAGGTAGAATCACGTTGTACCCTTTGGCTTCCACGTAGGCGGCATAATTCATTCCGGCTACTATAATGAGGGAAAAAGTGTTTGGCAGCGTGGCGGCATACTTCATTGCAGCCTCCAACATGGCTTTCGCACCCTCTCCGGGCTGGTCTGACCCACCATAGTAAACGATTTCCTTATTCTGTACCACGGCATAGCCTATAGAGTTGGTTAAATTGCCCGTTTGGTCTTGGTAGTTGTGGCTATCCTTAGCATACTTAGCCAGCTTTTCGCCCATGTATTTTAACAAGGTTACGAAAGCCAATTCAAGTTGCTTTTGGAAAGCAGCCACGGGGTTTAAGATAGCCCCTTTGTCAAACATCGGCATTATCCCCATATCTCTATGTATTTAGGGTTTGTATCATCTATTCCCGAAATGGTGAACTCATCCACACCTCCACGCTCCAAAGTCACTTCCACACGTGCGCCTATACTCAAATCACCCTCAAAGTAGGATGGTAAAAACACATCAAAGGTGTATGAATACATTTGCCCGTCCGTTCCCAATCGTTGCTTGGCAGGTATGAATTTCTCCACTTGACACTCACAGCCTTTCACCCACACGGGCGCATCATCGTCCGTGTAAAATCCCGTTGCTTCATCCCTCGTTGCTTCAAGGGGCAAAGCGGTGTATCTGAAAGTTCCGTTATTCCGTGCCATATCACCACAAATTAGAGCCGTCCGTAATGGAAGAAACTTCGACAAAATCCGAAACGTCCAAACCGTTCTCGTTGCAAAGGTCTTTAATGCGCTTCTCCAACTTCTCCACGCTGTAGCCTTGTGAGGACTTACCTAACGTGTCATTGGTAAGCACAATCATCCGCTTTAGCACCTTTATAGCGGCTATGGCTATCGTGCGTTGGTCTGTGTCGGCATTGTACTCACTATCCCAGTCGCTTATCTTCACATCAGCAAGTGCCTTTTGCAAAGCAAGGCGGCTTGGGGTATAGGGTTCAAGCTCACCCACCAACGCATTGTATTTTGTCAAAGTTCCCATCACTACTATTTTTCAAGGGCTTCTTTCAAAGCCGTTACACTCTCATCTGAAAGGGCTTCAATCGCTTTGGTTACACCTTTAACCCCGGCATTTTTGGCAACGGGGGCATTGATGGATTCCAAAGCATCCTTTACCACATTCAAATCATATTCATTGTCTTGGAAAGTGACCTTTTCAGCCTGTTTGCTTTCCAAAGACTTAATCACACAAATGCCCCTTGCAACCAAATCATTAACTCGGTTAAGCTCATCGGTATGCAAGGTTTCACCTACCTTGTAGATTTTGCCTTTGTCGTTTTTGTCTATAAACGCTTTCTTTACTGCCAGTTCCATAAGCAAAAGATTTAGCCTACTTCAAGAGCTGTTGCACTCTCAAATTCGGATTTAGTCCAATAGGTACGTGCCACACCATTTGCATCGGCTGGTACTTCCTTTTCCTCAAAGCCACGCACCTGTAAACAGATGATAGCACCAATTTCAGTGATAAGAGGCAACAAACGTCCAGAGCCTTGTGTATATTCGGCTGCAACTTGACCAGTGGATTCCCCGGTACGCCACTTGGCGATACGAATACCACCGCCAGCGTTCATGTAGTCCACGTTTTCTTCCTCTATCAACTCGCTATCTTCAATGGCGGGCTGAATTTCACCGATAACCCCGGCAGGCTTGATACAGATAAAGTTGTGATTCCACGGTTCAAGCGATTTACGCTTACCGTCCATATCCATACCCATTTTACGGGTAATCACCGTTACAGGGGGGATTTCATTACCAGCAAGCAAATCTGCCATCTGAGCCGTTGTTACGGTCTGAGCCTTTTTATCGTTACCATGTACCAACAAACGGGTCGTTTCGTCCATACGCAACCAAAAATAGAGGTCTTGGCTCATAAGGATTTCGCCCGGCTCAATGCCACGGTTACGCAGGTCACTACAGATAGCCGACAACATCAAAACGGGGGACAACTTGCCAGCTTTGGTATTGGCAGAGTTCCACAAGAAAGCTGATACCAGCTTGTTTGTTTCCGGCATTTGATAATCCACCTCGTACTTACGTCCACCCGGATTGTTGATTTCCGGCACGAACTGAGCCACACCCCAATTAGAGAATGCCATCAGAGCGATAAAGTCCATCACGTCCTTACAGCCCAAATAAGCATCTTTCATGTCGTGGGTAAGGAGCTTTTCAATTTGCTTCACCTTAGCGGATTCACTCAAACGGGGATTTTCGTAAACCTCCATCAGTTTACGGTAATCACGTGCGTACATGGGGAACTTGTGACCCACACGGGGGATTTCCTTAGTCCACACATCGAAGCCGTCAGAACGCCTCATAGGTGTAGGTGATTCATCACCAATCAATGTAGCCATGATACGCAAGTTGTACTTACCTACAAGTGCCTCGGCAGTCAATGACATTTGGGGCGTGTTGGTAGTAAACCAGCTATCACAGTACATCTTCTGAAAAAGGGTTGTTTCACGTTCGGAAGCCTTATCAAAAGTCTTTTTCCACGTTGCCAAAAAGTCAAGCGGTTTGCCGTCCTTGTGAAGCCCTTTGAATGTTGAAAAAATAGATTTCATGTCGTTACGCTAATTTTAGTTAGTGTGATTTCGTTAATTTCACGTGGGGATTCCCTTTCAAGTAATCGCCCATAGTGTCCTTTTGCCCGGCAGGGATAGGCGGCACACGTCTTTCGTACATTGCGTATTGCATGGTGTCGGCAGAAACATCTACAGAGGTTTCAAACTCGCCTACTTCCACATCGGCAATCAGTACGGAGTTGGAAGTGCCACGCTCCTTTGATTTTGCGGCAGTTTGTCCGTCCGAAACAACCTCTACCAATACATCATCCTTTACAAGCCCGGCAATGGCTTTGGAGAGAGTGACAATGTAATTGTTTCCGTTTCGCTCAATCTTTTCGATTGTGGGAACATCGGCAATGGCTGTAGCGGCTGTGCCGTCTTTCAGCACCAAATCACCAACGGCAAAGCAAGGCTCGTAGAACTCATCCACGTACAGGCTTACTTTCTTGGTGTTTTCTGCATCCACTTCCACCACTTTTGCAGTCTTGATGACTTGCACCGTCCTTTTCACCTCATCCTTGATAGCAAGCGTTCCGGCAGGCACGGTATCGCCAACAGCGAAATGTTGGTTTTCCACGTCCAGATTGAAGCCGCCTTGCACGATAGAGGGCGAACCCGTGAAAATGGGTCGCATCCCGGTAAATGAAGCAGTCTTTCTTTTCATTTCATCTTTTATTTTACGGTTATTGATTCCAGCAAGCTATCAGCAGCTTCATCAATTTGCTTTTCACTTGCCGCCTTAGAACCCCCTGAGTGTTCATCATCAAGCCCATTTGTAATAAGCTCCTGTTTGTAAGCGGAAACGGCATCCTCAATATCTTCATCATCGGAGATTGATTTTGCCAAACGGTCACGGAGATAAGCCGGGATTTTGTGCTTTTCCATAGCCTTAACTACTTCCTTCGCACGGGCTTCTTTGCTTTCTTTGGCTTCGTAGTTAGCAATCTTTTCCTCCATTTCCTTTAACCTCTTTTCAGTCGCTTCGTCCAAAGCCACCTTGCCCTTACGTTTAGATTCTTCTTCCTTACGCTTTCTTTCTTCCTCTTCCTCATCCTCGGTTTGGGTTGGTTTCTTTTTGTTTGCCCATCGGGTTGCTTCACCTTGACTTTCCTTAGCCACTTCCGCAATCAGATTTGCCGTACTTTCTATTGCCTCATCATCGGTAGAATCATCCTCAATGCTGCCACCCATTTTTTCGGTTATCGCTTTAAGGTACTTCTCCGAAAGACCAGTGTCTTTACACAAGCCTTTGACTTTCTCAAAGAGTTTCTTATTCATTGTTGCTTTTGTTATTTAGTAAGTTGAACTTCTACAGAGCAAAGATATGAAATAAAATCATATATGCGTTCTATAAACACACATATTTTACTCGGTAAATTACTTGCCTATTAGCATCTTACGCTTAAAAACAAGACGTAAAAGCGATTTTTCATTTACTATATTCAATATAACAAATATGTGTTTGATTAACACAATAGGAATAATATTTTTCACTCAACAAAAATATATCCTCAAAAAGCACAAAATATATCCTGTTTTGCAGTAAATATATCCATTCGAGCATTTTCACCCATCTTAAATAAAGGAAATTACCACTAAAAGACTATCAAAACCAACTATCACATAGGTATTTTGAAAATATATCCAAAAATATATCCAAATACTTTGTTATATTAAATATATAGCCTATATTTGCATCGTAATAAGATTGATAACGTTTAAAATATATGTGATATGGATGTGAATTATATTCTAATAAAAGGAAACAAGCATTTTAAGTGCCACAGTTTAGCAGAAATGGCTATCTATTTTAGCTTGTCCGTAACCAGCAATGGAAGCGTAATCTGTGATGGCTACCATGATACAATGTCTTATTCTAAAGAGTGGAGCCACGAAGATATTATTACCGATTTCATACGCAACAGAGTAGAGAAAGTAGTACCTGATGTTGAAATATACAAAGTACAAAAATAATAATGCAACACTAAATTTTCAGATTATGGCAACTAAGAGTATTGATAAAAAGAAAACATTGGAATATGCGGTAGCATTTTACTTCTATGATTCGGGATGTGTAAACTTTATGATGGGTAATATCATGTACCAGCATATCAAAACCATTTATGACGAAAGGGCAGACGGCAGAGGGCAAAACACATTAGAGGTAGTTTACAACTACAAAAAAATGAAATATGAAGTGCTGTGCCTCACAGACAGCAAATTAGCTCAAAAAGAAATATCAATACTATAATACATATTGCCATGACACAGAAAGAATTTGAAGAAAGAACCGGGTTGAAGCTAACAGCGGACAACTATATAGAGGTTGAAACTTGCTACATGAATACAGACCTTGATAAAGATGCGTTTTGTAAGTTGTGGATGAAAAACCCGGCAGCTCTGAAAGAAATAGAGCAAAAAACGGTGTTAGTTCGTGAACTTTACGAAGAACGCAAATGTCTTGCAAACTTTCTTATAGAACAAGCCGAAAAGTGGAGTGCATCAGATTTAAGAGAAAAAGCAATAGCTATGATTGGAGAAAGAGAGTATCTCAGAAGAAAAATAGCCAAAGGGTACAACCTTTGGAAATTAGACAAAGAACTATTAGACGAAATTTTAAGAAAGTAATAACCAGTAGGGTAGCAATCCCCTACACAATGCAACACCGTATGAAAAAATATTATTTGCAAGGCAAAGAGATTAGCGAAAAACAAGCTAAAGCCATTGAAGCCAAAAATCAGAAGTACATAAGCAGCAATGATTTTACACTTTGGGCAAAGTGCCAATTTGTAACAGTAGTAACCAAGTAAATTTCAAAATTATGAATGAATACACTTATATCATTTTCGACCATAACGGCAGACGTTTGGGAAAGATTGAGTTTGGAGTGCGCAACAGCGTTCCATCCGCAAAAGAAATAAAAGAAGCCATTAAAGATGGTTTCCCAAATGGTGCGACTTATAAATTAATCGTTCCAACAAGCGTGTGTATCAACCAATAAAATTTTAGGATATGGGAATATTGAAAGATGCAATTTTAGCGGCAATACAGCAGGAACACCCGGATGCTCATTGGGTGGGAAACGAAAAACCCCACATGATAGAATCTACAGCGCAAGCAAAATACAATGACGTTAGACGTGTTGAACGCAATTATACTAAAGGCGTTCACAAGGCAAGAAAGGAGGCTCACAATGGCAATAGTAACAGTACAAGACATTTATAGATGTGATTCATGCAAGGCAGCATCAGACGAATTAGGAAGAGGATGTAAGCATGGTATGCTCTTCCCTCTAATGCTTATAATGGGAAACTTTACTGAGTGTATGAACTATGAGTTTGATGCCGAAAAGGTAAAACTTCAACTAAAACGAAAGGAGGCAAAATAAGATGGCAACACTGATAAAGACAGACGGAAGTAAATTGGAAATCCAACCTCAAAACGGGCTGGGCTTCCAACTGGATGAACTGCAAAAGTTCGTAGATGGTTACATTGATATTATAAACCTACACAATGGGGATATTCTCGTAATCAATGATAATGGGAAAGACGTTTTAGATTCCAACGAAACAGCCACGGAAATAGCGCATAAACACAATGCTATTTTTGGTTGGGATTATATTTGTGGCGATGTCGTTATGTGTAAAGATGAGGAGGTGCAATAATGGAAATTCATAAATTCCCTTATAACTGGAAGCTGGCAGAAGCCAATTTCACTAAAGACAAAGGCAAAGTGTTTTCTTGTTTTGCGTGTGGTGGCGGTTCAACTATGGGCTACAAGTTGGCAGGGTTTGATGTGATAGGTTGCAATGAAATAGACCCTAAAGTGAATCAGGTGTATGTAACCAACCATGCACCACGGTTCAATTTTTTAGGGGATATAAGAGAATTGAGAGAGAGAGAGAGCTACCGCCCGAACTTTATAACTTGGATATTTTGGACGGCTCACCCCCATGTTCCACTTTCTCCTTATCCGGCAACCGTGAAAAGGATTGGGGCAAAGAAAAGGTGTTCAGAGAGGGGCAAACGGCACAAGTTCTTGATACACTTTTCTTCGACTTCATTGCTTTGGCAAAAGCACTGCAACCAAAGGTTGTGATAGTGGAAAATGTGAAAGGCTTGCTTATGGGTAATGCCATAGATTATGTAAGGCGCATTTACAAGGACTTTGAAGATGCTGGGTATTATTGCCAACACTTCTTACTTGATGCTTCTAAAATGGGAGTACCACAAATGCGAAACCGGGTGTTCTTTGTATGTATTAGGCATGATTTGGGCGTGAATTTCTTGAAAGTGTCTGACCTCTTCAATGTTGAGCCGCATATTAGCATGGACTTCAACGAGCCGGGGATTTGCTACGGAGAATTTGCGGATTACATGGGCAAACCATACGGCAAGCGCATGAAAGAAATGTTTGATAATAGAACACATGGGGATATTGATATGTCAAATGCTTATCGGAAGCTGACAGGCAAAAGAGGATTTTTCAATCAATGTTATTTGTATGAGGATAAAATTTGCAACACGCTTACGGCTCATGCAGACAGCACGATTCCTTTTAATAAGCCTGTGTATTTATCAAAATCTGAGGTGTGCAACGCTTCTACTTTCCCGCAAGACTACGATTTTTGCGGCTTTTCACCGCACTACATTTGCGGTATGAGTGTACCGCCTGTTATGATGGCGCAAGTGGCTACACGAGTTTACGAACAATGGCTATCAAAGTTATAAATAATTAGAGAAAGGAGCTAATATGACAAAAAGAGAAAAGCATCTTTTATGGATGATACTAAATAAAACAATCGGTAGATATATTCTTGTCAATATGCCCGGTTATGGAAGTGGAGAGAGGGCTGATTTGCATTTATATATAAGCAAAATATTGTGTCATTACATACTTATGGATGGCGGCTTGTGGACTATCAGAGGCTTAGAGGATGAATACCCGAAAGGTACATTTGATGTACATGACTGGATAGCAAATAATATAACTGACCGCATGGATGAAACAATAGGTTTTGTTGTTGATAGACAAATGACGCATGAAGAACAGGGTATATGTACAAGAAAATTCTTTGAACTTTTATGTGCTAATATTGATGAGATAGCTAAAGTTGTGATAAGAAGTAAACGTGATAGTGTTGGGCTGTATAATGGATAACATTCAAAAAAAATATAGATATGAGTAAAGAAGAAGCTATACAAGCAATGAAAGAGGGTAAGAAGGTTACGCACCGTTTCTTTTCCTCTGACGAATGGATGACTATTGAAAATGGATTTCTTCTTTTAGAAGATGGCGTACGTATCTCTTTGGAAGATTTTTTTAATTTTCGCAGTGATAGTCTTTGGGATGATGGATATGAATTGTATACCCCCTCATAATAAATCAGAAAGGAATTGAAGAATGAGGTACGCACTTAGGAAGCAAGCTAAAATAGCCTCTGTGTATAGTGAGGATTATTTAAACAAGCATATCATCAAAAGTCTTGATTCATATTTTGGTAATACCAGCGATGAGCACATAACAGATGATATTTCACAAGAGGGATATGTAACCAGTACCGGAGAAGATTATCCAATTCTAAAGGTTAATGACCTTTCTGATGATAATGCTATGTTGGAGTTTGCCGTTATAGGTTTGGAATGCGATATATTAAAATTGTCTTTTTTAGGACGAATAAAAGGATAAACACAATGGAGATAGACCGCATTAACCTTGTATAATAAAATAAACTCGGTAAACATTTGTTTTATTAAATATAATATAGTAATTTTGCGTTTATAGAACACATATAGCAATGAAACAGCAAAGAAAAGTTATTCATGTAGAATTGAAAGAGCCATACAAGGGTAAACGTCACTACTACTTTGGAAGCATTACGGCTATATATGAGCTATTGCCAACCGAAGTAGTAGGGGTGTCTAAAGAATCTCTTTGGAATGTTTTAAGGAATGGTGAACACATGGGAAGAAAGGCGATTGTTAGGTATGGCACACTTCATACTAAGCAATCAAACAGAGGCAAAAGAAAGGAGGCTAACAATGGATGAATGTATTACGAAAGAAATGACAAAATCCCTTTTGAAAGCATTTGAGGGCATGAATGAATCTTTAGAAGATTTTCAAAAGGCTTGTGCATCTACAATAGAATCTACAGAAAAGCATATTGTATCGGCTCTTTTTTTAAGAGAATCTGCAATGCTCATTAAACTGGCAGAATCTTCATTTGTTACACGATGGTACTACAAACATAAGTACCGTGAAGCTAAATATCATAGAATTAAAGCAGAGCGTTTTTTCAATCAAAATTTCAAGTAATATGTTAGGAGCAATTATAGGCGATATTGTAGGCTCACGCTTTGAGTTCAACAATACAGATAACTACAACTTTGAACTATTCACAAAGGATAGCACGTTTACAGACGATACAATTTGTACTATAGCGGTAGCGGATGCAATCAATACGGGCGTAAGCTACAAAGAAAAGTTTCTCCAATGGTGTAGGGCATACCCCAATCCGAAAGGGGCATACGGTGGCAGCTTTGCCCGCTGGATAGCCTCAGACAACCCACAACCATATAACAGCTTCGGCAATGGCTCTGCAATGCGTGTTTCCCCGGTTGCATGGGCTTATGACAACTTAGATAAGGTTTTGATGGAGGCAGAGAAAACGGCTATAGTAACCCATAATCACCCGGAGGGAGTTAAAGGAGCTGTAGCAGTCGCACACGCCATTTATTATTTGAGGACAACCCACAATCAGAAAGTATATGAGAATATAATGCAATCGTACTATCCTCAATTCATGGTAAACGATTATTATGCTGGAATATTTGATGAAACGTGTCAAGGCACTGTGCCGCTTTGTTTGAAAATTATTCGTGTAAGCACCTCTTTTGAGGATGCAATCAGACGGGCAATTTCATGGGGTGGTGATAGCGACACGATAGGGGCAATAGTAGGCTCAATGGCAGAAGCACTTTGGGGCATACCAGATAGTTTCATTTGGAATGCTCTAAGAATACTTCCTGATGATATGCGTAATGTTATTGGATGCTTCTATAACACTAAAATCGAAGTAATTTAAACAAGTTGTTATGACAAAAACAAAAAACAACTCATTAACTCACCTTTGCATCTATTACAAAGGAGAGAAAGAATGCCCTTTCAGAGAAGCCGACAAACAAATGTTTTGGCTTGGTGAAAAATGGTGGACTGAGCAAACCGAACTTGCAAGCGATGCCGGGTGTGAACGTATTGCCCCCATCCTAAAAGAGTACACAAATGCCGGGCTATCCAACTTTGAAATGTACGATGGTGTGCCTATCACACTGAAAGCGGTACTTTTCAATAGATACTGCAAGTATGCCGAAAGGACGGATATAGAGGGCTTCAAAGACCTGTATCAATCCACCTATATCAAAGGCTAAACAAAAAGCAAAGGCGCATCAGTAACGGTGCGCCTTTATTGTGTCAATACTTGCAATAGAATCCCATCGAAGTAGTAACCATTTCCTTTATCTCTTTTGGGCTTTGTTCCAAAACTTCCATATCTATATACCATTTACCATTTGTATATTCAGCTTTGGTTATTCTGAATTTAGTGCCACGCTGTAGGATGATTTCATTTTCCCCCGTTGTTGTAGGCTTAGAAGTTCCGTTCCACTTCTTACCCGGACAATAGTCCCCATTGTCATGGCTTGAACCAAATGCAGAAAAAGGCTCTGCGTAGGTCATTTGTGTACCTTTCGGACAATAGATATTCAGACAAACGGGCTTACTTCCAAAGTTCGTATTCCGGCAATTACCACACGACATAAAGGAATCATCCGTACCAACCTTGCCAACAAGCTTAGACGGGTCAGATATATAAGCATCCAAATCAGACAGCCCAAACCGATAGTTTACAAAAGCACTGATTTCGTCACGCTTTACCCAAACATCATCTTTAAGTGTGCTTCGGGCTATATATTGGGTCATATCGGCAATATGCTTTTCAGCTTCGGACAATCTACTACCATAGTAGTGATAATATCCCTTAATAGCACGCAAAGGCTCTGTTATATAACTACTACCAGCCGTATATTGATACATAGCCGCCTTTTCATTGGTGCTTGCAAGTTTCCACATATCCACGGCATTATCAAAGAAATAATCGTTTGCATCTGAACTATGAATAAACCATTTCGCCTCATCCTTTCTTTCCTGCGTAAAATCGGAATCCTTAAACTTAACCTCCTTTACTTTTGATTTACGCTTGGCAGCGGCTTTTTCAATGCTTTCTTTCCTTACATTGAGTTCCGTAATGGTTTGTTGTGCCATTGCTTTATCATTGCCGTTGATTGCATTTTCAAGCTGTGCAATGAGCGATTGGTAAGGCTTGGACTTGGTAGAGAACTTAGATAGGTCGGCATAGTTATCCTTGATGGCTTTCCAATCTATCTTATCTTGAACAATGCCAATCTGTTTAACATAGGCTTGTTGTGACACCTGCCACGTTGGGTACTTCTGTTGTACATTGTGATAGTTACCACCTAAGAAGTCGTATGCTTCAAAATTCAGTTTCTTTAATTGTTGTTCCAAAGAAAGGCTATCCCATTGTGCCAGCTTATCAGCAACCGCCTTGTTTACGGCTTTTGCATCGGCTAAAGAGAACTTTTTAGCCACCTCCATAGGGCTATCTATGTAACCCAGTGAATAAATATCCTTGCCTATAACTTTCAGTTTACGGGCTTCCAACATGATAGCGGACAAATCAGGGTGTTTTAGAGCCTCAGCTAAAGCCGTAGTATCAACGTCAGAAATACCACCCATAACACGGAGCATATTATTACCATAGTGATAGGTCGCTTTTCTCACATTCCACCGTTGCCGGATGGCATTTGCTTCCGCTTCCGTCCGGGCTTCGTGCCGGGCTTTCGCTATCTCTTTTGCAGTCGGTGGATAGATAACCTTTTCATTGTCCCGTAGGAAGTAGGGCAAAGTCCCTTTCTCCGTTGCATCCTTGATGCGTTGCTCATTGTCTTGCATCCACCCGGTAAATTGGGATGGCAGCTCTTTTACCTTTTCCTCACATTCCACCGTTGCCGGATTATCCCCGTCCAAAATCTTATCCAGCATTTCGTCCAATTCTTCTTGCTTTGCCAGTACGGGTACTTGATAGCAACGGCAATTCGGGTGCCACCCTTTCCAACGGAATGTTTTAGGGTACACACCTTTCAAATCATCGCAAATGTCAGATACGGGATGATTGTTGGATAGCTTGATTTCAATGCCTACCACAAAGTCGAGTTGCGCCCAACGCTCAAAATCGGCTGTACGATACGCAATGTTGGTTTCAGTCCGTGCAAGCCTTTGGGCGTTACGTGCGGATGAACGGTACACGCCCCGCCCCGGATGAAAATGTTTCGGGCTATCATCCACCCATTTGTAGGAGTTGGCTTCTTTGTCCCAAACCCTGCGTTTCCACTTTCTACCATAGATAGGTTGCCCGTTCTCATCTTCCCCTACCTTGATACGGAAACGCCTGTAAAACTTATCGGGGTCTTGTAGATACTTCTTTATCTGAGCCGCCAAACGATTAGCCGGAACACCCTCACCAATCGCCAAATCCAAAGTATTTTCCAGCTCATCACGGAACATACCCGTATATCGCCAAACCTTTTGAGAGAGATTCAAACCACCGTCACCACTCTTACGGGCAAAGAAAGCATCCATAGCCTCTTTGTTGCGCTTGAAGAAACGGGCAAAGTGATTATCCTTTATTGATTGTTCACCGAACACACTTTTAACCAAAGCATCGTTATTCTCGTTAGATGCAAGCCATTCCTTTTCTACACCGCCCCGGATAATTTGGTAAACACGGCTGTACATATCCCTAAGAATGGGCGTAACTTCCTCACTATACCCATAGTCGGCAAAAGAGAAAGGCTTCCCATCCTCCAACTCCGTACCCTTTACCAAGTTAATTATTCGCTCAAATGCTTGTTGGTAGATGATACGGACATTGGCAGCGTAACCCTCCGTTCTCTTGAAAAGCTCCGCTTGCATCTTCTTATAGTCTATGTACTTCTTCTTTGCCATGCCACTACTTTAGTTTAAAGTTGGTGCAATAGTCCTTATCTAAAAACTTGCTGTATTTATGGAAAGGGCATTTGCATAAGAACGGCTCACCTTTCCAGTTCAATTCGTGGAAGTCGAAAGCGTGTTTGCAGTCCCTACAATGGTAGTTCTGCGTTGATGTCTGTTTCTTCTTTGCCATAGTCGCTATCATCTAAGAAACTGTATAACAAATCTTTTTTAGTATTGAAGCAATTACATTCATTATGCTTACAAATTGGGTCTTTATCACCAAAACTTCTATATTCACTTCTTTGCACCTCTACATATATAATTTTGGTATAATACTCCCCCGAAAGGGAACAAGTACCTACAGGTACATCACCTATTACCTCCACTTCAATATTGCTAATTTGGATTTTCTCCGGCTTATTATTGCGCATAATCCAAACCTTATCGCCAACATTGTATTTTGTCTTTATTTCCATTATTCAGCCCCTCCGAAAACGTCCATTTTGTTTAACTCCATTTGTTGCTCCATCCGTTCCGCTTCTTCTTGTTTTAGCCGCTCTATTTCTTGTTTCGCATCTTTTACAAGGTAGGACAATTCTACATAGGTTTCACGGCTCAATGCCCCATCATTGTATTGCTTAGATAGGTCGGCAAGCAATTCGCTCACATCTTCCCCGAAAGGCTCTTGGAACTCATGCCTTAACAGCAAGGCATCATATTCAGCCTTATGCCGATAGTCAAGCACATTACCTAAAATAGCTATCATAAGATTAGCGTGGCGTTTCATATAATCATCGTGCTTTTCCTTGTGGCGTTCTGCCTTGATAACGGCAAGCAACATCACTTTGCGTATAGCCTTTGCCGAAAGGTTGCCTAATGATTTCATATTGTCAAAATCAATGTTGGGCGTGAAAGACTTTGAAAGAATGTGTTTATCCAATCTTTCAAACTCATTCTTTTTGCTTTCGCTCGCCTCATTCCATGTAAGGTAGCGTACATCACCGCCATTTTTGAGAATAAACAGTTTGGCTTCTTCTTCCGACTTTGGCAAGCTATTGAGGATTTCAGAAGTAGCCACCATTGCCGGGTTAGAAAAGCGGTCATTAGTATCTGCATCGGTGCTTTCCATTATTTCAGAGCGTTCAATCATGGGTTGCACCTCCTTATGTTCGGGCGTTTGCTCAAATATCAGCACGGGAATTTTCCCTATTGGATTATCCTTTATCTCAACCTCCCAACCCATTTTGCCACGTTTGGCACGATATACAGTCTCTTTAGTGTATATATCCACATGGTAAACGGTATTGTTGCCTGCCTCTGTCAGATAGTAACCCCACGCAAAAGCGGTAATCCGTTTGTATTGGTCACGAATGGTATAAATATCATCGTTGTTTTCCCGGCTCAACACATTCAGCAAAAGGGATGGTTTATTATCACTATCCCGGTACACATGGTAAAGAATGGCAGAAATGCCCTCCGCACCAGCCAAACGTTTAGCCTCTCTAACTTTGGCATTGAAATGTATTTCATTCAGCCAATCTTTGTAGTTCTGAAAAGCATAATCCGTACCCGTTGAAAGCTGTTGCCATTTTACGGGTCTGCCATAGAGAAACACCAAAGAAATTTCATTGATGAATTGAGGGTAAGGAATGGGGATTTTCCACCGTTTACTCCAACGTAGAAAGTTGCCTTTCTTATCGTAAACGGCTCTATCCTTACGCTCCATCACTTTGTGAGTGTCAATCTTATACTCACGTAAATTATTGGCGGCTTCTTCCGCATGGGCTTTCATCATGGAAAGAGCACGGGTCACATCCTTAGCCGTCAAAAGGTCGGCAAAGTTTTGTTGGTAGCCAATAGCCGCCTTTACCTCGTTAGAAATAATGTTTAATAATCCCATTTTGCTTTATTGTTTTTAAGCGGTTATACCTAATCTGCGTTCTATATCATCGGGTATATCATACTCGTTATAGTCAAACCATGCTCGCATCAGAAACATATCCCTCCAGTCCGGGGAACAACCAATATCCATCTTGATTTCTTCTTTGGGTTTCAATTTTAGTTTCCCGTCCGAATCAGCTTTCCATGTTTGCAGTTGTTCCAGTTCCCTTATGATTTCTTCCTTATCGGCAGTGCTTATCAAATCCTCATCTATCCCCACTTCCGTAGCGTTTATGTGGTCTGCCAGCTTGTAGCCGCATTGGGTCTGTAGGTTTTGGTAGTTTTCACCATTGAAAGGGGTAGAGTTGTTCACGAATCCCTGAATGTCGCAATTATCCACCACTCCACCGCCTACACCGTCCTCATCAACGATACATTTATGGTTGGGTATTCTATACTTCTTTTGCTTGTTGATTATCCACGTCTGAATATCGGTAGTCTTAGACACGGGAAAACATTGTAGCTCTATGATATGCCAACCGTCCCAAACGGCAAGACGGGCATAGTCAGCTCCGAAGCGTGCAATATCACCTGTAATATAGTTTGTACCTGTCTTGATTGAAATCTTATTCCCGAATATCTCACAGATTGCATCATGTGAACAAAGGGCGTTGGGGTTATCGTCATATTCCCAATTACCTTTCAAAAGACGTTCACGCTTTACTTTATCCTTTGTGGTTTTCAAGCCCTCTATATAATCGGGGTCTATGAATGGATTTTCTTGTACAAGGCAAGCAAGGTAGTACATATATTCGGGCAATTCCCCTTTCTTATCCGGCTTGTAGAATGTATCATACATCCAATTCTTTTTAGGGTTGCACGTAATGAATAACTTTCGCCTCAACCCCAGTTCATTGTTAAGGTGTCGCCCGATACGTGTTTTCAATGTATCATAAGCTCCAAAATTCACCTCGCCACCCTCTTCAATCCAGCCGCCTGTATATTCGATTGAGCCGTAACGCTCATACAGAGGGTCGCCCGGCTTATATTGCAAGTCCAACAAGTCAATGCGTGAACCGTTGAAAAATTCGATATAATTGTATTGCCCGTTATACTTGTACAAGGTATCATCAACCCCGTATTGATTGCAAACCTTGTAAAATGTGATAAGTGTAGATTGTGTGATACGCTTTAACTCGGCACGTCCGATAAACCACTTTGAACCGGGATAACAGAGGCACATAAACAGAAGCCACACCGCACCCGTCCATGATTTTGCACCCCCGGCAGCACCTCCGTACAAAAGTTCAACGTGTTCATTGTCGGTAAGTATCTTCAAAGCGTGTTCTTGCTTCTCATGCTTCAAACCATCCTTTACGGTGATGAAGTCGAAACAACCACGCTTGAAAAGCTCAATCTTCACTGCAAGTGCCATCGGCACGTCTGTAACCTTACTTCGTGCCATTGCCTGCCTTTATTTTTTCCAGCAAGGAATTGTATTGTAGCAACTCATCCGTAGTAAGAGCCGACAAATCCATGCTATTGTTGGTTACTTGTGCGTTTACTTCGCTCTCTATCTGTTGGGTGGGTTTACCGAAAACCCTATCAAACAGACTATCTACCGTATAAGTCCTACCATAGCGAATATCTGCGTTAATGGCAGACACCACATTTAGCACCCACACGGGCGTTTTCTTGTTGGGCGTTCCGTCTTTGTTCTTAACCAACCCCTCCAAAGTTTCGGGCGTACTTTCCATCAAGAAACGGATAACCTTATAGTAGTCCTCTTTGCTCATTTCCGGAGCTACCTTTTTGCCCGTAATATCTTTGATGTATTTATACACGGACGGCTTCCTACCCGAATTTTGGGGTTGGTTATCAGATGAAAATCTATTCCCTATTTTATTTCCTTTCTCAAAAAGTGCCATCCGTTGATTTATCGTTGGTTTATGTGTTCTATAAACACACTTACAAAGTAAAGAAAATCGGATAGCGTGATACCGTCCGATTCCCTTTACCCGGTTAATTATTCTATGATACTCTCTTGTGCCTTGTACTTATCCCAAAACCAAAGGATGGTATCACCGCCCTTTTCGTCTATCATTTCATCGTAGGCATCCAATTCCTCCAAAAGGGCGTTTGCCTTGTCAATTACCGAAGTGAGATGCTTTTGCTGATAATCATCAGCATTCCAAACCTCGATTTCACCATTTAATTGCTGTTTGATTACCTTAATCTCATCAGCGGTTAATTCTATCTTCTCCATGTTGCATTGAATTAATTTAAGCAAAAATACCTCTATAGTTTGTATTTCTTGCAGATTTCCTTTACTTTCTTGGTATATTTATCACTTTTACCATGTATCGCTTTAGTAACGGTTTCAGCCCAGAACTCCGACACATTGGTTTCCGCATACTTTCCATACCCGGATTTCTTATTGTCTTTCTTCCAAGACTTAAATAATTTATTCACTTCCTTTCCAGCCGCTTTTTGGTTTGCCCCTGTCATATTTGCATTCCATGTAGCGTGCGCCAGCTCATGCGTTACGGTATGGGCTACCGCTTTGTTGGTTTTCGTACTCCACCCACTCGCATAGCCTCTCTTGTGTGAGGCTTCCACAGCTTTTTTCGTTTGCATGAAATGCTTTTTGTTAAGGTAAACACCCTCTGACTTCCCATTAGCCGTAACGTGTACGCCATAAGTGCCAGCCGATAGTTCTGCCAACTTTACATTCTTTTGCCTTACACCAAGTACGGAATGATAGCGTGAAATAGCTTCTTTGGTTGCCTTATACAGAGCCGGGTCTTTCATGTTTACCAAAGGCTCAGGCTTACCAACAGAGCCTTTATATGTTGCATCACCCGGTTGCAGTCCTCCACGTGTTCCACTTGAATTTCGTCCCATAATACTTTACTTCTTTTTTGCGTTAATAAAATCTGTGACGTACAACAGCCCATGTTCACGGCAGAACTTCTGAATTTCCGTACCCCCACCATAAACGATAAGGTTTGGTTTTTCAAGCCCGCTTATTTCTTGGGCTACTTGCAAATCAGATTTAAGGCTTTCCATCCAACCGTCCAGCCCACGGGTAAAGAAAGCATTATATCCTTTGGGAATACCCATTTTGTTGTACTCAATAAACTTGTGAGAAACATTCAAGTCAGCATAAACCTTGATTCCGCATTCCTGGAAGTAACGAGAAAGCCAACGTTTCTTGTAAATAAGCTGAATGCCCCACGCTACAGGCGTTTGGTCGTGGCAACTACAATTCGGCTCTACCACCGCCTTGCATCCGCTTGTGAGTAAATTTATCGGGTCTTTGAAAAGAGCCTCAAAGCGATAATCGTCCACATAGAAATGATATGTCGCCACATCTTTACGCAAACGGCTGTTAGCACCCCACGGAGATAAAGGCAATTCTACCTTTCCAGCTTGCATATCCAATAAGAGATTGGGAATTTCAAAGACGTTATCGCTTTCATAAAGAACGTCCTTAAACATGGAACGGTAGAAAGATTCCTTTTCGGCTTCTTCCTCGCTTTGTTCCTCATCGTCCATTTCTTCCTCTGTGCTTTGGTCGGCTTCCGTTTCCTCTGCCTCTTTAGCCGCTTTCTTCTTACCCTTTCCGGGCTTCTCATCATCGGATGGAAAATCAAGCCCAATAAAGCCGAAATCTACATCTTTCCAAAACTCATCCATTTGTAAGGCATTGTAAGCCCAATCGCCATTGTTGATATTATCCCTCAGAATAATATCCTTTTCCTCATCCGGGGTCAGTTCCGAATAAAGAATAACGGGCACATCGGCAAGTTTCAGCTTTCTTGCAGCCTTCAAGCGTTGGTTTCCTGCCAATACCACCAGTTTACCGTCACGCTCCATAACCGCCAAAGGTCGGTGTTTCCAAAAGCCGTTTATCTTTATGGAATCCACCAGCCTTTCAAAGTCATTCTTCGTAATGGTACGTGGATTTTCAGGCAACAAAACCAGCTCCGAAACTTTCTTGTATGTAATCTCACTACATTTCATTCTCAACCTCCGTTTCGTCTTTGGTTTCGTCATTCTCCGAAGAATGGGAATCCGGCATTAATTGTTCCTCATCATCTTCTACACAGAAGCCCTTTCTAAAAAGTTCACAGAACTTCACAAAGCGGTAACGCCTGCGGTACTTCACATATACCAGCTTTGCACCTACGGAATCTTTGCCAATGGCATAGAAAGAACCCCGGTAATCAACGGGCAATGACACCGCACCATAGATACTAACCGAATCATCGGACACGCTCGTAATGGTTGCGTGCCTATCGTATTTGCCATTGATATAAACGTGTATCTTTTCCCCTTGCTTCAAATGCTCTTTTGGGGCAAACCTCCAAAAGTTCCTACCTATATACTCGGTCATGAGCAACAAGGCTAAAAAAAACAGCGTTAATCCGATAAGAATATACATACCCATAGCTTATTTGTTTACTTGGTGAATCATATTGCAAATATACTAAATATGCGTTTACTAAACACATATTTAACCGTAAAAAGAATACTAAAAGCCATAAACCAACATTGCACCATCACGTCCATGCTCATTTGTCTGTTTTTGCCATCCAGTCAAAGCCTTAAACCGTTCTTGTGTCAGCTTGGTTACATTGCGTTTCGGGGCAACCATTTCATACTCCACGCCCAACTCTTTTAGATAATCATCCCATATAGAGGCATCCCGTTTCACAGAGCCTACACCTTGCAACTTCTTACGTTCCATTTCACGGCTCATACGCTCCGTTCCGAACCACGTTCTTTGCCGGGGGTCTTCCACCCTTACAATCACTTTGTCACCTATACCAGCCTTATACTCATCATACAAGGAACGTACACGCTCCATCGCTTTATGTATAGGCAAAGAGCATACTTGAAGTAGGGAACGCTGCTTGCTATCCCAAACAGCGAACCCGGTATTTACACCCGTATCAATCCCTACATAAATCATTATTCAGCCTCCATTTCTCCGTTGGGAATCTGATACAGAATAACGCCCTTAATCTCGTTTGCTTCGGCTCTATCTCCGAAAATCTGAGCCATCATAAGGTTATTAGGCAGATACTTGTACCTCACCTCTTTAATGAGCGGCAAACCTATCGGGGCTTCACTTATCACGTGCAACGTCCATAGCCCATCCTCTTTAGATATGGTTACAAAGGCATTCCTATAGAGGAAAGAACCAACTTTATACACTCCGTAATCATCCACATCGGTAAAATCCGCTTTTGCAGTTTCTTCCAGCTTCTTTATGAAGTCGGGGCGCATACGCTTCTTTTTCTTCTTGAAGTATTCAGGGTAAACCACCATACCTTTGTTCTCTGCGTTGGCTTTCGCCAATTTTGCTTGCAATTCTTCTTTGCTCATAGGTCAAATAAATTTTTATAAAACTCAAAATTTTTGTTTTCTATCTTTATATCTTCCGGGTAATGAGTGGCGCATCCGTACCATTCATTGTAGCATTTAGGACAAAACCAGCAATTTAGCACGGCTACATAATAGCCAGTATTAGAAGTACCGTTACATCTATCGCAAATACCAATACCGCCAATTTTAGCCAACTCGTTTCGGCTCAACTCAATCACCTTAAACCTTTTGGGGTTATCTACTATTTTAGCCATATCAGTATATTGTTTCTTGGTAACTTGAAGTAGGAACTTTCCCGGATAGGATAGCGTTTCCACACGTGATAAGCCCGTTATCTTCATCATAAGAGGGGACAAACACAATAACATCGAATCCGTTGCCTTTCAAATCTTCCTCCACGGCTTTATATGGGGTAAACAGCTCATAGCCTCCACTTGTGTGCAAATCGTTCTCATCACAGCTATTTGTTCGGTGCAATGGGGTAATCTTACACATAAATTTATCGGGGTTGAAAAGCTCTCTCAAACGCTTACCGTCTATATGTGTATCATCTGCCAAAGCAAAGTTTAAGGCATATTTCCTGCCAACAGGCATAGGCAGCGATTTTCCAATTTCTGATATTTCACCAAGTGAAAGCGAACTACCCGAAAACAGATAATTTCTTTCTTCATCATTCGTTGTATTGATGGAGAATTGAAGTCCGGCATCACCCTTATAAAGCTCGTTCTTTATGTAGTAACACCACTTATGTAAGAACTCAACCAGCTTCTTATTTCTCTTTGGCAGCATTGTACTTATAACCGGGTGTACCAAAGAATCGCCTATAAACGGCTCTATGTCCTTCTTTACACTGATTGCATGAAGTAACACATTTGCGTTCCATGTAGGCTCTCCCATACGTGCATAATGTATGTTTAGACGTTTCGTGTGCTTCACTTCCGGGTGTTGCTTGATAGCCGTTAGCACTTCTCCTTTCAAATCATTAAAAGTGGCATTTCTCCCAATACCCACTTTTGGAACATCGCAGAACTTGCAGCCCATAGAGCAACCGTACTGTGTGGAAATGGTAATCACCCATTTTTCAGTAAGAGGCATCGGCTCGCCATTGGGTACACCGTTCAAATCACGGGTAATCCCCAAAAAGTCCGCTTTGATATTAGCGTTCTTACCATAATCTCCAACCGTAAGGAACTCCAACATTCCCTTTTCACCTATAGCGGTATATATTTCGCCCGTAGGCACTACTATCTTCTTTTTAATTTCCATATCTTCAAATCATTAAAATGCAAATACTACTTTTTCGCCATTCATAGCCCTTTTTCGCAGGGTGGGGTATCGCTCATAAACCTTGTTAGTCATATCCTCAATGTCGAATTTGAAAGCTGGGCAATACTTATATCTGAAAGCCGCATAAAAGCGGTCATTCAGCATTATATCAATCATCAGCGTTTTCATGCCATCTATTTACCACAACAAGGTAATTTAGTGTTAAACACGTCTTTCAGCCATTGCTTGTACGGGAGAATTGGTTTACCGTATAAAGTCATATTGGCTTTGTAGTTCTCATACATTTGTTTGCGGAAATCCGCAGGTATTTGTTCCTTTTCTTTTCTCAGTTTCATTTTATGCCCCCTTTCTTGTATTCTCTCATCGCTTGGCTAAGGCTTTCCGTCTTATCCAATAGCCTTGCCAGCTTATCCACGTCCACGATAACCTCACCATCCAAATAAGCCCAAACCTTTCTCAGAGCTTCCGCAATGGCTTTTGCTTCTTTAGAATCTTTCAGAGAATTAAGAACCTCCTTATTGGTAGCTGTAACCCTACCGTTTTCTTTGGCGTTATCCACAGCCGACTTTGCAGCCTTTACTTGTTCTTTCTCACTTCCATAATTGGCGGCAATCTCCTTAGCCGCCTTAACCGACAATTCCCCTTTCATAATCCTTTCTTGAATGTACGGGGGCAAATCCAACAAGGAAAGGCATTTGCTTATGAAAGCCGGGCTTTTCTTGAACTTATCCGCTATCTCAACTTGGCTATATCCAAATTCTTCTTTGAAACGTCTGAACATGATAGCGCACTCGTATTCGGTAAATTTCTTACCCTCGTTACGCATCATCTGTTGAATATACAATTCTTCAGTAGAAGCGTCCTTTCGGGCTTTCATGGCACGAACATAAGGAATATCCGCACCCTCGGATATAGCCAACATGGTAGCCCTATACCTGCGTTCACCATCCACCAATTTATATTTCTCGTTGCCCTCATCATCCTTAAAGGCTATAACCGTCAGAGGATTTAAGACACCCTTTGCCTTTATTTGCTCTTTCAGTTCGTCAAGGTCAAAATCACGTCTTACATTGAAACCGTCCACAACCACGATATTACGGGGGTCAATCAAAAATAGGTCTGTATTCTTCGTTTTATTCGTTTCCATACTACTGTCATTTATTTAGTTCATAGTGCTTACAAAACTTCTTTCTTGCCGTTATCCGCTTCGCCAGTTTATAGCAATACATCTGCATTGACTTAGGCTCGCACCAGTAATATTTGCACTCACTACAATGCTTTATATCATCTTTTCCCATATCAGTACCTAAATGAAGTGAAGTGTAACACAACGCCCTCAAACACGTTACTTTTTGATTCACCAAAGAACCATTCCACAAATTGCTCAACTGTCAGACCATCATTCTTTGCCACTATTTCAATGGGAATTTGTTTACCATCAATCCATATCTGAGGAACGGCATCATCAACACCATAGGTCATAGTAATGTGCTGTAGACCTATTTTATCATACTGGGCAAACTCTCTCTGCTCAGAGTTGTACGGTCTGCCCGTCCATTCACGCACTGAAAGATATTTTTTGCCGGATGCAATATCTTTATATCTCTTATCCCACACGCCATTCTTATTGTAGCGTATAGTATGTATCTTCTTATGCTCTTTTAGTTTGCCCTCAAACTCTGTAGGCTTTCCAGCCAAAGAATGTGTAACTGGGAATACACGGCATAAGGTCACAACCACTTTTTTCTTTTCTGATTTTTGGTGTTGCATAGCTTTATTATTTACTTGGTGTATTACTTTCTGAATAATAAGCAAGCGTTATCACATCCCACATTTCGCTCACAATGGCAAACGAAAATGTCTTATCCGGGTGGGTACTACTTGGCATATCCAGCATTTCTTTTTGTATCGCCTCGTTCCAATAATGGCAATCGGGCGTGTAGTTAGATTGAAAGCTATTAATGCTTGCAATAAGTTCGTTGTAATACGCTTCACCGAAAGCATTAATGAGCTTTGTTTTGTTTCTGAGCGCAAATCTCATTTTCGATAGCTTTTTTGGCTGTAGTGCAGCCGTTCAAACATTTCTTCCATTCTATCAGCAATACGCTCTCCGTACCTGTCGCCAAATTCCTCATCTGCCAAATTGGAAGTGGCTATAGTGAATAGCTGCCTGTCATATCGGGCATAGATTAATTCAGTAACCGGGGAAAACTCGTTGCCCCAACTTTTCACGCTTGCTGGTTCAGTGCCCACATCATCAATAAACAAAAGTTCTTGATTCTTTAGCTTGTTGAAATAAGTCGGGTCATCGGCTATTGACTTGGCAAGGTTCAAAGCTGATATGCGGTACACTCCCTTTCTTTCGGAAGATAAATCACTATTGTACAAGATACCTATAATGTTGCATATCGCCTTTGCAAGCGTGGTTTTACCACTTCCTACCGTACCATACAGAAGCAAGCCGAACTTTCCGTTTCCGCAAAGGAACTTAGCCGCTTTGCCTATCTTTTCCAACGTGGCTTCATCCGAAACATACTTCATGTTTCTGCGCTCAACTTCTGACTGATAACACATCCTTAGCATTTCCGCTATGTCCTGTTCGGGAAACTTCTCAATCTTAAAGCGTGTCCCTAAAAGTCCTCTTTGCGCTTGGTTTGCCAATATCTGTTGCAGCCGTTGTACCAGTTTGTTGTCCATATCTATTCATATTTTCGTAATACTTATCTTTTACCCAGCCCCTAATAGTCAGGTAATCGGATTTATACTTCTTACCCTTAGAACCTTTGTAATTGTTGAGAATATCAATCATCGCTTTAGCGGCTTCTTCGCCATATTCGGTACATAATTTTGCGTATTCATCACGTGTCAAAGTAACGTAATCAGCATAATTGTACTTCTTGGCTTTTGCAATCTTCCGCTGTTGTTCATCAGTCAGTGGCGGTGGATTCTCCGGCAAATCATCGGGAAATAGGTCTGCTTGCGCCCCGTGTTGCGTTTCAGCCGTTGGGGAAGGTGTATGTGGCATTTCTGTCGGTGGCGTTTCCACAAGCGCATCAACTTTGGCTAATATCCGTTTACCCATAGTTACACCACCTTTTTTCCCAGCCTCAGACCGTTTTACCCGTATTGATTCCATCTTAACCATATCAGCGTTGTACAAAGCCCCATCATTCCTTACAGACAATAATTCAGCGTTAATCAATGATTCTATCAGCTCCTTTGTTCCACTTCCGTAGAGGGCTTCTAATTCATCAACCGTGTACGCACCGCCAATAGGTTTCATCATAACCCCACGCTCTATACTCACCCACATACAGCAAAGCATATCCAGCCACAAGCCCTTACAAGCAAATGACAACCTCATAGCCGCATTGTTGGATAACCAAGCGGTGGCATCGAAAGGCATAGGCGGTATGATTTTTTTATTAGCCATATTATGAGCTGTTATAAGTGGGGGATTTCTCCCCCACGATATAGTATTTAGATTTCAAGAATAGCAATGTCCGGGGCAATGGCACGAATGCCGTCTAACACCTCGTCAATACACTTATCTCTATAGTCCTCTGCCAGTTCGTTAGCACCGGGCGAAACAAGTTGCAACAACACATCACCATTAGAAAGATAGTGGTCGAACTCAACTTCAATAGGTGTTTTTGCAGTTCCCTTGAAAATGGCGATGTTAATCGTGAAACTCTTGGGCAAATTACTTTCTACTTGTGAACGGTACACCTCAGCCATAGAGCCGGACGGGTCACGCTGTTTCTGAATTTCTGTCTTGGCGTTAGCCGTGAAGTTCTTTAATACCGAAACGAGCTTCATACAATCCTCTTTTTGCATGAATACGCCACGATTCAAACGCAGGAACTGCCCCAGTTTAGCCGGAATCCAGCCACATTCTCCGTCATTGATACCGAACTTTGAAAAGACTTCCGATAATTCCACCGTACCTACAAAGGTGTTTTTGGTGTAATAATCATCCTCATTCACGGTAAGCGTGATACTCATTTTCTCACGGTTTACCTTAATATTCGCACGCTTTTGGTCGATGGTGTCAATACGCTTTTCCAACCAATCTAACGGAGTTCTGATAACACCTGATACAGAAATACTTTCCGGTTGCTTAATGGGCAATTCGTCCAATGCTTTAGGAGCATTACCAATTCTGTACACTACTTCGATAGGTTTTTCACCCTTGTACTCACCGATGTTCACGGTTAATCCTTTTTCTTGATTTTCCATTTTGAAATGTTTTAATTATTAATACTTAATCGTCTGTACCCGTTTTATCCGCACGGATAGCACGGAACACGTTACGCTGCCTTTCGTCTTGTGTCATGGGGCGTTGTTCCAGCAAATAACCCTCCGGGCTGTAGAAGCCAACCATTTTTTCTTCCTCATCTACAAACTTGAAACAGTCGCCCTTAATCCAATCGCCCCCAGCTTTCAGTTCGTCACGAAGTTTAACTATGCGTTCCTCCAAAGGCTTGATTTTGCCTTTGTAATCGGCTCTGATTTCCGCTAATGATTGTTCCAAATCCGCCTTTTGAATCGCCACGTTAGCGAGGTCTGCCCTCCTTTCGTTGATTTCTTCTTGGTCGAATTTGCGTGTGTAGCTACGCTCTACAATTTGGTCGCAGCTATCACGTAGAATCTGTGCCCTTTGTTCCACCGGGGTATCGGCTAACATGATGTCTTTCATTTCACCTTGTTTTTAGTTAATAATATGTTTAATAAACACACTTTTATTTCAAGCGATTTCCAACGGTAAAGTTGAATTTCAAATATTCAGCCCAAAGTTCAATGAATTGCTGCCCGAAATACTTAGCCTTTTCTTCTGTTTCTTGGCACAAGCGGAACCCAAGGTACGCATGCGCATACGAGGAACGATAAGTCGCAAGCAGAGAACCGAAACCCGCAGTCGCACCATGAGCCGCATAAGCAGACAAAAGGGCACCTCTTTGTTCGGGATACATATCATTAATTTCTTTCTTAGTATACAAAGCAAACCACGGATACCAATACACTTTGCTTCCCTCTCCATCCGGCTTTGGCTGGAAATCTCTACCCCACAAAGCTCGACTAATAGTTTCTAATTTCATAAGAGCAACAATATGGGATGGCATATTTACCCTATCACCTCCATTGGTTAAAACTGTGGTAGTATCTCTATTCACACTATCCACTCTTATTGCATCTTGTTTTAACGCCACACAAGCATCCTCATACGTGCGGATAGTCTTGTAATCGTCCAACGTGGGCTTTGCAGCCTCAAACACCTTCTTTCCAAACAGGCTTTCCATAAAATCCTTAACTCCATCACAAGCATTTGCATAAGCTGTTTGCAACTTGCTTTCTTCAATTTCTACTTTCATCTTTCAATGTTTTTAATTTGTTGATAATCTTCTTTGTTAATCTTATTGCGTTATCCACTCTCGTACTTTGTCCGGGTGGAATATTTGCTATCAAAATGGGCACTAAGCGTATCAGCTCAGATACCACGCTGTTAGGTATTCTTTTCATGGCTTCTCCAATATTTATCCGGGTCGGGAATATCCACATTCAGAAACTCTTTGGCGTACTCCCTCAGTTTTTCGCAATAGGTGGAGAATGTCACCGTGTCCATAGTGGCTGTAGAACACGGGAACTCTATAATCTCCCCCGTGTGCTTATTTACCACTTTGTCAGCCGTCATTTGAGCCTTAAAAAACTCATGCACTTGTTCTACTGAAACGAACTCCCAACCAGCTTCCAAAAGAGCGTCTAAAAGGATAGGGTAAATACACCCGAACAACCACCCGTTTTGGTCTAAAGAACGTGGCTTTCTGACTTTCTTAACCTCTATCCTATAAATACCATCCAAAGCGTTACGCATCCATTCGTATAGAGGCTTCAAATCAAATAACCCGTTTCTCTTTTCTACTTGGAGTTTAGCCATATCCTTATGTTCTGTCTAAATCAATCGTTAAACCCGGCTTTGCCGCATAAACCACTTTCCCCGTATGCCTTTCTACCTCCGATATGAAATAAGGCTCATCGCTATTATTCTCGGAAAGGTGTAAAAGCACGATTTCCGAAACATGGGATAAGTCGTTTGCTTCCAAAAAACCCTTGCACGTAGTAAGCTCCATGTGTGAGGTAAGCAGACGTTCACGCTGTGAGGGCAACGTGCGCCCGGCTGTAATCGCCTCAATGAGCTTCTTATCAGAGTAATTGCACTCTATCAGCACATGGTTAAGCCCCTTGAACTGATATTCGCACATACAGCTATCGGTAAGAAATACCATCTTTCCCATATCGGGGTGGTCTATCAGATAGCCGACACATGGCACATCATGGCAAGCAGGAAAAGGAAGTACCTTAAAATTACCCATCTTATAGCCTTTGCCCTCTTTAACCACCAAAGAACGGGAATCCCAAACGCCCTTTGCAGTCCATACCTCCCGTAATGCCAACGTGTGAAATCCACTATCCACCATTGCCTTAATATATTTGGCGTGGTCGTTGTGGGCGTGCGTTACCACACACCCTACAACCTTTCTCAGATTGAAATCCAACGCTTTCTTGACTTCTTGGAAACGGATTCCAGCCTCTATAATCAGAGCTTCATTACCGTTATCCAAAATGTAACAGTTGCCACTACTACTTGAACCAAGAACTATCAGTTTCATACGCTATCAATATCCGGGGTCAATAGTTTCCGCTTGTTGCTCGCTTGACACGCTTTCAAAGCTCACATCTTCCGCATCAATCAACTGTTTGTTTGCGTAATTGTCGGTCAATATTTCACGCTGTGAAGTTTCGTCACCCTCGTAGTCATTGGTGATGGCATTTTGCATTTCTACGGACAAATAGCCGTATTTACTCAGTAAATTACGGATAACGGTTTTTTGTGCCATTCCGTGAAAGTTACCCATCCAACCAACCTTGTTGCTATCGGGAGAAACGGGCAAATTAGCCAAATTCAGCAACTTTTCAACCGTTACATCCTTATCGCTTGTGATGGCTTTACTGTATCGCTTTGCATGGTTTGCCATTTGCTCCACTGTCATGTACAAAGTCTTGCTAAAGCCGTTCATAAGTTCAAAGTAACAGAAATAGCCTATCACCTTATCGCTTTTCCTTTCACCGTCAAAGGCTATTTCCCCGGTCAGTTTGTTTACCTTGCGCAACTCACCATCATACACCACATCCGCATTGATGGTACGGTATTGTCCCGTGCGCATGGCAAGCTGAATATAACCCTTATAGCCCATTTGAAAAGTCGGCTCATACACTTTAATCCAGTTGCCCTTTTCATCCTTTTTGGAGTTTTTGAACGGGATAATGAAAGCATAGCCCAAAGCCTTGTTTATTGGCAAATGTAACGTGGCAGCTTTGAGTGCTTCCATTACCACCTGTTTAGGATTACAGAGTTGCAGATTGCTATCTCCGTTGTATAGGTCAATTACAGAGGCTACGAATGTTGCCGAATTTTTACCAAGCGCATTTTTGAATTGTTCTTGTACGCTTTCGGCATTCATCATGCTTTTAAGAATATCTACAGGCTTTCTTTGAGTAGCTACCTGCCCACCATTTGCAGCCTGTTGTATGGTTGTAGTCGCTTGCTGTGTCATAATCGCAATTATTTAATGGTTAGTTCTTTGTCCGTAGTTACCACCAGCCGGATAATCTGACTGAGTGATGGGATTATTTGATTCACGCTTTCCGCATTATCAACGAAAATCGGTGCAGATACCCCCTTTGCCGTGCAAATGGCATTGATTATATCTATTCCGGCATTGATTTGTCCGGCATTGTTCACGTCAAGGAAAGGTGTACCGTTCACGGTGCATACACACGTCAGTTTTTCGCCTCCGTTCAGTTGTTCGTTCACAAAGGAGAATGATACATATCTGAACATTCCGTTAATGCGTTTCAACAGCTCCGCATCCTTATCCTTTTGGAATTGGAGTGCCGTAAACTCCCATTTTTCAAGGTCTGCCAACTTTTGATTGTTGGCAATGCGCTTTTCTTCCAAAGAAGCGATTTCCTTTTCAGCCCTGCCGATTTGTTCACGGTTTGCCAAACGCTTGTATAAGCCTTGCACGGCTTCATTCAAAGTTCTTTTCTCCGATTGCAGTTCCGACACGTCCACAATCTTTGCATCCACTTTGAGCTGATTTTCAAGTTCGACAATCTCGTTCTTGATGTCAATGCAAGTTCGGTCGGATGCTATCATTGCTTCCACGTTTTGCGCCTCGGGGATAGAAGCCTTTGCTTGTTGAATATCGGCATTGATACGCTCTATCTTTTGTTCCAGCTCCTCGATTTCGGCATTGGTACGGTCTTTAAGCCCTTGCATTTCTTCAAGCCGTTGCTTTTTAGCCATGCCAGCCTCTTTATTCGCTTTCAGACGTGCCGCCTTATTAGCGTTAAAGTTGGCTTGCATTTCACGCTGCTTGGCTTCTATATCCTCAATTTCCAAAGGACGTTTGCAAGTGGGGCAAATAAATTCACCCTCATTATAGGTAAGTTCCTCCTTGCTGATAAATGAAAATTCACCACGCAATGCGGACAATTTGGTATTAAGCTTTTCTATCTCAATATCCATATCCGCAACCGATTGCCTTTTTCTGTCTAAAGAGGCTTTTTCAGTACGCAACGAATATTCCAATTCGTTCAGCTTCAAAGATGCCTCATTGCGCCCTTTGTTAGCTTCTGTAGCGATTTCATTCATTCTACTATTGAGTTGTAGGCGTTTTTCACCTATTTGCTTTTGGATAAAAGCCTTACGTTGATATTCCTGCTCATTCAGCTTTGATTTGTCGGCAATTTGTTCCTCTATCTGCTGAATACGGGCATTTTTATCCTCAATCTCACTATCAATGGCTACCCAATCCTCTTCCTCCGGCATAAGTTTACGAGCCGTTTCTATCTGAGAGGGAATAACTGACAATTCATCTTTGCAAGCCTTTTTCTTGGCGGCTACCTCTTTGGCGTATTGGGCGATGCTCCTGCCGGACAACTGAGCCAGCAACTCCAAATATTCGGGCTTGGTCTGCGCTACGTCTTGGTCGGTAAGCGTTCCTACCATATCCAAAAGGATTTCTTTTTGCGCTTCCGGCTTCATTGATGTAAAGTAGAAAGGGTTGGTTATCATTCGGAAAACATCTTCCGGGATGATGGCAGCTACTTCACTATCATACTCCTTTTTGGTAGCCAACTTAACACCGTTCAAATAGAACTCTGTTGCATGATTCTTTAGGCTTTCTTCCGTAGTTCCACGTGGCTTGACCCAGTTTTCCACATAGCAGCGTTGCAGTGTTACCGTCTTGCCATCCACTGATAGTACACCAGTAACGGAGTGTTCAAGGTGCAAAATAGGCTTGCCGTCCGAATCCAACGTTTTAATGTTGAAATTACTATCCGACCGTCCCGTACTGTCTTTTCCAAAAAGAAGCCAAAGGAATGAATCGAACACAGTTGTTTTGCCCGTACCATTTTCTCCAGCAACCAGCGTTTCCGCATCGGAGAAACCGATATTTAGGCTTCTGATTCCCTTAAAATTCACAAGGGATAATGATTTTAATTTGATTGTTCGCATATCACTTATTAATTATAGAGTTGATTTTCTCTGATTTATCCACTGCCATAAGTTCGGCACGTGAATACAATACTTTGGAATGTATAGAGCTACCGCCACGGATAGTAGAAACTCTGCCGTCTTTTTGCCAGCGTTTCACCCGGCACTCTTGAAACAATCTGTATGCTTCACGTTGTGAAATGAGGTCTTTTGCCGGGATAGTCTGTTTTACATAGTTGGCAGCACCCAAAGAAGCCATTTCCATACAGAGATTCTTTAACTCGTATAGTTCCATCTGAATTGCCATAAGTCAGTCCTTTTTGTAGCGGTTCTTAAAATATTCTCTAACACTTACTATCCCATACTCATTGTCGGTATAGAAAACCCATGCCAGCCAAAAACAAGCCATAGCGGTAAAGAAGTGAAATGAGGCATTACAGAACAATGCCCCAGCAAGGGCAATAATGCCAAGAAGTAGCGTAACGCCACATTGGATAAGGTTTGCTAAAGTTTCTCCTTTCATCGGTGTTGCATTTGTTATTTGAAAAGATTGTTAGTCATAGCATACCGCATAAATTCAGCCATTGAATGTACTCCCACCTTTCGGAAACTGTTTTTTCTATGGTTGTTCACGGTATTTAAAGAGATAAACAGCTTTTCGGCTATTTCTGAATCGTTTTTCCCATCATAGAGCATTCGCATAACTTCTATTTGCCTATCGGACAACTTAGAGTTGAATTTAGGAGCGCAAATAACTTTATCATGTTTGCATTCTCCACGTAATGGACAACCTACAAACTCAAAATTAAAGTTCCAATTCTCATCTACATCAATCATGTTGTCATACAGACCGAAGTTGCATTTAATGAATCTACGCACCGCTATGAAATCCCGATACCTCTTGTTGTTTGAATTTTTAGAGTATATATCCATAAGCGCATCGTATGCTTCGGGATAAAACTCCCTCAGTATAGCCAAGAAAGCTTGGATAAAGTCGATATCAGTTTCTTTCAACTGCCTTTCGGCTTCTCCGATAGGGCGCATAGTAACTTCACCCTCCGGGGTTGTGTAGAACTCTATAGCTTTCATTCTGTAACAGGAAATAAAATATCGGCTGGAACGCCCAGTTTATCACTAATCATCTTTTGTTTGAGGGCATCCGGCTTTTGTACGCCATGAATCCACATTCGTACCGTCTTGGTACTACACATACACAGAGCCGCTATTTCCTCCACAAACTCAGTTTTTGGAGCTTTTACAGCACTCCTTTCAGGCAATCCTTTGTAAATCTGAATAAAAGACTGATAGTCTTTTTGGGTTACTTTTTTCATTTTCTCTAATTTATATGTTCTACAAACACGCTTTTTGGCTATATTTGTAATGTCATTTATTTAATTACGCAACAAATATAGGCTATATATCCGAATATAACAAAACTTTTTGGATATATTTTCTATTAAAAATATTCTATTTATATGCAACGATTTGATTTAAAGAGGTTTAGGCTTGATAGAAAACTTACTCAAAAGGAGTTGGCAGAGATATTAATGTGTAAACAAAACTATATTTCAAATATAGAAAACGGAATAAAACCTATTTCAAAAGAGAAATTGGATATATTGCAGTCTAAATTCGGTGATATTTCAACGTATTATTCGGATATATCACCAAAGCAAAATACGATATTAAAAGAAGTCACTCCCGAAGATTTCATGTTTGCTGGTGCTGACGCTTTTTCAAGACAAGTCGTAAAGATGATGAATGACAAGCTGATTGCACCTTATGGAATGTTAGTAGAAAAAGATAAGGAAATAGAACGGTTGAATAGATTGATAGGCAGATTGCAAAACGAAATAGAGGAACTTAAAAAGGGAAGTGCCCAAATGGAGAATCCTGCCGGATGTGCCAATGCCGTATAGTGTTTGGTTTAAAGCAAAGAAAGTATTGATATGGAAAAGTATTACAGAATGGTTATAAACCTCTACAAAGAAGTTCTTTTAATTAACCGGGTAAACCCCGATAGGGTATTAGATGCGCAAAGGGAAATATCCAACGCTATTACTACGGCTATAATAACCAATGAGCCTACAGGTGAATTGGAGTTGCTAAAATCCGATATAGAGAACTTGAAGAGCCATATATCGCAATGAATACCGTTATAAGCAAGCAAATAATGGAAAGGTTCTATAGTGCGCTGGATGCCATTATAGCCATGAAGAAAATAAGAGGAGTAAATACATACTGTAGGCTCAACAACATAGATAGAAGAAATTTTATTGCGCAAAGAAAAGACTTGGAGCGTGGATGGTTTCAATTATCTTGGTTGTATCCTATGGTTAAGGAGTATGGAGTAAGTGCCAAATGGCTGCTTACTGGATTTGGAAGAATGTTTGAAGAACAAAAATAGCCCCATGCAAACATTATTAGTCTGCATAGGGCTATTTCTTACAAACATTCTATATCATAAATTAGCGAGCCATTTCTTGCCTGATTTTGTTCTTAGCCAAATCATAAATGCACCCGTCACGACTATTCCAACGGTAAAGATAGCTCCTAACATTTCCATATCATAAATTAGCTAACCATCTTTTACCGCTTTTGGTTTTAAACCAAATTAAGATTCCAATGCCTATTACTGAGCATATAGAGAAAAACATAATCATAAAATCCATATTTCTATCTTTTTAAAATGTTATAACCTATAGAAGCAAATATATATGTCAGTAGCATTCCTGTTGCGAGCAACACCCCTTGTTTTATCTGAGGCTCATCAATTATCAGCGAAACGCCCCCAACTAAAGCCATAGCCGTAAATACAAGTTTAGCCAAGTCGTAGAAGAATTTTCCAAGCGTTTCCCTACTTGTTCTTTCTTTCTCCTTGACCTCTTTCTTAGCTTCTTGTTGTACGCTCCAATTACCCATATAAACTACTATTTTCTACAAAGGTACAAAATCCCCGCTTATTTGGAAACAAAAACCTATATATTTTTGATACGTCATTATAAATATAACACTGCAAGACTATTTTTATAACAAATAATACACTATATTTGCTGCTGAATTAAAATATCACTAAATAGCATTGGCTATTGTTGTAGGGATTAAGAAAACGACCAAATTTCAGAAACAGCCCTCAGACAATTTGCTAATGCCTGCGCTTTGCGTGGGCATTACTCTTGTATGGGCTGTTAGGTGCTTGGTCGTACCTCTTAATCCTCGGAGTAATCCCACGCTTTCGTGTGTATTACAGTAGCTTGCTAAGTACAACCGTTAAATACACACTTATGAAAACTTTGCTAATGCTTTGCCTGATAGCTTTGATAACAGGATGTAATAGCGACACTCCGCAACGTAAAGCTGAGAAACTAATAAATAGGTATTTGGAGAATAATTTAAAAGACCCTGATAGTTATGAGTGTATGGATATGGGGAAAATAGGAATAGTCACACCTATGTCTAAAGCATTAGTGGAAACCGTTAAAAGAGCAACGGATGGAGAGTTCCCAACAGATAGCATTAACTCAAAATTAGAACAAATCAAAGCTATGTTTGAAAACGAGGGTATAAATCCATACGATACTTTAGCTTGGGAGATTTCCCATAGATATAGAGCCAAAAACTCCTATGGGGGATATGCAATTACTAATTGCACTTATCATTTCAACAAAGATATATCGGACATAATTAGCGTAGAAACAAAATAGAATCTACCAAAGTAAAATTACGGCACTTCCATAAGTGCCTTTTTTTGTTCTTCCCCCACACCCCTATTTCATATATTTACTCTTAATTAACTATATAATATTATATATTAGTATATATTATCCCTTATAACTTGCATAAAATTTTGCCTAAGCAAAAATAGGCTTGTAAATCACTGAACTATAACAGCTTACAAATTTTGCTTAGGCAAACGAAAAAAGGCTATATTTTTGCTTAGGCAAAATAACGCTTATAACACACTGTATTTCAATCATTTGCAAATTTTGCTTAGGCAAAACGCTATTTTTAGGCTTAAAAATAACTATTTATTTGATTATCAGAATATTACAATTTTTGCTTAGGCAAAATCATTTTGCTTAGGCAATTTGCTTAGGCAAAATCTGCAACTATCTGATTATCAGAGATAATACAGATTTAGAGGATAGATAAACACCTATTAAAATTTTGCCTAAGCAAAAATAGGCTTGTAAATCACTGAACTATAACAGCTTACAAATTTTGCTTAGGCAAAACACGCTTATTTTTGGGTATATACTTCTTTTCTGTTACATCATCCAAAGATAGCTTGACATAATCCAATACCTTACGGTTGGCAGCATCTATGCTGTCCCACGATTTCGCAATATAAATATCCGTCACTCTCATATTTTCGTCCACGTGGTTAAGAGCTGTGTGAACGGTGTATTTATCTACTCCGGCTTCATTGCTTGCAATGGTTGCCCATGTATGGCGTGCTGCGTAAAACTCCAAATCATCTATTCCCAAATCATCACCAATCTTTTTCAAACCCTTGTTAATTGCAGCCGTAAAGCTATCCACGCTTGAATACAGCTTGTAGAAATTAAAGACCCTTTGCCCGGTATGGTCTTTATATTTTTTCATAAGGGCTTTTAGTTCAGGCTCTATCCTCACAGATATTTCCGCTTTGTCGGCTCTCCGATTCTTTGTTTTTGTCCGTTGGTATGTAATTCGTCCTTTCTTCAAATCCGTACAAGTGTACAAATCTACCGCATTCATTCCGATTAAGCAGAAACTCAAAAGAAAGACATCCTTTGCGAGATTGTACCTGTTTGTCCCCGGTTGCATAATCAAAGAATAAGGCAGCTCCGAAAATTTACGAAGTAAATCCGTAGAAATAGCCCTTTTTCTTGTAACTGGAACTTTGGGAATTTCCACCCTCTTAAAAGGAGAATAGGGAATGCGTATCAGCCCGGCATCCTCATCGTTAAACTCTTTCTTTGCTCGGTTGTGTATGGCTCTTAGCTGGGATATATATAGGCTCTGTGCCCTTTCTCCGTGATTGGCTTCGGGTTTGGAACGTGCCGGATTCTCTTTTATCCACTTTATCCAATCATTGACAAACTTAACCGTGATTTCTTTTATGCTCACGCTATCCCTGCCAACAAAGCGTACAAGGTTGTTAATAGCTACTTGGTAAGAAAGCGCATTGCCTGTATGCCCGGTTTCCTTTAAGTGCAATATGTATTGACGGGCATAAGCCACTATATCCAAATCGAAGTGTTCCCCATTGTCGTTAGTGATTGCATCTACCACCTGCTCAACGGTCATGGATTTAAGCCGTTCCCCCATGCGGTCACAAATGGAACGGTATTTCTTTATCATATCATCGGTGGCATCTATGTACTTTTGGTTTTTCAATTTGAAAGTCGTGCGTGTCAAATCATCCTTTGTCACGTAGTAAGTGGTCGGGATGTACTTTTTCCTCTTTTGGTGTATAACCCTTATCTTTATATTATATGTGCCGTCAGCCCTTTTTTGGTGAGCGTACACCTCTGCTTTGAATGTAGCCATAATCTTTGTAGAACTATAGTAGAACTTTTATCCGCAAATATACCTATTTTTTGCTGTAAATGCTGTAAAAAAGAAGTCCACCCCGTAATGGAATGGACTTGAAAAGTAGCTCCGAGGGGAATCGAACCCCTATCTAAAATTTAGGAAATTCTTGTTCTATCCGTTGAACTACAGAGCCTTATGTAATAATTATCGTTATAACTTCCTTTTCTTATTTACTATAAATCTAAATTTTACTACCTTTGCATTGTTTGGAAGAACATACGTTTAGGAAACTTCTATTCTATCCGTTGAACTACA